>Ga0129315_1000629_pt1 | contig 24363 bp, 35 predicted proteins | sample Cm827metagenome_FD_94432 | JGI IMG/M metagenome (GOLD analysis project Ga0129315, IMG submission 94432) | Eastern black-and-white colobus group fecal microbial communities from Wisconsin, USA - Cm827 metagenome | ecosystem: Host-associated > Mammals > Digestive system > Large intestine > Fecal...
GCCACCCGAAGGTGACATGAAGGAGGCCGAGCACACTGGCCTCCCTTTGATATATCAATTAGTTACATTAATACACATAGTCTTAAATGGGCTTATTTAGTCCTATTTTATGGGCAATATCTGGACAACTCAGCCACAGGATTAAAGCGCACAGCATCCTGCAGATAATCCGGTGCAAAATGGGCATAAGTCATCGTCTGCTGAATAGTGCTATGCCCAAGTATTCTCTGCAAAGTGATGATATTCCCACCATTAATCATGAAGTGAGTGGAAAAGGTATGCCGCAAAACATGTATCGACTGCCCTTCAGGAAGATCGGGCCTCACCTTTCTGATAGCAGCTCTGACAGCGGCATAACTTGGATAAATTAAACGACCAGTGGCCTTTGTTTTAATCATGCACTCCAGTTCTGACGATATAGGTATAACGCGACGCTTCCCATTTTTGGTTTCCATAAAAATGACTTTGCCGCTAATAACATGCTCCCCCTTGATATTTGCAACCTCACTCCATCTTCCACCTGTTGCCAGACACAACAAGACAGCTTTTAATTCATCACCAGATAACAACTCCAGTAATCGTGGAATATCCTCATGATACAAATAAGCCATTTCAGGCTGTTTGATATTAAGTTTTTTCACATCATGAAACGGATTAGCCCCAGAATATTCCTCTGCGTCAATTAGTTTTGTGAAGAAACCACTCATCATTGCGCAATAACGATTAACCGTGGATTGTTTTATTCCGCGGTTAAGCAACAATAACCGATAATTAATTATGTTCTTACGAGTAAGTTGGTCGCTGCGTGTAACATTAATACTTTCAAGATCACTAATGACCGCAGAAATACGCACTCGCTCCATCGCACCGTAAGGATGATTTTTCCCGTGGTATAGCCACCAACAATCCAGCAACTCCCTCAGCGAGCGCCGTTCTGTTGGCTTATCAACCCAGTCTTTGTCGTGGTAATGCTGCAATACATGACGCTCATACAAAACAGCCTCACCACGAGTATCAAATCGCCGCCTGAATCTTTTTCCTTCTGATCCAGCTGGCCGCACGTCCACACAGAATTTGCCATTAGCGAGCTTCTTAATCGACATAAGGAAGCCCTCCAATGAAAACATCATCTTGATCACAGCTCTGGGAAATAAATGCCTGGTGAACCGTTAACCAGTCTTCTTGCCGGAGCGGGATGATTCCGCTTCGCCTTGCCCAATGTGTGCGAGAGCCGGTACAACCTGCCCGGCCTTGGGTTCAACTTCATCAAACAAAAACCAGTCGCGGTACTTACGGAACATGGGGGCTTTCAGAAGCTTTTTTGTTGACTCAAGGTTGGGTTCATTTCGTCCTTGCTCATATTGCCTTAATGCAGCAAGAGTAAGCCCAGTAATCTCTGCCATTTTTTCTTGTGTAAGCATTTCTGACTTCCGCATGATGCGAATTTTCATAGCTACGGTAGTTGACATAGTAAGTTAACTCACTTAGTTTATACATCAATTAACACACAACGAATTGCGCTAACTAGTTCTAAATGGTGCTAGTTAGAAGAAAGCACCAATAGCGGAGGATATCAGATGCAAGAAAGCACTCAAAACGCGCCTGAGTCACTTTGCGGAACACGATGCGATCACCTGTCAGAAATGCCAGAGGGGGAGCATCAAAAAACAGGACGCAAAGCACGTGAACGTGAAGAAATTCGACTTTCAGAAAATCCCTCGCATCTCCTGTCAAAAGAAGGATTTGCGATGTATATCGGAAAGACCGTTGATGCCATCGTAAGCATGGCCAAAGCAGGAAAGCTACCTGCGGTGTATATGGCGGACCCTCTTAAACCAGGCGGAAACGCTGAACTCTACATCAACAGAAAAGCGTGGGATGAAGCATGCGATCGCCTCATCGAAAACGCACCTCAGGAATGGCACGACTGGGAAAGCCGTCTGTTTTTGTTTAAGCCAACAAGTGGCAGACGAAACAGAAATATCAGCGGTAAAGCAGCATAACTCAAACCATAATTCATTTTAGGCGGAGTATTTTGATATGAAGGAACGGCGCAATTCTTCACAGCCGCGCTTCCGCAACGGTGCGGAACGCCACGCTAACCGTTTCGCTACCAGTGCATCACGTAGCAACTCTCGCTACAGCATGAGCGAAACACACGCAACGCCGGATGGCTACCCAGTAAAACAAATCGGCGAGCATACCTGGCTGATTGAGAAAGCTGGAATTGTGGTCCACAAATGCCCACGCAATCCGTTTACCGGAAACCGCATTTTTGCATTGAGCTGCGGCGACAATCAGTTCGGACAGGATTTTACATTGTACGAAGCGCTACGCACGGTTGACCGCTTAATTGCAGGACGTAGTTTTCAGCATCCACGGGGGAATTAACCAATGGCAACAACGACAAAAAACATGGTAGAGATAGCCTCGGCCTACACTCTTATCATACACCGACTCATAGATAATAATGCCCGTGATGCATTAAATACGGTGAAACCTTTATCGGAAGCAAAAAGCGATACTATCAGCGGATAAAAGTCACTACAGGAATGCGCACGCTATGCAGGTGATCACGCCGCATACATGGCCATTAACGATGCAATTGAGCGCATTGAATCAGGTAAACCATTAAGAGATTTTGTTTAATTGTTTTCCGGGAAAATACAATGGGCAAAGAATATAAAACTCTCATTAACAAAGCACTTGAGCGTTTTTATTTTCGCTTAAGTGCATCAGGCGCTCATGCTGAACGTGCAGCCCGTGACTCATTGACCAGGGCAATCCGGAGTCTGTATGACGTGGCTTTTTACGCTGATGATCTGGATGCACTTAACGAACTTTCCGAGCTGATCTGTGCCGCAGAATGCGGGGAACATATTGAACCGTATAAGCTGGGGAATATCGCATGAGTATATTTATCTCGTGGCTTGTTCTGATTATTTCGGTGATCTGCGCTATTGGCATTATGCGAATTATTCATTCAGTGAAAAAGATTGAGCGTTTTTTCTCTGACGAATAACAGCACAAATAAAACACCAGATTAAATAAGAAAACGTGAAAACCATCCGAATTAACGGAGGCATTCACACACGTAAATAATGGAGATACAAAAATGAACGCAAAAGAAAAAGGCATTATAACTGCGCTAAAAAATATATCGGAGACCGCAAACAGAGCCATTCAGGATGCAACAAATGCAGGAATGATTGGGCCTGCCACCACAGCCATGATGATAGCAAGAGTAACCGCCGAAGCAGCCGAAATTATCGAAAAACAGGATGCTGAACTAACGGTTCTCAGAACACAACCAGTCACCGAACTGGATTTGTCTAACACCGGACGCCTTATTTACACAATTGGCTCGGAGCCACAGCAATACACCATTATCGTCGGATTACAGGATAAATACCTGATCACTCCTCACCCCATAAGGGAATCAGAAATTCTGACAAATCTCCGCCTGATAGAGCGCTCTCAAGTCGCATTCATTGATGACGCACAGCGCACCGTATTTAACGCATAGGGTTACTGGACAAAGGGGGCGCAATGGCAATTAAGCGTTTTTCCGTCATTCGTTTCACATCCAGAGGGCGTGAATACGAGGTTGACGAACGGCTGATTAAAACGCTCGACCGTCACCGTTCGCAACCTGACGCGCATCACATTTACCTCACTGACGACACTTACTTCTGCGCCACCAACGTGGTGCAGGTGAATCTTATCAAACAGGTACAGGAGTCACGCAGATGACCATTCTGGACTACATCACAGCCAATCCGGGTTGTAGCGGTGGAGAAATCGCCGCCGCGCTGAATACCCCAACCACAGCCATTAATGCTGAGTTGCGCCGACTCTGGCGTGACGGCTTAGTCATCAGAGAAGAGCGCAAAACAGGCGGTCGGTTCTCTTACCAAGTAAACCCGATGCCGTTCGGGTGTGGCAACCCACTTACTCACATGTTTAACCAGCTACTGAAGGAAGCCAGAGCATGAGCACCATCAACCACCAGGAACTACGCGAACTGGCAACTGACCTGCAACGAATGGCAACGCATCAAAAATTACTGGCGTTTCGCGCAATGCTCTCGCCGTCTGCTGTGCTGGCACTGCTGGATGAGCTGGAGCACGCCAGAACCATAGCTCCAGCCATTCGCCTGACGCTCCATCATGAAATCGCCGATTTCTGCGCAACGCTGGGTTCACCTTGCGAACCGGAAACACCGGAAGCAATACAGCGCGAGTTATTACAACGCATCAATAACGTTTTTGATTTTTTCCTTGACCAGTAAGGGATCGCAGCATGAACAAAAAGACCTGGTTTCGCGCATACATGTGGGCGCTGGTATGCGTCCTCGTTTCTCTCATTCTGTATGCAGGACTACTCCCCCGAATGATTTCATCAGACAGCTCCTTCCTGGTATTGCTGGGCATTTTCATTGCCATGCTGTACCCGGCAGGCGTTGTTCGCCTTTTCAGTAAGTACATCAAGGAAATCAAACAATGAAGAAACTCAAACTCTTTCAGATTATCCCGCTTTTTGCCGCCATCCTGCTGGTTGGTTGCGATCGCGTTGAGCCAGGTAATGTGGGCATCAAAGTCAACAAACTGGGCGACGACAAAGGCGTCGGCGAAGTGGTTGGCGTTGGCCGCTACTGGACTGGCTGGAATACCGAGGTTTACATCTTCCCGACCTTCAAACAAATGAAGACCTACGATGAGCCGTTCAGCTTCCAGATGAGTGACGGCACAACCATCGGCTATCACATCGGTGTGGCCTACAAGGTTGATCCATCCAAAGTTACTACAGTGTTTCAGACCTACCGCAAAGGCGTGGATGACATTACCGACACTGACCTGCGCCAGAAGATCGCCGATGCACTCAACCGACTGGCCAGCAAAATGACCACCGACAAATTTATCGACGGCGGGAAATCTGAACTACTGGATGCAGCTCTTAAAGACATTCAGGAGGAAATGACACCCATCGGTATTCAGGTAATGAGCCTCTCATATGTGGGTAAGCCGGAGTACCCGTCAACCGTTATCGACAGCATTAATGCCAAAGTCACGGCAAACCAGAAAACCCTGCAACGCGAACAGGAAGTCAAGCAACGCGAAGCAGAAGCCAACATGTTGCGCGCAGAAGCTGCCGGACAGGCTGATGCCATTCGCACAAAAGCCCAGGCTGAAGCCGACGCCATTCGTTTACGCGGTGAAGCTCTGCGCCAGAATCCCGGCGTTATGGAGCTGGAAGCAATCAACAAATGGAACGGCACGCTGCCGCAATACATGACCAGCAACACCGCTGTTCCGTTTGTTCCGGTGAAGTAATTAAACCCGGCCAGTGAAAATCGCTGGCCGGAGCAGTATCAGGATTTTTTTAGTATGCCGTTCTCACAAAAAAACCGCTTGCCATGCCGCAATCAGTCAGGTTACATTTCCGTTGCATCTCATAAAACGGGTGCCGGGTTTCGCAGCCTGCTGATCAACAAAGCGCACAACCGCGCCAGCGGTTTTTTTGTGCGTACCGCATTGCCGCACATTTTTTCGCATCAGAATTATGGTGGGGCGTACGGGGCCGACTTCGGTCGGGCCGGGTTTTCTTTGTTGACCGGTACTGCGAACCTCGTACGTCTCGCCACCCACAGTTTCGCAGCTCTGGATGGTGAGTATTCAAAACTTACCAACAAAGAGGCCACACCATGGCAAACCGCAAACAGCACCGCACTATCGCGGAGCGTCGTCACATCCAGACTGAAATCGATCGCAGACTCACCCGCGCTGCACACATCGCCTTTATCATGCAATCCAACACATTGCACAGACTCAACAACACTATTTCAGCCGACTACTGCGCCGCTGTATTCAGCTATCTGGCGGAAGACCTCCTGTCTCTTCAGGATCTCATCCAGCAGCAAAACAAACTCCATTAATTCCTGTTCCGGGCCTTTCCTGCACCTTGCGGCGGGAGGCCTTCGCACATCTGTAACAAGAGGATTGCCGCAATGATTCTCGCCAACGACTTTCTTGAATACCTGCTCAACACAGAGCGTGATCTTGCCGTTCGCGTGCGTGACCGTTATGACATGTACCTGAAATCCCTGCCTGTACCGCAGCTCGCTGACGGAAAAATTGTTATTGATGGCCGCTACATGATTGACAGCCACGAGGGAAATTACAGGCTTTACCGCATTGAAGGCGGCACCCCGTCCGTTATTGGCATTTACCAGCGCCCATCCTCTGCGATCGTCGATGTGATTGCAGACAGCATCCGCATCACACATCACTATGCCGACACAGAAGACACCGTGCTGGAAATTCAGCGGCTGGCTACCGTCTGCCGCGACACCCTGAATGGCATGACGAAGTAAATCACTATGACGGCAGAGCACATCAGGGACTGGCAACAACCGCGCCACGCAGTAGGGCGGGAAGGAACGGGGATCCCCGCACCTGAATCCGCGCTTTCTTCCTGGCTGGATGCCTACCGGGCAGAGAACGAGCACCGCCAGGAAAAGGCTGATGCGGCGTTCTCCGCCACGCCACTGGGCAATCTGATTAATAAAAGCCTGGACGCACAGGAAAAACAGGACAAAACCATCACGCTGGCAGGAGACGCCAGAAGACAGGCACGCGGCGCGGTGGATGAAGCCATGGCCTCGCTGCGCCTGCTGCCGTCCTATCTGCGCGATCCGCTTATTCGCCACCTCTCCTTCCTGCGCAAAAAACAGGAAGCCGATCGCCGGAAAGGAAAAAAGAACTGGCAGGCTGAACGTTACGCGCACGGAACCCTGCGCAAAATATTCGAACGTCTGGACTGCACCGACCGTCGCTGGCTGACTCCGGGTTATCGCTCCCTTGCCGGACGTGAACGCCTGGACGATTTGCTGTACCTGCCACAGCTCAACAAGCACCAGATACAGACGCTGGCCACCATGACGGCGGCGATGTTCAGCAGCACCTTCGAAAAGCTCTGCGATGGCTTTGGCGCGACCGATGGCGAGCTGACTATGGATATAACGCTGAAGGTGTATCAGATGCTGGCCCGCATGGCGTTACACCTGCACGCCATGCCTCCACATTATGACGCACTGACAACAGACAAAGACCGGAGGAACGAACCGGACACGGAGCTGCTGCCGGGCGCAATCCTTCGCCTGACCTGTGCGGAATGGTGGAAACGCAAACTGTGGCTGTTACGTTGCGAGTGGAGAGAAGAACAACTCCGCGCCGCCTGTCTGGTTTCCAGAAAAACATCACCCTATCTGAGCCAGGACGCGTTAAGCGAGTTTCGCGCACAGCGCGAGAAAACACGCGATTTCCTGAAAAGTTTCATGCTGGAAAATGAAGACGGGTTCACGATTGATCTCGAGACAGTGTATTACGCGGGAGTAAGTAACCCGGTTCACCGTAAGGCAGAAATGATGGCCACCATGAAGGGGTTGGAACTTCTGGCCGAAGCCCGTGGCGACAAAGCGGTGTTTCTGACTGTCACCTGCCCGTCAAAATACCACGCCACAACGGAGAACGGTCATCCGAATCCCAAATGGAACGGGGCCACAATGCGCGACTCCAGCGATTACCTGGTTAACACGTTTTTTGCGGCGGTCCGCAAAAAACTGAACCGCGACGGCCTGCGCTGGTATGGCATCCGCACGGTGGAGCCTCATCATGACGGCACCGTGCACTGGCATATGATGGTCTTTGCACATCCGGAAGAAATCGACACCATTGTGTCCCATACCCGCGATATTGCCATTCAGGAAGACCGCCACGAGCTGGGCAATGATATTACTCCGCGCTTTAAGGTGGAGTATGTCGACGGCTCAAAAGGCACGCCAACCAGCTACATCGCCACCTACATCGGAAAGAACCTGGACAGCCGCGCCGTGGATGGCATCGACCCGAAAACGGGCAAGCCACGCGTGGACCACGAAACCGGAAAATCAATGGCCGAGAGCGTGGAGCGCGCCATCGGCTGGGCGCGCCTTCACCGGGTCCGTCAGTTCCAGTTCTTTGGCATCCCCTCCCGTCAGGTGTGGCGTGAACTGCGCCGCCTTGCCAGCCAGATGGCACGCAATCCGGAAGGCCCGCAACGGCTGAAAGATGATGCAATGGATGCGGTACTCGCTGCCGCCGATGCCGGGTGTTTTGCCACCTACATTAAAAAACAGGGTGGCGTGCTTGTTCCACGCAAGGACTACCTGATTCGCACCGCCTACGACCTCGCAGATGAGCTGAACGATTACGGCGAACAGAGCGTACAGATTTACGGGATCTGGTCACCACTCATCGGGGAATCCTCCCGTGTGTGCACGCATCCGGATAACTGGAAGCTGGTAAGACGTAAACCGGAAGCGGAAGACAGCGCCCGCGAAAATGGTTTTGACCTTCAGGGCGGCCCTGCCGCCCCTTGGACTCGTGGCAATAACTGTCCCCGTGTACAGGAAACAGACAACAACGGGACAGAACAGCCGGAAGAACGGCCAGCACTGTGGCCGCAGCTTCCTGACGGCGTTGATGTGGATGAATGGATGCGCTCACTGAAACGGCACGAACGCCGGGCGCTGATGCGTTCGCTTCGTGACAAACAGGCAAAAAACAGCAGTGATGAAATGCAGAGCTGGACACAGAGCCGCAAACAGCAGCGGCCTTTGCCTGATAACCACGAATTACTCGCTAAAGAATGGCGGGAGTCTGCTGAATCTCTCGGCCTGCATATCGGTGAACAACAGATGCAGCACCTGTTACGGGGCGGCAGTCTGTACGTTGACGGCAGCATCATTGCACCGCAGGGATTTGAAATTGTACGCAAACCGGATACCCGCCCGGACAGCCGAATCACGCAGCTCTGGCAGCGCCTGAGCCGTAATCACGGCGTAAGCAGCACGGAGATCCGCCATAACCCGGTCTCCAGCTATCTGGCACAGCTCGGGGCATCAGACCCCGAAGCCGCCGCACGCCTGGCATCCACACTTCAGCAGGTCCAGAACACCATGAAAACACCCGTTACCGTGCTTTCTGACATGCTGCGCGCCATTCGTGACGCGGAGCACGCACAGAGAATCAGAGAAACCACTGAACGCGCCCGCCGCAAAGCAAACCTGCTGAGGGCTGGCCTGACCAGTGGAAACAAAAAACAGACAGAAACGGGATTCACAAATCCCGTAAATGAGCAAAAAACGCGCCGCGATATATGAAGCGCGCACAAAACAGGCGAAAGCGGGATTTAAAAATCCCGTAAACGGTTAATTAACCAACATAAGGAAAATCGACATGAAAATTTGTATCGACGACGGCTCCACCAACATCAAGCTGGCATGGACTGAGAATGGCGAACGCCGCAACGCCATCAGCCCGAACAGCTTCAAGTCGGAATGGTCTGCGCCGTTCGGTGGCATGCAACCCGCGAACTACATGCTTGATGGCGTGCGCTATGGTTTTGATCCGGTCAGCGATCGCTTTGTCCAGACGACCGACACGCAATACCAGTACAGCGATGTGAATGTAATCGCCATTCATCACGCGCTGGTCAAATCAGGCATCACGCCACAGGAGGTGGATGTGGTTGTCACCCTGCCACTGAGCGAGTATTTCGACACAAACGCACAGCCGGACATGGCCAACATCAACCGCAAAAAAGCGAACGTTATGCGCCCGGTGGAGTACCAGAACGGTGAGGCATTCACTATCCGTAACGTGCGGGTTATGCCTGAATCCATTCCGGCAGGCTTTAAGGCACTGGCTGACATGAGTCCGTTTGAATCCCTGCTGATTGTGGATTTGGGCGGAACCACGCTGGATGTGGCAAAGGTTCAGGGGCAACTGGCAGGCATCAGCCAGGTATTTTGCGATCCACACGTAGGCGTTTCACTGATGACCGATGCCGTGCTGTCGGTGATGGCCACCAACGGTATGCGTACCAGCCACCACATCGCCAATACCATTATCGAACATCGCCACGATGAAGCCTGGCTGCGCCAGCACATCCACAATGACGCGCATTACGCCAGCCTGGTGGCGGTTATTCGTGAAAAGGAAGAAACACTGAAACAACGCGTGATCCGCGCGCTGGCGGTTTTTTCGGGTTACGGGCGGGTGATGGTTGTCGGTGGAGGGGCGGAGATTGTGGCACCCGCTATCCGCGAAGCCTGCGGAGTTAATGCGACTTTCATCGCGGACGGGGTGCCACAGTTTGCTCTGGTTAATGGGCTGTACGCAATGGACAAGGAGTAAACCAATGACGACACCAACCAGACGGATAAGTTTCTATCTGAAGCCCGCCGCCGTCAAGAACGAAGGCGAAGCATGCGCCTGGCTGGACAGCCTTACACCAGAAGCCCGCAAAAGCGGCCAACGCGTGGCTTTTCTGGCCGGGCTGGCACTTCTGAAAATGAATCCAGCAGAGGCTTACCGACTGGCTGCATGGGCTGATGATGAAGCGTTATCAGTGACACAAACCAGGACAGAACGCCCCGCATCACAGCCAGTATCAACCGCACAGATAACCAGCCAGATGGCCGGAAATATCCGGGCGTTATTTCCCGAATAACACAACATCAGGGCGAGTTCGCCCTGATGCACAAAACATGCAAAATCAGAATTTAGTATGCAATTTATCTACCAATCGCTTAGCCTCATTAAGCAGTTTTTGGTATTCCCTGCTATCGTTTTCCTGATCTTCATACGCTCGCCGAACACGCCATCGAAGAGCAAGGCATTTTAAGTTCCGGTAAAACCTCGGATTACGCTTGCGGCACTCTTCCATATAAGGTTCAAAATGGACATCAAGAAAGATTAAGGTAGAACCATAAACACGATATAGATACCGCTCATCATACAAACCGTTATTCACGGCATTGGCACAACGCTCCCATTCATTAAAGATGAGCTTTAACGCTTTTGAACCATCTGTTTGAGAATATTCTTCTTTTCCCCAGTCTGCGATTGGGAAATTGTAGCGGTCCTTGTAGATACGCAGCACTTCAGACCACGCCTCAACTATGTCTTTATTGCGTTTGTATGCCGCCTCAAAGTCCAACGAGTTTTTTTCGCGCGACGTCTTTCTTTGATTTCGTATACTAATCACTGCAATAAGCGCCCCTGCCACCCCCGGGTAGAAGGTAGGGCTGGAGTTCCAGATGTCTGAAAGAAACTTCCATCCACCACAAAGAATAGAAAGCACTAGATCCATTATTTTCAACCATAAAAAATGGGAGCCAAAGCCCCCATTCTACTGAAACTACTCTAAAAAAACAGGAGTTAAACGTCCCAGTTTTCTTCGCTATAGGTGCAGCGTACGGTCATAGTTAGTCTCCTTTTTTCAATCATTTAAACATCACTAATTTACTTTTAACATGGAGATGGTTTTACAGTTGTCAACCACCTCCCCCAAATCTGTTGGGGTAAGCTATCACGCCTACCATACACATACAATGATGAGGCTATATCGTGTAGGCACACTGACAAGGATAAGTTCATCTTCTTCGCTGTCTTAATGTGACCAAATATAGCACATTTGAAGCGATATACATCCTGTAATGATACTGCACAATAGTGCACAAATTTGCACAATTTTTTTGAACGACTTTTTGCCCTTCCGGCCCGCGTGGCGGCTGGATCCGTCAAGGATCCGTGCGTGCACAAAAAAACGCGCTTTTTCTGCGCGCAGGTGACGGGGGAACAGCCCGCGTTTCAGGGGGTAAATAGCATTCCCTGAACGATGTCGCAGAGATACAACAGAATGGCTGTATTTCTCACGCTGAGTGTGAAAAAGACGTGAGGGCTTTTGATTTGATGGGGTGAAAGGTAAGGCCGTCAAAATCGCACTGAGACGGCGAGAACATGCAGTCAACGCGGTGGGATTGCGTAAGAGTCTGACTGTCGATGATGGCAATCAGCAGGAAAGCATCGTGAAATTATCTGACTGATACAGGAGCTGGAGAGTCGGGGCATAAATTTTTTATGCCCCGGCGAAGCAGCAGACAAGCGAAGCGCGTCAGGATGTGGGCTGGGTGTCTAACAGTGCGTAAGGGTTAAAGCGGATCACCTCTTCGCCAAGCCAGTCATTGATGTGCTTCATAGCCTCCATGACGGGCATCAGCTCGTTAATTGCGTAAACCCGCGCGGCCTTCTCCACATCACCAAACGCACTTTTTTCGCCCGGCATCGCCCCCATCAGTTGCGGCGGAACACGGTGCGCAGCCAGCACATCATCACGGGATGCCGCCTTAACATTCATGAACTCATCCTTTGCGGTGATCTGCTGGAACGGCAAAATTTGCACCCCCTCTTTGCCCCCGTTGGGCGCATGGATGAGCACGTTTTTAAACGCGCCACCACCACGTGCACCCTGTAGCGTTTCTTTCAGGGAGTCCATGCTTTCGCGGTTTACCTGCGCTGCACCGATGTAGATGATGCACCCGGCGTGGGATCCATTGTCGTAATACAGTTTTCTGAACATGTCCGCCGAATGAGACAGGCTGGCCGAGAGTAATGCGCCAAGATATTCCGGCATGCCGTAAATTTCCTGGTTAATATCCGGATTCATCAGGTGGCACACTTTGCCAGGGCGAAACTGGAACGCGTCCTTGCCATCCTGCACATACCACCATGATTCAAGATCGCTTCCGCGTCGCATGTATTTCGCCAGTGCGTGCCGTAATTTAAGCGGTTCGCCGAGCATATTGCTTCTAAGCTCAAGGAATGCGTTACCGAACACAAACCAGTCCAGCGCCAGCGCCGAGAAATCCTGCCGGGAAAGCAGCGGGTGCGGGATGTAGCAACCGAGTAATACATTGCGCTTAAAGTAAAGCGCAGACTGATGCCAGGACGTTTGCCGGGCTGCTCTTGCCAGACCGTACCAGTCCACCGGGGTTTCATACCACCGCCCGTTATCAGCACAGTACATATTGTCCAGCAGGTCATGCCCGGTCAGGCGATAAGGACCATCAAATGTGAATGCACTGAGCGATGATTCTTTCCTGAGCGCATCAGCGAGATCAATGCGTGAACTCATGCGCACTTTTTTATTTTTTCTGCTCATCAGAACTCCATAACCGTGAAACGCTCGTTTTCTCCTTCGCCGCCAATCGGTTCGTTAATGACAGCAAGCATGGTTGCCCACGCAAGGTCGCCGTGGCTGATCCCCCTCGCGCGGTCCGTTTCGTAAGTGATAAAGCCGCCCGGTGTTTTCACCTTACGCACGGCGTTAAAGGCCGCGACCAGCTCGCGTTCGGCGCGATCGTATTCCCACCGTCCGGCACGCATTATTTGCAGCATTTTCAGTACCAGCGACCGTTTGGATGACAGCGTGAAGGTGTACGGAATAGCAGCAGGGAAAAACCGCTTCACTATCTGATAAACAGCCTCCCCGTTCCCGCCCGTCACATCAATGCCGATGTGTTCCACGTTGTAGCGACGCGTGAACTCTTCAATGACTCTGGCCTGTTCTTCAAACTCCAGCCCCTGAACGCGTCGTGTCTCCACCGTTCGAAAACGGCCACCAGGAACAGCCGGAGGAACCACCACGGACACAGCGCCGCTGTCGCCGTTGCCACTGCTGCCGTTTGCGTCATACCCAATCCATACCGGACGATTCCCCATCGGGCGGGGAGCAAAAGGTTTCCAGTCTTTCCAGTCGTCGTATCCGTCAACACCGCAGCCAATCAGGATATTCAGGTTAAACGCCGATTCCCCTTCGCGAACAAACTCACACATATAGAGATTGAGGAACTCGTCTTCGGTGTTTTCATCACGAATTTCATCAATATCGGTGTGTTTCCAGCCGTGATTAACCACATCTTCCAGCGTGACAATTTGCCGCCACGTCCGGTCAGGGCAGATAAGCCCGTTATGCAGCGTTTTCCAGTCCACAGAAAAACGCTGGCGTTTATGCGTGGCCTTTTTCTCGTTCCAGCGGTCGCCGTTCCAGTAGGCGTATGCCTCGTGCGTTTCGGTGGATGGCGTGGAGAAGTAGGTGCGCCGCAGTCCGCTGAGGGTTGCCATAGCGCCAGCCACCTTGCGCAGTTCAGCAAAGCGACTGACCCAGAAGAATTCATCAAAATAAAAATTGCCCGTATAGGACTGTGCCGACGCAGCAGAAGTGCCGAGAAAATGCAGCTCTGCGCCGTTGGAGAGGATGATTTTATCGCCCCCTTTCAGCTCCACATCAACTTCAGCCGCGGCCTTCTGAATAATGCTTTTAAACTGGAACGCCTGACGACGCGACGCAGACAAAAAAATCTGGTTACGCTGGTAAGGTTGCGCCACATCGTCACGCAGCGCCATCAGCAGAGCTTCCTGTGCAAAATACCAGGTCGCCCCAATCTGTCGGGATTTCAGGATCATCCTGTTACGTATCCCTGCTTCCCTGCAAAGGGTCAGGGAGTCAAACCAGCCCCGCTGATGCCACTCCAGCCTGCTGATGATTTTTTCCCGCAGTGCGGCAATCTGTTCCGGCGTGAAATGATTTTTGAGTTTTTTCGCCCGGCCTTTCTTTCCTGCGGCCATCACATCCTGCTGGCCATCATGCAGCTTTTTAAGCTGCCGGGTCAGCAGGTCTATTTCCTTAAAGTCACCGCCTGTTTTATTCTGTTTTTCAGTAAGCTGGATGAGGCGCGCATCGATGGACTGCGTGACACGCTGCACGGGTGGCGTTTCATCCCACTGGTCACGTTTTTTCCACGCATAAATCGTGTTCGGGTTTATTCCCATCAGACGTGATATTTCTGCGGGCGGATAACCCTGCCAGTAAAGTTGCCGCGCACGCTGGCGCACAAAAGCGTCCTGAATCATTGCTCCCCCTGAGTAATTACAGGAAGATTACCCGCGCGCGAAACTGTTCTCCTTAACCCTCTGTTCTGACTGTTTTCTTACAACAAAAGCCCTTTGTATCAGCCTGTTACGCTTTGCCATCATGACTGAAGAACCAGTCAGAGGGGCAAAAACTATGGCTAATGAAAAAAAGACATCCCGCAAAAAGTTTCGCGTGGCTGTCTCCGGATCAACTGTTGATGGCCGTGAAATCAGTCCGGTGCATCTGCGTGAAGCCGCCGAGAACTTCAACCCGGATGTTTACGCTGCCCGCGTGAACGTTGAGCACTATCTCTCGCCATGCCCGTCAAGCGAATTTTCCGCAATGGGCGATGTCACCGCACTGAGTACGGAAGACATTACGGAAGGTCCGCTGGCCGGACGTACTGCGCTGTATGCAGAAATCGAACCGACCGAGCGCATGAAGCAGCTTGTCGCGGACGGCAAGAAAATCTATTCCAGTATCGAACTGCACCCGCAGTTCTCCGTTAACGGGCGCGCCTATCTGGTCGGGCTGGCGATGACCGACACCCCGGCAAGCCTGGGCACTGAGCGCCTGAAATTCACGGCACAGCAACGTCAGGCGGTGATGACGTTCAACAGTATCCAGGGTGAAGCGCCGCTTATCTCCGAAGCCATCGAGTCTGAAATCATCGAAATGGCAGAACAACGCCAGGAAGAAGGCACCCAGTGGTTTAACCGCGTAATGGGGATTATTGGCCGTGGCCGCAAAGCGGATGACGCCAGTTTTTCCCGTATTCAGGAAGCGGTGGAAGGCGTCGCAACGTCACAGGCCGACATTATCGACCGTTTTAATGTGCTGGAAACCCGCCATCAGCAGGACCGCCAGAAAATTACGTCACTGACCACAGAGCTGGCAGCACTGAAGGAAAAACTGCGCACGCAGGACGGCGATCCGCAGAACCGGTTCACCGCAACAGGTGCAGCCTCCGACCAGCTGGCTGACTTCTGATAAGACAAAGGAGCAAATTTTTTATGAATCTGGTGATGTCAGATATTACCCGCAACAAGCTGGGTTGCTATATGGCGCAGCAGGCGTCGCTTAATAATATTCCGGTTTCCGCACTGGTATCGCGATTTACCGTGGAACCCTCGGTGCAGCAGCGTTTTGAAAACGCCTCAAAGGAAAGCACCGAATTTACAAAAAGAATTAACGTGATCGGCGTGACCGACCAGAAAGGCGAAAAAATCCTCCCGGACACCACCGGGCCAATTGCACGCACGAATACCAGTTATGACGGCACAAAACGCCGTAACCCGAATAACGTGGTTGATCTGAAAAACCGCAAATACCAGTGCGAACAGGTGAACTACGACACGTTTATTTCATATCCGCAGCTTGATGCCTGGGCGGCACATCCTGATTTTCAGTCCCGCATCAGCGCACAGATTGCCCGACAGGTGGCGCTTGACCGCATCATGATCGGTTTCAACGGCACGTCTCACGCGGATGAGTCCAACTTCAGCACCAACAAGCTGCTTCAGGACGTTAACGTGGGATGGCTGGAGCACATCAGAACCGACGCCAGCGAACGCGTTATGAATGACGTGACGCTGACCTCCCGCAACATGGACAACACCGTGGCGCACGCGGGTAAGTATGCGAACGCTGATGCACTGGTACAGGACGCGCGTTCATCCCTGCTGGATGAATGGCACAAGGAAGCTGACGACCTTGTGGTGATTATGGGGCGCAACCTGTTTAACTCGCTGCGTCTGCCCGTGCTGAACAGCATCAGCGGCCAGAATCCCAATGCGGAATTACTTGCCGGGCAGCTCATCCTGTCATCGCGCACCATTGGCGGGCTGGGCGTGTTCCTTGCGCCGTTCTTCCCGGATGCAACGATGCTGATCACCTCGTTCAACAACCTGTCGATTTACTGGCAGAAAGGTTCAATGCGTCGCCTGATGAAAGACGAGCCGGAATACAACCGCATCGCCACCTACCAGTCCATCAATGACGCTTATGTCGTTGAAGACTATGGCAAGTGCGCGATGGTCACTGGCCTGAAGTTCGCCGACAGCTAATCAACTCACGGCGGGCATCATGCCCGCCAGTAACGGAGAGAACAAATGATTACTCCTGCACAGCAACACTGGCAGAACGTGATGGCACAGCGCGCAGGCCGGGCGAATGAAGGCGTGGACCACGCCGCGCGTACCGCGCATGAAGAGGTGCTGTATCGTCTGCGTCTGGCACAGGCCCGGCTTAAGGGCGTACAGGCCAGAAGCGCGAAAGCCGCCATCAAAAAAGAGTTGTTGCCGGATTTTTCCGGCTGGATTGAGGGAACGCTGGAGGCTGACGGCGGGCAGCAGGATGAAGTGATTGCCACGCTGATGGTGTGGGCGATTGACTGTGGCGATCTTCCGCTTGCGCTGCGTATCGGCGCGTATGTGGTCCGTCACAACCTCATCATGCCGGATAACTTTGGCCGTACTGCTGCCACGGTACTGACCGAAGAAATCTGTAATCCGGTACTGACGCAGGCCGGGACGGATGCCGACGCGGATTTGTCCGCCTTTATCGAACCACTGGACACCCTCCGGGAGATTGTCACCGACCAGGACATGCCGGACGAAGTGCGCGCCAAATTATGCAAAGCGTGCGCCTTTGTCCGCCGTGGCCTGAGTGATGCGGACAGCATGGCCCTGTCACTGAAGCTGCTGCGCGAAGCAATGCACCTGAACCCGAACGCAGGTGTGAAACGCGAGATTGCAACCCTTTCCCGCGCCCTGAAAAAAGCCGATTCCGCAGCCGCACCAGAAGACGCCAGCACACAGCAGGCGCAGGACGAAAGCAGCAAAAGTAAAAAGACAACGCGGAAGCCTGCAACACGAAAAACCACCGCGACGCAGAAGGCGAAGCGCGGTTAACGACTGACCCCGTCAGCGGGCGGCGTGCGCGGTGTTCCGGTTTGACTCCGTGACCGTTTACACCGCGCACCCACCGCCCGATTTTTTCAGGAGTGAACCCCATGAGTATGGTTGCCAGAACCAACCCCGGACCCGCAGAGGACGACATCACCGATACCGATGATGGTGATACCCGTATTTCAGCAGGTGCATTCTGGCCGGATATTGTGCTGCGTGAACTGCGTCTGGCGGTACGACTGCCGGGCCGTGTGACCACCTCCCGCCTGCTGCATACCGCCACCGGGGCCGTGGCACACGTTACCCGCGAGCTGGAAGCGTGGCAGCAGGAACAGCAGGCGGCTGGCCATCAGACGCTGGCCGATGTTCCGGCACCCGTAATTAACGGAGAAAGCGTCAATCTCTGGCACTGGCGCAATGCGGTTTACACCGCCACACGCGCCCTGATTCTGGAGCGTTACCGCGATGCGGACACAACGGACAAGGGCGACCGCCGGGCGGACGCACTGGATATACAGACATCGGATTTGTGGCGCGATGTGAGCTGGGCCATCTCTGACATTCTGTGCCGCCCGCGAATCTTTGCGGAGTTGTGCTGATGAAAGTGAAGGCACTGGAAGGCGACACCGTGGATTCGCTCTGTTTCCGGTACTACGGCACGACGCAGGGCGTCACCGAAAAGGTGCTGGATGCCAACCCCGGACTCTGTCAGCAGGTATTTCTGGACGCTGGGCAGGAAGTGGAGATGCCGGAGCCGGAGAAGAAGAAACGAGAAATGATTCAGTTGTGGGGGGAGTAGCAGTGAGCACCATTCAAACAGGGATCACAGAGCAGGTTATTGCGTGGCTCTTTGACCACCTGCCAACGGTGTATGCAGTAGGCGCGGCGGTCAGCATTTCCGCGCTGATGAGTCTTTATGACGGACGAACACTGGTTCAGACCGTAACGGGATCGCTGGCGTGCGGCGTTCTTGCCATGGCCGTGGCCGGGTCGTTGCGCTTCTTCGGTTTTCCTGAAGATGCCGTGACGTTTATCGGCGCATCAATCGGTTTTATGGGCGCAGAGAAAGCACGCGACAAGGTTATTGCAGCCTTTAATCGCAGGGTGAAGGAGAAGGACGAATGAGCAACACATTTAAATTCAGCAGCCGGAGCGAAAAGAATTTGCAGGGCGTAAATCCTGATCTGGTGAAAGTGACCCGACGGGCACTGGAAATTTCGGAAGTGGATTTTGGTATCACCGAAGGGTTGCGCAGCCGTTACCGCCAGAAGCAACTTGTGGCCACAGGTAAGAGCCAGACCATGAACAGCCGCCACCTTACGGGACATGCCGTGGATGTTGTGGCTTATATCGGCAGCCAGGTGTCATGGGAATGGCCGCTGTACGAAAAAATCGCAGCAGCATTCAGACAGGCCAGCCGGGAACTGAATATTCCGGTGGAATGGGGCGGCGACTGGAAGACCCTGAAAGACGGACCGCATTTTCAGTTACCACACGGAGCCTATCCGGCATGAAGCTCTGGCCCACGCTTGGCGTCGCTTTCCTTCTGATTGCCGGATGGGGAACATCCATGCGTCTGTCGTGGTCGCTGGGCCGGGAGAACGCCAGAAACGAAGCGCAGGCCAGCGCCCTGAAAAGCACCGTCGACACCCTGAATATCATCAGCACCGGGGTACAGGATATGCAGCAGGTGCTGGCGCAACTCCGCGTGGAAAATCAACAGAGAAATCAGGACGGAGAGGCCAGACGTGAACAGCTACGCAACGATATTGCAAAAGATGAATGCGCCCACGCTTTGCCTGACGCTCGTTTTACTGACAGGTTGCGCAGGCACGCAGAACGCGCCACTGCCAGCGCCGTCAGTCCGGCTTATACCGCAGACGCTGACCATACCGGTAACGCCTCCCCCCTTCCCTGACACTCCCACATGGGGAAATCTCGGTATATGGGGCGACCGCCTTCTGGATGCACTGGAAACCTGTAACGCGGATAAACGGGCCATTGAATTACTGGAACAGCGCAGGCTGCAACGACTGAACAACGAGGACAACAACCATGCTGAAAACTGATTCCCTGCGTGAAGCCATGACCCGTTCATGCCGATGGTGTCAGGCTAACCCGGAAAAATTCACCATTTTCGTGGAGAGCGGCAACATTGAAACGACCGGAGAAACGCCCTCGTTTGTTTACCGCTATCAGATGGTGATGTTTGTCATGGATTACGCCGGAGAGCTGGACGACCTCACGCTGCCGCTGCTGGCGTGGTTATCCGAAAATCAGCCACAGTTGTTGCTCAATCCGGAGCGTAATCAGGACATCAAATTTTCCGCCGTTATCAATGACGATGACAGCGCCGATCTCCTGTTTACGCTCCCCCTGCAGGAACGCGTTCGCATCACGCGCAGCAGTCAGGGCACACCGCAGGCAGAACACCTGCCGGAGCCAAAACCCCGCCTGCCATCTTCCGAAGGCGACTGGTCGCATGTATTCCAGGATGTGACGTGGGGTGAAAGCGATGGATAAGGCATTCACCCGCGTGGATGAAACCTTTGAGGCCATCCGCGACAGCCTGAATCAGCAGGCCATCAATAACATCGCCAGAAAGCTGGCACAGGATTTACGCCGCGCCCAGCAGGCACGTATCCGGTCACAGAAAGCGCCGGACGGGACCGCATGGACACCACGCAAACGCCGTGTAACCCGGATACAGGAACGCATTCGCTTTATCTGGAATAACGAAGCACGCACGCTGAAAAACTGGCATCACGACACGGGGAAATACGGGCGAACCATTACCGGGTGGGATGAGGATAAAAACAATATCCGCACGTTTTACCGGGATGACATCGACCGTTTTCTGGAAATACGCACCCGGCGCATCAACCAGGACAGCACAAAGCGCGTCCCCATGTTCGTAAAACTGCGCACCGCCCGCTACCTGAAAGCCCGTGCAGATGCTTCCGGTGTGACGGTGGGTTACAGCGGCGTGGCCGCACGTATTGCCCGCGTTCATCAGTTCGGTGAGCGCGATCAGGTTGCGCCGGGCATTTTCACCGATTACCCGGTACGTGAGCTGTTGGGCATCAGTCAGGCAGATGAACGCCTGATTTATAACACGGTGCTGGGCCGGATTGCGGAGGCTGTACGGTGAGCGCAGAACTCATGCGACTGCTGAGCAATATCATCCGCACCGGGATCATCTCTGAAGTTGATGAGAAGTCCTGGCGCGTGCGCGTTCGCAGCGGCGAACTGGAAACAGGCTGGCTGCGCTGGAACACCACGCGCGCGGGAGCCTTCAATGTGTGGCTGCCGCCATCACCAGGCGAACAGGTGGTAATTGCCTGCATTGGCGGCAACCCGGAAACCGCCATGATAATTGGCAGCCTGTGGAGTGATGCCAATCCGGCCCCCGGCAAAAGCCTGAAAGAAATCGTGATCAGCGCGCCGGACGGCGCGGTGTTCCGCTACGACGCGGACGCAGGCGCACTGAGCGCCAGCGGCATGAAAACGGCCACTTTACAGGCATCCGTCAGCGTGAAACTGGACACGCCCGTCGTGGAATGCACAAACCTTCTGAGAACGGCGACGCTTGACGTCACAAAAGGAGGAAAGATGAGCGGCAATATCACGCACAGCGGCGGCAACTTCACCTCAAACGGCATTACCGTGCATACGCATAAACACGGTGGCGTGAAAGGCGGCAGCGATTCGACAGGAGGCCCGCAGTGACAACCCGCTACACAGGAATGAATCCGGACGGGACGGGAAACCTGAACGATATGGAGCACCTGAAACAGTCAGTCAGGGACATCCTGATCACCCCGCTGGCAAGCCGGGTTATGCGACGGGAATATGGCAGCCTTGTGCCTGATTTGATTGACGAACCCATGAATAACACAACTCGTCTGCAATGCATGAGTGCTGCCGTGATTGCGCTGACACGATGGGAACCCCGCATTGCCCTGGACGCCATCGACGTTGTCTGGAAGGCAGGAGGCCGCGCCGGGGTGACGCTGTCGGGCACTGTCATGCAGACCATGCAGAATGTTGAGTTAACCATCACGCTGAGGGAGTAAATCATGCCCGCCGTTGACCTTTCCCAGTTACCGGAACCCGCCATCATCGCGGAGCCTGACTTTGAAGCAATTCTGGCTGACACAAAGGCCATGATGATTGCGTCCTATCCTGCCGAACAGCGTGAAGCCGTCTCCGCCGCGCTGGAGCTGGAATCGGAACCCCTGAACGTTATCGCTCAAACCATGTCTTTTCGTGAAATGCTGTTACGCCAGCGGGTCAATGAGGGTGCACGCGCCTGCATGCTAAGCCACAGCGCCGGGACAGACCTGGACAACCTCGCGGGCAATATGAACACAAAGCGCTTGGTTATCACTCCGGCAACGGATACCACCGACGCGGTGATGGAGAGCGACACCTCGCTGAGACTGCGGGCGCAACGGGCGTATGACGGTCTGAGTGTTGCTGGCCCGTCAGGCGCATACGAGTATTTTGCACGCAGCGCCAGCGGTCTGGTACGCGACGCGCGAGCCATCAGCCCGTCTCCGGCCAACGTGACGGTTTCCATCCTGTCCACTGAAGGCGACGGCACAGCAACGGAGGCGTTGCTTAATACCGTTCGCGCCGTTCTGAATGCAGAGGATACCCGCCCGGTGGCCGACCGCCTGACGGTACAGAGCGCCAGAATCGTGACATGGCGGCTGAATGCAAAACTGTACTTTTACCCCGGCCCGGAATCCGAACCTATTCTGGCTGCGGCGGAATCGTCATTCAGGAAGTGGCTGGCTGAGCAGGGGCTTATCGGTCAGGACGTGGCGTTGTCCGCCATTGCTGCCGCACTTCATGTGCACGGCGTGCAACGCGTGGAGATAACCGAACCCACACAGAATATGGCCATCAGCGACATACAGGCGGCGCGCTGTGAGTCATTCACCATCAGCGAAGGTGGGCGCAATGAGTAATTCGTTGTTACCACCATCAGCCAGCAATTTCATGCGTTGTGCCGAAGCCGGCGGAACACGCATTACAGACATTCCGGTAGACCTCAACACGTTGTGGTCGCCGGACACCTGCCCGGTGCATCTGCTGCCTTATCTCGCCTGGGCATTTTCCGTTGACCGCTGGGATCGCAACTGGCCGGAAGAGACAAAGCGACAAGTGATTCGTGATGCATGGCTGATACACCGACACAAAGGGACCATCAGCGCACTGCGCCGGGCCATTGAGCCGCTGGGATACCTCATTCGTGTGTCTGAGTGGTGGGAGTTCGGCGGAGAACCGGGAACATTTACCGTTGAAGTCGGCACGCTGGACAGTGGTGTGACCGAGGAAATGTATCTGGAAATGGAGCGGTTGATTGCTGATGCCCGCCCGGTCAGCCGCCACATGACAGGGCTGAATATCATTCAGGAGATTCAGGGAGATATTTTCGCGGCGGCAGCAACTTACGACGGCGAAGTCATTACCATTTATCCGGACGATTAAGCATGAGTACCACAACACGTAAATTTAAAACCGTTATCACCGATACGGGTGCCAAAAAATTAGCTCAGGCAGCCGCGCCAGATGGTAAGCCTGTCCGCCTGACTCATATGGCCGTGGGCGACGGTGGCGGTACATTGCCCACACCAGACAGTAAGCAGCCCCGTCTGGTGCATGAGGTGTGGCGACATACTGTTAATCGCGTCATCCTGGACGCAACACATCAGAACCGCATTATTGCGGAGCTGGTTATTCCTCCTGAAACGGGCGGATTCTGGATCCGGGAAATTGGTGTATTTGATGAGCACGGCGATTTAATCGCGGTGGGCAATACTGCCGAAAGTTACAAACCAACCGTTGCCGAAGGGTCCGGACGTGCACAAACATTCCGCACCATTCTGACCGTATCCAGCACTGCCACCGTGGCGCTTACCGTGGATAACACCATGGTGATGGCCACAGTGGATTACGTGGATGACAAACTGAAAGAGCATGAACAGTCACGACGTCACCCGGATGCCTCGCTGACCGCAAAAGGCTTTGTTCAACTCAGTATCGCCACTAACAGCGATTCTGAAACGCTGGCCGCAACGCCGAAAGCGGTTAAGGCCGCGTATGACCTGGCTAACGGAAAATATACCGCTCAGGACGCCACGACGGCACGAAAAGGGATAGTCCAGCTCAGCAGTGCAACCAACAGCACGTCTGAAACGCTGGCAGCGACACCAAAAGCGGTTAAGGCGGTAATGGATGAAACGAACAAGAAAGCCCCATTAAACAGCCCGGCACTGACCGGAACGCCAACAACACCAACTGCACGACAGGGAACGAATAATACCCAAATCGCAAGCACGGCTTTCGTTATGGCCGCGATTGCCGCACTTGTAGATTCGTCACCTGACGCACTGAACACGCTGAACGAGCTGGCGGCGGCGCTGGGCAACGACCCGAATTTTGCGACCACCATGACTAACGCGCTTGCGGGTAAGCAACCGAAAGATGCCACCCTGACGGCGCTGGCCGGGCTTGCTACTGCGGCAGACAGGTTTCCGTATTTTACGGGGAATGATGTCGCCAGCCTGGCAACCCTGACAAAAGTCGGGCGGGATATTCTTGCGAAATCGACCGTTGCCGCTGTTATCGAATACCTCGGTTTACA
>Ga0129315_1000632_pt1 | contig 24209 bp, 20 predicted proteins | sample Cm827metagenome_FD_94432 | JGI IMG/M metagenome (GOLD analysis project Ga0129315, IMG submission 94432) | Eastern black-and-white colobus group fecal microbial communities from Wisconsin, USA - Cm827 metagenome | ecosystem: Host-associated > Mammals > Digestive system > Large intestine > Fecal...
GCCATGAGTCTGCGGGTGGACAGCGTCTGGCAGCAGGTAAACGGCGCCGAGGTGCTGACGAAGATCACCGATGTGAAGCCGGGCGACCGTATCGTGATCCGCACCGGCGGCATGATCCCGCTGGACGGCCGGGTGGTGGAGGGCGAGGCCATGGTGAACCAGTCCTCCCTCACCGGCGAGTCTATGCCCGTGGCCAAGCATCCCGGAAGTCCCGTCTATGCCGGGACGGTCGCCGAGGAGGGCGAGTGCATTATCCGCGTGAAAAAGGCGTCCGGCAGCGGGCGGTATGACCGCATCGTTCGAATGATCGAGGAATCAGAAAAGCTCAAATCCACTGCCGAGGACAAGGCGTCCCGTCTTGCCGACCGCCTCGTACCCTATACGCTCGGCGGCACGGCGCTGACGTATCTTCTGACCCGGAATGTGACGAAAATGCTTTCGGTGCTGATGGTGGACTTCTCCTGTGCCTTGAAGCTGGCCATTCCTATCGCGGTGCTGTCCGCCATGCGGGAAAGCAATGGCTACCATATCTCCGTCAAGGGCGGGCGCTTTTTGGAGGCGGTTGCCAAGGCGGACACGATCGTGTTTGACAAGACTGGCACGCTGACCCATGCGGCGCCCACCGTTGCACAGGTTGTTCCCTTCGGAGAACAGAATGAGGCAGAAATGCTGCGCCTTGCCGCCTGTCTGGAGGAGCATTATCCTCATTCCATGGCAAACGCCGTGGTGGAAGAGGCAAAGCGGCGCGCTCTCACCCACGAGGAGTACCACTCGCAGGTGCAGTACGTGGTGGCCCACGGCATTTCCAGCATGGTAGAGGGAAAAAAGGTCATCATCGGCAGCGCGCACTTTGTCTTTGAGGACGAGGGCTGCCGCATCCCGGCGGGAGAGCAGCCGAAATTTGACGCGCTGCCCGCCGCGTATTCCCACCTGTACCTCTGCATGGACGGGGAGCTGGCGGCGGTGATCTGCATCCACGATCCCCTGCGCCGGGAGGCACGGGAGGCGGTAAGGGCGCTGCACGAGAGCGGCTTTACCAATGTGGTGATGATGACCGGCGACAACCGCCGCACGGCGGAGGCTGTGGCCGCCGAGGTGGGCGTGGACGCCGTGTACGCCGAGGTGCTGCCGGAGGACAAGGCCGCCTTTATCCGGCAGGAAAAGGCGAAGGGACACACCGTTATCATAGTGGGCGACGGGGTAAACGATTCTCCGGCCCTCTCCGAAGCGGATGCGGGCATCGCCATCTCCACCGGCGCGGCCATCGCCCGGGAGATCGCCGACATCACCGTTGCCTCGGAGGATCTTTTTGCGCTGGTAACGCTGCGTCGGCTCAGTCAGGCACTGATGCAGCGTATCCACGGCAGCTACCGCTTCATCGTGGGCTTCAACCTGACGCTGATCGCGCTGGGTGTGGCAGGGGTACTGCCGCCCACCACCTCGGCACTGCTGCACAACGGGTCTACGCTGGGCATCGGTCTCAAAAATATGACCGACCTGCTGGACGAAAATAAATCATAAAGAACCGGGGCAGGGAAACTGGGATCTGTATCCCTGCCCCACTCAAAAGCAAAATGGTTAGTCTACTCTAACTGACGGGAGGGTGAAACTCTTAAAAAAACGCTCCAACCTATCCCGGCTGCTGGACTACGCCGGGAGCTATAAAATCCTGGCCTACCTTTCGTGGGGGCTGTCCGCCGTCGGTGCACTGCTGGCGCTGGTACCGTTCTGGTACATCTGGTGCATCCTGAGGGAAGTAATTGAGACCGCACCGCATTATGAGAACGCTGTCCATGTGACGCACTACGGCTGGATGGCGACCATCGCGGGGCTCCTCACGCTGCTGTTGATCTTTGATTGGCGGCTGGGGCTTTTGAGTCTCGTTCCGGTTGCTCTCGCTTTTGCCGTGATGACCAGCATGACCGGTAAGGAAATGCAGGACAAGATGACGCAGTATCAGAACGCACTGGCGGATATGTCCAATGAGGCGGTGGAGTATGTCCGTGGTATTCCCGTGGTCAAGACCTTCGAACAAACGGTATTCTCTTTCAAAAAGTTTAAGGGAACCATCGACAACTACGAGCGTTGGGTCATTGCCTACACCAAGCAGCTGCGCTGGCCCATGACATTTTACACGCTGGACATCAACAGCGTGTTCGTGTTCCTGATCGCAGGCGGTTTCCTGTTTTCTCGCGGCGGAACAGACGGTGGCGTGCTGCTGAACCTGCTCTTTTACATCATTATCACGCCGGTCATCTCCGTGACAATGACCAAGCTGATGTTTATGAGCGAGAACGGAATGATCGTGCAGGACGCCATCACCCGTATTGACCGCGTGCTGCAAAGCCCGGCGCTTTCTCAGCCGGAAGTGCCGCAGCATCCAAAGGACAGTTCCGTGACACTGAACCACGGTAGCTGAGCAGGGTTCGCCCACGCAGCTGCTGCAAGCGGGCGGCATCTTCGCCCACATGGTGCAGCTCCAGACCGAGAGACAAAGCTGGACGCTCACGAAGGTGTAATTCTATTTGCAGATAAGATAAGAATACCCATTTTATCTGTGGAAGTTCCTGATCAACTGCGCCAATTCTTTTTCTGCGACCCGTCTGCCAACTTCATAGCAGGCCGTCAGCTTTGCAGGATCTTTTTCCGCTCGCTTGACCGAAAGGGGAAAATCAGGGCGAATGACGAGAAGCTCACCGCGCTGTTCCTGCTTTTCGATCAGCTCCAGCTCCGCGTTGTACATCAGGTGGCGATTTTCCAGCGCCTTTACGAGATTCGGGTATTTCCAGTATTTCATGCGGATCAGGGGCAGTACCCGGTTTTTCTCTTTCCGATAGCCTTGCGGCTGCGTCAGAATGACCACATTTTTTGTGTAGCCGATGCTTTCGAAATAGGCGACGGGAATGGAATCGGCGATGCCGCCGTCCAGCAGTTTTACGCCATCGATCTCCACGATCTGTGAAACCAGTGGAAGTGAAGCGGAGGCACGGATCCAATCAAAGCCGTGATCGTTCCGCCCGGTGTATTCGTGATAGATCGGCTTTCCGCTTTCAATATCCGTGCAGGTAACATAGAATGCCGTCGGATCTTTCTCGTAAGTGTCAAAGTCGAAAGCATCAAGCTTCAGCGGCACTTCACCGTAGCAAAATTCCGTATTGAAAAGATTCCCCGTTTTTAAGAGAGAACCGACGCTGCAATAGCGCTTGTCGCGGCAGTATTTCGCATTGTAGCGGATCGCCCGCCCGATCTGCCCAGATTTGTAATTGACGCCGAATGCCGCCCCCGCGGAAACGCCGATGATGCCGTCAAAGCGAATTCCGTTTTCCATCATGACATCCATCACGCCTGCGCTGAACATTCCGCGCATGGCGCCGCCTTCCAGGATCAAACCAGTTTTCATTTCTTTTTCGCGTTCCTTTCCCTCTGCTTGCGCAGTCGGAAGCATAATTTCTTCCGGCAGTTCGGCAGATATGATGCTCGCTTAAACGACCAGAAAAGATAGGTCAGATCCTGACTTTCCCTTGTCATTCGCATAAGCGATCCACTTCGCCGGCATTGTATAACAACATTTGTCGTATGGCAAGTTCCTGCTTGCGTTCTCGTGTGTGAGGCAACTGGTTCGGATCCGGCAGTCTCCGGCAGAAATCGCCGGAATCGCACGATTTCGGTGATTTTCTTCTGTGAGCGGCAACTTCTTGATGATTTGCTTTTTTTGACATTTTTAATTGGGGGAAATCGCTGGAATACCTTGACTTTATGCGGATGATATGCTAATATTTTCCCGATTTTTAGGTGACTGTCTGCGGGTGGTTCGCCGGGAAATCCATTAGAATCTGACAGATCGGAGATACATATTATGGAAAGAATCAAGACTCTTGAGACTCGCAGCCTGTGCGACAGCGCCAAGAACGGCGGCTGCGGTGAGTGCCAGACTTCCTGCCAGTCCGCCTGCAAGACCAGCTGCGGCGTGGCAAACCAGAAGTGCGAGAACAACAAGTAATCGATCGCAATTTTCAAAAAGCTGCCGCCTGTTCAGGCGGCGCTTTTTCTGTATAAGGAGAACAGAAGAATGGTACATCAGTATCAACTGAACGGCTACAACATCGTGCTGGACACCTGCTCCGGCGCCATTCATGTAGTGGATGAGGTGGCCTATGACATCATTGCGCTTTACCCGGACCGCACGGCGGATGAGATCGTATCGGCGATGATGGAAAAATACGGCGCGCGCGAAGATGTGACGGAGCAGGATCTGCGGGACTGCATTGCCGACGTGGAGGCGCTGAAGAAGGCTGGGAAGCTCTACACGCCGGATACCTTTGCGGACATGGCCGGCACGTTCAAGGAGCGCTCCGGCGATGTGGTGAAGGCACTGTGTCTGCATGTGGCGCACACCTGCAACCTGAACTGCTCTTATTGCTTTGCCAGCCAGGGGAAGTACCATGGGGAACGTGCGCTGATGAGCTTTGAGGTCGGCAAGCAGGCGCTGGATTTCCTGATGGATCACTCCGGCAGCCGCACCAATCTGGAGGTGGACTTCTTCGGCGGTGAGCCGCTGATGAACTGGAACGTGGTGAAGCAGCTGGTGGAATATGCCCGCAGTGTGGAAAAGGAGCGGGGCAAAAATTTCCGCTTTACGCTGACCACCAACGGTATGCTCATTGACGATGACGTGATCGACTTTGCCAACCGGGAGATGAGCAATGTGGTGCTGTCACTGGACGGCCGCAAGGAAATTCATGATCGACTGCGGGTGGACTATGCGGGCAACGGCAGCTATGAGCGCATCGTGCCTAAGTTCCAGAAGTTGGTAAAGGCCAGAGACAACAAGAACTATTACATGCGCGGTACCTTTACCCATGCCAATCCGGACTTTACGAAGGACCTGTTCCATATGGCGGATCTGGGCTTCACCGAGCTGAGCATGGAGCCGGTGGTCTGCGCGCCGGAAGACCCCGCTGCGCTGACGGCGGAGGATCTGAAGATCGTGAAGGATCAGTACGAGCTGCTGGCCAAGGACATGCTGCGCCGGGAAAAGGAAGGTAAGCCCATCACGTTCTATCACTATATGCTGGATCTGACGGGCGGCCCCTGTATTTACAAGCGGATCTCCGGCTGCGGCTCCGGCACGGAGTATATGGCCGTAACGCCTTGGGGCGACCTGTATCCCTGCCATCAGTTCGTGGGCGAGGAGGCCTACAAGCTGGGTGACATCTGGAACGGTGTGACCAATACGGCCCTGCGCGAGGAATTCCGTTCCTGCAATGCCTACGCACGGCCTGAGTGCAACGACTGCTGGGCGAAGCTCTACTGCTCCGGCGGCTGCGCAGCCAACGCCTTCCACGCGACGGGTTCTATCCGCGGTGTCTACGAGGCGGGCTGCGAGCTGTTCCGTAAGCGTATTGAATGCGCCATCATGATGAAGGTGGCGGAAGATTCCGCTAACAGCTGATGGAAACGCCCATTGCTGATTTTGTCCGGCGGTACGCGGATTCCGGAATGGTCCGGGCGCATATGCCAGGCCACAAGGGGAAGCCATTTCTGGGCTGTGAGGCGCTGGATATCACCGAGATTCGTGGGGCGGACAGCCTGTATGAAGCAGACGGCATGATCTTGTATAGCGAGTCCCATGCCGGGGAGCTGTTCGGCTCCGGCCGGACGGTGTACTCCACAGAAGGATCCAGCCAGTGCATTCGGGCGATGCTGTATCTGGCACTGACCTGCGGAAACGGATCCCGGACGGTGGTGGCCGCTCGGAACGTACACCGCTCGTTCGTATACGCGGCGGCTCTGCTGGATTTTGAAATCGTCTGGCTGTGGCCGGAGTGCAGTACATCGCTCTGCGGCTGTCCGGTATCGGCGGAAACATTGGAGCGGGCGTTGGCTACCCTGCCCGCGCCGCCTGCGGCGGTCTATCTCACAAGCCCCGACTATTTGGGCAGCGTGGCGGACATTTCCGCTCTGGCGGAGGTGTGCCGAAAGTATGGCACGCTACTGGCGGTGGATAACGCCCACGGCGCCTATCTGCGCTTTCTGGAGCCATCTTGCCACCCGCTGGATTTGGGCGCAGACCTGTGCTGTGATTCGGCGCATAAGACGCTGCCAGCGCTGACCGGCGGTGCGTACCTGCACATCAGCCGTGCAGCACCGGTATCTCTCCGGGAAAACGCAAAAACAGCGATGGCCATGTTTGGCTCTACCAGTCCGTCCTACCTGACGCTGGCGTCGCTGGATCTGTGCAACCGCTATCTGGCGGACGGATACCGGAAGCGCCTGCGGGAGATGTGCGGGTATCTGAATGAAGCACGGAAGACACTGGCTGCTGCCGGGTGGCAGATAGAGCCGTCGGACCCGCTTCGCTTGACCGTCAAGGCACCATCTGGTATGACCGGCGGAGCACTGGCAGACCGTCTGCGGGAGAACGGCGTGGAATGCGAATACGCCGATCCGGACTTTCTGGTGCTGATGCTGACGCCGGAGAATCGTGCGGCGGATATTGAGCGGCTTCTGCATGCTTTTGGAACAAACGACGCCGTTTATGTGCCGCAGCCGCCGCTGCCGCTGGCTCGGGGGGAACGAGTGTGCTCTGTGCGGGAGGCAATGTTTGCCCCGCGGGAGACCATACCGGCGGCGCAGTCGCTGGGGTGGGTCTGTGGTGCCCCCACCGTGGGGTGTCCGCCTGCGATCCCCATTGCGGTGTCCGGGGAGCGAATTGGCCCGGAAGCGCTGGAACTGTTCCGGCGATATGGCGTGGAGCAGGTAGAGGTTCTGCGCTGAAACCGTGAGCGGAACATCTCTAAAATAAAAGGAACCAACAGCAATTGAAAATTTCAGGGGGTTATGTGCTTGATTGAGGAGAGGCGCGATGTTCGGCCTGCCCATCGACCGTCCAACTACCCCTGCCGCATAACAAATAACAAAGGAGCTTTCGCGCAAGCGAAAGCTCCTTTTCTGCTGCCTACCGGCAGAGAGTGACCTGAAACACAGTGCCGTCCTCCACGGAGCTGGACATAGAAATTTTCCCGCCGAGCTTTTCCGCCATCTCCTTTGTGATGGCAAGACCGAGACCGAAGCTGCCGGACTCGCTTTTCCGGCTCTTGTCGCTGCGGTAAAAGCGGTCGAAAACATGGGGGAGGTCTTCCTCAGGGATGGTACTGCCGAAGTTCTGAACGGAGAGCCGCACCTTTCTTTTATCCTGCGTGAGAGTTAGATTCACCCGCCCGCCTGCCGGCTCATATTTGAGGGCGTTTTCCAGCAGACTGCTGACGATGCGCTGCAAGTAGTCCGGATTGCCGCGCAGGATACATGACTCGGGGAGCGCCGTTTCCAGCGTGACGTGCTTCTCGTAGGCGATGGATTCCATCTCCAGCGCCGCCTTTGTTGCGATGGCGGCAAGGTCGAGCTGCTGCATGGAAAGCGCCGCGTCTGGCCGCTCCACGTCGGCGAGCGTGAGCATCTGAGAGATGAGCTGCTGCATCCGCTTGGCGGCCTCCTGCGAGCTGTCCACCCAACGGCGGACGCTGCCCACCGGCGCTTCCGGGTTTTCCAGCAAAATAGCGTTGTTCGCCAGAATCACGGACAGGGGCGTTTTCAGATCGTGGGAGGCGTCCGCGATGAACTGCTTTTCGCGCTGCATGGCTTCCTCCATCGGCCTTGCGGCGAGGGCGGAGAGCCTGACACTGACGGCGAAAAACAGCAGCATGGCGCTAAGCCAGATGGCCAGCAGCACCAATGCTAAATTCCCCATGGAACGGGTGATGTAGTCCGTGGAGGCGATGGCGATGCGGCAGGGCTCGCCCCCGCTGCGATAATAGATGACGCCGTGCTGGCGCAGGGTGCCGAAGTCGTCCTTCTGGGAAACGATGGTGCTCAAAAGCGACAGCAGTTCTTCCTCTGTAAAGGAATTGTTCGGGGACAAAATCGAGTAGGTACCGTTCTCGGGGGAGTAGAACACCGTGAGAATATCCTTTTTCTGCTCTGCGCTCTCCTGATCGGGCTTTTCTTTCGGCGGCTCGCCCTTCGGCGGCTGTGAGAAGCCTTGCAGGGGCGCCACCACCTGCTCCATGGTCACGCGCAGACTGTTGTAGTAGTCGTTCACCATATAAATAGCGACCGCCGCCACCATGACGGTCAGGACAATGCCGATGAGCAGCATATTGAACTGTACAAAGCGTTTCCGATAGGGACTCATGGCGTGACCTCCAACCGGTAGCCGATTTTTTGTAGGTTTTTGATGCTGACCTTGGAGCCGAGATACCGCAGCTTCTTGCGCAGGAAGGAGATGTAGGCCTCCACGTTGTTGTCCGTTGCCTCGGAATCCAGTCCCCACGCGCGGCTGATGAGAAGATCCTTAGAGTAGGTCATGCCCGGCTCGGAGAGCATCAGCCGCGCCAGCGCGAATTCCTTGGGACTGAGCTGCACGTCCTGCGCGCCGCAGCGAAGCGTGACGGTGTTGAGGTCGAGGGTCAGATCTTGAAAGGAAATCTCGTTCAGCACCATCGCGCCCTTCCGGCGGGTCATCGCGCCGACTCTTGCGAGCAGCTCCTCGGGGTCGAAGGGCTTGGTGAGGTAGTCGTCTGCCCCGGCGTTCAGTCCCGCGACCTTGTCGGGAACGGTCGTGCGGGCGGTGAGCATCAGCACGGGGGTCTGCACGCCCTCGCTTCGCATCTGCCGCAGTACGCTGAGTCCGTCGAGTTTTGGCAGCATGATGTCCAGCAGGACAAGATCATACGCGCCGACGCGGATATAGTCCAGCGCGGACTGGCCGTCCGCCACCCGGTCTGCGCTGTGTCCCGCCTTGCGGAGAATGTGCGCCACCGCCTCCGCCAGGGCGGTTTCGTCTTCTACAATGAGAATATTCAAAGGAATCCCTCCTTTTCTTTGTCAGTTTATCATTGTACGCAAGATTCTGAAAGAGTTCTGAAAAAAGTTTACAATCGCTTTTCAGTGTTTTTTCAGAAGCGTATGGATAATGAGGGACAACGAAAGCAAAAGGAGGCCGCACAATGGAACCCTATCAGGCCGTATTCAAACGGAAGGAAGTAAAGTATCTGCTGACGGAGACGCAGCTTTTCGCGCTGTGTCCGGCGCTGGAAGCGCACATGGAGCCGGACGATTTTGCCCACAGCAGCATCTATAACCTTTATTATGACACGCCGGATTTTCGCTTGATCCGCCGCTCGCTGGAAAAGCCCGCCTACAAGGAAAAGCTGCGCCTGCGCAGCTACGGCGTGCCGGACGAGGAAGCACAGGTGTTTCCCGAGATCAAGAAGAAGGCGCGGGGCATCGTCTATAAGCGCCGCGTGAGCATGCCCTACGGTGACGCGCTCCGCTATTTGTCGCGCAGGCAGCCCGGCGGCGACGGGCAGATCTTTCAGGAGCTCAACTGGCTGCTCACCTCCTACGGCAGCCTTGCGCCGCGCATCTTTCTCAGCTATGAGCGGGATTCATGGAAGGGAAGGGGAGACGCCTCTCTGCGCCTGACGCTCGACCGTGAGATCCTCTGGCGCACCGAAGCGTTGGATCTGCGCCGCGGCGCGTGGGGCGAAGCGCTGCTGGAGCCGGGGCAGGTGCTCATGGAGGTAAAAATCGCCAACGCCGCCCCGCTGTGGCTGGCGGAGGCGCTTTCGGAAAACGGGATTTTTCCCATCTCATTTTCCAAATGCGGCAGGGCGTTCGAAACGCTCTGCAAACATAAACTCGATGAAACGGAGATGAGACGCTATGCTTGACGGGATTTTTGCTTCCCTTTATGCGACCTCGGTGACGGTGCCGGTGTTCCTCGCCGTCTGCCTGCTCTCGGTGGCGCTGGGCTTTGGCATCGCGCTGGCCTACCGGAAGATCAGCGGCGAGGGCGGCACGATGGTCTCTGCGCTGACGGTGCTGCCCTTTCTGGTGCAGCTCGTCATTCTGCTGGTCAACGGCAACCTCGGCGCAGGCGTGGCGGTGGCGGGCGCGTTCAGCTTGGTGCGCTTTCGCTCCGCTCCCGGCTCTGCGCGGGACATCATGGCGATCTTCCTCGCCATGACCGTGGGGCTCTGCTGCGGTATGGGCTACTGCGCCATGGCGGTGCTGGCGGCAGTCGTGACCTGCGGTATGCTGCTGCTGCAAGGGAGGCAGACAGCGGACGCCCGCGAGCGGGACATTCGCGTGACCGTTCCGGAAAATTTGGATTACAGCACCCTCTTTTCCGACCTTTTTGCGGAGCACACCACCTCTTATAAGCTGCTGCGGGTCAAGACCGTGAACATGGGGAGCCTCTATAGTCTCCACTATCGGGTCACGCTGAAGGATACAAGCAAGGAAAAAAACTTACTGGACGCGATGCGCTGCCGCAACGGGAATCTGGAGATCTCCTGCGGCATCGCCGCGGACGGAAGACAGGGGGACATGTTATGAAACGATCAGCAATCATACTTGCGCTGGCGCTTACTTTGAGCCTGCTCTCTGGCTGCGCCGCCGACCAAAAAGAGAATACCGCAGCCGTCAGCGGTACGGAAATTCAATTCAGTGACGGTAAGATCACGGCGGCTTCCACAGACGGCATAGAGATCGACGGAACGGATTTGACCATCACCGCCTCCGGCACCTATGTGCTCTCCGGCAGCTGCGCCGACGGCAGCGTGACGGTGGAAAAGGGTACAGACGGCGTGACGCTGGTGCTGAACGGGTTGACGCTCACCTCGGAAACCTCCGCCCCCATCGTCTGCGGCAAGGGAAGCGAGGTCACCATTGAAGCCGCCGCAGGGACGGAAAACACGCTGACGGATACGGAGAGCAACAACGACGAATCCGGCAATGCCGACGCAGAAAACGCCGTCATCAAGTGCAAGGACGGCTCGCGGGTCGTGCTCTGCGGCGCGGGAACGCTGAATGTGCAGGCGAACGGCAAAAACGGCATCAAGTCCGGCGCGACCACGGAGGACAGCGAGGCCTCTTTGACCATCCGCGAGCTGACGCTGAACATCAATGCACCGGTAAACGACGCAGTGAACGCGGAGGCGGCGCTGGATGTGGAGAGCGGCACGCTCACCCTCTCGGCGGGCGATGACGCGCTGCACTGCGACTATGCCTTGAACATCGGCGCGGATGGGACGGACGGTCCCAGCGTGACCGTCACCTCCTGCAACGAGGGACTGGAGGGCGCCGCGGTCAATGTCTTTTCCGGCAGCATCAGCATTCAGTCCACGGACGACTGCATCAACGCCGCCAATGCCGACCTGAGCGGCTATTCCTATGAACTGAACATTTTCGGCGGGACGATCACGGCGCACTCCGACAGCGGTGACGGCTTTGATTCCAACGGCGATCTGACGATCTCCGGCGGCTATGTGACCGTCTGGACTGCCAACGCCGCGGACAACGAGCCCTTGGACGCGGACGGCACGGTGACCGTTTCCGGCGGCACGGTGCTGGCGGCGGGCGGCAGCGGCGGCATGGGCATGAGCCTTGCGGCAGCGCAGCCCTGCGTGATCTTCGGCGGCACGACGGGAATGCCGGGTGAGAATCTACCGAACGGGCAGCCCAGCGGCAATGGCCAGCCCAATGGGAAAGAACCACCCAGCGGCGAAGAGCGTCCCGATGAGAAAGCACAGCCCGCGCCGGGCGGCTTTGGCGGCGCGTCGCTGCTGACGCAGGGCGGCAGCTTTACCATTGCAAACAGCGACAGCACGGTGCTTTCTGCAGGCGAGGCAGTTTACAACGCGTCCTTTGTGTTCTTCTCCTCCGCCGATCTTTCGGACGGTGAGAGCTATACGCTCACCTCGGGCGAGACGCAGACGGAGAGCGCCGCCCAGACCGGCACGGTAAGCATCGGCATGGGCGCTATGAGCGGCCCCGGCGGTCAGAGACCGGACGGCACACCGCCATCCGGCGACTTTGGCGGTCAAAAGCCGGACGGCAGCACCCCACCGGAAAAGCCCGAGGGGGAGGACAGCCAGAATAACGGCAGCGACGCCAAGGCATAATATCTGGCTGGTGGAGACGTTTTCCTGAACATCTCTGTTGATGGAGAAGTCTATAAGTATGACAGCCATCTTGATATTATTTATAATGGCTCAGGCAGAAAAGATGATGAGCAATACCGCCGGAGTGGAAGCTATCAAGTGGTAGACCTTACAATGGATAACTTCTTTGATTACTATGAGCTAAAAGATGTGACAAAAGTTAACTATGATGCTTTTAACGCACTAAAGAACATTTATGTGGGAAAGGAATTTTCGCTTAAAGATGAGTACGGACTTGATCCCGTTTTTGATTCGACTGTGAATATCGAATTTTATTATAAAGGGGCTTACAGATATTATGAAATTGATTCGGAGAACGAAACCTATACGATAGGAGAAAAGGTTAGGGACGGTCGTTTCGGTACAGGCTCTCAGACTTACAAAGGTAGCAGGGTGACCTCCCTTTGTGGAGATGGATATTTTCTTACTCCGCCGAAAGGAGATACCTTCTTTTTTGAAGAGCTGAGACCTACAAAGGTGCAGGGGACACTGTACCTCAAGGTTATCTCGACCACCACCGACTGACCCATAGAACAAAATATGAAAAATCCCGAAAGATTCATCTTTCGGGATTTTTTCAGCCGCTGAGTTTATGGATTTTATCTTGCGTGTGCGACAGATCCACAGGCAGCGGCTCTGTGCGCGCGGATACGCGCGGGAAACTAAGGAAAGAAAAGCAAAATCAGTCGATCGGGCAGGTCCGGACCGAGAGATGGAACTGGACGCTCACGAAGGCGTAAACCTATTTTCGGATATCGGCACACGGCATACCCCCTCTCTTTTTTTGGCGTGAATGGACGATCGCCGTGATGCTTCCGACCGAGCGGTGCTTGCAGTGCAGACTGCATTTTCCGGACAGAACCACTGTTCCGAGGATTGGTTCTTTTTTGCGGCAGGCTCGTCTTAGCGTCGAAAGCAGCAAAGAACAGAAAGGAAGATGACGTCATCGTTTTTTCTCTGTCAACGGAGAATGCGGCAGGGACAGGTGGGGGCACAGAGGAAGCCACTCTGCGGGATAAAATAGCGGGGAGAGATCAGAACGGGGCGAAAGGAGCGACAGGACAAGATATACAAAAATATTGTTTGATTGCGGTATAAATATGATGGGAAAACGCAGTTCACAGATGAATTTTGGAAAATAAGGGCTGGTTATGACTTTCTTTTTGTACGATAACCGCTTATAAAGTGCACAGAACGTTTAGCGAGATGGGCGATTCAGCTAAAAGAATTTATTGTAAATGAGAAAACAACTATTGACTAAACAATAATTCACTGATATTATAAAAATGCAATCAAGAGATACGGGATGCCGGGAGGGATCCGGCAGAGGGTTGTATCTCAAAAATACCGGGCTGCAGCGGCGGCGGGATGGAGGATTGTTATGAAAAGATGAGCAATGCCGTACCGGAGGCGAGCGTGGCATCTGCTGATCCCTGTATAGGGAAGAGAACACGGAAGGCTTCGGCGCGGCGAACAAAAGGTGACAGAACAACAGGAACAGAATATACCATTCACGAGGAATACCGCGGAGACGGCTGGGGCAAGGTGACGCCGGAGTGTGTGCAGCAGATTTATGAGCTTGCTCAGACAGAGGGAATCTATGTGGAGCAGGTTTATACCAGCAAAACGCTTTACGGCATGCTCAACATGGTGCGCAAGGAACTGGTAGACGGCAGCGCGTGCTGGGAACCGAACATTTATAACCACCACAATCAAGTTGTGGGGCGCAAGGAGATCGATTTTTCCCTGCTGCCCGATATGTGTGAACAGGAGTGTGTTTGATTATGCTGGAACGATTGAAGAATTTAGCGATCCCTCTGCCGGAGGATATTCAGAAACAGGAAGATGCCGGTTATTTTGCTGCGGCGCAGGATCTGATCGACCGCCGTTTGGCAGGCCCTCTGCCCCATGCGCTCAGAGAGCGGTTGGAGCTTGAAAAGAACCGGCTGATCGAACTGGAGGGAGAGTATCCCTTCCCTTATGAGCAGGCATTTGAAATGCTTCAGGGCGAGATCCGGGACTTCACCAAGGAAGAGTTCGATGAGCTGATCGCAGAAAATCAGGTGGATTGGCTCTATCGGGAAGGTAAGATGTATTTTGTGCGCCATTTCCATGAGAATTTGCGCAAGGTGCAGCATCCCGTTACACAGCGCCTGATCGTGCCTGAGGACGCGCAGGCGGCCAAGATGAAGCAAGATGTTCTGAATGGGAATATGCGCTACATGAAAGAGCACGGCGGGACGGCATATTATATCCGTATCCGCTCGACGCTGAAGGTGGGCGAGAATGGGCGGATCGGCGAGCCGATCACCGTTCATCTCCCTATTCCCAACAACAGTCCGCAGGTGAAAAACTTCCGGATCCATACGCTCAGCCCGGATGCTTTTGTAGCGCCTGAGGACGCAGAGAGCCGCACGGTATGCTTCCAGAAAAATCTGGAAGCGGGAGATGAGTTTACGGTGGAGTACAGCTTTGAGAACCACCTGACCTATGTGGACCCGGATCCGGACAAGGTCTGCGCAGAGCAGCCGTCCTTCTGCCTGGAAGAAGAGGCACCTCATATCATGTTCACCCCTCTGATCCGTGCGATGTGTCAGGAGATCGTCGGTGATGAGACCAATCCGCTTTTGAAGGCAAAACGGATCTATGAGTACGTCACCGACAGAGTGCGCTATTCTTATGTGCGCCGGTACAGTACCATCCTGAATATTCCGGAGTATGCTGCGGTCAACCAGAAGGGTGACTGCGGCGTGCAGGCAGTGCTGTTTATCACGCTGTGCCGCTGCGCCGGCGTGCCTGCCCGCTGGCAGTCCGGCCTGTTTGCTGCGCCCTATGATATTGGCGGACATGACTGGGCACAGTTTTATGTTGCACCCTACGGCTGGCTGTATGCCGACCTGTCCTTTGGCGGAAGCGCGCATCGCCTTGGAAATGAGGAACGCCGCGCATTCTATTTTGGCAATCTGGATCCCTTCCGCATGCCGGCCAACCTGGCGTTCCAGCATGAGTTTATCCCGCCGAAGCAGTTTATGCGCAACGATCCGACTGACAATCAGTATGGTGAGTGCGAGTATAACGACCGTGCGCTGACGCTCAAGGAATACAACTGCGAGCATACCATGGTGGATATTCATCAGATCGGCTGAGAGACGGACGGCGTTTATCCTTTTAGAACTTACACTTGAGAAGGGCGGGCAGAGAGCGGAAGCACAGGAAGGGCGGGATAGCTAGCCTTCCGGTATTTGACGCGCTGCGCGCCCCTCAAGACAATTCCAATCAATTTCACAAAAGCCGCGCTGCGCTTGCCGGGCTTGCAGCCCGTTTCCTGCGCGCGGCGGAAAGGTATGGTCGTAAGCATGAAGGTATTTATCAGTGCGGATATTGAAGGCGTAGCAGATCTGGTCTCCTTTGCCGAAGCGGGAAATGAAAATCCTCAGCTCTATACACGCGGAATGGAACAGATGAGCCGCGAGGTTGGCGCGGTGTGCCGCGGGGCAATCGCTGCGGGAGCTGAGATAGTTACAGTCAAAGATGCCCATGGAGGGGGAATGAACATCTTCCATGAGTATCTTCCTGAGCAGGCGCAGCTGATTCGCGGCGAGATGCGCAGCCCTTATTCCATGATCGGCAATATAGATGGCAGCTATGATGCCGTCATCTTTGTCGGGTATCATGACGCAGCAGGGCAGGATGGAAACCCGATGGCGCATACGATCAGCAGCAGACGCATCAGAGAAGTTACCATCAATGGTGTGCCTGCCGGGGAGTTCCACCTGTTCTCCTATGCGGCAATGGGACTCGGCGTCCCAACGGCTATGATCTCCGGAGATGCGGCGATCTGCGAAAAGGCCAAAGCGGTCAACAGTCGGATTGAAACGGTTGCGACTAAGGAGGGCGTTGCTGCGGCTGTGATCAGCCGCCATCCCAAGGCAGTGGAGCGAGAATTGGAGGAAGCAGCCAAACGGGCGCTCAGCGGAGATCTGAACCGCTATCGTTATGCGCTTCCGGAACATTTTCGGGTCACGGTGGCATACCAGAAGCATTATGATGCCGCCTATGCGTCGCATTATTTCAACACGAAACGACTGGATGCGCACACGGTGGAGTTTTGCAGCGATGACTATGAGGAAGTCCTGCGCTTTTTCCACTTTGTGCTTTGATCCCCATGAATTTATAGGCAGGAGGACATGATATGAAACCATTTCCCAAACGGCTCAAACTGGCTGATCTGCCGACCAGAATTGAAAAACTGGAGCGGTTTTCGGAACGGACCGGGCTGAATGTATATGTGAAGCGAGACGATATGTCCGGTATGGAGTGGTCAGGCAACAAGATCCGCAAATTGGAATTCTCGATCCAGGAGGCATTGGATCGGGGCGCAGATACCCTGATCACCTGCGGTGGGATTCAGTCAAATCACTGCCGCGCTACGGCAGCTGCGGCAGCGCGGCTGGGCCTGCGTTCCTGCCTGCTGCTCCGCACGGACGATCCCGACCCGCTCCTGGACGGAAACTATTTCATTGATAAGGTGCTTGGCGCCGACATACGCTTTATTTCGGCGGAGGATTATCGCAGCCGCCGGGGCGAAGTGATGGAGGAACTGGCCGGAGAATTTGAACGTCAGGGTCACAAGGCGTACATCATTCCCGAGGGCGCTTCCAACGGAATCGGCACTTTCGGCTATCTGTCCTGCATGCAGGAGATATTGCAGCAGGAGAAAGAAATGGGTGTGCAGTTCGATACGATCGTAGATGCGGTCGGTTCCGGCGGAACGCTTGCCGGCCTTGTACTGGCGAACAGGCTCTATGGGCTGAATAAGCGGATCGTGGGCATCAATGTGTGCGATGATGCAGACTTTTTCCAGCATCGTGTTTCCGATATCGTGTCGGAAGCGGCGGCCTATTTGGAGGAACCCTTGCAGGTTGCTCCGGAGGAGATCGAAATACTGGATGGCTATGTGGGCCGCGGCTATGCGCTGAGCCGTAAGGAGGAGCTGGACTTTATCCGAGACTTTGCAAGAATGGAAGGGCTGGTTCTCGACCCGGTTTATACCGGAAAATGCATGTACGGCTTTGCGTGCGAAGTGGACAAGGGAAGCTTCCAAAAGAGCGGAAACGTTCTCTTCCTGCATACCGGTGGACTTTTTGGCCTGTTTCCGGTGAAGGAACAGTTTGAACTGTAAAGAAAGAGGTGAGAGCAGAATGAATTTTGTTGATTTTCATGTGGATACCCTTTACCGCCTGTTTTACCGGGCAAAGGGAGAAGTCGGTGATCTGTGGAAAAATAACTGCCATATAGATCTGGAGCGGGAAATCGCCAGCGGATACACGGCGCAGCTGTTTGCCTGCTTCCTCGATTTGGCGGAAAAGCCTAAGCTGGGCAGCAGCTACGAGGATGTTCTGGGCATGATCGAGCTCTTTTACCAGCAGATATCGGCAGACAAGGAAAAAGTTGGCTTTGCGGGAAACTACGCACAGTACAAGGAAAATAAGGAACAGGGAAAGCTGTCTGCATTCCTGAGTCTGGAAGAGGGCGGCGTATTGGAGGGAGACCTCAAGCGTCTGAATGTGCTGTACGATAAGGGCGTGCGGGTGATGAACCTGACGTGGAACCACGAGAATTGCCTTGCCTATCCCCACCGTCCTGCGGAATTCCAGAATAAGGGGCTCAAGCCCTTTGGCCTTGAAACTGTGCAGCGAATGGACGAACTGGGCATGGTGGTAGATGTTTCCCACCTTTCGGACGCTGGGTTCTGGGATGTGGTCAAGCATGGAACGCGCCCCTTTATGGCGACCCACTCCAACTCCAGAGAGGTGCGGAATGTGAGCCGTAATCTGAGCGACGAGATGATCCGGGCGCTGGCAGATCGCGGCGGCATCATGGGTCTAAACTTCTATTCCGATTTTCTGTCGGACGATCCTGTTGGCAGGATCGACGATATGCTGCGCCACTGCCGCCACATCATGAATGTGGGCGGAGAGCAGGTGCTTGGACTGGGCACAGACTTTGATGGCATGGAAACGGAAATCGAGGTCAACGGTGCCGGAGAGATGCCAAAACTGGCGCAGGCCATGGATCGAGCGGGCTTCAGCACAGATCAGATCGAGGGAATCTGCTATCGGAACGCAGAGCGTTTCTTTGCCCGCTATTGGGGCGAAAAGTGAAAATAAAAAGAAGCAGCCAAGGCCCTAAAATGGGCTTGGCTGCTTTCTCATCGCTGCGATAGGCGTTATGTGTTGAGAAATCTGCAGGAATCACAGTTGCAAGAGGGGCGTACCCTTACGCGTCAAGCTCTGCGATTGCCTCGACTTCACACAGCACACCCTTGGGGAGAGAGCGTACCGCCACGCAGGCGCGTGCGGGCTTCTGGGTGAAGTAGGTCTCGTAAACGGCATTGAACACAGCAAAATCTGCCATGTCTGCCAGATAGCAGGTTGTTTTGACGACCTTTTCCATGCTGGTTCCCGCAGCTGCTAAAATAGCAGCTACATTCTTGCAGGACTGATGTGCCTGTGCCTCAATGCCTTCCGGCACAACGCCGGTTTCGGGAACGACAGGGATCTGACCGGAGGTGAACACCGCTCTGCCCAGACAAACTGCCTGAGAGTACGGACCGATCGCGGCCGGCGCCTGAGAAGTGCTGATCTTTTTCATAAAATGATCTCCTATCCTGCCGCTGGTGCGGCGTGTTATTTCTTGTGGCAGAAGCCTCCTCGCAAACGGGCACGGCGCATACTGTCATCAAGCTATCTCTACGATACCAATGAATTATTATTTAGTCAATAGTTTTTTTCTTATTCGCATTAAATTTTCTTATTTGCGTTAAATTTTGACAGCACTTTGTTGCAATTCAACATTTTTTGAGGTATAATACAAAAAAAGTTGTACAAGAAAGGATAAAGCCTGTGACACCGAAAGAATTTAAGCTGACAGAAATGGATCGAGAGATCCTCAAGTCCTACCAATACATGCTGGATGGTCTCGCTCTTTACCTTGGCGACAGCTATGAGATTGTGCTTCACAGTTTGGAGGATCTAGGTCACTCTGTTATCAAGATCATCAATGGACACTATACCAAGCGTGAGGTGGGGGCGCCCATTACCGATCTGGCGCTCTCGATGCTTCACGATATTCAAAAAAGCCAAACACCGCATTCTATGGTCTACTTTAACCGAAGAGAGGGGCGTACCTTAAAGTCGGTAACAATACCGGTAGTAGGAGAAGGAGATCGTATTATCGGACTTGTCTGCATGAATTTTCAGTGCGACGTACCGTTTTCTCAGTTTATTTCTGCATTTCTTCCGACTGCATCCGACATGACCATATCCCGTGAGACAGAAAGCTTTAATGCAGATATCGATGAGGTCATCTCCACAGCAATGGCAAAGGCGCGGGAGAATGTTTCTGCATCGGCGAATATCCCCTCCACCAACCGCAACAAGGAGATCATACGCCAGCTGTACCAGCAGGGGATCTTTAATATCAAAGACTCTGTTGTATGGGTCTCGGAGAGCTTGGGAATTTCAAAAAATACCGTCTATCTGCATCTTCGTAACCTGAAGCAAGAGCTTCCGATGTGACAGCAAGGGCTGATGAGCGCTGCCTTTTCTGCGCGAATGAGGCGAACCCTCACCACTGGCGAAACCGACAGAATAAGAAAAAATCCCGAAAGATCATCTTTCGGGATTTTTTGTCAGCCGCTGAGTTCGCGAATCTCGTCCTGAATGAGCCGGCCTGCCGCGGCGGCGAGCTGATCCATGCGGCGGATGCGCGCAAGGTCACGCCCGTAGATGGTGTTTGCGGCAGGGACGCTTGTGTTTTCTCCTGTGAAAACGGCGGCGACGCGAACGCCCTGCGCGCGCAGGACGCGCACCTCCTCTGCCGTGTCGTCTACGCCGACCTGCCCATCGTAGTCGCGGCTGAGGGGAATCTTGCCGCTCGGCAGGATCTTGTGGCTGTCGTCAGGCGAGGCGTCGGTCAAAAGGAGCAGCAGGTGCTTTTCGGCGGGAGCAGAGCGGATCAGCTCGCCCGCGCCGCGCAGCGCAAGGCCGTCGCGGTTCCAGCCGGCGGCAAAGTAGTTGAAAACGTTGCGCTCTCCGTTCCTGTCGGAAAAGTCCTTCAAAATGCGCAGCACGGTGTAGCCGCGCAGACTGCAAAAGCTCGTCACGCGCACGGGAATGCCGCACGCAGCAAGACTTTTGGCGAGAATGTAACCCTGAATGGCGATGGTTTCCTGACAGTGCAGGCGCGAAGCTGAGGCGTCGAGCATCAGATCGACCGCAAAGCCGGGACGGCTCTCTTCGTCATTGCGGAGGAAGACACGGTCGTCGTGCAGCACCGGCTCGCGCCATACGCGCGTGCCGTCGAGCCAACCCTGACGGGCGGGGACGCGCTCGGGCTGCTGGTGAACGAGCAGGCAGTTTCGGATCTGCTCGCTCAGACGCGCAAGCGCGCTCTGGTGCAGGTCGAGATCGTGCGCGAAGGCGGCGCGGTTCCGCTTGGCCTGCGCTTCGGCTTGCTCGTAGAGGCGCTGCGTGTCCGCGCTGAGCAGCTGTGACGATGCGCTTGCACCCTTTGTGAACCAGAGATGGCAGCCAAGATGGTTTCCCGTGCAGAGCTGCTGCTCGATGCGCGCGAGCGCCTGGGGGGAGTAGATGCTGCGGCCGAAGCAGCGCTCGATGTAGTCGCGATCCTGCGTCTCGTGCTCGTTGGAGCGCAGGCGAGAGCGCAGCGCGTTCGAGACTTTGACCATGCCGTTTTCTCCCGGCATAGCGGAGCGGCCGATGGTCAGATCGTCCGTGCGGACGATCTCGGTCGGCAAGAGCTTTGTGAGCAGCGGCACCCATTTGTCGCTGAAGTGAAAGTGAAAGGCCTCTTTCTTGTGCACCGTGCCGTCGAATTGCAGGTATTTTTGGAAGGCTGCGCGCACGGCGGCCTCCAACTCCGCCGCGCTCAGCGTGCCGGGGCAGGCAAGCGCCGCGGAAAGCCCCTTTTCCCACGGGGCAAGCAGCGGCGGCTTCTGCGAAAGCACCGTTTTCCACCGTGCGGACTGGAGCGAGTAGACGAGCTGATTTTTCTCCATCCACTCCTGACGCGAAAGCTGATATTCCGAGGCGAAGAATTCCTCTGCGTGGCCGCGGCGCAGCTCGGCGAGCACGGGGCGCACAGGCAGCTCCTTCTCGTAGGCCGCGTTTTCAAGTGCCAGCCATGTAAGCTCGTCAAAAACGCTCTGGCGTGCGTCGCCCGCCCAGGCGGAAAAAAGACGCGCCGGCATCTCGTCGCCGAACCACTTGTGTACAAGGCCGATGATGCAATTCATATAAAAGTCCGGTTCACCGTTCGGTTTAAGCGCCAGAAATTGCGGTTCGAACCGGTAGTCCCCGCTTGCCGTCCACACGAGGTTGATCGCGCGGCGCTGGTTGGCACTGTAAGCGGAAGTTTCCATATCAGTCGGTAAAGAGGCGGCTGCGGTCGAGCTTGGCGGGAATGCGCGCCGCGATCACATCGCGGATCAGGCTCTGCTCGTAGGCGTCAAAGGCCTTGTTGGTAATGCCCATGTCGAGCGCCCGGTTCGCGCCCACGCCGCAGCGGATCAGGCGTAGAGCGTCCAGAAGACCGCGCAGGTCGAGCGCCTTGGAGGAGATCTCCGCGCTCTCACACTTTTTTTGCAGCTCAAGGAACAGCAGGGCAAACTGCTCCTTGTATTTCTTCTCAAGCGTCGGGAACTCGTCGCCCAGAAGACGCACAAGACCGCTCTGGTCAATGGACGGCATCTGAATGACAACAAAACGGGAGGTCAGCGCCTCGTTCAGCTCGCGCGTGCCGGCATAGCCGTAGTTCATCGTGCCGATGAAGCGCGCGGCAGGATCGACCTCTACGCGCTCGTAGCCCGGTACGTCAATGGCGCGGCGGAAGTCGAGCGTTGCGTGCAGCACAGCAAGCGCCTCGTTTTTTGCCATGTTGATCTCGTCAAGCACGCCGAAGCCGCCGTGCTTTGCACAGAGATATACCGGGCCGGGGCGGAAGCGGACCTCGCCGCCTTCAAACGTATCCATGCCGATGAGACTGGCTGCGTCCATGTTGACGTGGAAGGATACGTCCCACGCGGGGCGGGCAAAGGTCTGCGCAAGGTTCTCTGCCAGCACGTTTTTGCCCGTGGCCTTGCTGCCCGCAAGCAGCAGGTTTTCTCCGCACAGAATGGCGGCGACCGCCTCTTCCCATACGTCCTTTCCGTAATAGTGATACCGCGGCTGCGGCACACGGTTTTCAAGCGGCTGCGGCGTGGGATACTGCGCGCGGAACGCCTGAATGCCGTCCAAAAGATCGGGGCTGAGCCCCTCTTGCTTCAAAAAGTCTAACAAATGCGATCACTCTTTCCAATCGCGTGCCTTGCACGCCTGCTTTTTCGCCCTTATCATAGCACGTGGCGAACAAGTTGCAAGTTATTTTTTTGCGAATTCTACATGACATGGGTCAAGAGCTGTCAAGAAAGCCGGAATCATCTGACGCCCTTGCGAAACCTATTTGCGCGCGGGTGCTTCATGGAATCATTGGACTTTATTATCTTGTTATGATATCATTAAAAAACTTGATGGTCTTGACCTTGTGTGTGCGGCGGCGTCTGATTGGCTCAATATGTCCTCATATCGGGGAAACAAATTTGCGATGTGTCAGTATAGGAGAAAAAACCATGGTTTTTATCGTCATTCTTTCATCCATTCTTTTGGCGGTCTGTACCTCGGTCAAACCGATCTATCTCCAGAATGCCATCGATGCGGTCGAGGCGGGCGCGGACGGCGCGCTGACGCTGTTTGGCTTCTACGTTGCGAGCATTCTGGGGATCATGCTCTTTGAAACGGTGCGGCAGCTCAGCACGGGCAAATACCGAAACAGCATCCTGTTCGGCCTCAAAAAGAAGGTCATGGCGCATATCATCCATATGCCGCCCCGGAAATTTCAGGAGGAGCAGGGGCAGAACTATGTCACCACGCTGAACAACGAGATCGAGATGCTGGTGGACAGTTACTATGTCACACGCCTGGAGCTCGCGTACAGCATTCTGGTGCTGATCACCTGCGTGATCGCGCTGCTGTATATCAACAGTTCTCTCGCCTTGATCATCGTCATTTCCACCGTTTGCCCGATCATCGCGTCGGCGGTGCAGGGTAAGGCGCTGGAAAAGCGCACGAACTTCTACACGATGGCGCTCGAAAAGCTCAATGTCATGATCGGCAACCTGATCCACGGATATCCGACGATCAAGGTGAACCACGTCGAGCGCGAGTACTTAGCGACGCTGGAGCGCGACAACGAGAGCGCCGCCAAGGCGGAATTCGCCAAGTCCAAGACGAAAATCCGCGTCAACATGATCATCGGCTTGCTCTCCTACGCGGGCGAAGCGGTGATGGTCGGCTTCAGCATTTATGAGATCGCCAGGGGGCGCTTGTCCGTCGGCGCGCTGGTCGGCGCACTGCAATTATCCGAAATGCTCGTCATCCCGACGAACAGCATTTCCTATCAGCTCTCGGAAATGAAGAGCGTGGAGAGCATCCGCCAGAAGATCAGCAGTCTCCTCTCCGTCCCCGAGAGCAGCGCCGCCGCGGCGGAGACCGCGCCTATCGAGCGCATCGAGCTGAGCGACGTTTCCTTCCGGCACGAAGAAAAGGACATCCTTTCCCATGTCGATTACCGCTTTGAGGCGGGGAAGAAGTACCTCATTCTGGGTGAAAACGGCAGCGGCAAGAGTACGCTCTTCAAGCTGCTCACCGGTCTTGAATCGGAGTACGAGGGCTGCATTTCCGTCAACGGAACGGACATCAGGGGGCTGTGGCCCGCGCTTTATGATGAGATCGGCGTCGTCCTTCAGGACGCGTTCCTCTTTGACGATACCTTCCTCCAGAACGTCACGCTCTATCGCCCGGAATTAGCCGGGCGTGTCGAGCCTGTGATGCGCTCTCTGGGAATGGACGCCTTCCTTGCCTCGCACGACCTTGACCAGCCGTTCCAGAACACGAAGGGCAACCTTTCCGGCGGCGAAAAGCAGAAGCTGGCGCTCGCCCGCGTGCTGGTCGAGAATAAGAGTGTCATCTTCCTGGACGAGGCCACCGCGAACATGGACAAGGCCAGCAGCCAGCAGATCCTGTCGCAGCTGCTCCAAACCGACGGCCTGACCGTCATCAGCATCGAGCACAAGGTAAGCCCCGA
>Ga0129315_1000634_pt1 | contig 24196 bp, 15 predicted proteins | sample Cm827metagenome_FD_94432 | JGI IMG/M metagenome (GOLD analysis project Ga0129315, IMG submission 94432) | Eastern black-and-white colobus group fecal microbial communities from Wisconsin, USA - Cm827 metagenome | ecosystem: Host-associated > Mammals > Digestive system > Large intestine > Fecal...
AAACGGAATAAAATTTGTTGATTTGAGGTGCCTTATGCTGAAAAGAAAAGCGACAGATTACATTAAAAACTGGATAAATACAAAAGACAGAAAATGTCTGGTTGTTCAGGGAGCCAGACAGACTGGGAAAACATACATCATCGAGCGGTTTGCAGAGGAAAACTTTGAGGAACTGCTTGAAATTAATTTTAAGCAGATGCCTTCCGCAATGGATATCTTTGCCGGAGATCTTACCGTAGACAACATGATTATGGCTATACGTTTTCGGTTTCCCGAAAAGAAAATTGTTCCGGGGAAAACGTTGATTTTTCTGGATGAAATTCAGGAATGTCAGGAAGCAATTACCTCACTCAAGTTCTGGGCAATAGACAACAGGTATGATGTGATTACATCAGGATCACTTTTGGGAATCGACTATAAACGTGCATCTTCCTATCCTGTAGGGTATGTTGATTATCTGAGAATGTACGGGATGGATTTCGAAGAATTTCTTTGGGGAATGGGGATTTCCGAGGATATGATAGGGAATCTTTGTGGATATTTGCATTCAAAGACAGCGATACCTGAGGCGATTCATTCGCAGATGATGAATTATTTCAGACAGTATGTTGCAACAGGCGGTATGCCGGAAGTGGTACAGAAGTATATAGATACGAAGGATTTCAGAGAGATTGACAGGGTTCAAAGAAGTCTCTTACAGGGATATCAGTATGACATAGCGCATTATGCAGCTGCTGAAGAAAAGGTGAAAGCAGAGAAATGCTATCTCTCACTTGCAAAGCAGTTATTGGATAAGGAGAATCATAAATTTCAATATAAAGAAATCGAGCATGGTGGAAGGGCGCAAAAATATTATTCAAGTGTTGAATGGCTGCTTCGGGCAGATATGGTGCAATTGTGTAAACGGGTGACGGATGTCAGATTTGATTTGGATGATTATGCGAGAGATGACTTTTTCCGGGCGTATACCACGGATTTATCACTGTTGATGGCGATGAAGGACTTTTCTTTAAAACAGCATATTGTGGAAAACACATTAGCAGGAAACTCAAAAGGCGGTATTTACGAATGTGCAATAGCTGATGCCCTTTATAAGAAGGGCTATCCAATCTATTTCTATAAAAATGAGACAACGAAAAGAGAAATCGATGTGATCATCCAGAAAGATGGGAACGTGGTTCCCATCGAAGTCAAGAGCGGAAATACCAGGGCGGATTCATTAAAATGGTTGATGAAAAATAATAGAGATATATCTTACGGTTACAAATTTGTGGATGGTAATATAGGTGTGAGCGAAGAAGAGATCGTGACGCTTCCATTGTATATGATTGCGTTTATTTAGAAAGCACCATTGAGTACCGAATATAGGACATGAAATATGGATAATAGACTTAACAGGATACTTGAGAGAGGAACAAACGGATGGACCATTTCGAACAGATCAACGAAACTTCCTACTTATCGGTACAGAATGCACCGGTATATCGGAAAATCATGAGATGCTTTTACCGGGAATATGAAAAGATGCATTTTCAGCTATATAAAGAGGATATCTTCAGGCTTTTAAAAGAGGATGGAGCATTTGAAATGTATTCCATGGAGCAGCTGGTTCTGGATCTGGAATCACTTGTAAAGTGGAAAAATCTTACACCGATACAGGATCCGGGAAAGGTGTACACAATAGCGGATTACAAAAATAAGCAATATCGCTACACCATGTCGGAATATGCCGTGGAGATCGAACGTTTGACAGTACGACTGGAAAATTTATTCCTGGAGTCAGGCAATCTGTCGATGAACTTTTTTGTACGGCTGGAGAGAAGTCTGGATGAGACGGAAAGCATGGAGAACGCAGAGCTTCGTACAGTGAATGAATGGTGGCAGACACTGCAGGAAGATTTTAAGCGGCTCAACCAGAACTATCAGGATTATCTGCGGGACTTCTATTCCGGGAAAACGGAAAAACTGATGAAATCCGTGGAATTCATGGTTCATAAGGATAAATTTATCAAATATCTGAATGAATTTGTGCAGGAATTGCAGCGGCATTCCAAACGGATGGAACAGTTATTGGAAAAGAATACAGAGCGTATGGAGAATACGATTCTGGAACGGGTCGTAGCAAGCGAACTGGATATTCCCCATGCGTTGCTGGAGATACATGGCAATGCGGAACCAAGTATCCGGGAAAATGTATATGGAAAATGGCATTCCCTGAAAAACTGGTTTGTGGACGGGCAGAGTCAGGAATGTGAAGCTAAAAAAGTATTGAAAATCACCAGTGATATCATACGCAATATTATTCAGAATGCGGCGTTGATCGTACAGGTTCAGAACTGGGGCATCAGCAGGAAAGATGATTATAAAAAGTTTCTGGAGCTGTTTCTGAAATGTGAGGATCTGGAGGAGGCTCATAAATTATCGGCCCATGTCTTCGGAGTGCAGCAGATCGAACATTATAAGACCAATTTTCCGAGGGAAGAAGACAGTATCAACAACAGCATTTATCAGGAAGCCCCGTCAATGTTTTTACTGAAGCCTCACACGAGAGGCTATCGTGAGAGAAAAGACAGAACGGGTTTTACCGATAAATCATTGGAAAAAATGGCACAGCGGGAAAGCTATCTGCGCCGGGCACAGAGGCAGAAGGAAGTGGTGCTCCGGTATATTAGGGAGCAGAAGATCCGGTTTGCAGAGATTGACGAAGTGCTTTCTGAAGACACAAGAGCCATTTTCCTGCAGTGGATCGCACAGGCCAATATGAGTTCGGAAAAGACCGGGCGGACGGAATATGGGCAGGAGTACCGACTGAAGAAAAAGGAAGGCAGTTGTGTCCTGAAATGCGAGGACGGCGATCTGAAAATGCCGGATTATATATTGGAGTTTAAATAAATATGAATGAAATCAGAATCTTAATGGAAAAATTCTGGATTTGCCGGGACAGTGACAAAGAGACTTTCTATAAAGTAAAGAGGGACATTCCGAACTTTCAACGATTTATCAGAGAACAACTGGGATGGAAGCTGATACATACAGAGAAGTTGTTAAAACTGGAAAAGAGACCGGCACATGCAGAGGCATTTATGGGAATCAGCGAGTTTACGGACATAAGGGATTACTGCATATTATGTGTGGTGCTGATGTATCTGGAGGATGCCGAGGAGGGCAGACAATTCCTGTTATCGGAACTGATCGACTATGTGGAGACGCAGCTGAAAAATTACATGCCGGTGGACTGGACTTCTTTTACACAGAGAAAATCACTGGTGCGGGTATTGCAGTATATGGAAAGGCTTCAGATGCTCCGGGTATATGAAGGAAAAAGTGAATCCTTCAGTCAGGAAGCCGGGCAGGAAGTGCTGTATGAAAATACAGGATATTCGAAATATTTTACCAGCAGTTTCACCACAGATATTTCCGGCTATGAATCCTTTAGAGACTTTGAAAAAACAGATTTTGAAGAAGTTCAGGAGAACAGAGGATCCCGGCGTATTAACCGGGTATACAGGCAGCTGGCAGTCTGTCCGGCACTTTATTGGAACAGTGCAGAAGATGCCGATGCTTTATATCTGAAAAACCAGAGGCAGTGGGTCGGCAGATATTTGCGGGAAAATATGGGTGGTAACCTGGATATTTACCGCAATGCAGCCTTTCTTACACTGGAAGCAGATGACTGTTACGGAACCGTACATCCCCGGGATGCCCAGATCTCGGAAAGTGTTCTGATCGTCTGTTCAGAGATACAGAGACAGCTGACAGAGGGAAAACTGAAATTACAGGAAGATGAATGTATTGCCATGACAAAACAGGCGTATTCCAGGATTGTTATAAACTGCAGAAACAAGTGGAAGAATGCATGGAGCAAGGAATACTGTGAAATGGACGAAGACAGGCTTGTGGAAACCGTTTTAAAATATATGACAGACTGGATGATGGTGCGCAGTGAGGAGGACTGGATCATCGTGCTGCCAGCTGTGGGCAGGCTGACAGGCCAGTATCCTTCCGATTATAAGGGAGACGGAGAAGAATGAACGAACGTTGGAAAATGAACCGGATCGGTTTTGTGAATTTCTGGTTATATGATGAAGAGGATTTTGAATTCGAGGATGGAAAACTGCTTCTGCGCGGACAGAACGGTTCCGGAAAATCCATTACGACACAGAGCTTTATTCCGTTTGTACTGGATGGAGACCGTACACCCAGCCGTCTGGATCCTTTTGGGTCCAGTGACCGCCGGATGGAATACTATTTTCTGGGAGAAGAGGGCAAGGAGGAGTCTACCGGCTATCTGTTTCTGGAATTTTGGAAAGAGGATTCCGGAGAGTATCGTACCATCGGAATCGGACAAAAAGCAAAGCGTGGGAAACCGATGGATTTCTGGGGCTTTGTGATTCTGGACGGCCGCAGGGTAGGATATGATTTGTGGCTGTATAAGGAAGTGGGATCAAACAAAATTCCCCGGGATAAGCGGGAGATGAAAGCGGAGCTGGGGGAAGAAAATTTTTTTACAGACAGTCCGTCGGAATACAAGAAGCATGTCAACCAGTATATTTTCGGCTTCCGTAAGGAGGAGCAGTATGAGCAGTTTATCAAGCTGCTTGTGAAGGTGCGTGCTCCAAAGCTTTCCAAGGAGTTTAAACCCACCAAAGTATATGACATTCTGAATGATTCCCTGCAGACTTTGACGGATGAGGACCTGCGTCCCATGGTAGATGCCATGGAAAAGATGGATGAGATACAGGACAGTCTGGAAATGCTCAACCGCTCCTTTGATGATGTAAAGATCATCCGTAATGAATATACCCGTTATAATCAGTACATGCTGGCGAAGAAGGCTTTGAACTACCTGAACAGGAAGCAGGAAGTGGAGAAAGAACAGGCAATACTGGATGAAAAAGAACAGCTGCAGAGTGAGGCACAGGAAGAGCAGAGCCGGGCAGCGCAGGATACAGAGAGACTTACGGCAGAGAAAAAGCTGAAAGAAACGGAGCGTAACGCTCTCCTGGATCCGGAACTCGAGGATGCAGACAGGAAGCTGGAGAAACTAAAGGCAGAGCACAGGGAGGCTGCGGAAGGAGAACAACGCTGGGAGAAAAAGATCGAGGAAGGTAAGGAGCGGATCCGGGGAGAGGAGATGACTCTGAAAAAGCTGGAGGAGCAGCTGGAACTTCGCCGGGATACCTTGAAGGAAAAGAGGAAAGAGCTGGAGGAACAGCAGGAAATCCTGCAATGGGAACATCATGAGAAGGCAAAAGAGAAAATCAGTCTGGAAGAATACGAAGAAAGAGACGAGATTTCAGAGCATCTGAAAATATGGAAAAATCAGCTGACGGCAGGAAGAACTGCTCTCAGACAATATGAACAGATCTTGGGACAATATGAGGAAGCCGCCAGCCAGCTGGAAGAGACAAAGAAGAAAAAAGCGGAGGAAGAACAACGGCTGGAGCTGGCAGAAGAACAGGTATCTGACAGAATCGATGCATGGATCACGGAAGTCTTTCACAGAGCGGAGACATCCGCAGAATGGCATCCGGAACGGGAAGTTCTTCTACAGGCAGAGCAAAAAGCAAGACAATACGAGACCGTAGCGGATGGTATAGAAATACAGCGGGATTTTCGGGCAGATTATGAAAGACAGCGGCAGCAGCTTACGGATGAAAAAAATGAGAAGCAGTATCAGCGGGAGATCAAGGAAGGAATCCTGAAAGAGGTTCGGGAACAGCTGAAGAAGGTGCAGGAGCAGCAGGAACTGGAGCCGGAACGGGATGAGGTAGTCGAAAAATCCAGAGCATCCCTGGCAAAGGCGGGGATCACAGCCATTCCGTTTTACAGAACGGTAGAGTTTGCAAAGAATCTGGAGGAGACAGTCTGTGCGAGACTGGAGGCACAATTACAGATGTCCGGAATACTCGATGCCCTGGTGGTGACGAGAGAGGATTTTGCAAAAATAAAAGCAGATCATCCGGAATTTCTGGATGCTGTTCTGCAGACAGACGGGCCGGGCAGCAGCCATTTCTCCAAATTGACAGTAAGTGATGATCTGCCACAGGAATTAAGAACCCCGGTGCTGGAAATCCTCAGCAATATTTATGAAGAGGAAGGAAAGACACAGGGAATCTGCTTCGGTACAGACGGCAGCTTCCGGCAGGGAATCTTAGCCGGTAAAGCGGATAAACAGGCTGCTGAATATGTGGGATATCTGGCGAGAAAACGTAGAAAAGAACAAAAAATTCGGGAATTGCAGGAACAGATAGAAAACACCGGCAGAATTATAGAAGAGTGGAATGCCGAAATCACACAATTACAGGAACGCATGGAGAGGTTGCAGGCGGAATATCAGGAGATTCCTGATTTTTCGGAGATTGAGACCGCATTGTCGGAGAAAAGAGAGCTGGAGCGTATTCTGGAGACGCTGGAGAATGAATATCTGAAACAGAAGGATCAGGAACACAGACTTTCCGAACAGAAGAACCGGCAATATCAGGAGGTATTGAAACTTTGTAAAATGCTGCCCTATGGCAGAACAGCAGAGGCATATGAGGAAGCCTGCAATGCCGTCGAAGAATATGGAAGGATATGGCAGAGTACAAGGCAGGAGCTGCTGCATATAAATACGGAACAGATCAGCTGTCTGGACAGAAAAGAACGGATAGAGCAATATCAGGAGAATCAGGAGGAAGCCTTTACAGAAAAAAGAACTTACAGTACTCGTGCAAAAGCCTGTGAAATCCAGATCCGTCAGCTGGAAGAGTATTTGAAAAGTCCGGAACTGCTGGAAAAGGCAAACCGGCTGAAACAGGTGAAGGAAGAACTGGCGCAGATCAACGGGAAACTGGAGGATTTGAAGATTCTGGGAGTCACCTTGAAAGAAAGACTGCAGACATTACAAAAAGAGCTGCCGGAACAAAAAGAAAAGCTGCAACAGTTGATTATAGAAGAAACTGCACTCAGAAATTATTTTGAAGAGGAACTGGATCTGAAACTGATCCTGAACCAGGAAGGGCGCTCAGTCCATGAATGCGCCAGAGAAGCAGTGAAAATATTGCGGGAAAGTGATAAGAACCGAGAGCCCGTGGAACTGCTTCAGGCATTACACGCCGTATATCTGAAGCATAACGGAAGTCTTGCAAGCTACGGAACAGCCATGGAAGAATGCTTCGGTGATACGGGGGGTATAGATGCTGTGCGTAAGCGGGTACGCATTATTTCTACATGGAATGGGAAAAGGGTATATCTGGAAGAATTTTACAATATTCTGAAGACAGCAATCGAAGAGACAGAACTGCTGATACAGAAAAAGGACCGGGAGCTTTTCGAAGATATCCTGTCCCAGACGATCAGCCAGCAGCTTACGGACCGTATAGCTGAAAGCAGAAGGTGGGCAAAAGACATGTCAAAATTTATGCAGGAGATCGATACGTCTATGGGACTTCGCTTTTCCCTGGAATGGAAGCCCTGCAAAGCCGACAATGACAAAGAGCTGGATACAGCAGATCTGGAGCAGATCCTTCTACGTGACAGGGAACTGCTTACCCTGGATGATATTGAGAAAGTAGCAGGTCATTTCCGCAGCAAGATACGTGCAGAAAAGACAAAACTGGAAGAGGCAGGAACGATTATCAATTACATGGAGCTGATAAGAGATGCTTTGGATTACCGGAAATGGTTTGACTTCCAAATGTTTTTCCGGCGGGGAGAAGAGACGAAAAAGCCACTGACCAATGCTGCATTTAACAGGTTCAGCGGGGGCGAAAAAGCAATGGCCATGTATGTGCCGTTGTTCGGAGCGGTAAATGCACAGTACAAAAAGGCAGAAAATAAAGACCATCCCAGGATTATTGCGCTGGATGAGGCATTTGCCGGTGTTGACGATAAGAATATCAAAAGTATGTTTGAACTGGTCCATAAGCTGGATTTCGACTATATCATGAATTCCCAGGCACTGTGGGGATGCTTTGAGACGGTAAAGGGTCTCCGGATCGCAGAACTGCACCGCCCGGAGAACTCTCAGGTGGTATCCGTGATCCGGTATACATGGAACGGACATGAAAGGATTCTGGATGAACAATAATGAAGCATGTGCAGCATATTTTAAAGAAAATCCGGCGTACCAAAGGTGTTTTTCGGAATTTGAGAAGAAATGGAAAGCCTACGGAAGAGTAACAGGAATCATTACTCTGAAACATGCTTCGGAAGATGAGCGGAGAGCCATCAGCGGGATACTCGGAAAGACATTTTATGAAGACACTATACGGTTTCCTTTTGCGGAATTTGAAAAAGGACTGCAATGTACAAAATTTGCGCCTGTGAGTTTCGAAGAAATACTGGGAGCGTATTTCGACAGAGAAATGATAACCACGCAGAAGAGGCGGATGGAGGAAGAGCGGGGCAGGGCGGAATTTTTTGAAACAGTGGAGGACTGTCTGACAGAGTGCGCCGGTTCTGATTCGATGGTTGTCTCCTGGCTGCGGGAAATGCTTTTCCAAAAGAGGTATGGTTATCAGACGGTAATCAGAGAATACGGAAGAGACAGGGAACAGACAGAGAAACTGCTGAAAACCGTGGGAAAGGCACTCCTTTTGCTGGAAGATATTCGAGAGACGGAAGAGGAATATCCGTTGGCGGTATTTTCTGCGGAAATATCCGGCAATCCCCATTACTTTGATCAGGGAACGACTGCGGGACAATTATTGGTTCATGGAATGTGCTATGCTGCGCGGACAGATTATCCGGAAAATGCCCATCGGTGGAGAGAAATACTGCTGTCCGGAGGAATTGTACCGGATAATATTTCCTCTATTGTGCATATCTATGGATTGCGGCTGCAGATTGGCGGTGACTGGCACCCGGCATACGATGCCTTTTGCAGGAGGCAGGAGCCCTGTGCTGTCACCATGGAAAACCTGCAGGAGCTGACAGCGGTACAGCCGGCAGGAGACAAGATCTATATTGTAGAAAATGAGATGGTGTTCAGCTATCTGCTGAAGCATCTGAAACAAAAGAATGTGGCATTATTATGTACGTCCGGCCAGCTGCGGAGTGCTGCTGTGAAACTGATGCCCTTTTTGATGGATAGCGGAGCGGAAATCTACTATAGCGGCGATATTGATCCGGATGGGATCCGGATCGCCGACAGACTCTGGAGAAAATATAGGGATCGGATTCATGTGTGGAGAATGTCAGATGAGGATTATGCGAAAAGCCTTTCGGAGGAAGAGATTGGCAATATATCCATGAAAAAGCTGGAAACTGTTGAAAATCCCATCCTTCGTGAGACAGCAAAAGAAGTAAGAAAGAAGAAAAAAGCAGGGTATCAGGAAAATATATTAAAAGATCTATTGGAAGATATGAACATGAAATCCCCGTCGAATACCGTCGGTAACTGAATAAATCTTAGTATAGTGTTTTTAGAAAAATGATGATATACTGTAACTATTCAGAGCCATGCAAATCATGGAAACAGGTACGTCGAATGCTTGCATTCGTAAGAACCTATGACATGATTTATATGGCGAAGTAACCACATGAGTAAACTATGCTGCGTTAGCAGCGGTTTTACGAATGGGGCTGAATAGTTACACTGTACATTTTAGAATGCAACAATTGTACAACAGAGGGATGAAACATGGCGCCTAATAAACATAGAATCAAATTGAAAGGCCGGTTAAAAAGATATACACAGACGTCCGTGTATCTGGGCATATTGCTTATTTTAATTAATCTGGTGATTTATTTGCTGAGTATACCGGCAGGGCTGCTTCTTACCTGCTTTATTTTGATATACTTTGCACTTGTACTGTCCATGCAGTTTTATAATAAGCCGGTGATCCTGAATGAGATGGTCAGCTTCGCCACGCAATACGGACAGATTCAGAAGGTACTGCTGCAGGAGCTGGAAATTCCCTATGCTATTCTGGATGATGAAGGGCATGTGATCTGGATGAATGTGGCGTTTGAAAATGTGGTACATAAGGACCGCGGTTATCATAAGTCCATTACCACTATTTTCCCAACGATCACAAAAGAGAAGTTTCCGGATGAGGAAGAACGTGCAGAGATAAGCTTAATTTATGAGCAGAGTAATTATCTTGCGAAGATGCGTAAGATTTCGATGGATGAAATGGTGCGGAACAGTGATGTTTTTGCAAGTGAAGATTACCATGGCTATCTGATTGCCTTTTATTTGTTTGATGAAACCGCACTTCGTCTGGCCTTGCAGGAAGTGGACGATCAGAGTCTGGCGGTTGGCATGATTTACCTTGATAATTATGAAGAGGCGCTTGCTTCGGTAGAAGAGGTACGAAGATCGCTGCTTACGGCATTGATTGAGCGTAAAATTAACAAGTACATCTCTTCCTTTGACGGAATCTGCAAGAGACTGGAGAAGGATAAATATATGGTGGTTCTCCGGAAGAAATCCATGGAGATGATTGAGCAGGACAAGTTTGATCTGTTAGAGGATGTGAAGACCGTTAATATCGGAAATGAAATGGCGGTTACCGTCAGCATCGGTATCGGTCTGGATGGTCTGACCTATGCGCAGAATTATGAGTTTGCACGCAATGCGATTGACCTCGCACTTGGACGCGGCGGAGATCAGGCGGTTGTAAAGACACCGAAGAATATCGTTTACTATGGAGGCAAGAGCCAGCAGGTAGAGAAGAATACCCGTGTCAAGGCCCGTGTGAAGGCGCAGGCTCTCCGTGAAATTATTTCCGGCAAGGAAAATGTGCTTATTATGGGACATCGTATCCCGGATGTGGACAGCTTTGGCGCAGCTGTTGGGATTTACCGGGTGGCAAGTACGCTGGGACGTCAGGCTCACATTGTTCTGAATGAAGTCAGTACCTCCATGAAACCGATGGTGGATCACTTTAGACATCATCAGGATTATGCGGAGGGGCAGATTGTCAGCAACCAGCAGGCAATGGAGCTTGCCGGCAGTAATACGGTGCTTGTCGTTGTAGATGTGAATAAGCCAAGTATTACCGAGTGCCCGGAATTGCTCCGGATGTGTAAGTCCATTGTGGTGCTGGATCATCATCGTCAGGGAACGGAGAGTATTGAGAATGCAACATTATCCTATGTGGAAGCATATGCCTCTTCTACCTGTGAAATGGTTTCAGAGATTTTACAGTATATCGGAGAGACGATCCGCATTACGCCGGAGGAAGCAGATTGTATGTATTCCGGTATTATGATTGATACACAGAACTTTATGGCCAAGACCGGTGTCCGGACCTTTGAGGCTGCTGCGTTTCTTCGGCGTAACGGTGCAGATGTGACGCGTGTGCGCAAGCTGTTCCGGGAGGATGCCCTTCAGTATAAGGCGAAGGCAGATGCCGTCAGCCAGGCAGAGATTTACCGCAATGCGTTTGCAATTTCTACCTGTAGCAGTGAGCATTTAGAGAGCCCGACGGTTGTCGGGGCGCAGGCAGCGAATGAGCTGCTTAATATCAAGGGTGTGAAGGCCAGCTTTATTATGACCGAATACCAGAATCAGATCTTTATCAGTGCCCGTTCCATTGATGAAGTCAATGTTCAGATTATCATGGAAAAGATGGGCGGCGGTGGTCATCTGAATACCGCAGGATGTCAGCTGGAGGGTGTATCGATTCCGGAGGCTATCGGTATTCTGAAAGGTACGCTGGATAAGATGATTGATAACGGAGATCTGGTGGTAGACTAAAGAAAGGGAGCAGACAGGAATGAAAGTTATTTTATTGGAAGATGTAAAGAGCCTTGGTAAAAAGGGAGAGGTTGTTAATGTAAATGATGGTTATGCAAGAAACTTCGTGCTTCCGAAGAAGCTTGGAGTAGAAGCAACCGGTAAAAATATGAACGACCTGAAGCTTCAGAAAGCCAATGAAGAAAAGGTGGCTAAGGAGCATTTAGAAGCTGCACAGGCCTTTGCCAAAGAGATGGAGAATGATCATGTGGTCGTTTCCATCAAGGGTGGAGAAGGCGGCAGAACCTTTGGCTCCGTTTCCTCCAAAGAAATTGCAACAGCATATAAGGAGCAGTGCGGCAAGGAAATTGATAAGAAGAAAATCATTCTTCCGGAACCTATTAAGAGCTTTGGAGTTTATGAAGTTGCTGTAAAGCTGCATCCGAAGGTAACCGGTACCCTGAAGGTTAAGGTACAGGAAGCATAGATGAAAGATTTATGCTGCTGTTTACCAGGCAGTGAACAGCAACAGATTTGAAACAGTTACCAGGAGAGTTAACATGCCAGCAGTAGAAGAAGCGCTGTTAAAACGTGTTCTTCCACACAGTATCGAAGCAGAGCAGTCCGTAATCGGTGCAATGATCATGGATCGGGAAGCGATTACCGTCACTTCGGAAATCATCAGTGGGGATGACTTTTACAGCAGACAATACGGCGTCGTATTTGATGCCATGGTAGAACTGAATGACGAAGGAAAGCCGGTAGATGTCGTTACCCTGTCGGATAAGCTGAAGGAAAAGGATGTACCGCCGGAGGTCAGTAGTCTGGAATTTTTAAAGGATCTGCTGAATGCCAACTTTACATCGGCGAATGTCAGGTATTATGCCAATATTGTGGCAGAGAAGGCAACCCTGCGAAAGCTGATCCGGTTAAATGAAGAGATTGCGAATACCTGTTATACCGGGAAAGAGAGTCTTGAAACAATTCTGGAAGATACGGAGAAGCGGGTCTTTGAACTGGTACAGAAGCGGAATACGGGAGAATTCGTACCGATCCGTCAGGTCGTTATGAATGCGATGGACAAGATCGAACAGGCCTCCAGGAATAGCGGAAATGTCACCGGCCTTGCAACGGGTTTCCTGGATCTGGACTTCCGTACTGCAGGAATGCAGCCATCAGATCTTATTCTGGTTGCAGCCAGACCCTCCATGGGTAAAACGGCGTTCGTACTGAACATTGCAGAGCATATGGCATTTAAAGAGAATTATACCGTTGCCATATTCAGTCTGGAAATGAGTAAGGAACAGCTCGTAAACCGTCTGTTTTCCTTAGAGTCCAGAGTGGATTCCCAGCATCTGCGTACCGGTAATCTGACGGATGCAGAATGGGAGAAGCTGATTGAAAGTGCCGGTGTGATCGGAAAGTCCAATCTGATTATTGATGACACGCCGGGTATCAGCATTTCGGAGCTTCGTTCCAAATGCCGTAAATATAAGTTAGAGCATGATTTAAAGATTATTATCATTGACTACCTGCAGCTGATGTCGGGCTCCGGCCGTGGCTCGGAATCCAGACAGCAGGAGATTTCTGATATTTCCCGTTCATTAAAGGCGCTTGCAAGAGAGCTTCACGTGCCCGTCATTGCACTGTCGCAGCTGAGCCGTGCCGTGGAACAGAGACCGGATCACCGGCCGATGCTCTCCGATCTCCGTGAATCCGGAGCAATCGAGCAGGATGCGGACGTGGTTATGTTCATTTACCGTGATGATTATTATAATCATGACACGGAGAAGAAGGGAATAGCAGAAATTATCATAGCCAAGCAGAGAAACGGTCCGATCGGAACCGTGGAGCTGGTATGGTTACCGGATTATACAAAATTTGCAAATCTGGAAAGAAGTTAATAGAGATCAAAACAATTACGAAAGAGGACAAGCTGGGATCAGCTTGTCCTTTCGCTATATAAAAAGGAGGAAAAGAGAATGCAGACAGAAAAAATCTATATGATTTCCGATGCGGCAAAAAATGTTAAAGTAGAGGCGCATGTACTCCGTTATTGGGAGGAAGAGTTAAAGCTTCCGGTCAGGCGTAATGAAATGGGACACCGGTTTTATACGGAGGAGGATATTAAGCTTTTCCAAAGGATCAAGGATCTGAAGGATCAGGGCCTGCAGCTTAAAGCAATCCGGAATCTGCTGGCAAGGGAAAGGGAGCAGGAAGACCGGAAGGAAGGGAAGGAGCCGCTGTGTGATTCTTCACAGGAAAGATTGAACCGGAAGGAAGCAGAGGACATGGGAAAACGTCATGTGCTGATGGTACATAATGGGGAGGTAATGCCTGTTGAGGAGACAAAGGCAGAGAAGAGCATGCGCCTGCAGCAATTATTGCACAGTATGATTGCCGATGCGGTACAGAGCAATAATCAGGACATTTGTCAGGAGATTATACAGGAAGTAAAAAGCAGCATTTTAAAGGAGCTGGATTATCAGTTCCGGATGCAGGAAGAAAAGGATGATGAGCGCGAGGCAGACCGTGATGCCCGGAATGAGGAGCACTACAAGAAGCTGGATAACATGCTGCGCAACTACAGTATTAAGCAGAAATCCTCTGTTTTTGCCAGGATTAAAAATTTCAGCAAACCGAAAGCTGAAAAGCAGCAGGAGATATGATTCGTTAATGTAAAACAAAAAGGAGGCGTATCCATAATGGATCCGTCTCCTTTTTCATTCGTAAGAAATCTTATTCTTCAGAAATAGCACCTACGGGGCATCCGCCTGCGCAGGAACCACAGCTGATACATGTATCTGCATTGATTTCGAACTTGCCATCTCCTTCGGAAATAGCACCTACAGGACACTGACCTGCACAAGATCCGCACTGGATGCAGGAATCATTAATAACATATGCCATGGTAAAACCTCCTTCATAAAATACATAAACCTATGATTGATAATTCTTTATCAATCATCTATATTGTAATATAAATGAGGCATATTTACAAGATCTAAGCGTGTTTTTTGCCAAAATTTATTGCCAAAATTTATCACTTAACAGGAGAAATTTCTGAAATTAGATGTTATAATATAAAATGCAGGTATGTATTTCGATTATAGTATTAAGGAGACATAGCTATGAAAAAAATAGGTATTTTCATGGGCGATATTACTCAGGATTATCAGTCGGTAGTAATCAAGGCAATTTTTGATGAAGCAAATAAAATGGGATATACTGCATTTTGCTTTGCTAATTTTGGTGCATATGGGAATAAGATATTGTACGCTGAAGGAGAGAGAGGAGTTGTTTACTTACCGGATCTTGCAGAGCTTGATGGTATTATCGTAGGTGAGGACACTTTTGATGTGCCGGGAATGGAGAATGAGGTATACGAATATTTGAAGAAGAATGCTAAATGTCCGGTCATTTACCTGCGTACAGTCCGTCAGAAATTTTACCGTGTCATCATGGACGAAAGTGAAGCCATCCGAAGCATGGTACGGCATTTTACGGATTTTCATGGATTCCGGGATATCTGCTTTATGACAGGAAACTTTGATCGTCTGGATGCCCGTAAACGCTATCAGGGATATCTTGATGTTATGAAGGAAGCAAAAATTGAAATTACGGATCATATGGTATTTTTCGGAATTTATTGGAGAGATCAGGGAAAAGAAGCAGTTGACTGGTTTTTAGAAGGCAGGAAACCGGGCAATTATCCACAGGCGATTATCTGTTCAAACGATTATATGGCATTAGCTGTTTGCGAAGAACTGAGTCGCAGGGGAATCCGTATTCCGGAGGATATTTGTGTATCCGGCTATGATGATATTGTGGAAAGCAGGGAATATCAGCCACCAATTACGACAGTAAAGGTTCCTTTTGGTGAATTGGGTAAAAAAGCAGTACATGCAATAGATGAGGTGAATAGGGGAAAGGAACCGGAACAGGAAATTAAATTTACACCGACACTGTGTTTTCGCCGCAGCTGTGGATGTCATGATGATGTGGAAGAGTATCATTCCTGGGAACGAATGCAGGAGAAAGTGGACAATGCATTATATGTTTACAATCAGTCTCTGTTCCTGAATGTAGATTATCAGGAAACATTTCATGAAGAGGAATATCTGAAAGTTACGGAACGATATTTTGAAAATCTGGGATGTGCCAGAGGATTTTTATGCCTTTGTGAAGATAAAGAACAGGAGCATAATGAATTTACACCTTTAACCGGGGGCTTTACCACAAACATGATTCTTCGTAAGGTTTTTGTGAAAAATGGGAAAATGCTGGATTATCATGAAGAATTTCCCCGAAGGATGCTTTTGCCGCCAATTGTAAACAAATCCATAGAAAAGAAAGGTCTGGTCGTATTTCCTATTCATTTTAAAAATAAAATTTTTGGATATCTGGCATTATTAGTTGGAAAAGATGAATGGCCCAGTAATTTTATTCAGGCATATATGATGGCACTGGCACTTGCCATGGAAAACAGTGCCGCACAGAAGGAGATTGCAGACCTCGAACAGTTCCGGAATCTGTACCGCAGGGATTCCCTGACAGGACTCTATAACCGGCGCGGCTATGAGCACTTTCTGCGGATTCTGTATAGCAGGAGCAAAGAGGAAAACCGTCATTTTACCATTGTAAGTATTGATATGGATGGACTGAAATATATTAACGATAATTTTGGACATGCAGAAGGCGATGCGGCATTGACACGGCTTTCCGTGGTATTGGCAGAGCTGGTACAGGAGGATGAGATCTGTGCACGGACGGGGGGAGATGAGTTCATGGTTCTTCTTTATTATAATAAGGAAGGACGCGAGGAGCAGTTTGTAAAGGAACTGTATAAACTTCTTGAAGAGGAACAGAATCGTAATCCGAAGCCGTATCCCGTACATGCGAGTGTAGGCTACTGTTGTGTAAGTAAGAGCTCTGATATGTCACTTGCTGCGTGTGCGCAGCTTGCCGACAGCAGGATGTACGAGAATAAAAAGGCATATAAGGAATCATTGAAAGCAAAATAGAAGATAGACAAAGAAAAGATCATTTTATAAAAGCCCCTGCAGTTCCAACTGACCGGAATCACAGGGGCTTTTTGTCTGCCATACATATGAGAAATCTTCTCAATTATAATGCAGCAATCTGTTCCATTAATGCTTCGATGTCCATGCCATGAACCATAGCTGCCTCTTCAAGGCTTTCGCCCTGTGCGGAGGGACAGCCTAAGCAATGCATGCCGGCTTCCATAAGAATCGGTGCCACATTCGGGTTTGTTCTTAAAATTTCTCCGATGGTCATATCCTTGGTAATATCTGCCATGTGTATTTCCTCCTTATTTCTAATTCATTCATAGGTGTTAGCCTATTTAGTATAATACTTTCCCCAATTTCTGACAAGCTAATCTGTTTTTGAAATTTATTGGACAAAATTACAGGTTTGCCTATTGCTTTTTCTGTACAAAAAAATATAATGCTTTTATAATAAAAAAATGGACAAATGATTCTGAATTTTAAGAATGGTTAGGAAAAGGTACGCATATGAATGAAACAATGAATGAGACGAAAGTAACGCCAATGGAAAAACTGGCAACCTTTATTGTGGACAAAAGAAACCTGTTTTTCCTTCTTTATATCTTCGCTCTGGTGTTCTGTTTCTTTTCAACGAACTGGGTTAATGTGGAAAATGATATTACGAAATATCTGCCCGACAGCACCGAGACGAGACGGGGGCTTACGGTAATGAATGAACAGTTTGTTACCTATGGAACAGCGAAGGTAATGATTTCTAATATCTCTTACGAGCATGCGTTGGAGCTGCAGGAGGATATTGAGGGAATCGAGGGTGTTGCGAGTGCAGAGATTGATCATACGGAAGATCATTATCACGATTCAAGTGCCCTGTTTGATGTGACCTTTGATGGAACATCAACTGATGATATCAGTTTGCAGGCGATGGATCGGATGAAGGAGCTGTTAGCAGATTATGATGTGTATTATGATACTGAGGTCGGAGATGATACGGCGGGAGATCTGGCAGCGGAAATGCAGGTCATTGTTATTATTGCGGCAGTCATTATTGTGATTGTACTGACATTGACATCCCGCTCTTATGCCGAGGTTCCTGTATTGATTATGACCTTTGGTATGGCAGCTGTTCTGAATATGGGAACGAACTTCCTGTGTGGAACGATATCCTTTATTTCAAACTCAGTTACGGTCGTATTGCAGCTGGCACTGGCAATTGACTATGCGATTATTCTGTGCCACCGATTTTCGGATGAGCATCAGACACTGGATACGAGGGAAGCCTGTATCGCAGCGCTAAGTAAGGCAATACCGGAAATATCAGCTTCTTCCCTTACGACGATTTCCGGTTTGGGAGCTCTTGCATTTATGCATTTTAAAATTGGTATGGACTTATCCATCGTCCTGATTAAAGCGATTATGTTAAGCCTGTTGTCTGTGTTCACTCTGATGCCCGGACTTCTTGTGCTGTTCAGTAAATTAATTGATAAGACGAAACATAGAAATCTGATTCCGAAGATTACTGCAATCGGTAAATTCGATGTGTTTACGAGATTTATTGTACCGCCGATCTTCCTTGCAATCGTAGTTGTTGCATTTTATTTTTCCAATAATTGTCCGTACTGCTACAGTTATACGGATCTGACAACTGCAAAGCAGAGTGAAAGCCAGATTGCTTATCAGAAGATTAAGAATACGTTCGGAACAAGCAATATGGTTGCCGTGATTGTACCGGCAGGAAATTACCAGAAGGAAGAAAAACTTCTGAAGACACTGGAACAGCATGAAGAAGTAAAATCAGCCATGGGGCTTGGAAATATTGAGGCCATGGATGGCTATGTGCTGACGGATGCATTGAATCCAAGAGAGTTTTCGGAACTTGCCGGTGTGGAATATGAGATCGCAAGTCTCCTTTATTCTGCTTATGCGGTCAATGAAAACCAGTATGGCAAGATCGTGAACGGTATTGAAAATTACCAGGTGCCGCTGTTTGATATGTTTATGTTTTTAAAGGATCAGATGGAGGAGGATAATATTACCCTGGATGGGGAAGTGCAGGATACCCTGGATGATCTGTTTGACCAGCTGGAGAAGGCAAAGCTGCAGCTAAAGACCGATGACTATTCCCGTATGGTGGTATATTTAAACCTTCCGGAAGAGAGTCAGGAAACCTTTGACTTCCTGGGGGTGATGCATCAGGACATTGCGAAGTACTATGACCTTGATGATTCCTATATTGTAGGTAACTCCACCAGTGATTTTGATCTGTCTTCATCCTTTGGAACCGATAATATTATCATCAGTGTGTTATCTGCATTATTTGTTATTATTGTTCTGCTGTTTACCTTTAAATCTGCAGGACTTCCGGTACTGCTGATTATTGTGATCCAGGGCAGTATCTGGATGAACTTTTCCATGCCATACTTACAGAAGTCTCCGTTATACTTCTTAAGTTACCTGATTGTGAATTCCATTCAGATGGGTGCCAATATTGATTACGCAATCGTTATTTCCAGCCATTATTCTGATCTGAAGACGAGAATGAAACCGAAGCAGGCAATTGTAGCTGCATTGAACGAGGCATTTCCGACTATTTTTACCTCAGGAACAATTCTGGCAGTTGCCGGTGCTTTGATTCAGCAGCTGACAACGAACCCGATTATTGCATCTATCGGTAACTGCTTAAGCCGCGGTACCATTATTTCCATCGTGCTTGTACTTGCGGTACTGCCACAGATTCTGGTTATCGGTGATATTATTATTGAAAAAACAAGCTTCCAGCTTAAGAGTAAAATCAATCTTACACCACAGAACTTTAGCGGTCTTACCCATGTGAACGGTCTGATCCGGGGACAGGTAAACGGTACGCTTGAGGGTAACTTTTCCGGGTTTGTACGTGGTGATATGAATATTACACTGCTTACTGGCGCGGCAGAGAGTGTGAACGATACCGATGATCCGGGAGCGGATGCCGGAGAACAAAATACAGAAGAGAAAGGAAGTGCAGAAGATGAAGAAATTTAAGAAAAGAACATTGGTCATCTGCCTGATTGCTGCACTGGTCCTTCCCTCCTTACGGGTGACCTTAAGCGTCCATGCAGAAACGGTTGACGAAAACAATGATAATGGAACTGATGAAGTGATGAAGCATCTGCAGGATGCACAGGAGCAGGAAGAGACATTTGCCTACGACGAAGATCAGGTGATCTGGATCCGCAGCAATGAAGATTTTAAAGAGCTTGCGAAGAATTGCACGCTGGATACCTGGTCGAGGGATAAAGTGGTGATTCTGGATGTGGATCTTGATTTTACAAGTGAAGGAATCACATTAATTCCGACCTTTGGAGGAACCTTTTTGGGACAGGGGCACATCATTAAGGGATTTGTAATTGAAGGAAACAGTAATAACATTGGATTATTCCGTTATATTCAGGAGACCGGACAGGTATGGAATCTCAATATCCAGATGGATGCTACGGCAGGCACGGGGCAGTCTGGTATGGGGATTCTGGCAGGTCAGAATAAGGGTCTCATCAGCGGATGCAGTGTCAATGGTACGATAAATGTAAACAATGATGCCGGACTTTTGGTCGGAATTAATGATGTAAGCGGAATTATTGAAGACTGTACCGTAAATGGCATGGCTTCCGGAAATCACCGTGTAGGTGGTCTGGTTGGAACTAATAAAGGCGGGATTACGGACTGTACGAATAATGCCCTGGTCAATACCAATGCCAAGGATAATAAGATTGACATTCAGTCTCTTACCTTAGAAGAAATTTTAAGTACGGAGAATGCAGCTTCTGTAACGGATATCGGTGGAATTGCCGGTTCCAATGAAGGGGTTATTCTTTATAGTATCAACAACGGCAGTGTGGGATACCAGCATGTCGGTTATAATATTGGTGGTATTGCGGGAAGCCAGACCGGTTTTATTATGAGCTGTGAAAACCATGGGCGGCTGAACGGACGTAAGGATGTCGGTGGTATTGCCGGACAGATGGAGCCAAGCAGCCGGATGGAATATGAAGAGGACACAATGGAAAAGCTGTCCAGGGAATTTCCGAAGCTGCATGATCTTGTAACGAAGCTTGATAACGATGCGAGTGATATGTCCGCTTCCTTGTCGGATCAGATTAATGTGCTGCTTGATGCTGTAGCAGGTGCACAGAATGCAGTAGATAATATTATGTCGGATATCAGCGGTGATTTTGATAATATGTCCAATTCCCTGTCTATTACAGAATTGAGTTCACCAAAACCGGTATCGCTGGATTTTTTGGATAAGATTCCGAGTCCCAGTCCGAGTGCAGATAAGGATCCTGATAAAGACCCCGGTAAAGATGATGGAGATGGTACAGGAACCGGAGGAGACAGTAGTACAGGAACCGGAGGAGACAGTAGTACAGGAACCGGAGGAGACAGCAGTACAGGGACCGGAGGAGACAGTAGTACAGGAACCGGAGGAGACAGCAGTACAGGAACCGGAGGAGACAGCAGTACAGGAACCGGAGGAGACAGTAGTACAGGAACTGATGGAAACGGTCAGGGTAATGGCCTGGCACCGGTAGAAAAACCGGATGGCAGTAGCAGTAAAGGGGCAGAAAATGTTGTCAAAGATTTAAGAAGTCAGCCCGAAGAAATCATTTATCAGGTTCCTCACAGACTTTCCGAGCCAACACTGGGTACAACTGAGACTAAGAACTTGTCGCAGGATGATGCAGATCCTGCGGATGATACTAATAATGATACCAAGGGTGACACTAAGGATGATACCAAGGGTGACGCTAAGGATGATACTAATAAGGATCCCAAGGATGATACAAAGGATGATGGGGATAGCTCAGATGATGGTCCGAACCTTCCGCTTATTCCAACACCAAGCGGTGGTTATGACTTCTCTTCCTTTAATATCTGGGATCAGATTGACCGGGAAGCATTAGAAAAAGAAATCAATGATGCACAGAAGGCGACTTATGAGAATGCGAACCGTGCGATTTCCGATACCGAAGGAGAGATCCGTAACCGGGCAGATCGGGCAAAAGTACGGGTTGATTCTGCGCGGATTTCGTTAAGCAGCAGTTTTACGAAGATCCTTGATCAGACGCGTACCCTGAATAATATGGCGGATGATCATAATCAGCTTCTGCTGGATGATTTACAGGCAATTAATGATGAAGTTCAGGTGATTACTAATATCATTACCGATACCGATACGCCGGAAACAGATGAAATCTTCATGGATGTTTCCGATGATGATACGGTTAAGGATACCGAAGGAAAGGTACTGAGCTGTACCAATTACGGAAAGATCAGTGGTGATCTTAATGTCGGCGGTATTGCCGGAACCATGTCCCGTGAAAACAATCTTGATCCGGAGGATGACCTGAATCTTTCTTCCGATAATACAACACTGAATGTCAGGTATAAGGAACGTATTGTTATCCGGGAGTGCTTCAACAGTGGGAAAGTAGAAGGAAAGAAGGAATGTGTCGGAGGTATTGTCGGAGAAATGACTCTCGGCAGTATCATTTCCGGTATGAATACCGGAAGTGTATCAAGTGATGAAGATAAGGTTGGCGGTATTGCCGGAGAAAGTATGGGAACGATCCGTCAAAGCAGTTCCAAGTGTGCTCTTTCCGGAGATAATCAGATCGGAGGTATTGCAGGAAACGGTAAAACCATCACGGATTGTTACAGTATGGTAGAAATTCAGGAGGGTACTTATTATTTGGGATCCATTGCCGGACAGATTGATGATTCCGGAACCGTGGAAAACAACTACTTTGTAGAAGGATGTGCTCCGGGAATTGATGGAATCAGTCTTGCCGATGAGGCACAGCCGGTTTCCTATGATGAATTTCTGGAGCTTCCGGATATCCCGGATTCATTCCGCTCGATCCATCTGACCTTTATGGCGGATGATTCACAGGTAGACCGGATCACCATTAACTATGGAGAGAGTTTTGATGTTACGAAGCTTCCGGAGGTTCCGCAGAAGGATGGATATTCCGGTGTGTGGGAGGAGTTTTCCCAGGAGAACATTACCTTTGACCAGACAATTGAAGCTGTATATACGGAATATATTACCACGCTGGAGGCAGACCTTGATGGGGCAAAGCTTCCAAGGCTTTTAGCAGAAGGAACGTTTGATACGGATGATACCTTAGAGATTAAGAAGGTTGAGCTTTATCCGGAGGATGCACAAACCAGAGCGGAAAGTTATCAGGTGCGTCTGCAGACTTCAGATATGGGAACACATCTCTATCGTTTCCTGCCGGATGCCTCTCTGGAAATGGAAAATCCTTCGATTGAGGTTTACAGGGATAAAGCATTTGTCCCGGTAGAGACCGGACAGGATGGCAGCTATCTGGTATTTGAATATGAAGATGATGCATTCACCTTTACCTGTGTGGATCGTCCAACAGAGCCTGTACCGGTTGTGTTAATTGCAGTAATTGCCGGTGTATGCCTTGTGGTGATCTTTATATTAATCATAGGAATTCATGGCCGTAAGAAAAAGAAAAAGGCGGCTTAGCAGCGAAGAGGCTTTTGCAGTTGCAGAAGTCTCTTTTGTGTAGAGCACTTAGTGAAAGCGAGCCAAAGGCGAAGCTTGAACTTAGTGCGAACCAGTCCGGAACACTTAACGAGAGCAAGCCGAAGGTGCAGCCCGAGTTTAGTGAGAGGGACAAGTAGTGAACGGCTGCATACAGGCAGAGCTTTTAGGGAAGATCTTTATGAGTTCGTTCTTGTCAAATATTGTATACCATGATACAATGAGTTGTCGATTTTATACGAAAGGAGTCATTAAAATGGATTTTTATGCAACTTTCTGGGCTCTTGTACCGCCGGTTGTAGCGATTGCACTTGCCCTCATCACCAAAGAGGTGTACAGCTCTCTATTCGTAGGTATTCTGGTCGGAGGCCTGCTGTATTCCGGATTTTCTTTTGAAGGAACGATTACTCATATTTTTAATGATGGCTTTGTAGGAGTTCTGTCGGACAGCTATAATGTCGGTATTCTGATTTTCCTTGTTATTCTCGGTGCAATTGTCGCATTGATGAACAAGGCAGGAGGATCCGCTGCATTCGGACATTATGCAAAGAAGAAAATTAAAACAAGAGCCGGTGCACAGATTATGACCATTGCACTTGGTATTCTGATTTTTATTGATGATTATTTTAACTGTCTTACTGTAGGAAGCGTTATGAAGCCTGTTACGGATGAGCACAAGGTATCACGTGCAAAGCTGGCTTATCTGATTGATGCGACTGCAGCGCCTGTCTGTATCATTGCCCCGATTTCATCCTGGGCAGCAGCAGTTGCAGGCTTTGTGGAAGGAGAAGACGGATTTTCTATTTTCCTTCGTGCTATTCCGTATAACTGATATGTAATGACCTCTTGTCAAGTGCAAATTAACAGAAATCACCACAAATATTATTTAATTGTTTCTGAAGGCACCCAGAAAGAGCCTCGGAGTATCAGTTCCCGGCCTTGGCCACT
>Ga0129315_1000635_pt1 | contig 24191 bp, 18 predicted proteins | sample Cm827metagenome_FD_94432 | JGI IMG/M metagenome (GOLD analysis project Ga0129315, IMG submission 94432) | Eastern black-and-white colobus group fecal microbial communities from Wisconsin, USA - Cm827 metagenome | ecosystem: Host-associated > Mammals > Digestive system > Large intestine > Fecal...
AAGATTTGGGCAAGCCGATTTATTACTCTCGGCTTGTTTGCCATGTGCTAATTTAATTACGAAAATAATCAAATAACCTGAAATTAATTTCAGGTTAAGCTTGACTTTTGTTAGCAGGTTTTTGTGAATATCAATGTATTTGCAGAAGAAAATAACAATTTAGAAAACTCAACAAGTCCTTCAACTTCATCTCCCACTGAAACAGAAGATGTTTCAGATAAAAAGGAAGATAAAGTAATTGAGGAACCTGAAAGTAATGACAAGACATCTGTAAATCCTAAGGATGAGAAAGATGTTGTTGTAGAAAAAGAAGGAGAAAATTCTTTAGAATTGTCTGATAGTATTGATTCAGAAAAAAATCTTGAATTATCAGATGAAAGTTCTGAAACTGGTAAACCAGAAGAATTAAGAAATGCTTCATTAAATTCTACTGAACATAAAGTAGATGAAAATAGTAAAAAAATTAATTCAGATGGAGCAGGAGATAACTCAACAGAAAATGGAGAAAAATCTGAAGATTCTACAAAACCCGAATCCAAGACAGAAGAAAATTCTAAGGAAAATACTAAAGAAGAGAAAAAGCAAGTTGAACCTTCAAAAGAAGTAGAAGAACTAAATAAGAAGGCTAAAGCAGAAAAAGATAAAAATAAAAAGGCTGAACTTGAAAAAGAGGCCAATGAAAAATATCTTGCTGAAGTTGAAGCATCTGGAGCAGACAAGCTAGATGAAAATGTCATTAAAAGATTTAAAGATGCAGATAGAACAAAACAGTTCTATGAAATTCAAGCTAAGAAAAAAGAACTTGATGAAAAGAAAAAAGAGGGCAAATTATCTAAAAAAGATATAGACGAGTATAATAAAATGCTCGGTGAGTTTGACCCACCACGCAAGTTAAATAGCGATGAAAATAACGCACTTAAAGAATATAATGACAGCATCTACATCCCAGGACTTGTAAATCCAAATGAAGAGTGGGAAAAAACTTTTGAAGATTACAAAAAAGCAAAAGAAGCTTTAGAAGAAGCACTTGATCCAGAAAAGGACGGAGTTTCTAAAGAAGAACTTGATAAGAGACTTGCTGCTTTTAAAGAACTTCAAAATAAAATTACAGAAGGTGTAAAAAGTGGCGAAGTAAAGGCAAAGTATACTAAAGGTAGTCCTGAAATAAAGGTATTTCCATTTGACCAAACAGGCAGACTTGGTGATGAACTTAAAGATAGGGATGGAGATAAATATTATATTCCAGACAACACACCAGTAGAATTATTAGTTCAAATTAATAAAGATGAGGACAAGAAGGAATTTACATTCACTTTAAAACCTGAAGAAATTGGAGCCGATGTACCTGATGCTGATGTAAAAAATTTAGTATTTTTAAATGGAAATCCAGTAGAGCTTAAAAGAAATGAAGATGGATCCTATTCCTTTACAACAAATGTAGAATTTGGCATAGCACAACTTAAACTAAACATGCCAGGATTTAAGGGACCATTCCACAGTGGTTTTAAACTAACTATGAAGGCTGGAGAAAGTCCAGAAGTTACAAAAGAATTCTTAATAACTAAAAAAGGTTATGAAGATGAAGCAAGTATTGCTGGACCTGGTAGCGATGAAAAGAAAAATGCACCAGAAATTGATGCAGGAAGCACTGAAAACTCAATTGTAAACTCAGACACAGATAAAGTAATAGACTTCTTTACTTATTTAAGAAAATCAAATGCCTTTATAGATGATGTAATCGTAAATTCAAATAGTGGAGAATCTCTACCGCTATCTTCAGTTGAAATTACTTTTACACTTCCTAAACACGGTGATAATGTTGCAGAATATATTCACAAATCTGGACTTAAATATCACAAAAATGATGACGGAACTTACACTCTAAAGCTTGATACAAAGACATTAGGTGGAAATCTTAAAAAGACAGAAGATGGAAAGCTAATGTTGGATGGCAAAGAGCTTACTAAAGAAAATATCACTGATGTAATTCTTGAAAATGGAAATAAGAAAGTTTACATCGATGGCGAAGGTAAGTCTCATAATGTAGAAGTAACAGAAATCTTAGAAGGCGGAGATTATAAAGTTGAAGGCGGAAAGCTTTATAAAAAAGCAGATGGTAAATACACTGAAGTTGGAGAATTTGGAAGAGAAATTCAAGATGAAGACTTTGGCAAAGTTAGAAAGCTAGAAAAAGATGGCACAACTTATATCTTAAAGGGAAATGAATTAATTTCTTATACATCTTCTCACAAGGTATTTGACGGTCATGTAGCTAATAAAGATGAAAAAGCTGATCCATCAGTTACACCAACAGCAGAAGGCAATCAAGTTACAATTGTTGACGGAGATAAAACTTCCTATGGTGGAACTATTATAAAAGATGGAATATACGACAAGGTATCTGAAAAAGATAGAAAATATTTCAAAAAAGATGGTTACACAGGTGAAAAAGAAGCTTGGATTGATTCTTCAGGAAAAATTAAAAAAGAAATTACTGAAGAAGAAAAAAATAGTGGAAACTATAAAAAAGTTGAAAATGCAGTTTTTAAAGATGGATATATTATTTCTAATCTTGAATTCAAACCAGGACTTACACTTGTCGATAAGTTTGGAAGACTTCAAAATGATATAACTGTTACAAAAGACGGAGAAACTTACACATTTACAAAGACAACTAAGTCAAAGGATTCTGAGGGTATAGAAGTACCAAATACTCAAACACAAACTTCAGGAGTTAAAGTTAAAGTTTCAGAAAATGATTCCACTATATTTGTAAATAATAAGAATTATGTAGTAGATCCTTCTACAGGCTATGAAGCTATTAAAGGTAAATACTATTATGATGGCACAAAATTTGTCGCTGCTGATGAAGACAAAATTAAAAAGGACAAATTCTTTGAAAATCTTAAAGAAACGACTCTAGAAAAAATAATTAAAGAATTCTACAAAGATGGTGATAAAGAAGTTGAACTTAAAAACAAGAAAACTTTAAAGGGCAGTGCAGATGATTACTTCCTATCAAATGGCAAGACTTATGTTAAAAAGTCAGATGCAAATGGTGAATACTATGTAAATGTAGATGACAACTTAGATGTTTTATCAGAAAAAGAAATTGTAAAAATAGTACAAACTCTTGGCAAAGGCGAAAATGCAGAAAAAATAATCACTGATGAAACAAGTATCTTTGATGCAGTTAGAAATGCAAGATTTGGCCTTAGATTCCCAGGATTTTTAGCAGGAAAGGACATTGTCTATAATCTAAAGGCAGATGTTAGTGCAAAATACCCTGCACCAGTGTTTAATACAGAAACTGGTAAGTGGGAAATAAAAGAAATATCAATTTTTAAAGATGATAAAGGCGAAGCTGCAGAAACTAAAACTGTAAATAAGTACTTTACTCTTAAAAATACTAAATCTTCTAGCAGTATGTTTTTCAAAAATAAGCCAGAAGAACTTGGAAAAGTTCCAGATATAAACTTCTTTAATATTTTCTATCGCGACGGAAGTGATAGAGATAGAGACGCTTATATTACAAATCTTTTAAAAATGACTGAAGAAGAAAAGAAAAAAGAAGAAAATAAAAAGAAGGTAGAACTTCTTAATTTACTTCAAAAAGAACTTGGTAGACTTTACAATGGAGCTAAGTTTGAATTAAACGAAAATAAAGATGGTTTTGTTATTAAGAGAAATAATGAAACTGTTGATATAAATCGTTCACTTCTTTGGGAAATAGGATTTACTAATAATGGTGGCGGAATATTCCCAGAAGATCCTGACTCAACAATTATAATCGAAGATCACAATATGGACAATCGTCTTATATATGATGAAATTATAATTAATGATACTAAGGAAAATTGGGAAAAAGCTAAAGAACAATTTGAAGCTGAAGAAGAAAATAAAGATAAGAAATTTGGTAACGAAGAATATTTCTTCTTAGATCAAATTGACAATATTAGATTTGGCGTAAATCCAAATTATATTGATAATCGCTTTGTACCACTTGGTGGAAACTTCAAACTTGAAGCATCAAAAATAATTGAAGCTCTTAATAAACTAGCAGCTGATAAAAATGAAACAACTGTACAAGTTGGAGACATTGATTTTAAAATCACTCGCGATACTGAAAAAGGACAAATTAGAATTAAAGTTCTAAATGCTTTTTATAAGAAAGTAGAAGACAACAAATTCGAAAGTCCAGTTCAAAAGGCATATCAAGAAAAGATTAATGGAGCAATTGCTGAATCAGAAAAATTAGATGACTCATCAACTGAGAAATTAAAAAATTCTTTTGCAACTATTGTTGATAAAATTCATTCAAAAGATTCAAAATGTAATGGAACTATTAAAGAAAAATTTAATGAGTTAATTAATAAAGTTGAAGTTGATAAAGATGGTAATCTAACTGAAAAAGGAAAAGCTCAATTAACTGCAATTAAAGATTCTTTAATAAAAGAAATTGCAAAATTAAAGCTAGGTTATCTTGACTCAATTGAGGAAGATTACAAATACGATGATATGCGTTTTAACGCCATTAGAATTGAGTTAAAACCAGGCACACAAATTGGTGGAGCAATGGATAATTCAAAGACTAAAAAGCTTGGCATAACTTCTATAATAAATCCTATGGTAGATATTCCATACACTGATGAATTTGGAAAAATCCTTACAAATAAGGACAAATATCTAAATGAAGAAATCAATAAGATTTTAAAGGATGGAATTGTTCAAGGAGAAGGTAAAAAAAATAAAAGATTTGATGCTAGAACTTGGAACAAAAATGAATATAGTTACAGAGAAGTTCTAAGAGCAGCTTATGAAGAAGTAAACAAAAAGATTAATTCAACAGATGAAAAAACAAAGATAACTATCAAACCACTAGCAAAAGAATCTAATGATAATTACAGAAAATATCAACCAGTTGCAGGCAGTAGCCTTAAATTTAAAGACTTATCAGTAAATGGCAAGGCTATAAAAAATAATGCTGGTAAAGATATAAATGGTTTCTTTGATTCTAAAGGAAATAGTATAGAAAATAAGATTAAGGACAAAGACCTTAAAGATACAAAGGCATACAAAGACCTTGAAAATCAAGAAATTGATCTTTCTGCATATTATATGTCAAGAGATGGCTACAATAGAAACTTCTATGAAAACTCTTCTGCATATAAACTCGCAAAAGAAGGACAAGGCCCTGGAATCTTTAATAATGAAGATAGTTGGAAGAAGACTATTTGCTATCCTGGACTTGGCAAATGTATAGAAATTGCAGGAAAAGATTCAAACGTTGATAAAACGCCTGCACAAGATGCTGCTGAAAATAGTGGTAAAGCTGATTCTAAATTTGAGTTAACTTATGAACCATCTACAGTAGGTCCAGAAGAAGAAAAACCAAAGGTTGATAAAGATTCTAATAAAGATAAAATTGATTTATCCAATGAAGATGAAGATAAAAAGGTTGACTTCACAATTGACATCACAGTTGACAAACTTACAAAGGATCAAAAACAAATTGCTGAAGCAATGAAATCTGAAGATGATAAAGGTAAACAGAAAGATTTATTAGAAGTATATAATGAAAATGGATTCTATGAATACAAAAATAGCTTAATTATCGACTTCTTGCCAGATGTTTTTGAATTAAATAATGATTCAACTATTGCACTTAATGTTGACAGAATGAAACTTATGGCAAATGGTGCAAACAAATCTTTTGAAAATGAAGAAGAATTTAATAATTGGAAGAAAAATATTAAATATCTTCACGTAGAAGATGTAAATGAATATTTAAAAACTCTTCCAGAAGATAAAGCTTTAATTCTTAAAAAAGCAATTGATCAAGCAGTAGCTGATAAAAGAATTAAAGAAGGCGAAAAACAACAAGCAATACTTGCATGGATTCCAACTTTTGAAGCACCACATGGTTCACAAAATCAATTTACTTTTGAACTTAAGAATTTAAATGTAAATGTTAAGAAATTCAAAGAATATGAAGATCCAAATAACCTTGGACAAATTTACAAAAACCATGCGGCCTTTGGAAATAGTGCTAGTTTCTTATTTGATGATAAACCAGTTAGAATTACTGATGGTCACAAGGGAAATGTAAATAAATATCTTCAACTTCTAGACAAAGATGGCAATGTCATAAATAGTGAAGAAGCAAAGGGATGGTTTAAGGGAAATGCTGAGATTAAATTTGGAGACAAATTTAATTACAAGATTAGTATAAGACGTGACAGTGGAATTATTAACACTGGAATTGCTGATACTAGCGATAAAAATTGGTCATTAGAAGATTTATTCCCATTAAAGGGAGATAAAAACTTCAAGGGACTTAGAGCAGTGCTTAGAGACTTTGTAATTGCTCCAGATGGATTTGAAGTAGAATATCTAATAAATGGAAAGTATAAAAAACAAAGTGAAATCACAACAGAAGATCTTGCAAAGGTAGCTGGCATTAAGATGATAGCTGGAAAGGCAGGATTTGCTGACAAAACTACTCAAGAATTTATCCTTCCAATGATGATTCCAGAACTTGATGCTAAAATTGAAAATGGTAAGGTAATCTATATTGGAACTGATGGTGAAAAACATGAACTTGGAAATGCTGAAGATTTCTTTAATCTTGGTAATTTAGTAGATAAAGATAAAGAATTAGCAGCTGACAATAGTGTTAAAGGTTCTAACACAGTTACAGTTTATCTTGAAAAGGAAAGATTTATAAAACTTTATAAAGAATTCTTTGAAACAGACGGATCTGAAATTAAAAAAGACCGTCCAGAAGTTAAATTCAATATTTATCAAATTGTAAAAGATGAAAATGGAAAAGAAACAAGAGTAAAACTTGAGACAGGATTAACTCTTAATGAAGCAAATAATTTTGTAGATAAAGTTGATCATCTTCCATTATTTAAGAAAGTTACAACTATTGATGAAAATGGAAAAGTAACTGTTAAAGTTTTAAATTACACTTATGAAGTTTACGAGGTTCCAGTAGCTGGATATGAAGGTAAGGTATTTAAGTTTGATGAAAGTGATGAGTTGGGATTTGTATTAAAAGCAGAAAATACAAAGACTCCAGAAACACCACCAGAAGAACCAAATACTCCACCGGACAATCCACCAGATAAACCTAATAATCCTCCGGATAACCCTCCAGAAGAGCCAAACACTCCTCCAGGAACACCTCCGGAAGAACCAAATACACCGCCAGAAACACCTGAAAAACCTGAAAAACCAGAAGAGCCTGTTACACCAAATGTACCAGAAAAGCCTGAAAAACCAGGAGTTCCAAGTAAACCAGATAATCCAAATGAAATTCCAAAGACAGGAATAGAAGATAATCTTGGACTTGTATTACTAAGCGGTGCAGTATTAATTCTATTAATTGCATTTAAGAAAAGACATTTTGTAGAATAGAGGTTAGAAATGAAAAGACGTAAAAATTTATTAAATTTAATAATTTTTTTGGTGGCGATATTTTTCGCCTACCAAGTCTTTTCGTACATAAATACAAAGACTAGCGAGAAAAAATCTATAGAAATTTATAGAGAAATTGAAGAAAATTCAAAAATAGATACTGAAGAAAAGCTAGATTTTGACTATCTAAAAAATTTAAACACTAATTTTATAGGCTGGATAAAATCAGATGAGGGATCAATTGATTATCCCATTGTAAAACATAATGAAAATAATAGTTTTTATCTAAGACATGCTATAAATAAAGATAAAAATATAATGGGTTCAATATTTATGGACTACAGAAATACTGGTTTTGATGACAAGTTTATAATGATCTATGGCCATATGACCAAAAATAATTCAATGTTTGGTTCATTAAATATGTTTAAAGAAAATCCTATAGAAGATGGATTTAAAATAATTACAGAAATGCAAGAGATAAATACTAAAGCAGTCCTTGCTGGCATAATATCTGGTAAAAATTATATAAACCCATCTGAGTACAATGATTTTAACAAAAGAAAAGAATTTTATAATTTAGTTAAAGAGAATTCAGTTTATGATATTGGATATGAATTAAAAGAAGAAGATGATATGATAAACCTCATTACTTGCACATATGAGAGAAAAAATTCAAGACTAGTAGTAATTACTATTAAAGAAAACCACTAAATAGTGGTTCTGAGGTTTTAGAAAAACCCACTATAACGCTCACCGGATTTCGCTTTCTACAAATTCTAATTCTCAACTCGCTGAAAAACGCAAACTTGCTAACGCTCAAACAATGCGTTTTTCAGGTGCTCGTTTTCAAATTGAATTTATACAGAAAGCTCAAAGGTTTTTTTATATATTGGGTTTTTACTTTGTCAGCAGTCTGAAAATCACTAAAATAGTGGTTTTTCTTTAAATTATTAAGAAATATGAAGATTGCTATCCTTCTTTATATTTTTGTAAAAATATATTGATACAATAAATACTAAAGCTTCTGAAATTATCGCTCCGTAGAATAAATATTTTGTGCCAAGCACCTTTACACAGAAGTAAAGTGCAAGGAATATGCACACAGATCCTCTAAGTATATTTATTATTATTGAGTACCTAGGCTTTCCTATTGCTGATGCCATTGATGCTATAAAAAGATTGTGGCCCGCCAAGAAAAACATAAGTGCATATATTCTCATTGGCCTAATTGATGAACTAATCATTGATTTATTTTCTAAAAACATATTAAAAAGTGTTTCTGCTCCAAAAAAAGATAAACCATACATTACAAGAGAAATAATAAATACAAAGGCAAAGGAGACCTTAACTATCTTTTGACTTTTTTCTTTTTCACGGGAACCATGATAATAAGATAATAGGGGAAGAGTTCCATGACATACTCCTTGGAATGTGGAATTTGCAAAAAGTGACATATAATTTATAACTGCATAGGACGATATAAATGATGCAGATAAATATTTCATTATGAATGTGTTAAAAATAAACACAATTGTCGCTGTGTTTAGTTCTGAAATAAATTCACCAAATCCATAGGCAACTATTCTCTCTAAGTACTTTGGCACTTCTTTTAAAGTCATTTTTAACTTTTGTACCTTTAGATATCCTTTATTTGATCTAAAGTGTATCCAGAAAATTACGCATGAAAAAAACTGTGCAGTGCCTGTGGCTATGGCTGCACCTCTTACTCCCATTTTAAATTTATCAATAAATATATAGTCTAGGATTATATTTGTGATACATGCGGAAAGGGCTCCTATTATTGCAGTTCTTGGATATCCGTCAACTTTTACAAGAACTTCAAAGGCATAGGATATTATAAAAAATGGTGAAAATAAAATGATTACAGATAGATAATCTTTAGATAAGTAAAAAAGATTTGAATCTGCTCCAAGAAAATAAATTATTTCATCTATAAATATTATTCCCAAAAGTGCAAGTGTTGTTGAAAAAATAATTATAAACAAAAGTATAAAGGTAAAGACTTTATTGGCTTCATCTCTGTTCTTCTTTCCAAGCTCCATTCCAATTATAGTTTGAGCTCCAACTCCAGTTATAATTGCAATTGCAAATAAAAAGTTTACATATGGCACTACAATTGTAATGGCAGATAATTCTTTTTCTCCTGCAAAATTTGCTACAAAAAAGCCATCTACAATTGTATAAATGGAAAAAACCCACATCGCTATAATGGATGGGATTACAAATTTAAAAAATTGTCTTTTTAGACTCATATTACACCTCTGATGTAATTAAATTATAGCCCACTTAAGGCCTTTAATCAACTTGATGAATTTGAAAAAGTGAATATGAAATTTAATTGGGTATATTTATTTTGAGATAATTGAAAGGAAGATTTTATTGAAAATGCCGACAATTTTTATAGGACATGGATCGCCTATGAATGCAATAGAAGACAATGAATATACGAGAAAATGGAAAGAGATTGGAGAAAAATTAGAAAGACCAAAGGCAATACTTTCTATATCTGCACACTGGTTTACTAATGGAACTTATACATCTAATGAAAAAAATCCAAGGACGATTTACGATATGTATGGATTTCCCAAAGAACTTTATGAAATAAAATATGATTCACCAGGTTGTCCAGAACTTGCAGATAAAATTAGTGAAAAGTTGGGAATAAAAATTGACAATTCGTGGGGAATAGATCACGGAACTTGGTCAGTTTTACACCACATGTATCCAAATAGAGATATACCTGTTTTTCAAATATCAGTTGATGGAAATAAAAGCCCTAGAGAACACTATGAACTTGGAGAAAAATTAAAGAGTTTAAGAGATGAGGGAGTTTTAATCTTTGGAAGTGGCAATGTAGTCCACAATTTAAGACTTGTTGATTACAATGAAAAAGGTGGATATGACTTTGCAGTTGATTTTGATGAAAAAATAAAAGGTGATATATTAAGTGGAAATCATGAAAATATAATTAACTTTAAAGATTATGGAGAATCTGCAAGTTTATCAGTTCCAACAATGGATCACTTTGCTCCACTATTATATGTTCTTGGTGCAAGTGACGGCAAGGGAGAAGTTTTAACTTCAGGTTATGAATTGGGCTCAATATCTATGGCATCATATATTTTTAGGTAATTTATATTTTTTGAAAAATAAAGTATAATACTCTAGAGAATGGAGGGTATTATGAAACCAATTATTGGAATTAGTATAAATTCACTTAGAGAAATTTCACAAAAAGATGTAGGAGAAATTGGAGCAAAGGGACAAGATTGGCAACTTCTGGCATCTGATTATATAAGAGCAGTTGAAAGAAATGGTGGGATACCTATTATTATTCCAAATTTAGAGAATATAGAAGATTTGACAAAATTAATAGACAAAGTAGATGGGCTAATACTTTCTGGTGGTCATGATGTAAATCCTAGAACTTATGGCGAGAGAAATAATGGAAAACTTGGAGCAATTGACAATTTAAGAGATGCTTGTGAGATTTTTATGACTCAATATGCACTTGAAAAGGACATTCCAATTTTAGGAATATGTAGGGGATTTCAAATTTTAAATATAACTTTAGGTGGTACAGTACATCAAGATTTGCCTAATGCAGGATATCCAGTTCATTCACTTCCAAATTCTAATAGGAATGAGGCAGCTCATTTTGTAAAAATAATAAAAAATTCTCCATTATTTGATATATTTAATAGAGAAGAAGTATGGGTTAACTCCTTCCACCACCAAGGGATAAATGTACTTGGAAGAAATTTAAAAGTAGCTGCAACATCAGAAGAAGGACTAGTTGAAGCTGTATATTTAGATGACAAAAAATTTGTCCTAGGAGTGCAGTGGCATCCTGAGATGATGTATGACAATAGAGAAATGAATGGGATTTTTGAAAAATTTATTAATGCTTGTAAATAGGATTTGGAAAGTAAATTTTTTGGGGGACAATTCTTTGTGGATTGTCTTTTTTTATTTTTTTAAAAAGGAATAAAACGAGCAAAAGTTTAGGACTTTATTTATATTTTCTAAAGCTTGCGCTTTAAATCCATATTGGAGGGGCCTTAGGGCGTCGTGTATGCCCTTAGCCCCTCCAAACCACCCCAGAACACCCCGACGTACTGGAGGTCCAAAAAATAAACACATGCTAAAAATTAAAAACTTACTCGCTACGCTCGCTCAAACAGTTTAATTTTTTTAACGCATGTGTCTATTTTTTGCTTATTAGGCATAATTGCCTACGTTTCTTTTAGAAGAAAACCCATCAGACTGTCGCTTGTGCCCTATGGGTATTAGGCCTGTCTGAATCAAAATGAATGAACCGAAAGAAGATGAGGGCTGTCCTTTCCCAACTAAAACAAAAGTGTTATATAAATATGAATTCATTAAAGAGAAAACTATATATTATAAAAAGGGCTGTCCTCTTTAATAAAAATTCGGGACTTTCCCTAAATCTCTCTACTAAACAATACTTTAGCGTTAGAAACTTTTAAATTGGGTATTATTATATTGTATTAGAAAAAAGCAAAATTAACATATGATTTAATAAAGGAGATGACTATGGGACTATTAGTAGAAGGTAAATGGCAAGATAAATGGTATGACACAGAGTCAACTGGAGGTAAATTTGTAAGAAAGGACTCTTCATTTAGAGACTGGATTACAAAAGATGGAAAGATAGACGATGAAACAAGAAAAGCATATCCTGCAGAAAAGGGAATATATCATCTATATGTTTCATTGGCATGTCCATGGGCTTCAAGAGCTCTAATGGTTAGGAAGTTAAAGGGACTTGAAGATATAGTTGGTCTATCAATAGTAAGTCCACTTATGTATGAAAATGGATGGACTTTTGGAGACTACAAAGGTGCAACTGAAGACAAGGTACACGGTTTTAAATATCTTCACGAGCTTTACACTCATGCAAAGCCTGACTACACAGGTAGAGTAACTGTGCCAGTTTTATACGATACTAAAGAAGAAAAAATTGTAAATAACGAATCTTCAGAAATAATAAGAATTTTTAACGAAGCCTTTGACGATTTAGGAGCAAAGGAAGGGAATTTCTATCCTGAAGAGTTGAGAGATGAAATTGATGAAATCAATGAATTTGTATACGACAGAATAAACAACGGAGTTTACAAAGCAGGTTTTGCAACAAAGCAAGAAGTTTATCAAGAAGAAGCAAAAAATGTATTTGAAGCATTAGATAAAGTTGAAGAAATATTATCTGAACACAAATATTTAGTTGGCGATACATTTACAGAAGCAGACATTAGACTTTTCACAACACTTGTGAGATTTGACGCAGTTTACTTTGGACATTTCAAGTGCAACATAAGACCACTTACATCTTATGAAAATATTTGGAGATACACAAGAGAAATATATAATATGGATGGAGTAGCAGAAACTGTTGATTTAGATCATATAAAGACACATTATTATAAATCACATGATATGATAAATCCAAATCAAATAGTGCCAATAGGACCAGAAATAGATTTTAGTTTATAGAAAATGGGACTCAAAGAGGTCCCTTTTTTAATATAAACATATTGATTTTAATATTATTATATTAATAATTGATGAATATAATCTTTTATTATATTTAAAAAAAGTTATTTATTTAATAGATATAGTATAAATAGGACATTAAATTTTTAAAATTCATAGTAATGTTTGCAATGTTGCCTTATAAGCAAAAAATGGACACATGCGTTAAAAAAATCAAACTGTTTGAACGAGCGAAGCGAGTGAGTTTTTGATTTTTAGCATGTGTTTATTTTTTGGACTTTCAGTGCGTTCTGGGGAGGTTTGGAGGGGCGAAGGGGCATACATGACGCCCCTAACGCCCCTCCAATAATGATTTAAAGTGCAAGCTTTAGAAAAAAGAGAATATCCCTCATTTATTTTAATTAAAATATCCTAAATATTTTATAAAAACTTATACACATTTAACCCAGTTTCTTCATTTATTTCTCTCTCAACAACTCCATCTATAATATCAATTGTAAGTTCGCAAGTTACACTTATGTGAGAAGATATTAAATGACCACCAAATCCATTTCCATTTTCATCAGCTACTGAAATGTGTAGATGTGGATAGTATTCTCCTTCTTTTGTTGAAATGCTTCCAATTATTGATAGGATTTCATATATTCCCTTAAAATTCTTTTCAGTATAGCTTTTGTCAGTAACTTTATAAACTCCAATTGTGAAATTATCTGTTGCACCAAGCCCAGAGATGCTTGCAAGTTTTATATTTTCTTTTTTAGCAATTTCTCTTAATTTTTCTTGAACTTCTTCTCCTCTGTCTATTCTTGCTACAATTTTATTACCAAATCTTCTGTAATCCATTATTTACTCCTTTTTTTAGTGTTCATACCAATAATCATTCCAATTAAAAGTCCAATTGATGCTCCAATGCCTACATTTTCTAAGCCAAATAGCATTCCAATGGATGAGCCAAAGCAAAGTCCAAGGGCCATTCCTGCTCCCATATTGTTGTCCTCATTATCTTTTTCTTGAGATTTTTTCTTTGCATTATTCACTAAATAAACTGCGCCAATTCCTATTAATAAAATTGGAAGAACAATTCTTAAAATTTTTAAATATTCCATTAGTCAAATTTATTCTCAGAAATTCTATTTTCTACATTATCATCTGTATTAGGTACATAGACATTATACTCTTCTTCAAACAAATTTGAAGTGATTAAATAGTCGGCAGTTATTCTTGAAGTTGCCATTGCAACATCATATAATGTAGAGATTCTAAGAAGTGCCTTGACATCAGGGTCATGAGGAAGTGCCTCAAGTGGATCCCAGAAAAATATTAATATATCTATTTTTGATTTTGATATCAACGCACCAAGTTGTTGGTCGCCGCCAAGTGGCCCAGATGCAAGTCTTGTAACATCAAGTGATGTGTTATTTGCCACAAGAGTTGCAGTTGTACCTGTGCCTATTAAATTATGTTTTTTTAATTGGTCTTCATTTTCTCTAACCCAGTCGAGGAGCTCTCTCTTTTTGTGGTCATGGGCTACAAGAGCAATAGTCTTTTTCTTTTGGATTTTTATTTGTTTAGTTTCCATAATTATCCTTTCAATATTTAATATTAAATAATTTCTTGACTAATCTTCTTTCTTAATATATAATATCAAAGATTGAAATCCTTGCATAGAGAAAAACTATGCCGAAGTCCAGGAGGTGAAAATAATGAATAAATACGAAGCAGTGATTATGTTTTATCCTGAAGTAGAAGAAGAAAAGAGAAATGCTTCTTTCGAAAGAATTAAGAATGTAATTGAAAAAGAAGGTAAAATCACAAATGTTGACGAATGGGGAATGAGAAAGTTAGCTTACGAAATTGAATACAAAAAGGAAGCTTACTACATCTTTGTTGAATTCGAAACAAAACCAGAAGATATTGCTGAAGTTAACAGATTAGCAAAAATCATGGACCCAGTAATGAGACAAATGGTAATTAAGGTTGAAGACTAAGGAGATTTTATGAATTGTGTTAGTTTAATAGGAAGACTCGCAAGAGATCCGGAACTTCGTTATGCTCAAACTGGTACAGCAATGTGTAGATTCACTGTTGCTGTTGACAGAAGAATGAACAAGCAAAAAAAAGCTGAGGCTGAAGCAAATAATCAAGCTACAGCAGATTTTATTTCTTGTACAGCTTTTGGTCAAGTTGCAGAACTTATTGCAAACTACCATAGAAAGGGAAGCCAAATAGGTATCGATGGTAGAATTCAAACAGGAAGCTATGAAAAAGAAGGAAGAACAATTTATACAACAGATGTAATTGTAAATAATCTTACTTTCATTTCAAATTCTAACCAAGGTGGAAACCAAGGCGGTTTTAACCAAGGAATGAATCAAAACATGGGACAAAACCAAGGTGGATTTAACCAAGGTTTTTCAAATAATTCTCAACCTGTAAATTCTGCATATAATAACGACAACAACGACTTTTCAAATACAGACGATGACAATAACGGATTTTTCCCTATTGATAATGACGACATTCCGTTTTAAGGAGGGTAAAATAAATGCAAAGAAGATTTGGAAGAAGGAGAAAAGTAGATCCTTTTGAAAAAGATAAGACTAAAAAAATAGACTACAAAGATGTAGATATGCTAAAGAACTATATTTCTGATCGTGGAAAAATACTTCCAAGAAGAATTACAGGACTTAATGCAAAACATCAAAGAGCTATGACTGTTGCTATTAAAAGAGCAAGACAAATTGCACTTATTCCATATAGCGCAGACTAATTGAATAGATTAAGTTATTAAGACATGAGATTTAATTCTCATGTCTTTTTTATAATGTTAGAATTTCAAATCATTATTGGAGGGGCCTTAGGGCGTCGTGTATGCCCTTAGCCCCTCCAAACCACCCCAGAACACCCACGACGTACTGGAGGTCCAAAAAATAAACACATGCTAAAAATCAAAAACTCACTCGCTTCGCTCATTCAAACAGTTTGATTTTTTTAACGCATGTGTCCATTTTTTGCTTATGAGGCAAAATTGCCTACCTTTTTTTAATAAATTTCTAATTAAAAATTGCTTGTAACTTATATATTGTTTCTCGACTTTATTAAACTTAACGGACTGACCGTTTTTGTACATTTACTTAATAAGTCACATCTATTCAAACTAGTTAAATATCCCTTGCTAATACATATTATTTAGTGCATAATCTTACTAAAGGAGATGATAATATGGTAGCGATGAATACGATTTTTTTGAGTTTAGTTCTTGCTTTTGTTTCAATTTTTGGAGCAATTGGAGAAAATATTAAAAATATTGACTTTAACAATTTAAAAATTGAAATTACTGGAGAGAAAATTTCAACTCTTGAAGGAAAAGAGTACAAGGACGAATTTAGTTTAAAGGGTATTAAAGAAAATAATAAGGTAAATTACAACTTAAAAACTAAATCTGACACTGCAAAGTCCTATGATTTAAACTATTATTTTGACGGAAAAGATACATATTTTAATAGAGATTCAGTACTTTTAAATGCTGGAGATAGAGCAGATGATTCTTTAAAAGAAATAAATGAAGATTTTATAAAAATAAAGGGAGCAGAAGCTTTTGGATTTGAAGAAAAATATAATTTAAATATTCTAACTACAATTTTTGATTATTTAAATGACGAAAAATTCCTTGAGTCAATATTAAAAATCTCAAATTTCTTAGAAAAATCAGAAGATTTCCCTAAGATGAATGGCAATTCTATAAAAATTGATTTTGTAGAATTATTAAATAATAATAAATTAAATGAATATATTAGCAAAAATTACAATGAAGTTGAAAATGAATTAATTTATATTGGTAATAAAATCTATGGAGATGAATATTTAAATAAGGAACACTTAGAAGAGATATTTAAAGGAGAAAGGTCTAAAAATTATAAAGAATTAATTAAAATATTTAAGGGTTCATATGTTAAAGTTAATGTAAATGAATCTAAGGGACTTGATGTAGATTTAGAAATTAATTTTAGTTTAAATGGCGAAGATGAAAGTGAATCTGTGAGATATTTAACAAAAACTAATATTAAACTTGAAAATAGCAAAGAAAAAGTAGATATTCCTAAGAATTTTAAAGAAGTTAGTTCTACTGAATACAATGACTTTTTCCTATCAACTTATAGTGATATAGCCGTTATTAATATTTCAGATGGCAAAGATAATAAAAATATTTCTTATAAAAAGGATTTATATCCAGTTTTAAAAGAAGATTCAATTTATGTAGATAGACATGTGATTAATCAAGTAATTGAAAATTATAATTTAAATGATAAAATTAAATTAGAAAAAGATAAATTAATTGTAGATGGCAAAGAAATAAAGGCAGTAGATGGACTTTATCCTCTTAGAAAATCTGCAGAATCAATGGGATATAGAGTTGAATTTACAATGGGAGAAGATGCTCCAAGATTTTATGTTGATTTAATTAAACAATAAATTTTAAAATTAAATAAGAAATAAAAACCCCCTAGGAAAAACCTAGGGGTTTTCAATGATTAAAATATATTAATTGTTGTCTTAAAATATTATATAAAGAATTGGCATTGAGATTACTATACTTAGTATAACTCTTTCAATCCAAATAATTATATAGTCTGAAAATTTAAGTGGTATTTCAGTACCCATCATAACTGGAATAGATGCTGAGAAGAATAGTATTTCTGATACAGAAACTATTGCAACAAGCATTTTAGCAATTATTCCAAGGCCTGCATCGGCAACTATAGGAGCAGGCAGTAGCATTTCTGCAATACTCATTCCAAGAGCCTGAGCAACCATTAAAGGTTCTTCAACACCAGTTACAAGTGTAAATGGATAGAATACATATCCAATAATATCAAATATTGGAGTATATTCTGCAAGAAGTAGTCCCACCATACCTACACCAAGAAGTGAAGGTGCAATGTTAAGTGCCATTTTAAATCCGTCAATGAAGTTATCTTTAATTACATTAAATAAAGAATCAGAGGATTTATAAGCAGTCATACCAGCGTCTGCTGCGTCTTTAAATGTAACTTTTTTCTTAGGTTCAGGGATATATTCTTTTCCAGAATAATATTCTTGTGGCTTTTTATTTAATGGAAAGATTCTAGCAGTGATTGCTGTTACTATAAATGTAACGAATAAAGTTATCCAAAAATATACTAGCCAGTGATCCATTAAATCTAGAGTCTTAGCAACAATAATCATAAATGTTGCAGAAACTGTAGAAAATCCAGTTGCAATAATTGCAGCTTCTTTTTTTGTATAAGTGTCTTCCATATAAACTCTATTAGTTATTAAAAGTGCAAGTGAATAAGATCCTACAAAGGATGCAACGGCGTCTACTGCAGATTTACCTGGAGTTTTAAAAACAGGTCTCATTACAGGTTCCATAAATACACCTATAAATTCCATTAGTCCAAAGCCAGTTAAAAATGCTAAGAACACTGATCCGATAGGCACAATTGTAGTTACTGATACCATTATTGAGTTCCAAATAAGTGGAAGCATGTCCCCTTCAAAAATTCTAGCTGGTCCAATATTAGTTACATACATAAATACAAAAATTAAACTTACAAGCTTAAGTGCAAAGAAAACGGTGTGGAGTTTACTTTTTTCCCAAGATTTATTCTTTATAGCATAAGCTATGCCAGAAACTACCATAAATACACCAAAAATTAAATTATAATATGGGATTTTTTTGACTAGATTTGTAATATGGTCAATTGGTATAGTATTTGACCCCATAAGATTTACTGGTATAAAAAACATAAATATACCAAAAAGTGCATAAAGTATAAAAACAATAACGTCCGTGGAATTATATTTTTTTGATTCCATGATTTACCCCCTTTTAAAGCTATTAAATTAATATATTTTAACGCTTTATTAAGATATACCCAAATCAGAATAAAATTATATGTAAAATAATAAAAAAAACTTGCCTTTTTAGGCAAGTAAAAAAATTAATTAAAATCCACTTCTATTATATTGTCCTTTGGCTTGTCCACTCTATAATAATTGTATATAGCTAGGCCAAATTTTGTAAATTTAAGGGTTTTTTTATCTTCTATTAAATCTAGATCCAATAAAATATTTATTATTGGCTTATCTAAATCTTTATAATCATCATAGTAAACATCATTTCCATTATTTAAATCTTCAAATAAATTTAAAACTATATCTCTATATGAAGTGAAATTATTTCCAAAAGCAGCCTTTAAGAAATCTTCTTTTGTAAGCACGTCTATCCAAATTGATAATTTTTCTAAGTCATCAAACTGCATATACCTATCGGCTTCATCAGTTAGATAAATTTCCTGAACTTCGTCTGGATTATATAGATAAGTCAGACTTTTTAAAATTGTAAAGCACAGATAAAGTTCTATTAGTGGAAAATGCTTATTTTTATAAACTTTTACATATCTTGTTGGTTCAATTTCAGCATCTTCTACAAAACCTCTAAGCATTGCAGGAGATAAATCACCTGATGTGAGGAGATTAACATAGTTAATATCTAAAAATGTTAAGAAGTTGTCGTAATTTTCAACGAATTTATTAGAGTAAACATTTGGATTATTAGAGGCAATTAGCTGAGGAAGATTTTCCCCATAATAAAATCCATGAATACTATTATCTAAAACTTTTATATAATCAAATATATTTTTCTTAACACTTTCTAGGGATTCTAAAATTTTATCTACTTTTCTTCCAAATTTTTTAAGCTTTTTGTAAAATAAAGTTACTATATCAACTGATTCAATTAACTCATTTGAGTCGGAAAATTCACCGCCATAGCAAAGTTTATAGAAAATGACCTTATAATCTAGATTATAATTTTTAAAAGATTTTTCTTCATCTTCTAAAACCTGTCTATAGATTTTAGTAAAGGTATTATCAAAAAATGATAGCACATAGTATTCATCATTAGTATGCAAAATATTTTTAAAATCCCTTAAATCTGTAAGAACTATGAGATCTTTATCATAAAAAGCTTCATCAATTTCATAATCAGAAAATTCAAATAGAAAATTATTGTCATTTTCGCCATACAGGCTTTCTATTGTAATTTCACAAATTGTTAGCATATTTAATAAATTTAGTTTTAATGTATCTTTATTCATTTTAAAATCTGAAAATTTATTTTTTAATTCTTCAAATAAATTTAATAAACTGGAATTAAAAGTGAAAAACTCCTTGTCATCCATTAACCTAATAGTTTGAAGGACCATTCTCTCGCCATTATTTTCCATAATTCTAAAAAGCCCCTTGTTGTGGACTAAATTTATAAGGGCTTTTGAATATTTAACAGAAAATTCTTCATTTAACAATAAATCGTGGAAAGTATATTCTTCTCCATTTTTTTCAATTTCAAAAAGAGAGACATAGGATTCTTGTAAAATATTAATAATTCCCTCAAAATCTTTTTCGGGAACGTCAGTATCATGTAATAGCACTTCAAGTATATTAGTTGCAGATTTTTTAAATTCGTTAAAATCAAGTAAAACCCATGCTGATATTTCCTCTTTAGGTCTTTTCATCAAATAAGAATTTTCAGAAATATAATTAAAAATACTATTTTCTAAAAATTCATCAAAGCCAACAGTTGAATTTTTTAAAACTCTTCTACCAATGTTATAAATTTCACTAAAACTATATTTCATCATCATCACCTACTAATTTCTTAAGCTCATCTAAGTATATTAAAATATACTTAACGTGATAATTGTAGACATTGTCCACTTCTGTTGGAATTCTAGAGCTTGAATATAGGTAAAATCTATCTTCGATTTCCTCTATATCTTCGTCATCATATCTTTCTTCTATCTCTTCTATTATATCATCATTTAATATTTCGGCATTCATATTATTAATAACTTCAAGCCTTACAGATATACTTTCTAGTAAAGACATAATATTCTTTTCTTTGTATAAAGTATTATCATGTGAAAAAGGTGTTTTGACTTCTTGTTTAAGAAGATTATATAAAGTGTTACAAGTTGCAAGATCGTCATTAAATGCAGTAAGATCTGGTTTATCTTCACTTAAAATTGATTTTAGTGCTCTATTTGCATTTATATAAGCTCTTCTTGCTGCCTTTAAAAAATCCTTCCAAATGTTTGGAGATGAAATAAAATAATTTACTAAAACTCCAACTAGAATTCCGATAAAAGTACCAATTACCCTGTTAAAAGCATATACTGCCTTGTCAGAATCTGATGCAAAGGATGCAACAAAGACTATACAAGATAGCTGAGTCATATCACGCATTTTTACAACAGATAGGATATAAACTGTTATAAGAATGCCAATACCTGCAATAACAGGCTCCACATAAATGGGCACGGCAATTTTGGAACTTAGATATCCAAGAATTACACCAAAGACGGAAGTGAAAAGTCTTTTTCTAGTATCTTTTAAAGATTCAGAAAGAGAAGGTTTCATTGTAGAGACTGCTGCAATGGCGACAAATATTGGAGAATCTAGATTTAATAAATTACTGATATAAAGGCCAATTACAACTGCTAGTGCTGTTTTAATAGCACGCATACCAGGCTTATACTTATAATTAATTCTATTCTTAATATTCATAAAATACTCCAATCCAAAATAGATTAATGTAATTATATCAAGAAAAAATATAAAAGTACATTTTAAAGAAATACCTATTTAATGATATAAATTGTAAAAAAGGGGTAAATATTTAATAAATAAAAGGAGAGTGACATTTATGTTAATGAACTTTATTGGAAAAAACATTGAACTTACAGAATCATTAAAAGATGTGGCAGATAAGAAATTTTCTAAATTAGATAAATATTTCTCTGAAGAAGTTGAAGCAAGAGTAGTATTTTCAACAATAAGAGAAGAACAAACTGTGGAAGTTACAATATTTTTGCCAAAGACAATTATTAGAGCAGAAGAAACAACAGACGATATGTACTCTTCAATAGACAAAGCTGTTGACGCACTTGCTAGACAAATTAGAAAACACAAGACAAAACTTAAAAGAAGATATCAGAATAATGAAACAATTAGATTCGATGAAATTGTAGAAAAGGAAAAAGAAGAACCTGAGCAAACAATTGTAAAGAGAAAGAAATTTGAACTTAACCCTATGAGCGAAGAAGAAGCAATTCTTCAAATGGAACTTTTAAATCACAATTTCTTCATATTTTTAGATGCAAAAACTGAAAGAGTAGAAGTCTTGTACAAGAGAAAAGATGGAAATTACGGTGTAATTGAAATCTAATGATATTTTGATTAATTTATAAATAATAATAGAGTATTAAGAGAACAGTTTAGAGGCTGTTCTCTTTTTATAAGCAGTAAATTAATTATCTATTAGTGATAAAAACTCCTTTAATTAAAATTTACAATAAACTCATAATATATTTACAATATTCTGATAAATTGAAGAAAATAAAATTGATTTAGGAGGAAGATTGTGAAGAAATTTAAAAGAATTATGGCTACTGCACTTTCAATTGCTATGATAGCACCAAGTGTAGTATTCGCAAATAGTAAGGAATATGGCAAGGCTAAAAATGTTATTATGATGATTCCAGATGGAATGAGCATCGAAGCACTTACAACTGCAAGATGGATGACTGCAGAAAAGAAATTTGTATTAGATGATTTAGCGACAGGACTTGTTAGAACTAATAATGCAAATACTCCAATTGCTGACTCAGCACCAGCAGGTACAGCAATGGCAACAGGAATAAAAACAGAATCTCCATTTGTAGGTGCTTATCCAACAAAGGGTGGAATGCCAGGAGCAGAAAATATTGATCCAGAAAAGGCAAAACAACCAATAGCAAATGTGCTTGAAGGAGCAGAAAGAACAGGAAGATCTACAGGTATTGTATCAACTTCTAATATTCAACATGCTACACCTGCAGATTTTACAGCACATCATCCTGATAGAAATAATTATGAAGATCTTGGCGAACAACAAGTTTATCAAAATATGGAAGTCGTACTTGGAGCGGGAAGCAAGTACTTATCTAAGGATTCAAGAAAAGATGGCGAAGATTTAATATCTGAAATTAAAAATAAGGGATACGATTATGTGACAACTAGAGATGAAATGAATGCATCTAAGGGAGACAAAATTTGGGGATTATTCGAAGAAAAGTCTTTCCCATATGAAGTGGATAGAGACAAAGAAAAGCACCCATCACTTGCAGAAATGACAAAGAAAGCAATTGACTTACTATCAAAAAACGATAAGGGATTTTTCCTAATGGTTGAAGGTTCTGAAGTTGACTGGGCAGCACACGCAAATGATCCAGTAGCTCTTGTTAACGAAATTAAAGCCTTTGACGATGCAGTAAAAGTAGCTAAAGACTTTGCAGATTCTAATGAAGACACTGTTATTGTAATAGCAACTGACCACGGAACTGGTGGAATCACTTTTGGACATAGAAATATCACTAAGGGATATGACAAGGCACCACTTAATGAATTTACTGATTTAATTTCAAATGCAAAAGTTTCAGTAGCAAAAGCTTCAGAAGAAGTAACAGAAGACAAAGCAAATGTAGCTGAAGTTATGGCTAAACACTTTAATATTAATGACTTAACTGAAGAAGAAGTTAACTTTATAAAAAATGAAAAAGATACAGCATCAGCAATGGGTAGAGTAATCTCTGCAAGAAGTCATATAGCATGGACTACTGGAGGTCACGTTGGAGGAGACGTTGGACTATACTGCTATACAACTTCAAAAGATGCTAAAATTCTTTCTGGAACAGTTCACAACAACGAAATTGGACTATATCTTGCAGATATATTAGATGTTGATCTTAACAAATTAACAGAAGAACTTTACAGCCCTATTAGAAAGGGATTTGAAGCTAAGGGTGCAAAGGTAGAATTTAACAAAATCGGAGAAAACAACTTTGAAGTTATTGTAACAAAAGATAGTGACAAAATTGTATTCCCAGTATCTAAGAATTACGCAATAAAAAATGGTGAAAAAGTTGAATTAGGTGGACTTACAATATTCTCAACAAGAGCAGTATATGTACCACAACAAGCCTTTGAACTTATAAAATAATTAGTAAAATAGAATAATAAAAAAAGGGGCTGTTGCAAAATAGCCCAAAGAAAAAGACGAGGAAAATAAAAAAATCCTCGTCTTTTTTGATACAATATTTTTATGAAAAAACAAAATTACAACATTGCATCATTTACTCATTCTACAC
>Ga0129315_1000637_pt1 | contig 24082 bp, 25 predicted proteins | sample Cm827metagenome_FD_94432 | JGI IMG/M metagenome (GOLD analysis project Ga0129315, IMG submission 94432) | Eastern black-and-white colobus group fecal microbial communities from Wisconsin, USA - Cm827 metagenome | ecosystem: Host-associated > Mammals > Digestive system > Large intestine > Fecal...
AAACGCAAACTCGCTAACGCTCAAACAGTGCGTTTTTCGGGCGCTCGTTTTCGAATTGAATTTGAAGAGAAAGCTCAATATGGTTCACTTATATAGTGGGTTTTTTACTTTGTCAACAGTCTGAGAAGTCTAGAAATAGGCTTCTTTTTTTATTTTATAAATTTATGGTATAATAGCCTTTGGTAAATTTCACATAGATTTTAAATAAAATTCATAAAGAAATGCTAAGATATAGAAAATTGGAGGAATATTATGAAATTTAAAAATAAAATCTCGGCAGTCTTACTTGCTGCTACATTAATTCCTAGTGCAGTTTTTGCCAAAGGAAGCACAATTGTAACTCTAGGTTCTGATCTTAAAGAATCTCAAAGAAGTGAAATGCTTAGAGAAATGAATGCAGAAAATGACGACAAAATTATTGAAGTGACAAATAAAGAAGAATATCAATATTTAGGAGATGTACTTACATCAAAGGAAATTGGAAATAGAGCGTTGTCTGCTGCAAAGATTACTTTCCAAGATAAAGATTATGGTCTAGATATTAAATTATCTCCAAATATTAGAGTTGTAACTGCAGAGGCAATTAAAAATGCACTTAACACTGTTGGAGTTGAAGATGCAGATATTTATGTAACTGCACCGGGAAAAGTTAGTGGAACAGCTGCACTTACTGGAATCTTAAAAGCATATGAAGAGGAAACTGGAAAGAAGCTTTCTGAAGATATTAAAAAAGTTGCAAATGAAGAAGTAGTAGTTCAAACAAAATTATCTGAAGAAGTGGGCGATGATAAGGCCAACGACATAATCTATCAAATCAAAGACGCAATGGCTGAAAATATGCCTCAAAATGAAACAGAAGTTAGAAATATTATTAATAATGTAACAAATAATTACAATATTACTCTTACTGATGGACAAAAAGATAAATTAGTTTCACTATTTAATAATATGAAAAATGCCGATGTCGATTGGAATAGAGTTGCAGATACTGCTAAGAAATACAAAGATAAAGCTGGCAAATTTTTAAATTCTCCAGAAGGGGAAAAAGCAGTAGCTGATACAAAAAATATATTAGAAAAAATAATTGATTTTATTGTTTCATTATTTAAATAATGTAAAAGAATAGTTGTCTCTTAGGAGGCAACTTGAGGTTGTAGACAAACCCACTATAACGCTCACCGGATTTCGCTTTCTACAAATTCTAATTCTTAACTCGCTGAAAAACGCAAACTCGCTAACGCTCAATATTGCGTTTTTCGGGCGCTCGTTTTCGAATTGAATTTGAAGAGAAAGCTCAATATGGTTTGCTTATATAGTGGGTTTTGACTTTGTCAACGTTCTGTAGTTGTCTCTTAGGAGGCAACTTTTTTATTTTTATAGCCTAATGGGTAAAATCTTAAAGATATGCGTTTTTATAATAAATTGAAAAAAATCCCAGGATTTTCTCCTGGGATAATTATGTTTAATACGTATTTCTAATTAATTCTTATATTACTAACTTCCTTACTTATAAATTCCTTTTGCGCTTTATACCTTACCTTCTAGTCCCTTATCAACTAATGCTTGTTTTTCAGGTGCTATCTTAGGTGTATCCATAGTAAATGAATTATCTACAACAGTGAAGTCGAAGTATCCTAGTCTTGCAACTGGTCTAATTTTAACTACATCAACTTTATCTTCATCTGTAATATATTCATCAGCAATGTGTACCCCAACAACTTCTCCAATGATAATGTCAATTGTGTTAATAGTGTCTACGCCTGGAAGTCTAATTGTTTGTTTGTATTTGATTTCGTATTGAACAGGTGAGCCTTTTACTCTTGCTACATCTACAATATTTGATTTTTCTTTTTCAAGTCCACAGTATTCAAATTTATCTTTGTAGCCTTCTGGTAATTCTGCAATTGATGATTTATTCATTTCTTCTGCAAGAGATTCAGGCACTAAGTTGTATACAAATTCTCCAGTTCTCTCTATATTTTTAACAGTATTTTTTCTGTCGTCAAAAACATTTTGGTTTGCTGAGAATAATACTAGTGGTGGGTCAAATGTTAAGTTTGTAAATTGTGAATATGGTGCAATATTATCTGTTCCATCTTCGTTTTTAGTTGATATCCAACCGATTACTCTAGGTACTGTACATGATTTAAATGGATTTTTCTTTAATCCGTGATCGTTTTTCTTAGGTTCGTAAAACATATAATCTCTCCTTTTTTAAATTTTAATTATTTTATTATTAAGTATGCTATTGGTGCAGTGATTAAGAAACAAAATACAGTTCTTTCAAACCATATTATTACAAGGTCCTTAATTGACACTGGTATTTCTGAAGCTACAATAGTTGGAATTGTAGTTGAAAACATAATTACTTGGGCAACACTCATTACAGATATTATAAATCTAGTAACTAGTGGTGCCTTTGTTATTACCATTACTGGTAAGAACATTTCTGCCAAGCCAAGCATTGCTGCTTTAGCTGCTAGTAGTGGTTCAGGTATTCTAAGTAGTAGTGTCACAGGATATAGTATATATCCAAAGTAGTCGAAAACCTGAGTATAGTTTGCAATTATAAGTGCAACAAGACCAATTGACATGAAGTTTGGCAAAACTTCAAAAACTAAGTTAAAGGAATCAAGAACATTTCTTGTAGTTCTTGGTATAACTGGGCCAGCTTCTTTACAAAGTGTAAGTCCTTCGTTTAAAGAAGCTTTAAATAGATTTCCTTCTAATTTTTCTTCTGGGTAGCCTTCCATATTTTTGTAATATGTATTAGGTGCAGTAGAAATAGGTGGAATTCTAACTGTAATAGCACTTAGTGCAAATGTAACAAATAGTGAAACAAATACGTACTCTGTCCAATAAGCCATGAGGTCCGTTGTATTTGCAATTACTATTAAAAATGATATTGCAACTGTCGTAAATCCTGTTACAACTGCTATTGCTTCTCTTAAAGTGTATTTTCTATTTTTGTATAAATCGTCTGTCATCATTACTCCTACTGCAGTTGATCCCATAAATGCTGCTACAGCAATTACAGCTGTTCTACCAGGAGTTTTCCATATTGCTCTCATAACAGGTCTTAAGAAGTTACCTATGAAATCAATGAATCCATAGTCCATTAAGAAAGTTATAAATATCGCTGATACTGGAATAAGAGTACCTACTTGAATAGCAAGTGAGTTAAATAAAAATGGTCCGTGGTCATCTCTTGAAACAGCTTCTGGAGCAAAACCTGAGAATAAGTATATTGTAAAAAATGCTCCTATAAGTTTTGTAAATGAGAATATCATTGTTACTTTATCAGATTTCCAAGTTCCCTTAACGAAAGGTCTTATTGCTCCAATCATTATGATTATAAAAGCATAACCTGTTGCAATTTTAGGAAAGTTGTTAATAAATAAACTAATTACATATTCAAGTGGGATAGTTGACGATCCATCTACAGTAATCGGTATAAAGAATACAAAAATTCCTATAGCGCTTAATAAAATAAATTTAAATAAAAGCTTAGGATCTTTATAAAGTTTTTGATCTTTATGTACTACTTTGTTTTCATCCATTTGATTTGTCCTCCTTTTGATTAAATAATAACCTTTGCACAGATAAATTTACATGGAATATATTGCTTTAATTTTTAAAGATTATGCTTTATAATATAACCATGATAAAGTGAAGGCGGATTTATGAGTTTTTTATAGAAATGAGATGAATATGGAATATAATTTTAAAGATGATTTACTTCTCTATGACATATTGACAAAGGAGTACATACACAATTTAATCTATGGAGATTATTACAGAGCAAAAATTTTTAATGAAAGGTTTAAAGAATTTAAAATTTCTATTAAAACAAATTACGTAATTACAGTGATGTACGATGATTTTTGGAAAATTTGTAAAAATCGTGACAATCAATATAGGTATAATGTAAAAGAGGAAATTACTAGAAGACACTAGAAAAATAATAAAAGACTATAAAACTATTTCCACAACTCTTACTGGAACAGATAAGATTATTATATTTTTAGAGTGTGAAAATAAATCCAGGGATGAAGATTTTAAGTATAGCGAAAAAATTGCTAAAGATATTTTAATTGGTTTAAAGAAATATATGAATCATTCTGTGAGTATTGGAATTAGCAACTTCTGCTGTGGGAATAAAGATATCATGAAGGGATATCAAGAATCTTTTAGTGTTCTTGAAAATATTTTCACAAAAGGACGAGGCAAAATACTTAGACCATCTAAAGAAAAAATATCCTCAAATGGAGATTACAATACATTAATTTATAAGGCAACACATAATCTTCTAATTAAAATAGGTTATAAAGATTTAGAAGAATCACACAGTATTATTGAAAATTTAATGGCTGAGATGATTTCAAAGGATATGGCAGAGGATTACATTAAGTCAAACATAATAAGTCTTTTAGTTGAAATTATTAATTATTTTAACAGAGAAAGCAAAGACAATAAATTTTCTATTATATATATAGAAGCAATTGAAAAAATTGTTTCTTCAAATACTTTAGATGATATTGAGGAGTCATTAAAGCAAGTAGTAAGATTAATAATAGATGATTTGTCGACTAAAAATGAAAAGACAATAGGTCTAGAAAATGCAAAGTCATATATTTTAAAGTACTATGGCAATGAAATATCTCTTGATGAGATATCACTTGTTGCTGGTTATAGCAGAAGTCATTTTTCTAGAATGTTTAAAAAATATATGGGGGTTAATTTTTCAAATTATTTAATAGATGTAAGACTTGATAATGCAGAGAAATTAATAGCAAATTCTGACAAAGGTATAGTTGATATTTCAATAGAAGTTGGATTTAATGACTATTCATATTTTTCGAAAATATTTAAAGAAAGATATAACATGAGCCCTAGATTATATAGAGAAAATAAAAAATAATATTCATAAATAAAAGTTATGTTATAGATAATAATTAATCTTTTATTTTTTTAATATAGTATAATTATAGAAAAAGGAGGCGTATCATGAATATATTTAATAAACGCAACAATTTATTTAAATCTATTATTTTGTCCTTAGTTTTTATGGTTTTGTTTCAGGATAGTGTCTTTGCAAATAATTATAAAGACATTGAAAATCACTGGGCAAAGGATAATATTGTAGAGGCTATTCGACTTGGTATTATTAGTGGCGATGAGAATCAGAACATAAAACCAAATGACAATGTTAGCAGAATTGAATACATAAGAATAATTAACAAGGCTTTTGGGTTTGAGTTTCGAGGACACAATCAGTCGAGTTTTAGAGATGTTGGAAGTGGCAATTGGTATGATGAAGATATTTATACAGCAGAAGAGTATGGTTATCTTAAAAATGTATATAATAATAATTTGGAACCTAATAGGCAAATCACAAGACAAGAAGCCGCAATTATTTTAAGTCAAGCGAGATCTACTAAGAAAAATATTGATAACTATAAATCACGTGGTCATGAAATAAATAGCGAGGTACTCGATGCAATTAAATTTGTATCAGAAAATAATGAAATAAAATATTCTAATCTTTTAAATAGAAACGATTTAAAATTTAGTGACGCAAATGAAATTAATGAAAATTATCTAAATGCTGTAAATACTTTATCCAATGAAAAAATTATAAATGGATATTTAGACAATACTTTTAGACCAAATGCTCCTATTAAAAGGGCAGAGGCAATCATAATTATTTTAAAGTCAACGGGAAATGCAGTTGAAATAAATAAAGTTAAAGCAGTTCCTGAAGAAAAATTAGAAAAAGTAGAGAAAATAGAAGAAAAGAAATCTGAAGTTAAGGTTCAAAAACAAGAAGTTAATTCAAAGTTAAAATTAGAAAAAATAAATGATAAATATTTTGTAATTAATAAAGAAACTTTTGAAAAAGTTAATGGCAGTGAATTTGAAGGTGGACTTGTAAGGACTTCCGACAATTCCTATCTTGTAAACTCAAGTGGAGAAGTTGAAAAAGGATTTTTACAAGTAGGAAATAAAATCTATTACGCAGATAAAGAGAATGGACTTGTAAGAGGATTTAGAGAAATAAATGGAAGTTTATTTTATTTTTCACCACTTGATAATCACATGTATGCCAATGGAGTTTTCTCAACGGGACGTGAAGTTCACTGGTTTGATAAGTATGGCAGATTAAAAACTGGATATAGACCTGCAGGATATATGGGAAAGAAAAATATTAATTGGAAATATCCAAGCAAAGAAGAGCTTTCAAATTCTTGGCTTGAAGGAGATAATAAAGAGTTGCGATTTAGAGGACAAGAAATTGCAAACTATGCGGCAAAATACGAAGGACTTCCATTTAAGTGGTATGGATGCGATTTAAAAGACAAGTCAGGTATTTATTGTTGTGGTGCAGTTTATTCTGCTTATAAAGATTTTGGAATTCATGTCCCAGGTCCTAATGATTGCAATATGTATAATCTAGGTGGTTATGAAATGGTAAAGGCACAGTACACAAGAGCAAAAGAGTTTGGTGGAGAGTATTTACCAGCAGATTATTCTAAAATTTATCCTGGAGATATAGCCTTTTTCTATTCTCTAAAAATGACTTCTGGATATAATCACGCGGCAATATTTATGGTATATAATGGCAATTCTCCAATTATTGTTCATGCAACTCTTGCTAATGGACTTGTCGTAGAGGATGCAAATATTTGTACTTCAAGTTGGGGATATAAATATTTAAAATTTGTAAGATTTAATACAGAAAAAAATAAAGGAATTGGAAATATAGTTCCTGAATAATATTTAGACTGCTTTTGCAGTCTTTTTTTATGGAAAATGTAGTTGCAACCAAAAGTTGCGGGATATTTTCTTGTTATGATTTACAAATTTTGATAAGATTAGTTCAGAATTTAAGAAAGAGTGATTTTATGTATGGAGAAAAAATTCGAAAAAAGAGAAAAGAATTAAATATGAGTCAAGAGGATTTGGCGCAAAAGTTAGATGTGACAAGACAAGCTATTTCTAAATGGGAAATGGATAAAGCAGATCCAACTAATAGAAATTTAAAAGAACTTTCTGATGTTTTTAATGTAGATATAGCATATTTTATTGGAGAAAATTTTGAAAATAATGAAGATGAAAAAGAGGAATTAGACTTAAAAAAAGAAGGAAAAAATTTCTTTTTCTGGATGATTTCTGCTTTTATAGGATTTGTATTTTTTGCTTTTTATTACTTTTTTATTATGGAAGAGCTTTTTGGGGTAAATCCAATAGAGATGCCTTATCTTTTAATTACAATTTATATGATAATTGCACTTATATCATTTCCACAGGCTTATGACTATGTAGGGGATAAGTTAGAAAATTTAGATTACAATTTATTTTCCAAGGTTGTTTTGCCAATAGTTTATATAATTTCTCCTTTTATTGTAGTTAATAAAATTGTCAAATCATTTGTTTAAAGAGTCCACTTATAAGAGTGGATTTTTTATTTTTCACAAATGGATTTATAAGTTAAATTATGATAGAATATATACGGTAATTTATTTTTGTACTAATTGTGGAGGTGAAAGTACATGGACGCCAGTGGGCCGAATAAAATTTTTTATTTCAATAGTTATAGCGATAAAAATCTGATTGGGCTTTCTGAGTTTTTGTGCTTTTAAGAAAGTTTATTAATCATGCTTAATTTATCCGCTATGACTAGCGGTATTTTTATGCCCAAATTTAATTAAATAGGAGGGAAAGTATGATTAATTACAATGTAGAAAAATTAAAAAACTTACAAGATGAAATCAACAGAATGGACCCTGTTGACTTAGCTGAAAGATTAGTTGAATTATCTAAGGAAGATTTGGCTATTTGGATAAAACTTTTAAATAAGGATTTGTTGGCAGATAGTTTTGCAGAACTTCCTGCAAATAAAAAACAAGAGATAATAGAAACTCTATCAGATGAAAAAATGGCAGATCTTATAAGAGAACTTGATGAAGATGAACTTGTAGATACATTGCAAGAATTACCTGCAAATATAGTAAGAAGGCTTATGAATCGTTTTATAGATAGCGAAAGAAGACCTATTGTAAATTCACTTCTTGGATATCCAAAGGAGAGCGTAGGATCAATAATGTCTGTTGACTTCATGTCTATAAAAAGAAGTGTAAGTCCAGCTGATGCTATAAAAAAAATAATGAATTCAGATCTTGATGCCAATAGGCTTGAACAAGTTTGGATAACAGATGATTCATTAATTCTTGTGGGTTATGTATATATTGCAGACATTATTAGAAATAAGAATAAAGAAATTGATGACTTCTTACATCACATAACTGCAGCAGTTTATGCAACAGATGACCAAGAAGTTGTGGCAAAATTATCAAGAAAATACGATTTAGGAGAAGTGCCTGTTACAGACTCTGAAGGAAGGCTTATAGGAATTGTACCAGCAGAATGGGCAATTGATGTATTGCATGAAGAATATGAAGAAGACCTTGGCAATATCCACGGTATTAGTGAATCTTCATCTGATTCCTATTGGGACAAATCTAGTTTTCAAATAGCAAAGGAAAGAACGACATGGCTTGTAATTTGTCTTATCACAGCAACACTTACTGGATTTATTATAAAAAGATATGAGTCAGTTTTAGCTGCAAGTGTGGCACTTACAGCTTATATACCAATGCTAATGGATTCAGGTGGAAACGCAGGCACCCAATCTTCAACTACAATAATTAGAAGTTTATACACTGGAGAAGTTAATTACAAAGAAGCTCTAGGTGTAATATTTAAAGAATTTAGAATAGGAATATTTGTTGGAGTGGCACTTGTATTTATAAATTATGTAAGAATGTTTTTATTAGATGGAGTAAGTCACACAATTAGTCTTACTGTGTCAGTGACACTTCTTCTTACAATAGTTCTTTCAAAGATAATTGGAGGAGTGCTTCCATTAGTTGCCGATAAATTAAAAATAGACCCAACAATAATGGCGGGACCACTTATTACAACAATAGTAGATACATTTGTGTTAATGATATACTTTGAAGTGGCTACATTACTTTTGGGATTATAGAAAATAAAAATAATATCAGGGTTGTCATTATAAGAAAGGGACAGCCCTTTTTATAATATTATATTTAGAATTAATAAAGCTTATGGAGAGATAAAAAATATACAATAGACAGCTTAAAAATTATATTTAAAAATCCTTATTTATTTTATTTTTGTTGATTTTATATGTTATAACATATAAAATATATGTGAGGAGCTATTATGAGTAACTTTGATATAGAATTTTTTGAAAAAGAAAATGGTTCTTATCCTGCAGAAGATTTCATTTTATCTCAAGATAAAAAAATGCAGGTTAAATTATATAGAACATTGCAATTATTAGAAATAAAGGGAAATGAACTAAGGGAGCATTATTCTAAAAAGCTAACTTCAAATATTTTTGAAATTAGAGTCAAGTTTAGCAGCAATATTTCTAGAGTTTTGTACTTTTTTGTTTTAAACAAGAAGATTATATTGACTAATGGATTTATAAAGAAAACGCAGAAGACACCTAAAAGAGAAATAGAAATAGCAGAGAAATATAGACTTGAATATTTAAAAAGAGAGGGTTTATTATGAATAAAAAGTTTAGAGATTCATTAAATGAAAGATTAAAAGATCCTGAATTTTCTAAGGAATGGAAGGACAGTGAAGTTGAATATCAAATTATTAAAGCTATAATTGAATGCAGGGAAGAAAAACAATTGACACAAAAAGATTTATCAGACATTACAGGCATAACGCAAAGTGATATAAGTAAACTTGAAAATGGAAACGCAAATCCATCAATTAAAACATTGACAAAAATTGCTTCAGCATTTGATAAAACTTTGGAAATAAATTTTAAATAAAAAAGGGGACAATATTTCAAATTGTCCCTAATTTCATATTAAATATTTAAAAATTTATTTAAACTTTCTTCATCTTTTAATATTTTTTCAAAATTCATATTATTTTCTTTAAGTTTTTCTTCTACTTCATTTCTATTAAAGTTTGCCAAGACTTTTTCAACATCAAAGTTTTCATTTTTATAATCTTCTTCAGCCAAATAATAATAGTTTAAGTTAGATAAATTGTCTATAAGAGCAAATGTAAGGGCTGCATTTTTAAATAAATTTTCTTTATTTACATTTTCATAATTATCTAAATAAACGTTTAGAGAGTATGGTTTTTCATCTGATAGTATTTTTATAGCTCTTTTATTTGCATTATTTGGATATTTTTGCTTTTCTACAATTGTATCTACTTTTGAATTATCTCCTACATATTTTGTCTTGTAATTTACTATAGATTCTTCTTTTTTGGTACAAGAAATAAATGTAAGAGAGATTATAAATATTAATAGAATATAAAATATTTTTTTCATAAGCACTCCTTTATTAGTTTTTTATTTAATATGTATTAAAGACGAGAATAAAGCATTTATAGGTTTTAAAATGCAAAGATACTCGTCTTAATATTTAGGTTATTGTTTTAAAGAATAACCCAAATATTAAAATAATTAAAAATATTAAAGTTGCTTTATAATTCATATTATCCTTCTCTTTTTATATTTATTATTTATCATTTATCATTTTCTTAAGTTCATTTATTAGAGTCATATTTGTTACATCGTATAATAGTGGACTTACTGTTGCATAGTTTTGATGTAAGTAATATATGTCGGCGTCTTTTTCGTTATTTTCTTTAGGAAAGCCCTTAAGCCTCATATTATAGCCGTCATTTTCTTCAGAGACGTCGTATATGCTCATTACATCTCTACCAACTTTACATACTTTTATTCCTTCAAGTTCATCGTAATCTACATAGGGTACATTTATATTTAACACTTGAAGTCTCTTTAAGTCGTCGAGTTTGTTAAATACATCCATTGCAACTTGTGCTGCTGTATCATACTTTGCATGTCCTTTAACCCAAGCAGATGATACTGCAATTGATGGGATGTCAAATAAATTTGCTTCAATTGCTGCTGATACTGTTCCAGAATAAAGCACATTTGTTGCTGCGTTAAAGCCTGAATTTATTCCTGAGAAACAAAAGTCAAATTTTTCATCTAATAGGTGAACTGCTGCACGCACGCAGTCAGCAGGTGTACCATAAACGCATAGACTTCTAACTTCTTCTAGCCCTTCAAGTTCTACATCTTGAACCATTAGTGGACTTTTAAAAGTAATGGCATGTGATTTTCCTGAGTTTTCTACATTAGGTGCTGCTATTGTGACTTTATGTCCTGCTTCTAAAATTTTTTTTGCAAGAATTTCTATACCTTCTGCATTAATTCCGTCGTCATTTGTTACTAAAATATTCAATTAAATCCTCACTCTCTTTAATTAAATTTCTAAAATAGTAGAGGGCACATATCTAGGTGCCACTTCAATTGTATAATCTACATTTTCTTCTTTATGATCAGAAAGAAGAATTTTTTTAATTGTACTTAGTGCAAGATCAGGCAAATTGTTGTCAGTAGATAAATGGCCAAGCATTATTTTTTCGCCTTTCTTTTTTAAAATCATTGAAAGCACTTCTGCTGCGTTCTCGTTGGAAAGGTGCCCCTTAGTTGAAAGTATTCTCTGTTTAGTAGCATAAGGGTATGTTCCATTTATTAGCATTTCTACATCGTGATTTGATTCTAAATAATAAATATCTGAATCATCCATTGCATCCATTGCTTCTTTATTTACCCATCCAGTGTCAGTTAAAAGAGATAATTTTTTATCTCCCTTTATCACAAATCCACAACCATTTGCACAGTCGTGAAATGTTGATATAGGCATTATATCTAAGTCTTTAAACGTAAAATCCTTTCCATTTTCAAAAACAAAGGTGTTATTAGGATCAAGTTTTTTAACTGTAGGTAGCATTCCGTCAAGTGTCATCATATTTGAAAAAACTTTTAAATTATGTCTTCTTGATAGTACTCCCACAGATTTAATATGATCTATATGCTCATGAGTTACGAAGATTGCGTCTAGTTCAGCTGGATTTACTCCGATTGATTTTAGGTTTTCTTCGATTTTCTTGCCTGAAAGTCCAGCATCTACAATTATTTTTGTGTCCTTATATTCAATATACTGGCAGTTGCCACTTGAGCCACTAGCCAATGAGCAAAATTTCATCTTAAACCTCCAGTTTTATTTTAACACAGAGAGTTTTCATTTACCAGATTAGTAGTTATCTATGACTGTGTATTCTCCATCACTAAATTCAATCTTCCAAGCGGGAATTGCACGGCCATTTACTGCACGAGTTATATCCTCTATATAGCCTTGATCCTCTGGGTTAAAATAAAAGCAGGGACTTATTTTTTCGATTGTCTTATTAAAGTATTCATCTTTATTTAAAAGGTAGAGAAGAGCCTTTGGAGCAGGATATAAAAATATTTTTTGCTCAGATTTATTTAGTACATTAAGCCAAAGTCTATCCATAGACATGACTCCTCTTCTATCAATTATAAAATTTGTATAAGAGCTTTCTACAGGTATATTTTCAAATTTTTTCGTATAATTTAAAAAGTATTTTCCATCTACATGGTCATAGGAACTTAAATAAATATCTCTAATGTCAATTTTCTTATCGAGCATAAATTTCTTTGCAATTTCTTGTGCTTTTTCTAAGTTGTCAATATTTTTAAAATTTTCTTTGTTAACTCTATTTTCATAATAAATTCTTCTATTATTTACGAGGTTAATGTACTCACCGCTAAGAGAAATTTCAGCAAGGTCAGTGCTTGGTCTTGTTATTTTTCCTTTGCCGTCAAAGAAATCTTGATTAACTTTATCTTCTGAAAAAGTTTGAAACTCAACAAATACTGATGGAAGTTTATTTATTTTTCTAGGTATTTTAGTGTCTACTTTTATATTTTTTTCACTTAAAAGCGAGATTACTTCCCTTGTAAAACCTCTAGTTGTAGACTCGTCTTTAAATCTCATATCATTAAATCTAATGTATAAAAATAAAACTACATTTGCAATTATAAGAGCAATTATTAATATTTTTTTGATTCTTTTCCATTCCATATTATTACCTTACCATCACAAGTTTACCATCATCTACACTTAGATAATATTTACTTCCCTTATATACAATTTCATATACTAGCTTTAAATCATCTGATTCAAATTTGCTAAAGCTTAGATATACTATGGATACGCTGTCTATGTTCTTTAAAATGTCCATTACATTGTCATTTGAAAAAATTCGCCTGTTTTTTTTCAAAACTTTGTGCAGTGATTCTAAATATACATCGTCTTCCTCATAAATAGGATTGTCAGCTTTTCTAATATAATATTCTCTGTAGTTTTTAACATAATCTGAATACACATCTATTTCTATAAAACTGTGATCCCTTGATGTCAAAATCATTGGCACTTGACCTTCTTTTAAATTAAAGAAAAATCTATAACCTAAATTGCCATTAAATTCAATTGGTTCAGTTTTATCCAAGTATATGTCACTTGAAATACCAGTTTTTTGTGATATAAATTCAACAGCTCTATTTAGAGATTTGTATAAATCCCTGCCGGTCACATAAAACTTACACTCAAGTGAATATTCTATAACTCCATTTTTTGAGAGGGATAAATATTCGCCTTCATAGATGAATGTATTTTTATCAGCAACAGATATTTCTCTTATATAGTCAATAGGTGTATCTAAAAATCTCTCGGCAAGACTTTGCTTACTATATTCATCTAAATCATAAAGTCCAGATACATAGGACACATTTTGAATATGAGTATAAGTTGACTCTGGAATATAAATATCTTTTAAAATTCCATAAGCTTCATAAAAATTAAGTGCTTTAGTGCCAGATTTTTTGCCCTCATTTAGCATATCATCTATGCTGAATTCAACTTTTTTGTCTAACACTTTATAAAAATTGCCAACTCCAGTTAAATAGATTTCTCCATCTTTAGAAATATAAATTGAATCTACACTTATATTAACATTGTTGTCTCCGTAATCATCTCCAAGAAAATTTACAAATATGGATCCTGAAAGTGGGGAGTTAAATTTAAATATTATAGATGTTTTTTCTTGTAAATTTAAATAATCTGCAAGTGTAATTGATTTTAAATTTTCTGAATTTATATCTTGCAAAATATTTGAAATTTCTTCACTGTATAACTTCCAAAAGTCTGAAACATTTGTGGAGATGTAGTGATTTCTATTTCCAAAATTAGAAATAATTCTCTGAGGCATTAAGATTTCATTTAAAATTTCGCCAACATCAGTGGTTGTATTTTCTAGCTTGCCTCTTTTGTCAAAGGAAAGCCACAAATTTCTTGATTGAAAAATTAATAGAAATATTAAGAATATAATTATTACAATAGATCTGTGTTCTTTAATCGCTTTCATTATAATCACCTGATCTAAATAACAAAGTAACGGAAGTATACTTTCCAAATTCTGATGAGAGTTTTAAATCCCCGCCGAAACTTTTTATCATTTCATTTGCAATGGAAAGCCCAAGACCAGTGCCACCCATTTCTCTACTTCTACCTTTTTCAACTCTGTAAAATCTTTCTGTAATTCTTGGAAGGTCTTCCTTTGGAATTCCAATGCCATTGTCTTTTACATTTATTTCCACAAATTCACCAGAGTTTTTGGCAGTTATAGAAATTTCTCCATCTGGTTCAGTATACTTACAAGCATTTGAAATAATATTATTTAAAACTTGGTCGGCACCGTCGCGGTCAGCATATATGTCATTAATATCCATTGGCACATCAAGTTTTATTCTGTGTCTCTTTTGAGTTATTAATAGAGACTGTGATTCAATCGCCTCATCTATAAATTCATAAGTGTCAAATCTTGAAAAATTTAATTTCTTTTTGTTGTAGTCAATATTAGAAAGAGAAAGTAAATCTGTGACAATTCTAGACATTCTAGAATTTTCCTTTTCTATAACTCTTAAGAATTTCTTTTCGGTTTCATTACTTATATCTGAATCAAGTAGAGTGTCGGTGTAGGACTTAATTGTTGTTATTGGAGTTTTTAACTCGTGACTTACATTTGCAACAAATTCCTTGCGCATTATATCTAGCATATGCTCTTTATCAACGTCTTGAAGCACTATAATAAGACCTGAATTAATATTTAAATCAGATTTATAAGGTGCAAATTTAATTTTATAAAATTTATCTGAAATTTTTGTAAGTTCCTCGCCTTTTAAGGACTCTTCAACAGTATAGTCGATTTTTGAAAGATTAATACTTTTTAAATTTACTTCTCTAAGTAAATCCTTATCTGAAATATTTAAAATTCTCTTTGCAACTGAATTTGCGTGAATTAATTTATTATTTTTATCAATTGCAATGACACCTTCTGCCATATAATTAAATATTGTGTCAAGCTTTGACCTTTCAAGGTCCATCTTTTCAATTGTCTCTGAAAGCTCCTTTGTTAAGAAGTTAAACATAAGTCCAAGCTGACCAATTTCGTCATCGCTTTTCACATCAACACGTTGGTTAAAATTACCCTTTGCCATGGCCTTTGCTTTTTTTGTAAGTAGAGTAATTGGATTTGCAATAGAATTTGCAATAAAATATCCTAGAATTGATGTGATAATTAGAGAAATTAAAGTTGCATAGGTAATAACAATCTTTGAATCTTCAATTACTGAATAAATTGAATTTAAATCACGAGTCATATAAATAATGCAAAAAATTCTACCTTCAGAAGATAGAATTGGCCTTACCATATGCTTTTCCACACTGTATTCATTTGGATACCTTACAATTTTATCCCTTGATTTTCCAGAAACTCCGTCCATAATAAGTTTGGGTTCTAAATTTTTATTATTGTATGCAAGATTAATGTCATTATTTTCAATATTTTTACTGCTTGCAAGGACAACGGGACTGTCTCCAGTTGAAATTATATAAACAGATTCATCACTGGAAATACCCCAGTCTTTAAGAGTTACATCAAGCTGGGGTAGTGTTTCTAAATTTTCAGTTTTACCTTCAATTTGGCTGTTATCTTTAAAAAGTGCAGAAATAGTTGTAGCAAGTGTGTCCATTGTTCTATTCATAGAACTAGTTGCAGTATCGACTTGAACTTTTTCAAGCCTATCAACGATAAATGTTGAAGCAATAAACATAGAGATTAATACTAAAACTACATATATTAAAATAAATCTGTATTTAATACTATGAAACATCAACTATCACCATTATCTGATCCAAAGAAATATCCAACGCCTCTCTTAGTCTTGATGTATTTAAAGTCGCCGTCTTCGTCTTCAATTTTTTCACGAAGTCGTCTAACTGTTACATCAACAGTACGAATGTCGCCGTAGTACTCATATTCCCAAACTTCTTCTAAGAGTTCTTCTCTAGAAAAAACTTTTCCTGGAGAATTTGCTAAAAATTTCAAAAGTTCAAACTCACGAAGGGTAAGCTCAATTGACTCTCCATTTTTTATCACTTGATATTTATTTAAATCAATTTCTAAATCTTTTACCTTTAAAGTAGTATCTTCATCTTCTTTTTTATTTTTTGAATCAAATCTTCTAAGAACTGCCTTTACTCTTGCAATTAACTCTCTCATTGAAAATGGTTTAACAACATAGTCATCAGCGCCAAGCTCAAGACCTAGCACCTTATCAACTTCATCTTCACGAGCAGTAAGCATTATCACAGGAATATCAGAATCTTTTCTTATTTCACGAAGGGTTTCAAATCCATTTAATTTTGGCATCATTATGTCTAGCAAAATTAGATCGTAGTGATGTTCTTTATTTAGTTCAATTGCTTTTATACCGTTATTTGCAGTATCTATTAAATAGCCTTCGTTTTCAAAATTATATTTAATAATGTCAGAAATAGCAGTTTCATCATCCACTACGAGTATTTTCTCGTCCATAAAATCATCCTTTTTTATTTATCGTCATAGTCATCTTTCTTCTCAAAAATCTTTTCGCTTCCCTTTTCAGAATATAAAATCAAAAGCGTTTTTGTGTCGACAATGCCATTTATTCTTAAAACTAAATCATAAAATCTTGTTAAATCAGCTGTGTTAATTGTCTTTATTCTAAGCATAATGCAGTGATCACCAGTAACTCTATAGCATTCAAAAATCTTAAACTTGGGATCTTTTATTTCAAGAATTTCTGAAATAAGTCTTTCGAAGTCATTAGTATTAACTTTACAAAGAACATAGGTATCTACATTATATCCGATTTTTTGCCAATCTACTAATACTTTATAGCCTTTTATAAATCCAGCATCTTCCATTTTATAAATTCTTCTGTGTATTGCAGGTCTAGTAAGGTTTAGTTTTTTAGAAATGTCTTCATGGCTCATTCTGCCATTTTCACTAAGAAGCTCCAAGATTTCAATATCAATCTCGTCTAAATTATTATCTTTCTTCATAAACTCTCCTTGTTACTTATTGTAGAAATTTTATTCATTACTTTACTTTATTTTAACATATTTAATAAAAAATTAAACAATGTAAAGAAAATTTCTACCGATTATAAATGCAATTTCTCATGAAGCTTTATAGAAATTGAGAAATAGTATATAATAAATCTTGTTGGAGGCTTTTATGGAAAATTTAAATGGCCCATACTTAAGAGAATTAAAATTAAGTGATGTATATGATTTTAAATCTTGGGATAAACACGATTCAATACTATATGAAGATTATAATTTTATAGAAAATACTGATGAAGAAATAAAAAAATGGTATAAGTGGAAGATGAGCATATCTTTTTCAGAGTATTATGCAATTATTTATGATAATCGTGCAATAGGTTATATATCACTTAAAAATATAAATAAAATTTTAAATACTGCAACAATTGGAGTTGCAATGGATCCCAAATTTACTAATAGAGGCATTGGGACTAGGGTTTTAAATGATTTTTTAGAAGACTTAAAACTTAAAGGCTTTAGAAGTATTTATTTATATGTTGCAAGCTACAACAAGAGAGCATTAAATGTTTATAAAAAACTTGGATTTAAAAAGAAATTTAGTTTTATAATGAAATTTAACAATGGTTATCTTGACGAAAAAAATGAAGATTTTATAAAATATAGAGACTGTTTTAAAATTATGTTAAACAGAACTTTTTTCTATGCTTATAAAATGGAAAAGAAGTTTTAGAAAGAGCGTGAAATATGTTTTTATTCGAAAAAAATAAATATGATTTAGGTGAAACATCTATTGAAAATATTTTTATAAATGATTTTATGCCAAGTGCCAATGGTGAATTTGTAAAAGTATACATACTTGGTTATAAATTTGCAAAAGAAAATAGAGATGATATAGACAATAGAACTATTGCAGATTTTCTTGGGATACTTGAAACTGATGTGAAAAGAGCCTGGGAGTATTGGCAAAAAATGGGAATTGTAAAGATAGAAGATAATAAGATAATCTTTATAAACTTAAAGGAATTATACATTCAAAATGTTTATAATCTAAAAGAGGATAAAAAAGAAGAAAAATCTTATTCTGAACTTGTCGCCAATAAAGAATATGCAAACCTACTTACTAGAGCAGAATTCTTAATGCGTGAGCCAATTGCACCAATGAAAAAGATTGACATAATAAATTGGATTACTGCATACAATATGCCCACTGATTTAATAGAAGAAGCATTTTTCTATACAACTGAAATAAAAAATATTTACTCAATAAATTATGTAGAAAAAGTTGTGAGAAATTGGTCTAAGAATAATATTAGGACAATGGAAGATGTTGAGAAGTCATATATTGAACATGACTTGAGATACTATAGATATAAAAAAGTTAAGAGATATATTGGTCTTGATAAAAAATTCTCACAAGTTGATTTTAATATTGTTAATTCTTGGTTTGAAGAATTTAATTATCCAAATGATATTATTATAGCTGCTTGCAATAGAACTGCAAAGATTTCAAAACCAAATGTGGCCTATGTAGATGCAATACTTAAAGAGTGGAAGCGACTTGGCATTGAAAAGGTAGAAGAAATAGAAGAAAAGGATAGAAAAAAAGTAAAGAGAAAACCTACAGCCTTTCACAATTTCAAGCAAATCACAGATGATTATTCTGAAGAGGACCTTGAAGATGTAGCAATGAGAAAACAAAGAGAAGGCTTCGAGAAATTAGGTGTTAAGTATGGAACTAACGGCAAAGATAAGTAGTCATTATGAAAATATTAGAAGAAAAAACGAAGAAACTCACGAGAAAAGAGTAGAAGAAATATATAAAAAAATTCCAGAAATTAGAGAAATAGATGCATTAATTAGAAATATCGGTCTTAAGGCTTCTATTGAACAGATTAAAAATCCTGATGCAGATAAGTCCATTGAAAATTCACAAAAAATTTATAATTTAAAACAGAAAAAGATGAATATTCTTGAAAAAAATGGATATAAAAGAGATTATCTCGAAGAAATATATAATTGCAGCGAATGCCACGATACTGGAATTAATGAAAATGACAAGAGATGTAAATGTCTTAAAAAATTAATTGTAAATGAGCTCTACGACATGAGCTCAATTTCATATATGCTTGAAAAAGAAAATTTTGATAAATTTGATTTAAATGTTTTTTCTGACAAAACTTATGAAAAGTTTAATATGTCGCCTAGAGAAAATATGAAAAATATACTTTCAATTGCAAAAAATTATATTAAATCCTTTAATGAAAAAAATGATTTAAACCTACTTCTTTGGGGGCCAACTGGTCAGGGAAAGACTTTTTTATTAAACTGCATTGCTAAGGAAATAATTGACACAGATGCAATTGTAATTTATCAAACAGCTTATGAAATACTAAAAACTATAGAAGATAGAAAATTTAGAAATAAAAATGAAGAAAAATACGATTTGTATTTTGAAGCCGATTTATTAATAGTTGATGATTTGGGAATTGAGCTTGTAAATAGTTTTTCAAATTCAGAAATTTTTAACATTATTAATACAAGACTTCTGAGAGGCAAGAAAACTCTAATTTCTACAAATTTATCACCTAAGGAACTGTCAAATACTTATACAGACAGAGTTTTTTCAAGGGTCTTTCAAAAATTTGTGCCAATTAGATTTTTTGGTCCAGATCTTAGATGGCAATAGGAGGAAGAATGAAGATTTCAGATAGAATAAATAAAGTACATTATTCTGCAGTAAGATCACTATCACCATATGCAGAAAAAGCAGAAAAATTAGGCAAAAAGATTTACCATTTAAATATAGGAGCACCAGATGTATATGTGCCTGATGTATACTACGATACTTTTGAAAATTTAAAAAGAGGACCACTGCCATATGCTCCGTCACAGGGAATATTAGAGCTTAGAGAAGCTACGTCAAATTATTATAAAAGCAGAAATATAAATTTTGATGCCTCTGATATCTATATTACCATGGGAGCAAGCGAAGCTTTGATGTTTACCTTTCAAACAATAACTGATCCAGGTGATGCTGTACTTACAACTGATCCTTTTTACACAAATTACAATACAATTTTTGAACAGTTAGATATTAAGGTTACAACTTTTCCAACTGATCCAAAAGAGGCCTTTGCCATTCCAAGTGAAAGTGAAATTGAAAAAGAAATTACAAAAGATACAAAGGCAATACTTCTATCAAACCCTACGAATCCAACTGGAGCTTTGTATTCAAAGGAAGAGATTAAAAGAATAGTGAATATTGCTAAGAAATATAATTTATTTATTGTATCTGATGAAGTCTATAGAGAGTTTATTTACGATGGCAATGATTACACATCTTTTGGAGAGATAGAAGGAATAGAAGATAATTTAATTTTAATAGATTCCATATCTAAGAGATTTGGAGCTTGTGGTGCAAGAGTTGGATCAGTTGCTTCTAAAAATAAAGAATTTCTAGACGGCATAAATAAACTTTGCAACTGCAGACTTGCTGCACCAACTATAGAACAAATGGCAGCCGCAGCACTATATGGAATTGATAAAGAATATTTTATAGAAGTAAATAAAGAATATGAGAGAAGAAGAGATGTAATTTACGAAGAATTAATCTCTATACCAGGTGTAGAAGTTAAAAAGCCTAAAGGTGCCTTTTATGTAATGCCTAAGCTTCCAGTTGATGATACAGAAAAATTTTCAAAATGGTTACTTGAAGATTTTGACGTTGATGGTGATACAGTTATGTTTGCCCCTGCAAGTGGATTTTTCAAAAATCCAGAAGATGGAAGACAAATGATTAGAATTGCCTTTATATTAAATGTTTCTGCAATTAAAAAGAGTATGAATATTCTTAGGAATGGACTAGAGGCATATAATAAGCTATGAATAGAAAAAAAATAATAAAGATTTTAGAAAAAGTTTTAATCGCTGTTGTTACACTTATTATGATAACAGTACTTATGAATCAATATATTAAGACAAGTGAAGGAACAATAAATAGCACTTTAAGGTATTTGCAAATAATTCTAATAATTTTAGTAGCAGTTATTGCACTTATTATGTCGATTCTTGACAAGAACAAGGGCCTTACTATAGTGCTAAGTGCATTTTATATAGTAATGGCAATTTTATATTATGTATTTAAATCTAATAATAAAATATAAAATATATTTTAAATTTGTGATATAATTAATAAAAGGAGCTGCAGCTACTTGCAGCTCCTTTTTTAAAAAAATTTTACAGGATGGAGGAAAGAATGAATTTATTAATAATTACAGCAGTTTTATTTTTGGCAATTATAGCGACAAAATTATCTAATAGATCTGGACTACCAGCTCTTCTTCTATTTTTATTCTTAGGAGTAGTATTTTCTGCTTTAGGAATTAATTTTAATAATTTTCAAATTGCAGATCATATAGCAACTACGGCTCTAATGATAATTATGTTCTATGGAGGATTTGGTACAAATTGGAATATGGGTAAGCCAGTTGCTAAAGAGGCCATAGTACTTGCATCAGCAGGCGTTGTGCTTACAGCTCTAATTACAGGAGCATTTTGCTATTATTTTTTAAAATTTAGTTTTCTAGAAGCAATGTTACTTGGATCAATTGTTGCTTCAACAGACTATGCCTCTGTATCAAATATACTAGTATCAAAAAATTTAAATTTAAAATATTCAACAGCACCACTTCTTGAAATTGAAAGTGGTTCCAATGACCCTACAGCATACACAATGACAATGATATTTTTGTCACTAATAATGGGAACAGATGTGTCCGTGCCAGTGCTTGTGATAAAGCAAGTTGCAATTGGTATTGGGGCTGGATTTTTACTTGGAATTGTATTTTTTAAAATTATTGAAAAATTATCACTTGACGATGACGGATTATTTTCAGTATTTATAGCTACAATTATGATTGGAACATATGCTATTACTTCGTCACTTGGAGGAAATGGATTCTTGGCACTATATATTCTTGGAATCTACATAGGAAACCATGAATTTGTAAAGAAAAGAGATGTAGTTTTCTTCTATGATGGACTCTCAACAATATTTCAAATTGCAATGTTCTTCTTGCTAGGTTTATTATCAGAATTCGATTTAATAATAAAAGCAATACCTATTGGATTTATTATAATGCTATTTATGTTATTTATAGCAAGGCCGCTATCAGTTTTTGGACTTATGGCTCCATTTAAAATGAAAAAAAATCAGCTAACACTAATATCTATAGCAGGTCTTCGTGGGGCAGCGGCAATTGCCTTTGCAATAATGGCAATTAATAGTGGAGCAAATATTTCAATAGATGTATATCATATAGTATTTGTAATTTGTATATTCTCACTATTAATTCAGGGCACAATCCTTCCGCTTGCAACAAAAAAATTAGACATGTTTGATCCAAATGATTCAGTTCTTAGAACATTTAATTATTATTCTGATAAGACTGCTATTGAGTTTATAAGGACAGCTGTAACAAGATCATCACCATGGGTTAATAAAAAAATCTCAGACATTCAAATTGCTTTTAATGTTATAATTGCAAAAATTGAAAGAGAAAATGTTTCAATTGTGCCTAGGGGCAATACAGTACTTCGTGAAGGAGACACTATTGTAATAGGCGGTGAAGCATATTTTGATAAGACTGGACAAGACTTACTTGAAATAAAAATATCTGAAAATCATGCATGGGCTGATAAAAAAGTAAAAGATATTAATATACCTGTTGATGAACTTATTATCATGATTCAAAAACAAAATGGAGAGATAATTGTTCCTAGAGGAAACACAATTCTTGAAGCAGGCGATCGTGCAGTTATATCAAAGGAGATAAATGAAATAAAAGATCCAAAGTGAAAATATAAAATATAAAATAAACACGCATATTGAAAAATAATTTTAAAATTTACAAGATTTTCTATTATTTTTTCTATGTGTGTTTTTTATTTGAATTTTCAAAATAGATTTACTTTTTATATTATGGGTAAAAAAGAAGCGAGGTGATACAATGGCAGATTTAAAAGAAATTAATGAAGCTAAAGCTGCGCTTATTAGCGTAAAGGAAGAAATAAACTACATAGATGATAAAATCTCTAGTGCCAGAAGATGGGGCATTGCCGACATGTTTATGGATTCTATGCTTACAAGTTTTGTAAAGAGAAATAAAATTAAAGATATAAATAGAGATTTAAAAAATTTAGAATTTAAAATAATGACAGCAAAGGAAGAACTAAAAGATATAGATATAGATTTTGAAGGAGAAATTTCTGACACAGGTTGGGATAATTTCTTTGATATATTTTTCGACAATATATTTACAGACCTTAGGGTAAATAGGGAGATAAAGGAAATTCACAATAGCCTTATGGATTTAGATGACAAAGTCGATGAAATTTTAAAACAATTAAAGTAAAAATTTTTATTGACATAAATTGTTTATGGTGTTATGATTATAAAAAATTAAAAGAAACCAGAAAATGAGAAGAGTAATCTAAAAGTAATTTTTACAGAGAGCCCGTTAGGTGAGAAGGGCAAAAGAGCGATTAGATGAACATGGCCTCTGATGGGATAAGTCGATATTTAGACTTATAGGGGAGCTCCCCTTACAGAGCTGGAGTATGATAGTACTTGAGAGTGGCATTATATGCAAAATAGGTGGTAACGCGGAAAT
>Ga0129315_1000642_pt1 | contig 23876 bp, 24 predicted proteins | sample Cm827metagenome_FD_94432 | JGI IMG/M metagenome (GOLD analysis project Ga0129315, IMG submission 94432) | Eastern black-and-white colobus group fecal microbial communities from Wisconsin, USA - Cm827 metagenome | ecosystem: Host-associated > Mammals > Digestive system > Large intestine > Fecal...
AACCTATATATAGCGGTGTGATTGATGCTTATTACCCTATTCTCATAGTCAATATCTTCCCAACGTAAACCTAACATCTCACCGATACGACAACCTGTACCAAAAAGTGCTGTGAACAATGGCAGCCAATGAACATATACCGGACTGTTTGCAACATAATTTAGAAATGCTCTCTGTTGCTCCAACGTAAGCGCATGACGAATACCTTTATTCTTGCCTTCTTTTTTCTTAATCTCTGCCATTACACCACTTGACGGATTATTCCGAATGATATTATCCCGAACCGCCATTTGAAATGTAGGGTGCAAAACTGTATGGATATTATCCAAAGTATTTGCTTTTATCCCAGCTTCATTCAGCAATGAATAATAATAGAACTTTACATCCGAATACTTTATCTCGTCAATTCTTCTTTTTCCAAATGTATCTCTGACAAAATGATTATACATGTACTTATAGTTCGCTCTCGTATGCTCTTTCAGGTCGTACTTAGTAGATATGTACCTATCAAACACATAATTAAGAGTAACCCTTCCATTGCAATACGAATCTAATCCATCTAACTGGTTGCGAATAAGGTCTTTCTCCTTTTCCCGCAGCTCCAGTAAATCATTCGCATAAATCACATGCCTTTTTCCGTTTGGATCTGTGTACTGGTAAATGTACCTGCCGTCGTTCTTTCTCTGGCTTTCACCCTTTCTAAGAACTCTGCCTTTTGAATCTTTTCTTGATTTTGACATATTGCACCACCTTCCTAAAAGAAAGAGGTCACAAATGCCATCACTCGTCCTCAGACTTGTCTCTGTCAACCATCGTGTAAAATCCCTGAACAAGTGTCTGTGTTATGGTCAGATTATGATCATTTGCATACTCTGTTATATCCGTATGCTCATCTTTTGTGAGACGGATAAACACACCTTCACTTCTAGGATTCTCCAGTCGTGGTCTCCCGGTTCTTGCCAACCGTCATCACCTACCCTTCATAACCTTAAATCCATAATACATCTTGTATATCAAAAAGTCAACCGATTTTATGATATACAATAATTTGTAACCACTTTTCTATCATTTTTACACACGAAAAGATTCAAGATATTCCTCAAAAATAGGTACATTCACTAACGTAATACGATTGATTTTGTATACTGCATGAGCTTCCTGCGCCAGCTTCATAAAGCTGTGCTTGCTCATTGAATATCTCTCAGCACCTTCATCGTATCTAATGAAGTCCTTCTTATTGACTTTCTTTTCCATAACTCACCTCTTTCTACGAAAATGTACTTTTTCTGTTGCTATCGTTATGGCATATTTGCCAATAAAAAAACACTTATCGACAAATATTCTTTTATTGACAAATATAAAAAAATTCATACAGGTGGCAGTCCAGTTTCCTGCCCACATCAGTCTCGCACTGTCATTCCTATTGACCGGATTGCTCCGGAAGTATCATTATCAAAAATATGTATCATCGCCTCATGCAACTGCTGCATTTTTTGCCAGACATTCCTCGCTACCAACCTTCACTTCAATACCATTTTTCAGTATTCCATCATTTACACCTTATATATAGAAATAAAGCAGATTTCTCTTGGCGTATCCGCATAGCGGCTCCACATATTCCACATGTCCTGTATGAATCTGAATATTCAATTATCAAAGAGCGAATTGGTCAGACACCGTCTGACCTTTTGGATAAAATACATGACCTCATCAGCCATAAAAGCACACAAGGTAAACTGTTACTTTTAACTCCTTGTGTGCTTTCTGTGAATGACGAAATCACATCATAGAGTGCCAAAAGTCTTGCAAAATCTTTTCATCATCTCCATCATTCTTTCTTTTTTCAATTCCATTGGAAGATTTTCAATATAAATTGATATTTCTTCCATGTACATCCTAAATTCCACTTCTGTCATTGGCTTGGCTATAATAAGTGCATTACTATCTGTCATCTTTCCTGAAAGCAAGTAATCAACGCTTATATTCATTTCCTGTCTCAATGTGATAAATTTATCTTCCGTGATCATGGAATGTCCCCGGAGTAACTTGGAATATTGTATTTTTGATATTCCAAGCATGATTGCCATTTTATCATCTGAGTATCCTATCATTTCCTGCACCTGCTTCAATCTATCAGTAATTACAAGCAAGTCATTTCTTGTTATCTGGTGAATCATTAAGACCTCCCTTTTGTCTCTGTGTTCATTCTAACAAAGGCTTCATAACATTTCGCCGTCCTTTTTTGGTTTCGCCTGTCCTTTTACGGACAGAGAAAAAAAAGAGCTGTGCAATTTCTGCACAGCCTGTCCCTATCTAGGTCGTGGAAATTTGTGCAACCAAATCACATCCTTTCTTGGATAACAAAAAACCACGATTTAATCTCTCAACCATCATCCTATTACCCTATTGGGGAGTACAAAAAAAGCACCCGACTTCATGCCAGATGCTTGATACCTAGTATATTCCGATTGTGTAACGCCACCGCTATCATCCATTATCCTCCATGTAAAAAACACCTAAGATTAAGCGTTTCTACTTCCATTATCATTCTACTATAAAATCTGTCCTATAAATTTTTCTCGCAGTGTGGTTGACCTGCTAAAATTCTGCTGATACAATAAATCTGGATGAAATACAATACTTCTTTAGAAAATGCAAAACTGTTACCGGGTATCTTTATGCCCTGTGGCAGTTTTTTCTTTTTCTCATCCCCTCATCTTCCTGCAATTTAGTGGCAGAAATGCCTCTATGAGTTTTAAGCAGGCTGCCTATGCATCCAAAACTCGCAAATCTCATACAGGGATTTGCAGAAGAATAGCAAGCATTGGATGTGTCCGTACACATCCTCATTTCTGCAATTTATCCTTTCGGATAAACCGACAGAAATTTGCTTGTAAGGGGATAACTCCCCCTAACCCCCTTTTTAGAAAAATTGCCAGATATGGCACAGTCAAAAACGAAAGGAAAAAACCTTATGGCAAATAGAAATCGAAAGCATAAAATCACACTCTATCTGAGTGATGATGAAATGTATATTTTGAAGAATAAATCAAAACTATCTAGCCTCGGCAGTATGTCAGCATATTTGAGAAACCTGATTATATATGGATATGTCTATGATGTGGATTATAAATTTCTGCATGATTACTCTGTAGAACTATCCCGGATCAGTAATCTCCTAAACCAGATTGCCAAGAGAGCAAACACAACTGGAAATTTATATTCTGAAGATATAAAAGAAGTAAAGGAGCTGATGCAAAAAATATGGCATACACACGAATCCATGCTATCAAAACAACCGTTGATAAGTCGATAGCGTACATCTGCAATCCGGATAAAACTGACGGAGAATTATATGTTTCCTCTTTCGGATGTTCTGCTCAGACTGCATATCTGGAATTTGCTTTTGCTAATGGGAAAAATATAAAAAATGGAGACAATCTGGCGCACCATTTAATACAATCATTTGCCCCCGGAGAAGTATCTTTTGATGAAGCTCATCAGATTGGAAAAGAGCTTGCAGACAGACTTCTCGGTGGTAAATACTCCTATGTTATTGCAACTCACATTGAAAAAGATCATGTGCATAATCACATCATTTTCTGTGCAACCGATAACATTGATCACAAAAAATATAACACCTGTAAAAAGAACTACTATCAAATAAGAAAACTAAGCGATGAGCTTTGTAATGAGCATCAACTTTCTACCATTATTCCGGGACAACAGCGTGGCAAAAAACGCACAGAATGGGAAGCTGAAAGAAATGGGAAATCATGGAAGGACAAGCTGCGTCGTGATATTGACGCAACTATCAAATTATCTAATTCCTACGAGGATTTTATACGTTTGATAAAGCTAAAAGGATATGAAATTAAAGGAGAAGAACTTGACAGCACACTCTCATATATTTCCTTCCGTCCTGCCGGTGCCGGAAGATTTGTCCGTGGCAGTAACCGCTCTTTAGGTAATGCTTATACAAGAGAAAACATCAAGGAACGCATTGAAACACGAGACAAGAAACGTACTGAATATAAGCAGAGAGATTATACAAAACGCAAGCTCATAGATACTTCATCTGAGAATTTTGCGGGAAGTCCGGGATTACAGCACTGGGCAGAAATTGAGAATCTAAAAATAGCTGCAAGCACATACGCCAATGCAAAATCAATTAGTGCATTAGAGCAACAGGTTGCAGAAAGGAGAACCATTTCCACTACCGCCCGCTCAGAGCTTGTGACATTAGAACATGAAATGAAACCTTTTGCAGAACTCATCAAATATGCAGAACAATTTGAAGCAAATAAGCCTTACCATGTTCGCTCCAAAAAAGCAAAAAATCCGGACGAATATTTCCGGAGACACGAAAGCGAATTGCTTTTATATGACGGTGCAAAAAATGTACTTCAAAAAGCCGGAATAGACACGAAAAACATAAGTCTTGATCAAATGCGTGCGGATTATCATGCTATGGAAAAGAAAAAGGCAGAACTGCAAAAATCGTACAGAACTGCCGAAAAAGAAATTTCTGAAATGGAACAGAAATTGCAAACTCTTAATCAATACCTCAACAAACAACCGTCTCAAAAACAGCCAGAGGAAGAAAAAACAACAACCTCTCGACATTCTCTTTAGAATTAAAAAATCCGGTGCTATCTGCTTATGATAACATCGGATTTTATTCATTCTGCTGCATATCTTGTAATGCCTGCATATATGACAATGCCCTATCTCTGCTATTTGCATTTAGGTTTCTGGAAATATGTAAAAATAAAAGATCATCCTTTGATAATTCTTCATACTCTGCGTCATTATCTGCAAAAAATTCCGCCAATGTAATATTAAAGCCATCGCAGATACGCTGAATCATATCTAACTGTGGAATTGAATGCCTGTCCATCATATTATAAAAGGAACTTTGCGGTATTCCACTTTCATGAATCAACTTATACTGGCTCCAGCCTCTCTCCTCGCACAACGAATTGATTCTATCATATATCTGGTCGTACCTCATGATATACACCTCCCTTCTGGGGGAACTTTTGTATATCACTATTGTAGACAAGCTGCCATTTTTTGGAAATTTCTTATTAAGGGAGTATCGTTATTCCCCTATTGTAGAATATGCATTTTCATCATACGGGCGGATTCATGCATTCCTCAAACGGTTTACATTTATCTATCTCTTTCAATCTCTCAAGCCACTTCGTAATCGAACCATTTTCAACGAATTCCTTTAATGCCCCATCGCAGAATCTTTCTGCTCTTACCGCACCCATAAGCAACGCCATAACCTGTTGTCCAGAAAGAGAAGATACATCGGCAGCACACATTGAGCGAGTACCCCATTCTATATTCTGTTCCTTCAATATTTCACCATATTTATTCAACGAATATTCCGGGTGTTCCTTTTCAAACACATATATATTGTCTACTAATTTATTTACAGCTTCTTCATATACTACAAACGGAAACTGAATTGTTTGCTCCCTTGTACCGTTGTTCTTCTTATCCGCATACCACTCTCCAGCCTTGGAAGCATCTAATTCCGGCAAAAGACAGGTTAAACCTTCATACATAGGCGTATTCTCCCTTTTCTATAGTAATATCCTTATAATTTTCCACTTAAATGTCCTATTATCCATCATCAAAACAAACATAGATTTTCTCTCTTCGCCGTATGACGTACACTCAAAAAATAGATTTCCGGTATTCCCAGTCTGTTTTACTTCATCTATGTTTATTTTTATCAGTTCTCCCTGCTCGGTCTGATAGCGGCACCACAACGGTCTTATCTCTCCTTTGGTCGAAGTAACCGAACATACCTGACAGGAAATATCTACTCTCTGATCCATCATATCAATCCTTTATCCACTTCTGGGCGCTGTGACCAGAAGATAAAATTATCTCAAAATGGTGTTCCATATTTTCTTTTTGCGACATCACAAATCGACATAAGTGCATAGTAATTTACCCGATTAGGATAGTGTACTGCTGGGTGATAATAATCAATCACAAGGGTATCTTTCCAAAGACCAAGCATATTATCCCACGTATCCTCATTATGGAAATCATCTCCTAACACAATTTTCAATAAACTGCAATTATTACCACATACGATAATATCTGGTCTAATTATTTCAAGTTCTCTCTTTAGCTCGGCTCGATCTTCTATGGCATATTTTTCTAAATCCTCATAATTTGACGAATTTTCACCATTGCTCTTTTTCACATTAACTACTGCGATCCGATCAATTATTTCTTTTTCGTGGGAACGCAAAACTTCCTCATCATATTCGCACATATTTTGACTAAATGCATTGTGTATTGCCTGTGTCCATATCGCAATTTTTCTCCACATAGTCCAAGGTTGCTCGCAATCATGCAAATCCTCTACTAGATTATATCCATTCTCATTTGATGTATATGCTTCTTTCAGGAAATAGCATACTTTCGGAGTCTGCTGCTTTTCCCATTGTTCCTCACATACAATACCATCTCTGATAAAACGCTTATAACCTTTATTTCTATGCTTTTCTTTCCAACTATCCATGAGTAGTTCTATATCTGCTTGTTTACCCATAAATCCACCTTTCAGCTTTTGGTCACAGCGTCCAGAAGTAACCACAACATCAATCGTTCAATCCAGATAATTCTAATAATTCTTGTCTTTTTTGTTCATACTCTGTTTTTTTATCTTCTGGAAGCTCTGCATACAGTTCATCATAATCTAATTCTTCCCGATCTGTTCCCTTCACAGGTGCCAAAAGTACATAGTCCATCCACATTTCCCAGAGGTCATCAAACATTTCTCTGCTATCCGTATATACAGTATTTCCATCAAAATAACCATCTCTGAACCATTTCAGATGCACAAATCCAAAATCTCCTGCATCTAAAACGCACATATCTCCATACATAGTATATAATTCTTGAAATGCTTCTGCCACCTGTTTGCATTTATCATGTTCTTTCTTCGTGTACACTTTTCCCATATAGCCACCTCTCGCTCCATTTCTCATAACTTCTGGACGCTGTGACCAGAAGTGTCCCATTTCACTTGCAACGCCACAATTTTACTCATGGATTACCCATGTACCTTTCTTAGATGAACCAATATGCTCCACAATACCATTTTTCTTTAATTTATTTATATGATATCGAACTCCACCAACTGAAAGCTCAAGTTGCTGTGCAATCGTCTTTACCGTAATAGCTGGCTTCTCTCTCATGAGACTAAGTATCCTCTCAACGCTTTCTGTGTCTGTATCCAGCATTTCTGTGTTAGTCTTAGTGTTAGTTTCTGTATTAGTGCCAGTTTCTCTGTTAGTTTCTGCATTGGTTCCCCTTTTCCGATACATATTTACTCTGAAATCACCATCAAAATCAATCAGTTCCGGCTTCGGCAATCCATACTCTTCGCAGGCTTCAAATAATCTAGGTATTCCGGTTCCCCATTTTTCAATGATTTTCATGTATGCAAAAGCTCTAGCAATAGCAGGATTTCTTGGCTTTGAATAACCTTCCATCATTTTTGCAATCGTAACATTATTCAGAAGCATTCCCGGAGAAGTAATCTCTAATCTATCATCAAACAATGCCACCTGTATATTTCCCGGCTCAAGATAGCTACGGTGAGCCACAGCGTTCGCAATCAGTTCCCTGATACTGTCCGTAGGCAGTTCATATACATCCTGTCTATACATGCCTTTTATCGTCATTCCCATGTTGATTTTTTCAAGGACATACTGGTATGCAGACTCCATCTGTTCCTGAATGGAGCCTTCAAATTCCCTGCGATCAACAAAATGTGCTCGATTGGTTCCCTTGAATACGCCACACTGAATAACAGGCTGCCCCCACATCCGTCCAGTCAAAAGTGCATACGCATTAGTCGGATAAACTTCTCCACCTTCTTCCTTCAGAACTCCCCATGAAATCAGCACATTCTTGGTAATATCCTTAATCTTAGCCTTTTCGCTATCCTGCCATGTATTTCTTATGGCAGTTTCTTTCATGCTCTTGCAAAGCAACTCAATCTCATTGTCAGTTATCTTCATATTCTGACATATTTCGCTGTCAAAATAACGATTCTTGCCCTCCAGTATCAGCTCTCTTAACATGTAATCTTCCACGTGTCTGGTTGTGCCTGCCACACGCACATAAGTGCCTTCAAACATTCCCTGTGATTTGATATAATACGGACGCTCCGCACCCGGAAACACCTCCACCACAATCACTGTTTTATCCTTAACCGCCTGCATCGCTACCTCCGGTCTGATTGCAGGCTCACAGGAATCTGAAATTGCATTCGTAATGGCATCTATTGTTTTATAAATGTTATCTACATCCATCCCTACAATATCTAAAGTCTTATCATCTATTCCGAAAACAATTTTTCCCCCTCTGCCATTAGCAAAGGCAACTACCGTTTTCATATATTTTTCGCTTTTTTCTGGTACAGTCACTTTGTACTCAACATTTTTTGATTCACCTGAAAACAGCTCCTCTTTCACTATAAAACCACCTCCAATTTTCTATTTATTCTAACCAAAAGAGTCATTTCTATGTTTTAACACACATAAGCATTCTACTTCCTTGATTCTCTTATGTCTCGTCTTAATTCTTCCCTTAATAGAGCGTACTCGATTAAATTATATATAAAGTCCGCAAAGAAACTGTTATCAAAATAAAATAACTCCGTAATATTCAAAGTCCCTAATAAAATATAATTATTCTCTACCTCAAGCCTATCGCTAACAGTTCTTACCTTTTCTACCACACAACTACTCTTAAAGCTGCCAATCTGCCCATTATGAGTAAACACCATATTATTGCCAACCAGCTTCCCATAACGGTCTATATTATATTGTAAGGAATTATGGCTTGTCTTAAATCGGTCTATAGCTACAACTAACGAGGTATAACTTCTCCTTTTTTCGTCTCTAAAATCCGAATCTGTGCCGAATATTGATATGGAAACAATCTGTGTTTCTCCAAATCTGTCTTTTACAAGGAATGACCTATATATTCCATGATAATGACCTCCCCCTGCATTTCCATAATCCATATAACGCTTACCAATATCTTCAAGCATTTCAAAATTTTTGCATTTTATGCATGGTAGCTTATGCTTATCGTCTAATAATGCTTGATAAAAATTAACGGCAAATGTTCTAGTTTTGGGTGGTGTATCCTTGCCAAAAATCCATGTTCCTAGTTCATTATATTCTGCAATTTTGTTCTGATCTTCTAATTCTCTCATCGAAAACCGTTCAAACGGCTCTTCGTCTACTTCCAATAACGAGTATTCCTGATCCAACATTTTGTCATAAGTCAGCAGATTCTCCAATATTGCATAAGAATCCGTCTTTTCATCATACGCCGCCATTTCTATTTCCACACCGTTGGTAATAATAACATAGTTTCCTCCAACAATATCACAATAACTGATTGCCTGATCAAAGACGCTATTTGTCAAGAAAACATCTTCTTTCTTACATTCGATTATTGCTATCGGATAAAGACAATGTTCTTTTTTATCTTCCCTATGTATAACAATATCAGCTCTGCCAGCAGCTCCTTTTACATAGTATGACATTGGGACTTCCAAAGAGATCATTGCTTTAGGTACTTTATATTCTGTTTCAAATAATTTTGCTATTTTCTGCCGAACAGTTTCCTCCGGAGTAATTTCAATTAGTTTTTTCCTGTATGGATCAAAATAACAATTTTTACCCTCTCTCTTAAATGCTTCCGGCAAAGGTATTTTTTGTAATTTTTCTTTTATCAGCAAACGTAGCTCACCTCCCCTGCTATAAAATACCCATTATAAAGGTAAGTTTATATGGCAATAAATAATATCATCCTCATCATCGACTATCGCACCTATTTTCTTAAAAAGCTGCTTACTTCTCGTATTACTATTATCAATTTTCACATTTATTCTGTTATATCCCATGTTTTCACATACCCAGTTAAGCCATTCTTTTAAGAGTTTCGCTCCATAGCCTTGTCCTTGATATTTTTTAACGATTACAATCGCTAACTCCGGTACACTTTCATCTATCCCTTGTAATGCTACCCTGCCAAGCAAATCACCGTTTTTTAGAAAAACGGAATAATTTATATCCGCTTTATCTTCTACAATAGTTTCCCAGTATACCTTGCTGGCAATCTCCGGATCGACCTTATATAATTTCCCCATTAAATACTCAGCCGCAACAACATCGTTAAATAACTCTCTATCTTCGGCTACCACTTTCCTAATATCAAATAATTCCGTATGTAATTCCTGTTCCAAAATAATCACCTGCTATTTTCTCTAACTGCTCTGCAATCTGCGTAAAGGGAAGATTTAAGTCCAATGTCCGTACCCAGATTGTGTTGCCATTCATAGAATACTTATTATTCGGTGTTATTTGTTCCTGTGTCTTTGCATATAGCAACATTCCTGCAACATTTCCGGTTTGATTTCTATCCAGATTTTTCACATAAGCAAATATCTGATACAAATTTCCTGAATGAATGCTGCTGACATCATACTGTGTCTGCATCGTGTGTCCATAATACTTTGCATCAATAATCAATACCTTACCAGCAGATTTCAATGTAATATCAGTTACCATGCTTGGTAGGAAATCAATCATTCCATCGTCTATATTCCACGGAATCGTATCAGGATTTGCCTTATACTCCGGGTGATGATAACGAAAATATTCCAGAATAAACTTTTCATATAAGCTGTGCATAGAACGCTCATCCAAAAAAGTTGCCAGCTTAGCTTCACCTTTATCCGTTGATAATAACAACCCACTAAGCACCAAATAACAAATATTCATAAGCATCCGATAACTCTGGTTGTTACGCTGGTATCGAATCCTGTCCCATCGAATCTGATCCGGTTCGATTATATCTACATTCTCAAATAAAATTAGATTCTTCTTCAAAAGAACTTTTCTTTCCTGTTTCACAGTACCCTGCCGCACCAATATCATCATAGTTGTTTTCAAAATGCGGTTCAGCAGATTATTCTCAGACAGTTCATCATATTCACATGCCAGCTTCTGCCTATGTTGTATTCTGTTTTTTATCGTTCCTTGAAGATTTAATTTACCTCTTAAAACGGACAATTCTTCTGATTGCAGAATATATTCCTTATACAACCCCTGTTTCAACTGATTTGCCACACCTTTGCCAAGTATTGCTGCAAACATATCATGAATATTCTCAAAGTCCTCCGTAGCCACCGAATCATAATTTGACTGACGCAGGGACTGAAATGCATAAGTCAGCATATAATATATATTTTTAATTAAAATCCCTTTGTCATTGGTCATTAGTCGTTAAACACTCCTCTTAAAATATTCTGCCACTTTTGAATTTTTGTAGGTTCATCAAACCAGTATTCCTCAAGCATAGGCAAAATATCATACTCCACTACAGACTGCATCCATTCATCGGTACATTCGTCCTGCCCACAAAAATAACTATGCCCAATACAGAAGCCAGAACCCAATGAAGGATCTTTTGCTATCTCAAAATTGAGTTCTTTTACTTTTTCAACCAAAGCATAAAATGTATCATCATTAAAGCTGTCCAAATACTGCCTGAATCCCTCAGAACTAAATCCCGGCTCCATAGCAAAAAAGCTGAATCTTCTGCGCAAGGCATAATCAATAAGTGCAAGGCTTCGATCTGCCGTGTTCATCATACCTATAATATAAACGTTTTTAGGAACTGAAAATGGCAAACCATTATATGCCAATGTCACCTTTTTCCCTCTGTAGTCCTTTTCAATAAGCATCAATAGTTCCCCAAAAATCTTGCTCATATTTCCACGATTGATTTCATCAATTATGAAAAAATATGGCATTTCTTGATTGTTTGATGCTTTCTGGCAGAATTTGTAAAAGATACCATTCTGAAGTTCAAATCCCTCCCCAGACGGTTTATATCCCATAATAAAATCTTCATAAGAATAATTCTGGTGAAACTGAATAAATTCTACCCGTGATTCATCCTTAACACCCATAATGGAATAGGCAAGCCTTTTTGCTGCAAATGTTTTTCCCACTCCCGGTGCTCCCTGCAAAATAATATTCTTTTTGTTAAGAAGTAAACCTTTCAATGAATCATATTTTTCAGAAGTCATATATACTTCCGAAAGAAAGTCCTCTTTGCTATAAGACTCTGCCTGTTCACTACCAATCGGATTCTCTTGATTTTCCTCACGTACCATATCCATGATAAAATCATATTCTCCTTTGGTCAGCTTAAAGAGACTTCCCTGTGGATTCATAAAATATTCCATTTTCCCCAGTTCCGGAGCATCTTTCAACAGCGTATAATCTATCGGAGATGTTAATCCCTCTATCTTTTCAAAATACAGATTTTCACCATCATTTTGTTTGGTAACACGACAGATTGCCACAACCTGCTTTACCGGGTTTGATTCATATCCGATAATCAGATCTCCTTCTCTGGCATCAAGAAAATTCTGAAAAATTCGTCTTTTATTTCCATTGTCATTGTACATCGTATAATTCTGTTCTTCGCCAACCTCAATGTCCGAAAAACTCCATATCTTCGGGTTTGCATTCAGCCACCAATAATTAACGCTGTTTTCCGATTGATCTGCATATAACTCTGTATCAGAAAAATCTACATCCTCTAACGCTTCCTTCAATTCGTCCCGCAGTTTCCAGACAAATACACCATCTTCATCAGAATTTGCATTCCTGCCAACAAACAAAATTGTCCAGTATCTCTTACTGCCGTCTTTTTCCTTTGCCGAAATATCACAACCTGTCTTTTCTACAATTCGCTTCGCCAATGTTGTTACACCGGTATTGTAGAAATTAGGTGTTTCCCCGTATTTGACCGAAAGTTGCTTACAGGTTGCCATTCCTCCATAATCAAGGAATCTGTACATTACTTCCCAGCTTTGCGTATTGAAAATACTCTCATCATCAAATAGTTCTCTCCAATCATCTGCTGAGATTCCAAAATCTATATCTGCACCGATCCAGTCCTCTTTCGCTTTCTTTGTTTCATCAGCCAGATAATTTGCTATGTAAAAAGATAAATCAAAAGTGAGCATCCTGTGGCTTTCGTCTGCATAACATTCAGAATCAATGTTACTTTCAAATAATTCTATCAGCTCGCTATCCTGCGAAACTACTGACTGCATCTCGCTAATCAGCTTTGAATTACCTTTAATATTCTGCTCTGTATGCCCCTTGGTTGGTATAAAATCATTTCCCAAATAAATTCCGGTTGCCTTACATACTGTATATTTGAATATATCGTATTTCTGCGGATACTTCAGACATAAATACACCGTAATCGCCATGGGACGCTGATAATGCTGATACCCCGGAGATAATCTGTCACACAAGTCCTGTGCCGAAGATTGAAATTGCAATATACGCTCAGTCACATCTTTTGATTCATCATAAAGGTTGATAAACATTGCTCTTACTGCTTCTGCATCATCCTGTGCGTACTGAATCATCATTTTTCTTGGAAAATTATTCATGGAAGCAAGTAAGTTAGCAGTCTTTTCGGTTGCTTTTGCAAACATTTCTGCGAAATCGCTCGCATTGATGTCCCAATTATCCTGAAACCATTTCACCGCTTCCCATTTATATTTTTCACTCTGCCATCTTTCATTAAAAATCTTCTTATATTCCACAAGCGCATTTTGCAATTTTTCCAGATTTATCATCATATAACACCGCCTTTACTCTTTTACACGATTATTTAACTCTTGCCAACTTATACCATCTTTTGATGTATGCATCTGACAGCAATTCCTTGTCTGCTTCAATCAATTTAACAAATAAAGCTGTCAATCCGTCATATTCATTGTAGTTTCCTGCATTATACAATTTCCAGTTAAGTTGCTCCAATGTCCAGTTACTTTTTATGGAGTTATGAAGCATAGATGTTGTTGCCCAGTTCTCCATGGAATCTGCACCGCCTAGCGCAACCGGATAAATGTGATCCACTGTAGGAACGAACTCCCAATAAGCATTATGGCATTCTTCCATCTTCCAATGTGCATGATACGGAAAAGTCTGTGGCATATAATGCGACAATACCTTTAGGATTCCAGGATTTACAAGTTTCTGACCGCTGTATCTGTCTATAAATCCGTCTCGGATAAACTGTTCCATCTTCTCCTTATCCGTGTAATTCCTGCCTTGTGCAGTAATTTTGTGGAAGGAATATTCCTTGTCAATAACAGCATTCGCCTCTGCAAGTTTCCCTTGCAAAAGCATTGTCGCTGAAAGCTCTATTGCATCTATTTTCTCCATTGTAATTCTTCCCTTTAACAAACATACTTTGCTTATTTAGCATATTTCTTAAAATTCTCTGCCTGTTCCAGTACTTCTTTATATACATCATCAATCGTAACCGGAGGATAGCCATATTTATCAAGCAGTAGAATTAAATCCACCTGCAAATTAGCTTTAATGTCATCTCTTGTCGCCCAATCCGTATACTTTGCCTTATCGTCTACAACAACCTTGATTTCCTTAGACAGTTCTACCATCTTATCATCCGGATACTCGAAATCATATTTCTTAGAAACAGCAAGAAGAATGTCATAAAATGCCTTTTCCTCATAATCTATTCCCATGTTTTCAAAGGAATTCCTTTCATTCTTCAGTTCATGCAACAAATCCGCAAGCTGATTAGCCACATCGTCAAGCACTTCGTTCGCAAATGCTTCATCTCTCCGCCTGTTGTTATAGACATCTACTACCGCACGCATTCTGTCACTAAACTCTATGCTCTTAATACGATTGACTCTCTTAAATTCTTCTATTGCATAAGAAAGAAGTCTTTGTAACGCCTTGATTTTAGTATTCGGCAGACTGATTTTCTCAATTCTAGCCATGTATTCATCGCTAAATATATCCACGTCAATGTGTTTACCAGTCTCAAAAAGTTCTTCTATGCCATCTGACTGAATTGCATCATCCAATAGCTTACGGACTTTCATATTCATCTGTGCTGTATCTGGTGCATCTCCTTTTGTCAGTTTGAATAGTATTGAACGCACCGCCTGATAAAAATGCACTTTTTCAATATCGTGTTCTGTAAATTCTTCACTAGAGCTACACAAGTTAAATGCCTGCTTCAGCCTGCGTACATTTGCCATAAAGCGGGTTTCCAAGTCCTGTGTCAACTGCACATATTCAACTGCCTTATTCAGACAATTTAACTGTTCTAAAGGATCTCCCTCATAGAAATCTTTTGCGTTAAAATTGCTAAACATCTGATCAAGCACTTCTAACTGGTCTTTTACAATCGTTACAGACTGCCCAGAATCATCAAATTCTTCTTTCTCAAAATTCGTATATTTTCTAAGAGCAAGATTCATATTTTTCTTAATTCCAATATAATCTACAATCAAGCCTTTATCTTTTCCCTCATATACACGATTTACACGAGATATTGTCTGAATCAAAGTATGCTGCTGAATCGGCTTATCAATATATATGGTATCAAGGCATGGTACATCAAACCCAGTCAGCCACATATCTACAACTATCGCAATCTTAAAGTTAGACTTCACATTCTTGAATTGTCGGTCAAACTCTTTTCTATCTTCTTTTGTTCCAAGTAAATCCCAAAGCTCATGTTCATCATCCTTGCTTCTGGTCATTACCATCTTCATTTTTTCGATAGGTTTCAGCTCTTTCTTATCTTCCTCCGTGAGTTCTACACCGTTATCGCATAATTTTTTCTCTGTCCACTCTGGTCTGAGAGCCTTTATCTTTCTATACATGTCGTATGCAATAAATCTATTGGCACATACAAACATTGCTTTACCCGCTACTGTAGCTCCTTCTTCCACTCGTTTCTCATAGTGAATAACAAAGTCCTTGGCAACAGCATCTAATCGGTCTGGATCTCCAATAATAACATCAAGATGTGCAACAGCTTTCTTACTTTCTTCTATTTGTTCCTCTGACGTACCCATATCTGCACACTTGTCATAATATTCCTCAATTTCATTCAGCTTTGCATCATTAAGAGTAACCTTTGCAGCACGACCGTCGTATACCAGATTAACGGTAATTCCGTCCCTTACTGCTTCTGTCATAGTATATGGATGTCCCACAATATCACCAAACACCTCAATTGTTGCATCAATCGGTGTTCCAGTAAATCCAACATAGGTTGCATTCGGAAGGGAATCATGCAGATACTTAGCAAATCCATAGGTTTTGTTTACCCCATTGTCAGTAACTGTCATCTTCATATCAAGATTTATCTGTGATCTGTGAGCCTCATCTGATATACATATTACATTTGTCCTGTCCGTGAGCAGGCTTAAATCCTCAGTAAATTTCTGAATCGTAGTCAGATATACTCCGCCGCTAGCTTTACCCTGCAACTCTGTTTTTAAGTTTTCTCTGGATTCAATGCTCACAACATTGTTATCTCCAATGTACAGTTTGGAATTGACAAACTGCTTAGAAAGCTGATCATCCAAATCTGTTCTATCTGTGATTACCAATATTGTCGGACTCTTGAAATAAGTACTCTTCATCAACATTCTTGCAAGAAATAACATAGTATAACTCTTACCACATCCTGTTGTACCGAAATATGTGCCACCTTTTCCATCACCATCTGGTTTCATGTGTTCCTTGATATTCTGATACAGATTGCTTGCTGCAAAGAACTGAGGATAACGACATACTACTTTCAAATTCTTATCTGAATTATCTGGAAAATAGATAAAGTTCTTGATAATCCTTAACAGCCTGTCCTGTTCAAACATACCATCAATCATAGTGTACAGAGAATTGATACCATCCATTTCCGGATCTTCATCATTCACTTTCCGCCATGCATAGAAGAAATCATATTTACTAAATATAGAACCATATTTGCTGTTAGCGCCATCACAGATAACTACAAATGCATTGTACTTAAATAATTCCGGTATATCCCTTGTGTAACGGACTGTAAGCTGTGTATATGCATCCATAATAGTTGTGTTTTCCTGAATGGCAGTCTTAAATTCAAGAACAACAAGAGGTAAACCATTCACATAAACAATTCCATCCGGAATACGAACCTGGTAATTATATCCTTCTATTTCAAGCTGGTTAACTATCTTAAAGATATTCTTTTCAGGCTTCTCATAATTGATAAACTCAATATGAATATCTTTTTGAGAACGATCTTCTCTATTGAAAATAATCCCGTCCGTAATCATACGGAATATGGTCTTATTTGTTTCATACAATGTTCCTGATACAGCATTTAAAGACAGAATAATACTATCTATTTCACTCTCGGTCAGACCATCTGACTTATATCTTTCACGAAGATATTCCCTTAAATCAGATATTAACAATACATCTGATTTATTACGCCCAATATCTGAGCCAGTCACATGTGTATAGCCTTTACCTTCAAAAAGCTTCATAATAGACATTTCTAATGCATGCTCATTAAATTTCATTGTGGTTCACCTCCTAATTCTTGTCGTTAAGGTCTATTACAATTTGTGTTTCTTGTTTTCTCCCGCTTTAATAAATGATAATTTAGTAGCTTGATAACTGAGCCAAAGCTGTGGCTTGCACTTCTTCAAGTAGAGCAATTTCCTTTGTGTTTAAGGTCATTTGCTCAATTATTGCAGCAAGATTCAAGTTTTCAATAAACTCAGACGGAGGAACAACAATTTTTATGTTGTCAATGAAGTTCTTGCTGAGGTTATCTTGAGCTCCACCATTAGAAAGTCTGCTTATTGCCGCTTGACTCTGAATTAGTGAGAAGTACAAGTATGCTGCATCAGCTTTTGAATTGCAAATCATACCACAAATAGCTTGATTAGTCGTTGCTTCAATAGCGAGATAACCAACTTCGCCAGCGGTAACGCCATACATTGCCATTAAAACTGTGTCCTTTGGAAGCAGCTTTGTGGAACTTTCACTCAACCCTAATGGAGTGATGTATTCTTCCGTTTGAAGCGTAATATTATTATGGACTTCGCCTGATTTTACCCAAGAAATCGTTCCGTTCTCCCAATATTCGTTGTTGGTGCGAGATGGAGTAGAGCCGGATTTTGTTTCTCTACAAAATTCAGATATGGTTTGAATTTCAAAACCATCAGGCAAAGTCAATCTATCCATTTCTGCCTCGGTCAGATTTATCAATGCACCTCTGCCGACATTCTTTTGGAGAGAAGCTGTGCCAACCGCTACTAAATTATCATTTATTCTCTGCTTTAATGCTATTCTGTCAGTAATCGTCCTATATGCCTGCACAATTTCCATTTGTTTTTCAAGAGAGGGCACTGGTACTTCCATTCTCGTAATTTCATCCCATGTTATTCCACCTCTAACACTTCCATCAGTTCTTAGCCAACATTGCCTATCAAATTCTGGTCGTCTAAACCACATCATAAGATATTCTTCGTTAAGTAATGTATTATCAATTACTTTAAACATAAAATATGCAGGTGATACCAACCCGGGAACATCCTCATTATACAAAGATATAGGTAGTCTTTCATCTCTCCCCACATGCATGGGATTACATGCAAAATATCCTTTTTTCAATAACTTATACTTAGATAAATCTGTTCCGATTACATTTGCTACAGACGGCATGAAGTATTTATCTATATTAATTCCAAGTACTCTATCGGTTATATTTTCACTATTTCTATCATCAACAAGCTGTATATGTTTTCCCAAAGCTTCGTATTTACTCATTTTTTCACCTCATCCTATATATTTCCTGTGTGCTATTTTTACATTGCTCTGTTTTACCATGGCATATTGTAAAGTTGTATCTATTCTTTGATGTCCTAGCAGCTGCTGTAATTGTTCTATTGGCATTCCTTTATCTATTGCCATTGTTGCTAATGTTCTTCTGAACTTGTGCGGATGCACCTTTGTAATTCCTAGTGCTTTCCCAAGTTCTCTTAATCTCACCTCTACCCCACTGATTCTTAATCTTTCATACGGAGAGCACAATGATACAAATAATGCCGGATTATTGTCGGTTCGAGATTCTATATACTTCTGCAGATGCATCTTTGTTCTTGCATCAAAATAAACAATTCTCTCTTTATCCCCTTTTCCAAATACAACACATTCACGCTCCTCAAAGTTAATATCTTCTTTATTAAGCAATACCATCTCCCCTACTCTCATACCGGTAGAAGCTAGCATATCAATAATTGCTAAATCACGTGGTTCTGTACTGCTATCACGCATCAGTTCCAATTCTTCATCGGTGTAGGTTTCTTTAATGCTTTTTCCTGTTTTTACTTTATGTATTCGCCTTACAGGGCTTTTCAAGATGTAATCCTCATCCTCCAACCATGCAAAGAAACTTGATAAAATTCTCCTTATATTATCAATCGTCACCTTGCTAGAATTATGCTCTTTCTGGTAATCCGCAAGATAATTTCGCAAGTCATCTGTCGAGATATGATTTACACTCTTATCTATAGTTTTTGCCATCTTATCTATCGTAGCTCTATAATACTTAAGTGACTTCTCAGATCTTCCCTCTATTCTTTTTGCAGAAAGGAAAATCTCCAGATAGTCTTTTTCTTCTGTACTATTCATCTCAGAAGCTGTCACATCATATCCATGCATACAATACACAAGTACCTTTCGCAATTCTTCCATTTGACTATTGTCCAGTACTTTCTGCATTTGCACCTCAATATTGTTTATTAGTTCTTGTTTCATAATCGTCTCCTTTAAATATAAATTCAAGAGAACGACTACCAGCGGCAGTTCTATTGTAATAACCCTCGCCACTGCTAAGGGTTTATTTTGTAAATGATAATTTAGAAGCCACGGCACAAGCAATATTCAAGGAACAATTTGCTTCTTTTTATGATGCTGATGAACTCCCGAATGGTTACAGTATTGTCAGTTTAGATAATCTTTGCACAGTTAAAGGCGGAAAACGCCTACCGACTGATTGTGAACTGCTTGATGTACCAACAGAGCATCCTTATATTCGTGTGCGTGATATAGGAAGCAGTCGCTATGTGTGTCTCACAAACCAGTTCCAATACATTGATGAAGAAACACACTCGGCTATTTCTCGTTACATCGTAAATACCGGAGATATTGTTATATCTATTGTTGGGACAATCGGTTTGCTCGGCAAAATACATTCCTCACTTGACAAAGCCAACTTAACTGAGAACTGTGTTAAACTTGCTAACATTCACACAGTAACATCCGATTACCTCTATTACACGCTCTGCTATAAAAAACAGGTTAAGGAAATTGAACTGTTGACGGTCGGAGCAGTTCAAGCGAAGCTACCAATGTATAACATCCAAGCAATGAAAATTCTTGTTCCCCCAATCAAGATAATTGAGGAGTTTCAAAAGAAAATGAATGTTTTTAATGGACAAATCGAAACAAACACCGTCGAAATACAAAGACTTTGTGACCTTCAGGAAACTATGCTTGCTAAAATGTCCGATTAAGCCACTAAATTATCATTTATTCTTTGAAGTAATTGAATTCGCTCCTCCAAAATTTGATATTCTCTAACTATTTTCCTTTGAACTTCTAAACTAGGTATTGGCAATTCCACATTGCACATTTCATTCCAATCCATTATTTCTCTGACACTTCCATGCGATTTGAAACGTGCATATCTATCAAACTCTGCTCTTGAAAACCATAACATTAAATATTCTGGAAGCAACTTTGTTTTATCTACAATCTCAAACACAGTGTACACATTACTCACTAAGCCTTCATCAATATTCGTTAATAAAGCAATACCTATTTTATCCCCTCTGCGTGATGTGTCAGGAATGTAGGTAAATTGTCCTTTTTTTACAATTTTATATTTTGTAAAATCAGTCCCCACAGTATTGGCTATGGAAGGTATGAATGTCTTTTGAACTGATACACCAAGCAAATTTTCTTCATTTCCTTTAGTGTTACGCACATCCACTTGTCGAATATATTCACCCAATTTTTTATAATTTGATTTCATATCCCAGCTCCTTAAATACCACCAACAAGTCAGCTTTTGACTTTTCTTCCTGCTCTAATAAATCTTTTAATTCTGTTTGTAATTCTTTCATCTTCGTATCAAAGTCAATGTTCTCATCCCTGTTTACAAATTCAATATATCTGCTCGGAACAAGTGTATAACCTTTTTCAGCTATTTCATCAAAAGTGGCACTATAACAAAATTCTGGTATATCCTTGTAAGTTTCCTCCCATCCTTCCTGCTGCCAGTTATGATATACTTCCGTAACTTTGTCTCTATCTTCTGGTGTAAGTTCTATGTATTTCTTCTCATAGGGTGAACCCATCTGTCTCAAATCCATAAACAGCACTTGTTTCTTACGGTCTCTGTATTTTTTTACAATTCCATTTTGCTCCACTTCTCTTTTTTCTTTATTTCTGTTCAGAATCCAGAGTGTTACACTAATATCGGTGGTATAGAACAGGTTTCTAGGCAATATCATAATCGACTCTACCAAGTCGTTCTCTAACAACTGCTGTCTGATTTTTAATTCTGTTCCATCATCAGATAGAGCACCATTTGCAAGAAGAAAGCCTGCCACACCGTTACGGGATAACTTTGACACAATATTCAATATCCAACCATAATTGGCATTACTTGTAGGTGGTACTTCATATCCATCCCATCTGCTATCCTGTGTAAGTTCATCTGCGCCTCTCCAATCTTTCTGATTGAAAGGTGGATTTGCCATGATATAATCTGCCTTAAGATCTTTATGCTGGTCGTTTGTAAATGTATTAGCAGCCATTTCTCCGAGATTTGCGGATATTCCTCTTATTGCAAGATTCATCTTTGCCAGTTTGTATGTTGTATTGGTATATTCCTGTCCGTAAATTGAAACTTTTTTCTTATTACCATGATGAGCCTCGATAAACTTTATAGACTGTACAAACATACCTCCTGAACCACAGCAAGGATCATATAACGTACCATCATACGGCTCAATCAGTTCTGCTATAAGATTTACAATACTCTTTGGCGTATAGAATTCTCCCTTTCCTTTTCCTTCTGCAATAGCAAATTTACTAAGGAAATATTCATATACTCTGCCGATAATGTCGTTCTCTTTATCTTTAGTTGTATCTATTTTATTGATCTCGTCCAGGAGTGATGCCAACTTGACAGTATCAATTTGTAACCTTGAATAATAGTTGTCCGGCAATGCCCCTTTTAAAGACGGATTTGTTTTTTCAATCGTATATAGTGCAGTATCTATTTTTAATGCAATATCGTCCTGCTTTGCATTACCCATAATATATGACCATCTGCTCTGTTCCGGCAAATAGAAAACATTATCCTTTGTGTAGAATGCAATGTTGTCGATGAACTTTTCCATGCCCTGTTCTTTTAATTTGTTTCGCTGTTCTTCAAACTTATCACTTGCAAACTTTAAGAAGAAAAGACTTAGTACCACATGCTTGTATTCAGACGGTTCAACAGAACCACGCAACTTATCTGCGGATTTCCACAATGCTTCTTCCATTGTAACTTCTTTAGTTTTTTTCTTGGTTGCCATAAATACCTCCACTTATTTCTCTATCTCAATAATGTCATCCAGATTACAATCCAATGCAACACATATTCGTACCAAAACGTCCAACGCAACATATTCATTGTTTGTCATTTTCATAACGGTACTTCTCGCGATTGAGGTCTTTTCTCGTAAATCCGTTTTAGACATTTCCCTGTCTATCAAAAGCTTCCACAAAGGCTTATAGTTAATATTCACCCTATTATTGCTCATCATATTTCCTCCACATATCTACAATAGACAAACACAAGATGATTATATCAAAGCCATGACGACAATACAATCAATTTGTTCGATTTCTCAAACACTTTGAATCTTACAATTTATTAAAAATTCCTATTCCAAAAGTTCTGGATTGAATAACTCTCTATGTTCATATCCACCCAAAAACTCCTTAATTGAATTGATGAACCTTGCCCAGTTTTCTGGCATTCCATCCCTATCATAAATCCCCTCGACAACTGTTTCCTCTTGTGCGTGATAGGTTATCGTGCATTTGTATCTGCCTATATTTTTCACATTATCACCTACAATACCCTGATCATTTGTATTCGCTTTTGGTATTTCGGAACAACTTAGTTCATCAAGGAACTCCCTTACGCCGTTTTTATCTACATACAAGGAAAATACCCTACGTTCATTATCAAATCTGGTTTCATACATTACAACTCCATCCTTACGGATTATATTCAGGTTCTCGCTATAATCCGTATTAAGCATGTTAAATTCTATCAGGATATTCTGAATAGAATTTTCGTCAATAAACGGATACAGCATATCCATAACATTCAAAAATTCTTCCCAATTATCCGGGTAAGCATTGTCCCCGTAGATATGCCTGCAACGCTTTCCTGCTTCCTTATAGTCAAGCTCCCACTGTGTTCCATCGCAGATCATTATTTCCTCTGGTGGCTGATACTTCGATTTCCACTTATTTATCTGCAAGCTCTCTATCTTCTGTAAAAATATCTTTGAAACAGCTTTTCTTAACTTTTTCTCACTTGTGATTCCATCCACAAGACTATCCACAGCATAGTAAACTATGTCATTTTCAACTTTTACCGTTATCTTAGTCCACCCTGCCATACCACCAATCGAAAATTTTAATTCTTCCAACATAAGCACCTCCAAAAAAATAGGAACCAATCAAGGGACTTTTCCCTATCCTTAAATGAAAAACTCAGTGCAAAATCAAAAGGTTTTCTAATACATTAAACATTGTATTTTCTGTTTTTCTTGTATTTTATGTGATATAATCCGATTAAAACTGTTGAAAAACGCTTAATTG
>Ga0129315_1000644_pt1 | contig 23841 bp, 22 predicted proteins | sample Cm827metagenome_FD_94432 | JGI IMG/M metagenome (GOLD analysis project Ga0129315, IMG submission 94432) | Eastern black-and-white colobus group fecal microbial communities from Wisconsin, USA - Cm827 metagenome | ecosystem: Host-associated > Mammals > Digestive system > Large intestine > Fecal...
GTTATTAGACAAAGATAAGAACGTATTACAAACAGTAACTAATGATGCAGATGGAAAAATTAAATTTGAAGCTATAACTTACAAAGAAGCAGGAAATTACGAATATAAGGTAAGAGAAGTAAACGGAGACTTAGAAGGAGTAATTTACGATGAAAGAGTATTTGATGTAACAGTAAATGTTACTGATAATGGAGAAGGTAATTTAGTAGCAACAGTAAATTATCCAGAAGAAAAAATAGTTTTTGAAAACAAACTTATTAAGGGAAGTCTTGAAATTGTTATGACAGATTCTAAAGATGGAAAGCCGCTTAAGGATGTTGAAATTACTATAAGAGATTCTGAAGGAAAAGTTGTACAAGTAGGAAAAACTGATAGTGATGGTAAGGTTGTATTTGAAGATATTAAATATGGAAAATATACTTACCAAGAAACATTAGCTAAAGAAGGATATGTAATTGACAATAAAGAATATTCATTTGAAATCAAAGAAAATGAAGTAGTAGTTAAGGACTCAATGATAAACGAAAGAAAAACAGAAATACCAAATGATCTGAAAAAACCAAATAATCCGGAAAAGCCAAATGATAAAGAAACAACAAAGGAGATGGAAACATCAAGCGAATCAAAGAAAACAAGTTCTCCATATACAGGAGATACTGGAATAGCTATTACTTTAATAATTGGAGTTTTAGGTGTTGGTGGATTAATTATTAATAATAAGAGAAAAGTAAGAGACGAAAACTTATAATATAAAAAAACAGCACTATATCTACACTAGTGCTGTTTTTGAATTTAATAAAGTTAAATAAAATTTTCATATTAGGTTAATGAGGTGGCTATGAAAAAAATAATTAATTGTCTTCTAATAATAGTAGTTATTATTGCTTTTGGGAAAGTATTATATAAAACATATCAATACTATATTGATATTAAAGAATACTCAAAAATTCAAGAATTACAACCAATCATAAATGATAATAAAGATAATAGTTTAATAAATATGGAAATAAATGATGGAGAAAATAATATGAACAATGAAAAAGTGCTTTTAGATGCTAATAATGATTATAGTTTCTGGTTAAACATCACTAATACTAATATTAATTATCCAGTAGTGCAAGGTATAGACAATGAGTTTTACTTAAATCATAATTTTTATAAAGAGGATAGTATATCAGGATCTTTATTTATAGATTATCAAAATAATATAGAAAGTGATAAAAATATAGTTGTATATGGACATAATATGAGAAACAATACTATGTTTAATAATTTAAGTCTATTTAAAGAAGAAAAGTTTTTTAATAACAATGAAATTAGAATTATAAAAGGTGGAAAAGAATATAAATATGAGGTTTTTTCAGTTTACGTTCTTTCTGAAAATGAAGCAAATTTTAAACTTAGTTTTAATAATAATACTGATTATTTAAATTATATGAATACTATAAGTAATAAATCAATTTTTAGTAAAGATGTTGAATTTAATCCTAGCAAAGAGATGATTACATTAGTTACTTGTAGCTATGAATATGATGGAGCAAGGACGGTTGTTCATGGTATAAAGAATAGTGGATTACAAGATTAATTAATTATAATGGATGGGACAGTAGTTAGTTTTGGAATAATATACTATATAAATTTAGGAGGAAAAGTTATGACAAAGAATATCAATACCAACTTTGATTACAATGAGGAAGTCTTATATACGAAGGCAAAAATAAATTTTTAAAAGCTTCTTTTCTAGGGCATCATAATCACAGTCTCGTTCCTTAAAGTTATGGAATCTTAGACTTTTATTGCTTTTATAATTATTTTATATGTACCACATAACTTCATTGATGATATAGATTTAAGAAACTTATTATATGTTGGAATGTCTAGGGGGAAAGGTATATGTAATTCTAATAATTGATACACAACAATTTAATAGAAAACAGCGTGAAAGCTACGAAAAAGAAATTAAAGAAAAAATTTTAGTAAATAACATTTGTAATGAAGCAAATAATTATTAGATAAATTGAGTAGTAGTATCTATTCATATAAATATATATTTCTATGAATAGATGATATAATAATTACTATAAAGTTAAAAGAAAATAAAGTTTTAATATAAATAGGTTAAAAAAATAAAATATAATTTTATAATAGGAGTGATTAAATGAATGGTATATTAGATAAGTATGATGAATCCATTAGACTTACTTATAATTACACATATAGAATGCTGACACATTTAAAAAATATAAGAGAAAACTATAGAAGGTTAGAAAAGGCAGATGAGATAACTTTAGAAGTATATAGAGATTCCATAATAAAAAAGTATGAAACTTTAGAAGATTTAACATGGAAGCTATTATCTAAAATATTTAAAGCTGATGGAGTAGATATAAATAGTCCTAGAGGATGTTATAAACATGCATTTAAAGAAGGATTAATAGAAGACATTATTGTTTGGAATGATATATTACTTGCTAGAAATTCAACAGCTCATATATATAATGAAGAGGATTATGAAGAAATAAAAAATAATATAATTGAAAGATATATAGATGCTATAGAAGAACTTTTAAATAAAATATCAGTGGAGAAATTATAATATGTATGGAATAGAAGAGAAGATATATAAAAACTTAATTTCATATTTTAACAATAATAAATATATACAAAAAGTGGTTTTATTTGGATCGAGAGCAAAAGGAAACTATAAATATAATTCAGATATAGATTTAGGTATCTTATGTGATAAAAAATATAAGGGAACTATAGCAGAAGAATTAGATGAGATTGTAGGAATATATTCTTTAGATATAGTTTTTTTAGATAGTATGAATGATGAAATAAAACTACAAATAGAGAAATATGGAATAGAAATTTATAATAAAATCATAATATAATAAAAATATATTTATGGTGTACTGACACCTGAAAAATCAGTTTACTTTAAAAGGGAGAGCTATCTCTCACTTTTTTTATTTTTTCTTATGGCAATTTATGAATAAAATGAGGCTATATTTATACAAACAACTCATTAATACGTACAAAGAACACAAGGAGCTGATTTGACAGCTCCCTAGGTTTATATATTAAAAATTAACTTCAGTGGTATCTTTAACAACTATTTGAGCAGCTTGCTTTTCAACTAAGTCTCCAGCTGCAGTTTTAATAAGCTTTTTATTTAGAATAGTATCCATAAGGGCTACTACAGCAGAATTATCAACATTTTCCCTTACATCTTTAACAGCAACTGTGTGCTTTTTACCAGCTTCATCTTTAAAACTCATACTTGCAGTTCTTGTAATCATAGAACATCCTCCCTTCTTTATCGGTAATAGTTAATAACTTTTAGTGAATAGATAGTGAGTAACTAACTAATAAGTGTTAGCCTCTAGTTACTATATAAGTTTGTTCTTTTTTTATAGTAGTAATATTATGTTCTAATATTCCTCCTATAGCATCAGACAATGCAACTAAATCTTCATCAGTTGCAGTAGCTGAAATGTTCTTAAAGCTTTGGCCCTTAAAAACATCATTTCCTTTAGAATCAACTCCAATTTGATAGCTTACTCCTAAAGCATTTCCAACTAATACTGAACTTGCTGCCATAATTATCACCTCCTCATATCTTATATACGAAGACAAAAATAAATTTTTAAAAGTTTTTAAAAAAATTTAGAAATAAATATAATTCTAGATGTTTCCTGGAAAGCTCCAAGTAAGCTTCATATTATATTTAAGATTATTAATCCCAGCCTAAGAGCTTCTTTTCTAGGGCATCATAATCATAGTCTCGTCCCTTAAAGTTATGGAATCTTAGACTTTTATTGCTTTTATAATTATTTTTAGGCTCATAGGAATTATTAACATTAGTACTTGAAGTAGTAGGTACATTTTGATTTAAATAAATTTCAAACTTATCTCCAAATAGAGTGAAAGGAGTTAAGTATTGCTCAAATAAAGTTCCTTTCCAAGCCTTAACCTTTTTATCGATAACAGTTTTAAAGTCATCTACAGTAAAGCCATCTTTAAGCTTAGACTTAACTAAATTAATAGTTTTAGAGTTAGTAGCTTTATACATAGCACCAGCTTTTAAATTTAAATAATTTATAATACTATTCACTTTTTCTTTTATATTATTATATAGATTGTTTAATTTAGTAGATGAATTATTTAATAGATGGTTATTTGTTGAACATTTCTCTGCACAACCTCTATTCATATTTACATACAAAGGTTCTTCATTTTTATGTTCTAGGTGTTCTAAATCACTAAAATTATCATAATCTTCTTCATTATTTTGAATAGTATCTTCATTAATAGTAATACCCTTATTAAATACATCATTAATAATAGTGTCATTAGTAGCACTAGAATCTTTAACTATATCTATATTATTTTCTTTATTATTATTGCTGTTTGTATGAGTATCCTTATCATTATTGTCATTAATATATAAGAGCTCTTTATATTTTTCTCCTAAGGAATAGTAAGAGAAGGTACCACCTTCCTTTTTAGTATAATGAGCTAAAATCCCTAAATCCCTTAGCTTAAGCATTCTCATCATAATAGATCTCTTTCCTAAGCCTAAGAAAGGAAGTTCATCTTCTATATTCTTATAGCTTATCCAATAATATTTAACTCCTTCTATAATTTCATAATTCATCTTTCCACTTTCCATAAAATCATCAAAATACCTAAGGATAGCTAAATCCTTCACATCTAAATCAAACTCCATAATTTTTTTCACATTATACCCTAAAAATGAATACTTCATATTTATTACCTCCTAAAATATTAATTAATTACCCTGTCATAAAATAAGTACCCAGTTTTAAGTGAAATTGAGAAAAATAATTTAAAAAATATTCTATATATAAACCAAATTAATAAATATAAATTGATGTTACATAAGTTTATAAGTTTAGGAGGTATTTTTATGGAGAATTTAATAGATTGGATTAGATAGATTTATCAATTAGTAATGTAGAGTCAGTAGTTAGATCTTTAGAAACAACAATTGAAACCTCAGATATATTTTAGATTATTAAAAAATACTAATAGGTTAATAGATTAAGGGATTATTATTTTAATTATTAAGCATATAATTATTTCCGATTTTGAATTAAATATAAATTAATAGCGTTAGTATTAGCTTTGCAGGCCTTATATAAAATTATAAAAATATAACTAAACATTTAGAAAATTACAAAAAGATGTTAAAATAGTTATAAATACATTATTGATAGCAAGAACTTTTTAATATATGGGACAGGTATAAGAAAGGAGGATGATTATGGCAGAGATTAAATTTGAGATTAAGGAAACTTTAGGAGTTTTATCGGAATCAAAAAAAGGTTGGAAAAAAGAATTAAATTTAATTAGTTGGAATGGTAGAGAAGCAAAATATGATATAAGAGAATGGGATTCAGAGCGTGAAAATATGGGGAAAGGTGTTACATTTACAAAGGATGAACTTAAAGCTTTAAAAGATATATTAAATCAAATAGATTTATAAATAACATAGAAAGCTTCAATGTAATTCTTATTGGAGCTTTATTGTATGTAAAAACATAAATAGCAATATAAATTATATATACAAAAGATAAGGGAATAGAGAGATTAATAATAAAAGAAATGGTAGGGAGTTAAATGGTTAACATTACAAAACAAACAACTATTAACGTAAATGAAAAAGCAAGCTTAATTTGGGCTACAGCTGATATAATTAGAGATTTATATAAGCCTCATGAATATGGAAAAGTAATACTTCCAATGACAGTAATAAAGAGATTTAATGATACACTTCTTCCAACAAAGGAAAAAGTTTTACAAGAATATGAAAAGGTTAAACAATTTGAAGTAAAGGATGTATTTTTAGAAACTGCATCAGGATATAGCTTCTACAATATTAGTCCTTTTACTTTTGAAAATCTTTTAGCTGATTCAGAAAATATTGAAGCAAACTTTAGAAGCTTTCTTGCTGGATTTTCTGAAAATGTACAAGATGTTTTAGAAAACTTTGAATTTGATAAAGAAATTACTAAGCTTGCTAATAACAATGCTTTATTTGCAGTTATTCAAGAGTTTAATACTCAAAAAGCATATATGGGGCCTGATGTAATTACTAGTACAGATATGGGATATATATTTGAAGAATTAGTAAGACGTTTTTCAGAAAGTTATAATGAGCAAGCAGGAGCTCACTTTACTGCCAGAGATATTATTTATCTTATGACAGATTTATTAATATGTGAGGAAAAGGACACCCTTATCGAAGAAGGTGTTGTAAAGACAATATATGATATGACAATGGGAACTTCTCAAATGTTAGCTTGTATGGAAGAAAGATTACTTCAATTAGATTCAGAAGCTAGTATAAAAACTTTTGGACAAGAAATAAATCCTGAAACTTATGCTATAGCTAAAGCAGATATGATTATTAAAGGTGGAAAAGCTGATGATATGAAGCTTGGAAATACTTTAAGTGATGATAAATTTAAAGATTATACCTTCGATTATATTATCTCAAATCCTCCATTTGGGATAGATTGGAAGAAAGAAAAAACTGCTGTAGAAAAAGAAAATGCTCTTGGTGAAGCAGGTAGATTTGGTGTCGGACTACCTAAGATTAGTGATGGACAAATGCTATTTACTCTTAATGGTATTAAAAAGCTAAAGGATACTGGAAGAATGGCAATTATTCATAATGGCTCACCTTTATTTAGTGGCGATGCTGGATCAGGACCTAGTGAAATAAGAAGATATATTATTGAAAATGATTGGTTAGAAGCAATTGTGCAACTTCCAACAGATTTATTCTATAATACAGGAATTTCAACTTATATTTGGATAATATCTAAGGACAAGCCTTTACATAGAGAAGGAAAGGTTCAACTTATTGATGCTTCTAAAATGTATGAAAAGAGAAGAAAGTCTATAGGTAGTAAGAGAAATGAAATTACTGAAGAATGTAGAGATATGATTGTACAAGCTTATGGAGATTTTCAAAATAAAGAATATACATTAGGTGAAAAGACAGTTGAATCTAAGATTTTTGATAATGTAGATTTTGGTTATAACAAAATAGTTATAGAAAGTCCTACTTTAGATGAAGAAGGAAATATAATTTATAAAAATAAAAAACCAGTTGCAGATCCATCTAAAAGAGATAGTGAAAATGTACCACTAGATGAAGATATAGATGCTTATTTTAAAAGAGAAGTATTACCTTATAATCCTAAGGCATGGATAGATAAAAAGAAAACAAAAGTAGGCTATGAAATACCATTTACTCGTTATTTCTATAAATATGTAGCTCCACAAAAAGCAGATGAAATTAAAAAAGAGATTTTAGAAATAGAAAAAGAATTAAACGGAGCTTTAGAGGATTTATTTAAAGATGATTTTGAAGAAGAATTTAAAGATAAGTACAAAGAGGTAGAAATTAATGAGTAGGGAAATGAAAGATAGTGGAGTACAGTGGATTGGAGATATTCCTAAAGAGTGGGAAATAATTAAATTGGGTAGATTAGGGAAATTTAGTTCAAGTGGAATTGATAAAAAGATTGAAGAAAATCAACCTAAAGTAAGAATTATTAATTATACAGATGTATATGGTAATAAAAAGTTAATTTTAGAAGAAAAAGATTATATGGTAGTTACATGTCCAGAATATAAGATTCATGATCATAAAGTTAATGTAGGAGATTTAATATTTACACCAAGTTCAGAAACTATAGAAGATATAGGAGTATCTGCTCTTGTAAATGAATATTTAGACAATACTGCTTTTAGTTATCATGTATTAAGGTATAAATTCAATACAGAAGTAGTACACAATTATAAAAAGTATTTATGTAATAATCAATATGTACAAAATTATTTTTCAAGTAGAGCAACAGGAAGTATAAGAAAAACTTTAAATAGAGAAGATTTTAATTCATGTATAGTATTTTTACCAACTATTGATGAGCAACAACAAATAGCTAATTATCTTGATAAAAAGGTATCTCAAATTGATGATATTATTTCAAAGCAAAAAAGCCTTATTCAAAAATATAAAGCTTATAAGCAAAGTCTTATTACTGAAACAGTAACAAAGGGATTAAATAAAAATGTTCCTATGAAGGATAGTGGAATAGAGTGGATTGGAGAAATACCAAGTCATTGGAATTTGGTTAAATTAAAGTTTATATTTACTATAAAAAAGGAAATAGCAAATAAATTAGGGTACAATATTCTATCAGTTACTCAATCGGGATTAAAAATAAAAGATATATCTAATAATGAAGGACAGATATCAGCAGATTATAGTAAATATCAACTTGTAGATATTGATGATTTTGTAATGAATCATATGGACTTGCTTACTGGCTTTGTTGATTGTTCAAAATTCAAAGGTGTTACAAGTCCAGATTATAGAGTGTTTAAGTTCATAAATAAAAGTGAAAATTCAAAAAGATATTATAATTATATTTTTCAAAGCTGCTATAAAAATAAAATTTTTTACGGGCTAGGACAAGGGGTATCTAATTTAGGAAGATGGAGATTACAAACAGATAAATTTATGAATTTTATTTTGCCAATGTGTTCTTTACAAGAACAAAAAGAAATCGCAGACTTTCTTGATAAAAAGTGTAATGCAATTGATTCTGCTATATCTAAAAAGGAGCAGTTAATTTTAAAACTTGAAGACTATAAAAAGTCATTAATATATGAATGTGTTACTGGTAAAAGAGAGGTGAATTAGATGGATTATAAGGAGAAAAGGTTTGAAGAGGATATTGAAAGTTTTCTTTTAACTAAGGGTGGTTATATTAAAGGAAGTATGGAAGAGTTTAATGCTGAAAAAGCTATTGATATAAATACTTTAATTGAGTTTATTAAATCATCTCAACCTAAGCAATGGGAAAGATATATTAGAAATTATGGAGATGATGCAGAAAATAAGCTATATAAGAGGTTTAATGAAGAAGTTGAAAGTCATGGTTTAATTCATGTTTTAAGGAATGGTATTAATGATAGAGGTGTTAAGCTTAATCTTGCTTATTTTAGACCAGAAACTTCTTTAAATCCTGATACTGTAAAATTATATAATGATAACATCTTAACTTGTACTAGACAATTTGCTTATTCAACAGAAAATCATAATACAGTTGATATGGTTTTATCTCTTAATGGTATTCCTATAGTAGCTTTAGAGCTTAAAAATCAAATTACTGGACAATCAGTTGAAAATGCTAAAACACAGTTTATGTATGATAGAAATCCTAAAGAGCTAATATTTCAATTTAATAAGAGAATACTTGTGTACTTTGCAGTAGATCTTTATGAAGTATGGATGACAACTAAGCTTGATGGCAAAAACACTTACTTCCTGCCATTTAATCAAGGAAGTAATGGAGCTGGTAATGTTGGGGGAGCAGGTAATCCTGAAAGTGAAGAGGGATATGCAACCTCATATCTTTGGGAAAATGTATTAATTAAAGATAAGTTAATGGATATCATTCAAAGATATATACACTTAGAAGTAAAAACTAATACAGTTGTTAAAAATGGTAAAGAGAAAAAAGAAACATCAAAAAGAATTATATTTCCAAGATATCATCAATTAGATGTTGTTACAAAAATTATTGATGATGTTAAAGCAAATGGAAGTGGTAAAAACTATCTTATACAACATAGTGCAGGTTCAGGAAAAAGTAATAGTATTGCTTGGCTTGCTTATAGACTTTCAAGTATTCATGATAGTAATAATGAAAATATATTTACATCAATTATTGTAGTTGTCGATAGAACAGTTTTAGATAGACAGCTTCAAGATACAATTTCTAGCTTTGATCATAAAGATGGAATTATTGCTTCTATTGGAGAAGGAAAAACTTCAAAGGATTTAAGAGATGCTATTAATGATGGAAAGAAGATAATAATAACAACTCTTCAAAAGTTCCCTATTATTTATGAAGAAATAGATGTTAATAAGGGAAGAAGATTTGCAATTATAGTAGATGAGGCTCATTCATCACAAACAGGTAATTCTGCAAGAAAATTAAAGGTAGCTTTAGCAGATACAGAAGAGGCTTTAAAGGAATATGCAGAAATAGAAGGAAAAGCAGAAGAGGAAATTATAGATGATGAAGATAAGCTAGTTAATGAATTATTAAGTCATGGTAGGCATAAAAATCTAAGCTTTTTTGCCTTTACAGCAACTCCAAAGCAAAAAACTTTAGAGATGTTTGGAGATAAGAAAGAAGATGGTAGCTATTATCCATTCCATATTTATTCTATGAGACAAGCTATTGAAGAAGGTTTTATATTAGATGTTCTTCAAAATTATATGACATATAAAAATTGTTATAAGATAGCAAGTAATACACCAGATAATCCAGAAGTACCAACTTCAGCAGCAGTTAAAGCAGTAAGACGATATGAATCCTTACATCCACATAATTTATCTCAAAAAACAGCTATTATTATAGAGCATTTTAGGGAAATAACATCAAAGAAAATTGGTGGAAGAGGTAAGGCAATGATAGTAACAGCATCAAGACTTCATGCTGTAAGATATTATCATGAATTTAAGAGATATATAGAAAGAAAAGGATATAAAAATCTTGATGTATTAATAGCTTTTTCTGGTGTAGTTAAAGATAGAGATATTTTAGGTAATGAAATAGAATATACAGAAGCAGGAATGAATATGACTAAAGATGGTAGAAAGATTTCAGAAAGACAATTAAAGTCAGAGTTCCATAGTGAAGATTTTAATATGCTAATAGTTGCTGAAAAGTATCAAACAGGTTTTGATGAGCCATTACTTCATAGTATGTTTGTAGATAAGAAATTAAGTGGAGTTAAGGCAGTACAAACTTTATCAAGACTTAACAGAACTATGCCAGGTAAAAATGATACCTTTGTATTAGATTTTGTAAATACAGCAGAAGAAATACAAGAAGCCTTTAGACCTTATTATGAAGCAACAAAGCTAGATGAAGAAATTAATGTTAACTTAATTTATGATACTAGAACAGTAATAAGAGGTTTTAAACTTTATAATGATGCTGATGTAGAAAAGTTTATAAAGATAAATTATAAGAATGGTAAACAAAATGCCACTGATTTAGGAAAGATGACTAGTTTATTTAAGCCAGTTATAGAAAGATATAATGATCTTAATGTAGATAGTAGATATGAGTTTAAAAAATCTATAAGAAACTTTAATAAATGGTATTCTTATATTATTCAAATAACAAGAATGTTTGATAAAGAACTTCATAAAGAATATAGCTTTACTGCTTACTTAGAAAAATTATTACCTAAAGTAAAAGGTAAAGATATAGACTTAGAAGGAAAGTTAAAATTAGAATTTTATAAACTAGAAGAAAGCTTTAAAGGAGATATTTCATTAAATCCACAAAATGCAGAATCAGTTTTAGTTAATCCAAAGTCAATTGATACAGGTATTAAGCCAATGGATGAAGAATCTACTCTAGAAGAAATAATTTCTAGAATTAATGAAAAGTATCAAGGAATATTTACTGAAGGAGATAGGGTAATAGTAGAAACAATTTATAAAAAATGTGTAAATGGCAATAAGGCACTAAAGAAATATGCTGAAAATAATGATTCAGAAGTATTTGAACAAAGTATATTCCCAGAAGAGTTTAAGAAAATAGCCCAAGCCTGCTATATGGAGAGTATGGGAGCATTCTCTAAGCTATTTGAAAATAAAGATTTCTACAATCAAGTTATGGTACAAATAAGGAAAGATATTTATAAAGAATTAAGAAAGAGTTCAGTTTAAGATTAGTAAAATAATAAGTATCTCTAGCAAGAGATAGATATAAAGTAATGGACACATTAAGGTAAACTAAGTAAACATAATATTTAGTTAAGATAGAAATGTGTCCATTTTATTAAATACTTAATATCAAAGGAGGATATTATGTTTGATAAAGTTCGTATTAAGGATGTCTTAGAAAAATACAAAAAAGATTTTGTTAGCACCCAGTGGCAGAATGAGAAATATAAATGGGAAGCAGTAAAATGCTTTCAGGATAATTGGGATATAAATTCTAAAGATTTTCCAGAAATGCTTGAGAAGGCATTATCGAAAACATATAATTTACTTTCTTCAATGAATAACTTTCCACGTGCAATGATTGAGTCCTTTGCTAAAATGGCACCAGAAGAGGTTAGAGCTATGTATATTAATCTATATAATGAGGATATTGATGTTGTAGAACGTATTGAGAGTTTTAAAATGCAATCAGAAATTTTGCTTGAGAAGTATGGCAATGGAGCCAAGCAGCATTATCAGTTTGAAAATGCAATAAGTATATATTTATGGCTTCGTTACCCAGATAAATATTATATTTATAAATTCGGTGAAGTAAAAACTGTTTCAAATGAGCTTAAAAGTAATTATACATTTAAAAAGGGAGCCTATGCAGATAATATTCGTAATAGTATTAATTTTTATAATGAGATTTGTGATGAGCTACAGAAGGATAATGAACTAATTAATTTATTAAAATCTCAACTTACAGATAAGTGTTATAAGGATCCATTACTTAAAACCTTAACTATTGATGTTGGTTTTTATATTAGTAGAACTTACTCAGGTAAAAAGCCAATTGATTCTGAAGAGTGGTTTCCAGTAAACTATTCACCTAATCTTACTAAAGATAAATGGTTAGAATTACTTAAAGATAGAGATGTGTTTACAGATAGTAGCCTTGAAATAGTGAAAAGAATAAAGGACTATGGTGGCATGGCAACTTGTACTCAGCTTTCAATTAAATATGGAGAAACTAAGAATTTTTATAATTCAGGTTCATCCTCTCTTGCTAAACGAGTTGCAGAAAAAACAGGATGTCCTGTAATGAAAGAGGATAATGATAACTCTAAGTGGTGGCCTATTTTATATATTGGGAAAAAAGCAGATAAAAATACAGATGGAAGTTATATTTGGAAATTAAGAGATGAACTAAGTGAAGCACTTGATGAGATTAATTTAGAAGGTGTACAACTTTTTGAAGAAAAGAAAGTACTAGCTACACAGGGATATTGGTGGCTAAATGCAAATCCTAAAATATGGAGTTTTTCTGATAAAGCAGTTGGGGAAGTCCAATCATATACACTATATAATGATAATGGAAATAAGAGAAGAATATTTCAGAATTTCCTAGATGCTAAGGCAGGAGATATGGTTATAGGTTATGAGTCTAATCCAGTAAAGCAAATTGTAGCCATAGGTAAAATTACTTCAGAGCAAGATGGAGAAAAAATTTATTTTGAAAAAATAGAAGGCCTTTCTGTACCAATTGATTATAGTACTTTAAAGAACTGTCCTGAATTAGAAAATATGGAGTACTTTATATCACCACAGGGAAGTCTTTTTAAGCTAACCAAGGGAGAATATGACTTTATTATGGATATTATTAGAGAAGCTAACCCTATTGAAAATAAAAAAGAAAAATTAAAAGCATATAATAAAAAGAATTTCTTAGAAGAAGTTTATATGGATGAGCAGAAATATGATACCTTAGTATCACTATTGAAAAATAAGAAAAATTTAGTTTTACAAGGTGCTCCAGGTGTAGGTAAAACCTTTGCTGCAAAAAGACTAGCATACTCAATGATGGGAGTAGAGGATGATAGCCGTATTGAATTTATACAGTTTCATCAGAATTATTCTTATGAAGATTTTATTATGGGATATAAGCCAAAGGATGATGGTTTTGAATTAAAAAATGGCGTTTTCTATAAGTTTTGTATGAATGCTGCTAACCACCAAGAAAAAGATTACTTCTTTATTATTGATGAAATTAATCGTGGAAATATGAGTAAAATCTTTGGTGAGCTTTTAATGCTTATAGAAAAAGATTATCGTGGAACAAAAGCAACTCTTGCCTATAGTGGTACAACATTTAGCGTACCAAAGAACCTGTATATTATAGGAATGATGAATACTGCAGATCGTAGCTTAGCTATGATTGATTATGCTTTACGTCGTAGATTTAGTTTCTTTGAAATGGAACCAGCCTTTGATTCAGAGGGCTTTAAAAAATATCAAGCTAAATTAAATAATGATACCTTTGATGAACTAATTGATAAAATAATTGACTTGAACAAATCAATAAGAAATGATGATTCTCTAGGAGAAGGTTTCTGTATAGGACATAGCTATTTCTGTGGACAAGAAATTTGTACAGAGGAATGGATGAAGGAAGTTGTATATTATGATATTATTCCAATGCTTAAGGAATACTGGTTTGATGATAAAAATAAAGTTCAAAGTTGGGAGAATATCCTAAGTGGTGTATTCAATGACTAAGGATAAAGGGATCTTCATTAAGAATATTTACTATATGCTAACATATGCCTTTCAGGTTCTTAAGCAAACAAATTATGATGAGATTGCATCAGAAGAATTTGAAAAAATATCTGACTTATTTGCAGCAATATTAGCAAAGGGAATTTCACAACAATTAAAGCAAGGTTTGCATAGAGAGTATATTACAAAGAGTCAACACCTATCAGTAATGAGAGGGAAATTAGATATTTACGGAACTATTAATAACAGAATCCAGAATAAACTTCTTCTTTCCTGTGAGTTTGATGAGCTTTCAGAAAATAATATATTTAATCAAATATTAAAGACCACAGTAAGTATATTACTTAAGGATGATTCTGTTGCAGTATCTAGGCGTGGTGAACTGAAAAAAGTTATGATGTTTTTTGATAATGTTGACATAATTGAGCCTACTACAATCCGTTGGGACAGGCTTAGATTTCAAAGAAATAATAAGAATTACGAAATGTTAATAAATATCTGTTATTTTGTTATAGATGGAATGCTTCAAACTTCACAAAAAGGAGTTTATAAGATGGAAACTTTTTCTGATGAACATATGGCAAAGTTATATGAGAGATTTATATTGGAATATTATAAACAAAACCATAAATATTTAAGTGAAGTAAAAGCAGCTCAAGTTAAATGGAATCTAGGGGAAGATGCAGATAAAGCTGTTATAAAGTTTTTACCTGTTATGCAAACAGATATATTTTTAAGATTTGAAGAAAAGATTTTGATTATTGATGCAAAATATTATGGAAAGACAATGCAGAAGCAATACGATAAGTACACATATCATTCTAATAATATGTATCAAATTTTTACCTATGTAAAAAACTATGACGTTGAAAATAGTGGGAATGTATCAGGAATGCTACTATATGCTAAGACAAATGAGGCAGTTACACCAGATGCTGAATATCCTATGGGTGGTAATAAGATTAGTGTAAAGACTTTAGACCTAAATGTGAACTTTAATTTACTGGCAAAACAACTTGATAAGTTTGTAGAGATACATTTTGGAGTTACTAATAAATAAAAGTGATTAGTTTTAGATATATAAATTATATAAGATATTAAAGATTACTAAGAAGATATTAAATAAGTAGATTAATAATTTTAAAAATTAGGAAGTGCATCAAAAATATTAGATATAATATTTTTGATGCACTTAAATGATTATCCATTTATTTTAAATTTTTTACAAAAGTCATTAACAACCCTGACTACAATATCATCACAATTAGTTTTTTCATTAACATCATTAACAAATAATCCTACTAAGTTTCCAAAAACAGCTCCAGTAGAATCGCTATCACCTTTATGATGTATTGCTAATTTTATGGCTTTATTTAAATCCTTTGTTTTTTCATAAAATAAAGCTGAATAAACTGCAATTGCTAAACACTCTTCTGCAACCCATCCTTCTCCTAGAGAATCATATGGATTTTTATCAGGATTATTAGATAAATACAAGGCAGAATCTAGTAAATCTATTATTTCTTCAGTATTTTCAATTTCTTTAAGATATTCAATTCCTCTTTTTGTAGCTTCTTGAATTGATAAATTTTCCTTTAGAATAATATTAATCATATAGGCAAAAATACCAGAGCTAACTGCAGAATAGTAATGATCATGAGTTATTAATGAATCTTTATAGGCTTTTTCATAAGCTTCTACAGAATCACAATTTAACATTCCATAGGGAGCACTTCTAATTAATGCTCCATTTCCTTTAGAGTCATTTTTTTCTCTTTCATTGTTATAATAAAGTTCTTCTAAGGATGATATGCATGTACATCCAGGAGCCATTTGTTTATGCATTCTTGTATCTTTATAAAACCAACACATTGGGTTCTTTATATCATTTCCATATGACTGTGTACAATACCATTCTATAAGTGCTTTTTTAACATTTCCTTGAGTTAAACCTTCCATTACAAATAGTGTCATTTGTGTATCATCTGTAATTTCATAATTATCATATATTACATTATCAAAGTCCTTAGTTTTAAATTCCAGGGGCTCACCTAAGGCATCACAAAGAGCTCCCATTTTAATGCTATTCATAATTCTATTCATAATAAATTCACCCCAAATATTATATAAATTAATTATAATTTAATGATAGTTTATTAATTTTCCTAAGTCAAAATAAAGAGAAAATATTATTAAAAAGTTATAATTTTACATTATAATTAGAAGTAAAGATATTATTTTTAATAAGAAAAATCTATTGACTCTTCCCTTAGAGGAGGGAGTATTGTTAATTTAAGGAGATGATATTATGTATAGGATTGGAGAATTTTCTACTTTAGCTAAAACAACAATAAAAACATTAAGATATTATGAAAAAGAAAAGCTTCTAATTCCAGCCTTTGTTGATGATAACGGTTATAGATATTATGAAACAATTCAACTTAAGGATCTGGCTAAGATTATTTCCTTAAGACAAATTGGCTTATCAATTCATGAAATTAAGGAAGTATTAGAGGGAAAATTACTAGAAGATATTTTAATGTCTAGAAAAGAAAAAGTGGAAGAGGAACTAAGAAATTGCAAATATCAATTATCCAAAATTAATTATTTATTGGAGGGAAGAGATATGAGTTACGAGGTGATTTTGAAGGAATTACCAGACTACACAGTGTATTATAAGGAAGGGATAATAGAAGATTACAGTAAATTAACAGAATTTATTTTAAGTAGTGGAAAGGAATGTTTAAAAACTAATCCTGATATTAAGTGCATTAAACCAGATTATTGTTATGTTAATTATCTTGATGGAGAGTATAAAGAAAAAGACATTAAAATAAGGTATGCACAAGCTGTAGAAAAGGAAGGCATACCTAACGAAACAATTAAGTTTATGAAATTAAATCCAATTGAAGCTGTTTGTATATATCATAAAGGTTCCTATGATTTATTACCTGATGCTTATAGTTTTATAATGAAATATGTTGAGGAAAATGGCTATGAAATAGCAGAAAGCCCAAGGGAAAGATATATTGATGGTATTTGGAATAAAGAAAATATAGATGAATGGCTTACAGAAATACAAGTTCCTGTTAGAAAAAAGTAAATACAAAAATTTATAGTTTATAAATAATATTATAATATATAAAAGTTGCAAACTTAATACTAGGAATTAGGTAAATATATAGTAGATAGAGATTTTACTAGTTACTATAAAAAGACATTAAGGCATAAAGTATCCCCTAGGTTCACTAGAGCTTAGGGGTATCTTTTTTATATAAAGAAATGAGAGCTATAGAAAGTTGAATCAAAATATCAATTATAGGTTAGGTCTTTATATTGTGATAAATTTCAAGTGGGTGGTAAGTAAGAAACTTAGATAATAAAAGAAGGGTAGAATTTACAACTAAAGATGTTTATAGTTATGAAATTGAATTAATTTTAATAATCACTCAATATACAAACAAAAACAATACAAAAATATAACTAAATATTTATAAAATTTAACAAAAGTGGTAAAATAATTATAAATATATTTTATGGTTATAATCTTAATTTGGAGGATATTTAATTTATATTAGGTGGTGATAAAATGTTAAGATTCAAATTTGATGATAAAGTACTTACTTATCTAGAATACTATATTAAATATTATGGAACTATAGATTTGTCTGCAGAAATATACTTTAATGAAAGATTAATAGGTAAAGTTAATGCAGAATTCTTTAATTCTTTATCAAAAGAATTTAAACAATTTATTACAGATAATGATTTGGATTTTGATTTCGATTTAAAAAATCAAGAAGAAGCGTTTTTTAATTTTCTAATGAAATTCAAGCCATCATATAAAGGTATAATAGAAGAAATATATAAGGATTTTAATGAATCAAAAACAAATATAAGCGATAATAGTGATTTTGATAACTTTATATCCTTTAAGAGTATTCTTATAATTAAAAATATAGAAATTAACATACAGATTGATAGAAATGAAGTTATTAAAAGATATATTGAAAGTATAAATTATATTTTTTCTTTTAATGATTTTTATGCTTTAGATTTACAAAACAAAGGAGATAAAAAATCTATTGAAGAAATTTCTAATATTTTAGATACAAAAAATATACGAGAACTAAAATGTACATTAGATAAATGTAATAATACAGATGAAATATTAAATAGTGCATTACGTAATTATTGTAAGAAAAATAATATAGAGTATATTGATAAAAGAGAAAAAGGAGGTTGTATATGGATTGTTGGAGGTAACGAACTTGAAAAGCAAATGAATTTACTAAGAGAATATAATGTTATATTTAAATTTAGTGAAAAGGGTGGAAGGGCATCAAAACATAGACAAGCATGGTATTTTAAATAACTATATAACTTAATTTTTGTTTTACAGATAAGTAAATAAATTTTATAATCTGATTTTCATTTTAAAACAATATTTTATAAGTATGTTTTTGCTTTTAAGTAGTCATAACCACAATTAGAATGTAATAGAAATATATAAAAATTAATATATTGTTTGGAGGGAAATATGGTACGTTTAACAAGGGATGTGAGACAAAAAATTTTAGAACAGAACGAAGGTTTCAGCACGAGAACATATTATGAGGGCAGAAATACTAGAGAAGAAAGAATATATACAATTTCAGGTGGAGTACTAAAAATACGTGCTATAGGAAAGGGCGCTTGGGCTGATAGTCGATATGATGAAGAGTGGATTGCTAGTGACGATGAAACTCATAGGTTTTTATATGCTAACAAATCAAAAATGAATCTTGATGGAATAGAATAATAAAATGTAACGAAAAATGGAAAATAAGTTGTTGTCCGTTTTTTTATTATATAAATTGAAATTAGTTAAAAACAGAGTTATTAAATTTGATTTATACAAAACATTGATTTTCATTATCAATTATATTATAAGGTGCCTTAAAAATATGCTATAATACATAGTAGTAAATGGCTTAGGAGGAAATATTAATGCAGGATGAAAAAGTATGTCCTATTTGTAAAAATCATTGTAGTTTAACTAAACCAAAATGTGGACGTGGTAAAAAATATGCAGAGACAATAGAATTACCAAGTAAGTCTAGTCATAAAAAGTATGAACCTACTTATAAATTAGAAGATTATCAAAAATCAAATATTGATGAAAAAATCTTAATGAATTTAAGGGATACAGAACATATAATTAGAAATGTTTTTGAGGGAAGAGTAAGTCAAAAGAAAATACTAATTTTACTTAATGAGGTTGGGAAAATTACTCAGAAAAAACTAACAAAGAAGCTTCGTGTTAAGTCTGCATCTTTTACTGAAATCCTTAGTAAAATGGAGGATAGTGGTTTAATTAAATGTACTGATAGTAAAAAAGATAAAAGAACTATTGATATTAAGTTAACTAAAGAAGGTAAGAAGGAAGCAATATTAGCAGGTACTCAAATGGAAGATTTATATGGTGAGATGTTTTCTTGCTTGGATACTACTGAAAAAGAGCAATTTCTTTCTATTCTTGAAAAATTAAATTTAGATTGGGATAGTCGTTACTTAGTAAAGAAATAAATAAAGTATATATTTTCTTTTAATGACTTTTATACATTATAAAAGATTTAAGAGAAGACAATAGTAATTAGGAATATGAATATGATGTCTAGAGTTTTATTGGCTCTAGACTTTTTATTTATAAAGTAATAGATAACAGATCTACATACGTTGTGGTATAATAAGGAAAAAGAGGTGGGGTTATGGTAAAGAAAAAGAAAACTATTATCTTAATTGTATTAATAGGTTGTTTAATCATGGGATTTATAGATGCAGTTGTTAGACCACAGTATCTTATAAAGTCCTTTATAAAAATTATACTTTTTTCTATAATGCCTCTTTTATATTCAAGATATAATAATGAATTAAATTTATCTTCATTATTTAAAGTAAAGAGTAAGAAAGAAATAATTATAGCTATTTTATCAGGAATAGCAGTATTTCTTTTTATTTTAGGAGCATACTTCATAATTGGAAATTTCTTTGATTTTTCAAAGGTTGTATCTTCATTATCAGAAAATGTAGGTGTTAATAATAATAACTTTATTTTAGTTGCAATATATATTTCCTTTATTAATTCTCTATTAGAAGAATTCTTTTTTAGAGGCTTTTCATTTTTAAAGTTAAAGGAAGTTTCAACTAGGAAATTTGCATATATTTTTAGTTCCTTAGCCTTTGCTTTGTATCATGTTGCTATGATGATTGGTTGGTTTGATATAAGTTTATTTCTTTTAACTATAGTTGGATTATTTATTGGAGGGTTAATTTTTAATTACTTTAATGAAAAATATAAAAATATTTATGTTACTTGGTTAATTCATATGTTTGCAAACTTTGCTATTAATTATATTGGTTTTATGCTTTTTAATATTGTATAGTTAGGATTATATTTAAAATAGGGCTGCTGCAAACTGATATTATTAATTTTACAGTTTGTAGCAGCCATTTGTTTTTTTTATTAATTAGATTATCTAATTTTATTACAGGAATATGTATTAAACTGAATAGTTTTTATCATTAAATTTTTTAGGTGCTTTATAATCGAAATCCTTGAAGTAGCAAACATTTTGAGGCGTATTTTGAGCATATGGGAACTCAAAGTTTTTATATTTTACTATAGGATTACTTTCCTTACGTATTGAATCAAGGAATTCATCTGGAAGATTCAATATTGACTTCACTACCTCACGAGGAGTCATTGCTATCCATTGAGCAAGGGATACATCACTAAAATGACTACTATTAAATACTTCTAGGAATTGTAGAGGCTCATCACCAATATTTTGTACATAATGGAAGCCGCCTACTGGAACATATCCAACATCTCCCGCACTGTAATTAAATGTACGAGCTTTAGGACCTGGCATAAATACAGTCATTCTTGCTTTTCCTTTTATATAATATTGAAATTCATCTTGATTAGTATGCCAATGTATTTCTCTCATAGCACCTGGTTCCACAGTAACAAGGGCTGCTGATACAGTTTCACAGGCAGGGAAGTTACGATTATCAAGAATTTGAATAGTTCCTCCATCTCCTTTAATTGCTTCCACATTACAAAGCTCATGCTTATATGAATTTGGAACCTTTCCTGTAGGAGAATCTACTGTTTGAGATTCTAAAGTTCCAGGATCTCCTCCATCTGTAATATAAACCTCCTCTGCTGGAATATTTTTAAAGGTTTCCTCTGGAACGCCAAAGTTAGCAGATAAAACATCCATTGGCATATGAGCAAATAATTCAGAAATAGAGAAAGTATTATGCTCTGAGTATTCACCTTTATCAAAGAACATTAAGAATTCACAGCCTTCATGTAAGCCTTGAATACTATGGGGAATATTTTTTGGGAAAATCCAGCCTTCACCAGGATTTATATCTGCTACAAAAGTTCTACCCATTTCATCTACTGCAGTTACTCTACAGGAACCTACTAGAAGAAAGCCCCATTCTGATTGTTGATGACTATGCATTTCCCTTACTCCAGGAGAAAGATTCATATCTACAACAGCAAAGGTATCAGAAATAGGAAGTTCACGCTTAGTAATTTCTCTTGACCAGCCACCAGGTCTTAAAATCATATTAGTATCTGAAAATGAAAATTTAAGATTTGGTATAAGTCCCTTATCTGTAGCTGGAGGAACAAGCATATCTGGATTTTCTTCGTCTCTTTTAAGGTTTCTAGGACCTAAATCTAGGGCTCCACAACCATCTGAACGAATAGGTTCTGGTTTAGTAGCTTCTTTTAATTGATCTAATTTTTCTTGTAATCTTGTATGTAATATTCTTTCCATAAAATATCTCCTTTAAAGTTATATATAGTAGTATTTGATTATTCACCTTTATTATTCTTATTGTTGCTGGAAGCAGATTTAAGACTAATTAAACTCTTATAGAGTTAATAATGAAAAAAAGTAGTATAAGTCTTTTGTATTAAATGGTATAATAAGGGAAAAGACTTGGGGGAATTATGAATAAAAATAAAAGGAAATTTAAGTGGCATATATACATTCCAGTAATTTTATTTATAATTATTTGATGGGTTTCTGGTTATTTCATAGGTAAAAGTATAGCCATAGTGAAGTATGATGGAGGGACGCCCATTAAGATTTTAATTGATATAATTATTTTTATAGTGCTTATGTACCTAGCAATAATTCTTCAGATTATTATTCATGAAGCAGGACATTTAATTGGAGGTATTTTAACTGGATATAAGTTTTCTTCTTTTAGAATTTTTAATTTTATGTTCATAAAAGAAAATGATAAATTAAAATTAAAAAAACTTTCTTTAGCAGGGACAGGGGGACAGTGCTTAATGAGTCCACCAGAGTTTATAGAAGGGAAAGTTCCATATATACTTTATAATTTAGGGGGCTAATAATAAATCTAATTACAGCCTTTATATTTTTAGGTCTTTATATACTATGGTCAAATGTAAAGTTCCTTTCAGTTTTTTTACTTATGCTTTCAATTATTGGAATTGTCTTTGCTATTATGAATGGTGTTCCAATGAAGCTTGGTGTTATAAATAATGATGGTGATAATGCATTATCACTAGGAAAGAATAGCTCTGCGCTTAAGTCCTTTTGGATACAGATGAAAGTCAATGAGCTAGTATCAAGGGGAGTACGGGTAAAGGATATGCCAGAGGATTTATTTTTAATTCCAAGAGATGAAGAAATGAAGAATAGTATTATTTCTGTAATGGGTGTACTTACTTGTAACCGTTTGATAGATGAGCATAAATTTGAGGAAGCACAGAAGTTGATTCGTAGATTTCTTAATATTGATACAGCAATAGTTGGACTTCATAAAAGTCTTTTAATATGTGATGAAATTTATTGTAAGGCAATATGTGAAAATAATAAAGAAAAAATAGATTTACTATTAGATAAAGAACAAAAGAAATTTATGAAATCTATGAAGAAGTTTCCATCTGTTTTACGTACCAAATATGTATATGCTTTACTTGTTGAAAGAAATTTGGATAAGGCAGATAAATTCAAGAAGGAATTTAATAAAATTAGCTTAACATATCCTTATAAGAGTGACATTGAAAGTGAATATGAACTAATAGAAATTGCCGATAACAAAGCTAATGTATAATAATAAAAGAATGAGATTTATATAAGGGGGAGAATTAATATGCCATTTGAAATAATTCGAAACGATATAACAAAAGTTCATGTTGATGCAATTGTAAATGCAGCCAATACTTCATTACTTGGAGGGGGAGGAGTAGATGGAGCAATTCATGCAGCAGCAGGTCCAGAACTTTTAAAGGAATGTAGAACTCTTGGTGGATGTGCAGTTGGAGAGGCTAAGATAACTAAAGCATATAACTTACCAGCTAAATATATAATTCATACTGTAGGCCCAATATGGAGAGGTGGAAATAATAATGAGGAAGAATTACTAAGAAATTGTTATAAAAATTCCCTTCAATTAGTTAAAGACTA
>Ga0129315_1000649_pt1 | contig 23614 bp, 23 predicted proteins | sample Cm827metagenome_FD_94432 | JGI IMG/M metagenome (GOLD analysis project Ga0129315, IMG submission 94432) | Eastern black-and-white colobus group fecal microbial communities from Wisconsin, USA - Cm827 metagenome | ecosystem: Host-associated > Mammals > Digestive system > Large intestine > Fecal...
CTCTTAATCAGCGGGCCCAGGGTTCGAGTCCCTGAGAGTGCACCAGAATAAAGACGGCAGTGCGTTGAAAAACGACTGCCGTCTTTTGCTTTTTGTACGGATTTTATGGCGCTGACTACTTTTGGACTACATTACATTTCAATTCACGCTTTTTCTACTTGATTAAATTGTTTATAAAAAATAAAGAGTTGCAAGTACTTTCTTGATGGTAGGTTTCTAGCGTTTAGCGGTTCAGTGTGTGTGACTGAGCCGCTTTTTTGTATGTCGGAAACCAGAAGCCACTGGTTCTGCGTCATAGAACATCCGTTTAAAAGAATTTTAAACTTGCACCCGTTGCTTTTTGGACGAAATAGTTTGCTAATAGCTTGCTATAAGTATCTATTCTGCGGTATAATTCACTAAATAGATTGTTCCACTTTGCGAGTTACTGTCGGAGGATACTTGTAATGGCAGAAAAGGATGTTCGAACCTTGTCCGATCAGGAAAAGGCAATTGCCTTGTTTGAATTCATTAAAGAATTAAACAAACTCAAGCAAAAAGTTGTTTTGAACGTCGCGGATTACTCATGGCATCTCTCAATTTCGGATCTCCCCGATGCTTCTGAATACATCACGGTGGCTTATCGAGATCGGGTGACGGAAGAAGACGAAAGTGCAAGCGATGTATTGTTGTCTGTTCGTAAGCCGGAATTTGAGAAATGCCCGGCACCAAGTGAGCTGTTTTCGGATTGGCTGCGTCCAGGATGGGATGATTACCACATGGAAGCCAGTATTACGATTGAGAAAACATTTGCAGCAGATGCTTCTGAAACCACAGAATCTTCCACTGAAATTGCTTATATCGAACGATTTGAGGATTCTAAGGAGCGGGTTGAAGCCTATTACAGTTGGCGCTCGCTTCGCTCGGAATGGGCCGCGCGTCAAAAGTTGATTGAAGAACCATACAGGCTGTTTAAAGACCTGTACCAGCTTTATTTTGAATTGCAGAGAGAGGCTGAGACCGAAGAGCTGATTGTTGCAAACGGTATGCTGTGTGATTCGAAGGACGGCAAAATTGCGCACCCAGTACTGACCCGCAGAGTGAAGTTGACTTATGACGAACAGGAAAATGTCATTTCCATTCACGATACAGACGCGTCCTCTGAATTGTACTCTGCGCTGCTTCAGAAAATGGATGGCATTAATCCAATCAGTGCGCTGAACGATGACCTGCTTGCCAATGATTATCACCCGCTGGATCGGATCGATACACCTGCTTTTCTGAAAGCACTGGTTCGGCAGCTTTCTTCCGACAGCATTTTCTCGGAAAACGGAATTCCGGAAGGATGGGATCGACAGAATCGCTTCCTGCTGTATCTTTCGCCTTGTTATATCGTCCGGAACCGGCTGGACGGAACCCCGAAAGCAATCGAGAAAATCATTGAAAATATACAGCAAACCGCTTTTGTTCCTGCCCCTATCGTAGATATCGTCAGCGGCGGCAAAATTGATTTACCAGAGGATTGCGGTGAGGAATCTGTAGAGGAGCAGTTGGCTGCTGTTGGCGGAGAGAGCGTTGATGTACTGCTTTCTAAAGAGGCGAACAAAGAACAGCTTGAAATAGCGCACCGCATCGAGAGATACAATGCGGTTTTGGTGCAAGGACCTCCGGGTACCGGTAAAACGCATACCATTGCCAATCTGGTAGGGCACTTTCTCGCGCAGGGCAAAAGTATTCTTGTAACAAGCCACACAAAGAAGGCCCTTAATGTTCTGAAAGAAAAAGTTGCACCCGGTTTGCAGAATCTTTGCGTATCAGTTTTGGAAGATTCAAGCCGCGATATGGAACGCTCGGTGGACGGCATTACCGACATAATGTCAAAAACCACCTCGTACGAAATGTGCCGGGAAATGGAACGTCTTGCCAGAGAGCGCAAACAGGTGATTCAGCAGCTTTCCGAGGTTCGCCGCAATATTTTTGCCTTGTTGAATCAGGAATGCAACTGCATTGTATACAATGGGGAGGAGTTTTCTCCCTCCAAGGCCGCTGCGTTTGTAACGGAACACGAAAAGGATCTATCCTACATTCCGGGTAACGTGCGGCTTCACTCAGCGCTGCCGCTTACGTTTGAGCAGCTGACACAGCTTTACCGCAGCAATGGAAGTGTATCAGAAAGCGATGAAAAAGAACTCCTTACTGACTTGCCCAATCCAATTGAACTCCTCTCACCTCCAGAATTTGAGCGCCTGCAGAGAGAATTGCAATCCGCACAAGCCAGAGTAAAGGAAATTGAGCAGATTCAAAAGTGGAAAGTTCACAATCACTCCACGGAGCGATTGATTGAAATCGAGGGACTTAATGGAAACGCAAAGATTCCTTACCCGAGTAAGGATGTGTTGCAGGCGCTTTCGGCGTGTATCCAAAATTTTACGTCCATCGATGAATGGATGAAATCCGCCGCGGTGGACGGTAAAAACGGTGGCCCCTATCTTCGGCGCTGGGAATTGTTAATTAAACAAATCAACGAGACATGTGCTTACGCAGAAACTCTGGTTGAAGAACAGTTTGGAAAAGAAATTGCATTTGTTCAGACGGAAAAAGTTAGTGAACTAAAGCCACTGTTTGCGGCGTTGAAGGAGGTCATCAATCCGGGTGGAAAAATCCCGGCACTGACCAGAATGTTCCACAAACAATATATTGCCGCCCACGAAAGTGTAAAAATTAACGGTCAATTGGCACAGTCTGCCGCAGATTGCGATTTGATTCTGCATGCAATCGAATTGTCGGAAATGCGGGAAAAATGTGCTGTATATTGGAATCAGTTATTGGCAGGACGTGGCGTCCCAGCTTTCTTTGATTTAGAGGGAGAATCTCCCGAGCGAATCGCGCGCAATTGGATTCCGACTATTCAGACCTACTTGAATTGGTATCAGAACGACTATGCCAAGCTGATAGAATTGCTGCAGGGTGCCGGGCTTCCTTCTGCTCAAATCTTCGGAACAACCGCCTTGGATTCCGATTTGACGGCCACTTCCAAAATCCTTGATGCCATTCAGCAAACGATTCCGAACCTTTGCGAGATCTGCCGTCTGATTCTCGAGGTAGGAGAGAAAGAGAAAGTCTGCCAGCAAAATGAACGAATTCTTCTTTCCGGAAAACGCAGTACCAGTAACCTCTGCGCAGCGCTTTCCAATGCGCTGCGCAAAGGCAATGTTCAAAGTTATGCCGCTGCGTTCTCTGCCTTAGAGAAAATGTACGAAAAATACGCGTTGCTACGCAGCAGAGATGACATGCTAGTTTCGCTCAAATCTGTTGCGCCGCAGTGGGCTGATGCCATTCAGAACCGCAAGGGTATTCACGGTGAGAAAATCGTCCCCGATACCATTGAAGATGCATGGAAGTGGAAGCAGCTTTCCGGCATCATTGATGGCATTGTAAAAAAGCCATTTGAACAGCTTCAAGCTGATAGCCTGAGATTAAGCAAGGACTATCGAGCCATCACGGCAGAATATGCGGAAAAGTGTGGATGGTATCATCTTTTGCTCAGAACCGAAGCCGATATTGATATGAAGCAGGCTTTGCAGGGCTGGAAATTAACGGTCAAGCGAATTGGAAAGGGCACAGGCAAAACGGCTCCGGCGTTGAAAGCAAAAGCGCGGGAGTTGATGTCAAAATGCCAGAACGCAGTGCCCTGCTGGATTATGCCGATCAACAAGGCATTGGAGAATTTGAATCCTAAGGAAAACAAATTTGACGTCGTCATTATTGATGAGGCAAGCCAGTCGGATGTTTCTTCGCTCGCCATTTTGTATATGGGCAAGAAACTGATTATTGTTGGTGACGATAAACAGGTCAGCCCAATGGCAGTTGGTACAGAGGCCCAAAAAATGAGTGCATTGGAGCAGATGTATCTGCGAGATAAAATTCCGAACGCACACCTATACAACGCAAAAACCTCGATTTACGAGATTGCTGCAACCACGTTCCAGCCCTTGATGCTGCGGGAGCATTTCCGCTGTGTGCCGGACATTATCGGTTTCAGCAATATGCTGTCCTATGATAATAAAATCAAACCCTTACGGGACGCCAGCAGCAGCACACTCCTCCCGGCGGTTGTCAACTATCGTGTGACAGACGGCATTCGTTCCGAAAGAGCCCAAACCAATGAGAAAGAAGCCAAAACCATCGTTGCGTTGATGAAAGCTTGTATGGAGCAGGAAGAATATCATGGGAAAACGTTTGGGGTCATCTCTCTGCTTGGCGATGAGCAGGTCAAGGTTATTCAGCGGGAAATAGAGCAGAAAATTGATGCGAAAGAAATCATCGCACGAAAAGTCCTTTGTGGAAACTCTGCCAATTTCCAAGGCGATGAGCGTGATGTTGTCTTTCTTAGTCTGGTTGACAGCAACGCCAGCAAAGGTCCGCTGCGCATGATGGGCTTTGGCGTAGATGATGCTATGCGAAAGCGTTACAATGTTGCCGCAAGCCGTGCAAGAGATCAGCTTTGGGTTGTGCATTCGCTTGATGCAGCCAATGACCTGAAGCCAGGTGACCTGCGCAAGCAGCTGATTGATTATGCGGCCAATCCTCACGCGTCTGAAATAAGGCACGCGGAAATTGACGCGCATGCAGAATCCCCGTTCGAGTCTGACGTTGCAAAAAAACTTTCTGACCGCGGGTATCACCTTGTCCAGCAGTGGGAAGTTGGCGCTTATCGATTGGATATGGTGGCTTTGTGCGGCAAAAAGACGGTAGCGATTGAGTGCGACGGCGAACGGTGGCACAGCGGTGAAGAAAAAATCCGTGCGGATATGGAGCGCCAGACCATACTGGAGCGTCTTGGATGGAGATTCATCCGGATTCGCGGCAGCGAATACTATCGTGCACCGGAAAAAACGATAAACCGTGTGATCGATGAACTTTCGGCCTTCGGCATAGAGCCGGAAACTGCAGTGGAAATGGAGAACGATACGGCTCGCACTTCTGAACTGCTGCGCTGCGTTAAACTTCGCGCTGCGCAAATTATGGAGGAAGGCAGCAGTGATGATTTCATTGATGTGACAAGCACGATTTATGCTGCACTCGATCCTAAAAGCCTGGTTCAGAGAAATGTGGTTTCCGATGCGGCCAAGTCGCTGGTCGGCGAAAAAGCGCGGCCTTCTGCTCCTGCCGATAAAAAGCAGAAACCTGCCTTGAATACAAAAAACAACACAAATAAGAGCAGTGCCCATACTAAGAGAAAAGATGTCCCTAATGGAAAACCTGAATTTCTCAGTGAACCAGAACAACAGGTACTTCCGGGCTTTGAAGCGCCGCTGGATGATATTCTGAAGCTGTTGAAGCAGCATCATGTGCGCTATGTAGACAAGCGCGTCAGCGGTGGTGCACTTTGGATCATCGGAGGTCACGAACTCGATTCGCTGGTAATTGAGGCGAAGAAGGCTGGATTCGATTTCCAATACAAGCCAAATGGCGGCAGAGCGACTGAGAATAGAGCCGGGTGGTGGGTGAAATAAGCAGAAGAATGGTAGTTGCCTTCGGAGGTTCATCTTTTTTAATCCTTCCCCCATAAAACGACAAAATTCGCATTCTCGTACCGTTAGAATAGTAATCGAAGTTCCACCACTCGCCCGGTGGGACGATATACTTCCCTTAACATGGGTCCGGTGGCTGCCGCACGGTCACCGGACCTGTTATTTTTATCGTAAAAGCGCCCTTCCCCACGGTACGGGGGAGGGCGCTTTGCTGCAATTCAGCAATCCGACGGCAGATACAAAAGTTCATCAAAATAGGCGGGGCGCAAAAAGTGCTGTGCAGATTGCCTTGTAAAAGTCCATCGCCGGTTCCATTGCGCTGAAATCATGGGGCGTTCTTCTACGTTAAAGCGCGGCCCCCTTTGCGGGAACAAAAAGCGAATCCATACAGGCTTTTTCTAAGGTCAGCAGCTCTATTTTTCTTTCGATGCCGCCGGCGTACCCGGTCAGGCTGCCGTTTGAGCCGACAACCCGATGGCAGGGGATGATGATGGAGATTGCATTGTGCCCAACGGCACCGCCCACCGCCTGCGCTGACATATGGGCGAGGCCGCGCTGCTTCGCCAGCTGCCGGGCCAGCGCACCGTAGCTGGTGGTTTGCCCGTAGGGGATTTGCCGCAGCAGCGCCCATACTTCCTGCCGAAACGGGAAGCCGATGGGGTGAAGCGGCGGCGTGAAGTCCGGATTCTGCCCGCGGAAGTAGCAGTCCAGCCAGCGTTTGGCGTCCAAAAGAATGGGCGTCGCCTGCTCCTTGTGCAGCGGGTCGAGCGTATCGGCAAAGTGCGTTGCGCCATCGAACCATAGCCCGGTCAGGCCGGTTTCGTCCGCGGCAAGCAGAATGCCGCCCAGTGGGGAATGGTAGTGCATGGTGTACATCATTGCAATTACCTCAAACGGAAGGAAAGCCTGGTGAGGCAGTGCGTGCCTGCTGCCCATACCAGAAAAAACGCTATTTTGCGGATTTCTTCGGCGCATAGTCCCGCATTTCCGGCAGAGCGCCGCCCGCAATGGCCCACAGGTACAGGCTGGCCACGCTGCAGCAGGGGCTGAAGCGTCTGCGGTATTTTTCAAAAAGTTTGCGGTCGATCCGGCGGTGATGATACAGCATCCGCAGGCCGCGCTGAATGGCAAGGTCATCGAAGCTGAACACATTGGGCCGCTGCAGGCAGAACAGCAGAATCATTTCCGCCGTCCAGACGCCGATGCCCTTCAGCTGGCGCAGCTCCTGAATGACCTCATCGTCCGGCTTTTGCCCGATGTGCGCCAGGTCGAACGCGCCGTTCTGCACCTTTTGTGCAAAGTCGGTGATGTACTCGGCTTTGCGGAAGGTCATGCCCAGCTTTTGCAGCTGCGGCACCCCGGCCGCGAGAATGTGTTCGGCATCCACCGTGCCGAGGGCTTCCTGCATCCGCTGCCAGATGGTGGCCTGCGATTTGGTGGAAATTTGCTGGCCGATGATGTGATGCACCACGGCCGAAAACAGGTCGGAGTCCACCTCGCGCTGGATTGGGCCGATTTTTTGAATGGCCTCGCCCAGCCGCTTGTCCTTTTGACTAAGATAGTCGATCTCGGCGGCTCCATATTGAAAATACATCCCCAGCGCCTCGCTTACCTTATTATGTTACACCAGTATCTGATGCGTGCGGCTATATGGCCTTCACCGCCGAAAGCTTCCCCTCAAAGGGAAGCCCAAGACCGCGCCGAAACACCCCTGCCGCAAAAGCTTTCCCTCCCTCGGTTACACCTTTGGCTGGTACCGAATGTCCGACACGGTGTAAACCGTGATGAATGCGTGCGGATCTTCCCGGTTCATGTAGGACATCAGCTTCTGGTATTCGTTTTTGTCCACGATGGTGATAATCTCGCGGCGCTTTTGCAGGTTGTATGCGCCATACGATTCATAAATGGTGGCGCCGCTGTGCAGGTCGTTCAGGATGAATTGCCGCAGTTCCTCTTCCTTTTCGGTGATGATGCACACACGGCGCTTGAGGTTGTGGTCAAAAATAAAGTGGTCCAGCACAATGCCGTTGAAATAGGTGCCCAGCACGCTCAAAACCACGGATTTTTTGTCGTACACCAGCGCGGCTGAAAGGGCCACGCACATGCCGGAGAGCGACATGGCCTTGCCAAGCTCCATATGCAGGTACTTGTTCATGATTTTGGCCACAATGTCCAGCCCGCCGGAGGAGGCGTTGCGGTTGAACAGAATGCTCAGCCCGATGCTGACCACCAGAATGTAGCACAGCACGTCCAGCTCCTGGCTGCCCGTCAGGGAGCCGCAGTTGGGAAACAGCCGCTCCAGCACACCCAGAAACACCGGCAGCAGCAGGCTGGTGTACACGGTTTTTGCACCAAATTCCCGCCCGCAGGTGAAAAAGCCGATGACCAGCAGCACCATGTTCAAAATCATGGTAATGGACGAGAGCGGCAGCGGCACGAAGTTGGCCAGCACAATGCCAAGGCCGGAAATGCTGCTGATGGAAGTCTGGCTCGGCACCAGAAAAAAGTACACCGCCGCCGCGATGATGGCCAGTGCGCCGGTTAAAATGGCAATTTCTTCGGCGATGGCCCCGAACTTCAGTCGTTTTTTCATGTTGACTTCCTCCTTAACACATGGCTGCCTTCCCATTTTAACCTCTTTGGCGGCCCGGAACAAGCACTTTGAAAAGAACACGCAAACTTTTTCGCAAAAAGGCAGCAACCTGCCCAAAGCAGTGCAGATAAAAGTGGAAAAATATGGATTTTACTTCAAATTTTGAAGCAACATTTCAAAAAGTGCGAAAAAGAGAAAATTTTCTGGGGGGGGAGCTGCTTTGACGAATGCTAGGGCGGTGGCTGATGGCCCTGGGTGCGGTGTTGATTCTGTGCGCGCTGGGCCTGACGGCCTACAACCACTGGGACGACCGGCGCGCTCAGCGCGAGGCGGCCCGCCTGCTGGAAGAACTGAAGGCCGCCGAAAGCGGGGAAGAAACCCTGCTGCTGGACGGGGCTGAATGGCTGGGCTGGCTGCGCATTCCCTCGCTGGAGCTGGAGCTTCCGGTGCAGGCGGAGTGGAGCTACCCTGCCTTAAAGACCTCGCCCTGTCGCTGCGCAGGTACGCCGGAGGCGGGGCTGGTGATTGCAGCCCACAACTACGAGCAGCATTTTGCCCGGCTCAGCCTGCTGACGGCGGGGGACGCGGTGGAGTTCACGGACGTGAGCGGTGCCGTACACCGGTATACCGTGATGCAGGTGGAGACGCTGGCCCCCACCGCCGTGGATGAAATGACCGGCGGCGACTGGGATTTGACCCTGTTCACCTGCACCTACAGCGGGCAGGCCCGCGTAACCGTGCGCTGTGTGAAAACGGCGGGGTAAGGCGGCAGATGCGGCGATAAGACAATAAAAACGTGCGGCATCGCAAGGCGAGGAGAGACCCTCAGCCGGGCGGTGCCGCACGTTTTTGTGTGTTTGAGCGGTTTTTATCCGGAATGAGTTGCTGTATAAAAAAGAGCGGTTCGGCGAAAATGCGCCGGTTCGCTGCCTTGCTGAACAGTGGGGTTCGCGGCCTCGTTCGAGTTTGGGGGCGCTGCGGCCGCGGCAGGCCCGGCGGGGTTATTCGGGCGTGGAGTTGTAGTGCTTTTGGCGGCGCGCCTGAAGGTACTGTTCCAGCACACGGAAGCAGCACTCGATGTCCGCCTGCGGGCAGCGCTCCGCCAGCAGGGCCAGCGTTTCGCCGAACACCCGGGTGTCGTACTGGGTGTGGCAGTGGTTCAGGGCAAGGCCCGCCTCGGTGGGCAGGTACAGCATCTTCCGCCGGCTGCCGGGGTAGGGGCGGCGCTGCACAAGGCCCTTGGCCCCCAGCTTTTTCATCAGCTGGGACACCGCCGCCCGGGAGATGCCCCAATCCAGCGAAAGCTCGGCGGCGGTTTTGCCGTCGTGCTCAATGATGTATTTCAGGGCGTGCACCTCGGTGGCGGTGTAAAGCCGGCCGGTGCCGTAATCCGTGGGCAGGTTGGAGGACAGGTAAAGCTGGGCCGTCTGATGCAGAATGTCCGCCTTTTCGGCGATGGAGAGCTGTTCCATGGGGTCCTTTCCGGGCTGGTGCGCCCTGTGCCAAGCAGTGCAGAAGGTGGTAAGTTGCTTAACAATAGCATACCACACCTGGCGGCGGTTGACAAATCGTGGAAAAGGGGATACAATCAGCTTAAAAGTTAAGCAGCTTAACTTATTTGACGGCCGCAGGATGAGCGCTTGCGGCCACGCGCCGAATGGAGGAAACGAAACATGGAGATCAAGACGGTACATCTGGTGTATTACAGCGCCACCGGCAACACCCAAACGGTTGCCCGTGCCATCGGCGAGGCCCTTGCCCAGGGGCTGAACGCCGCGCTGCGCGAGGTGGACTTCACGCTGCCCGCGGCCCGGCAGGCGGTGCAGAGCTTTGGCCCGGGGGACCTGGTTGTGGCGGCCACGCCGGTGTATGCCGGGCGGGTGCCCAACAAGATGCTGCCCTATGTGCAGGAAAAGCTGGTGGGCGGCGGCGCGCTGGCGGTGCCGGTGGTGACCTTTGGCAACCGGAGCTATGACAACGGCCTGAAGGAGCTGCAGGTGGAGCTGGAAGGCCACGGCTTCCGTGTAGTGGCAGGCGCGGGCGTGCCCACCGAGCACGTGTTCTCGGCCAAGCTGGCCCCCGGCCGCCCCAACGGGGACGACCTGGCCGGGCTGGCAGCCTTTGGCCGGCAGGTGGCCGAGAAGGTGGCGGCCCTCACCGAGGCCCCGGCGCAGCCGGTGGAGGTGCGGGGCGAATTCCCGGCCCCCTATTACACCCCTAAGGGCACCGACGGCAAGCCTGCGGTGTTCCTGAAGGCCAAGCCCAAGACCGACCCGGCCAAGTGCAATGGGTGCGGCGTGTGCGCCGCCGTGTGCCCCATGGGTTCGGTTTCGGCCGAGGACCCGAGCCAGGTAAACGGCATCTGCATCAAGTGCCAGGCCTGCGTGAAGAAGTGCCCCACCGGCGCAAAGTACTTTGACGATGCGGCGTTCCTCTCTCACGTGGCCATGCTGGAGCAGAACTTCACTCGGCCCACCCAGGCGGAGTTCTTCCTGTAAGAGGAAAGCGGGCGCGGGTTCTGCACCGCCCGGAACATCAAACGCATATGGACAAAAGGCCCAACCCTGCACCGCTGCGGGGCTGGGCTTTTTTGCGTGAGGGACGGAATTTTGGGCGGATTTGCCCATATGGTTTGCACTTGCTAACTTTTTTTATCCAACCGCCCAAACTTGCGGAAAAGGGGTTGACAAAATTAGTTAGCCGGGGTAAACTCTTACTTGTTTCAGAGGTTAGCTGATTCTAACCGCTGTGCAAAAAAATATCAGAATTGCAAAGAGATGTGGCAAAGTGCCGTTTCATCGCACTTTGTTGAGAGGAGGATGCCTCTTGATGCCGTTGACGATGGCGAAACCCGGCGAGACGGTCGTGATCCGCAAAATCACCGGGAAGGACGAGGTGCGCCAGCACTTGGCGGAACTTGGGTTTGTGGTTGATAGTCCGGTCACCGTGGTGAGTGAGATCTCGGGCAATCTGATCCTTCAGGTGAAGGACAGCCGGATCGCCCTGGACAAAACCATGGCAAACCGGGTGATGATTTAAGGAGGAATGAAGCATGAAGACCCTGAAAGACGTGAAGGTGGGCGAAAACGCTGTGGTCAAGCGGCTGCACGGCGAAGGCCCCGTGAAGCGGCGCATCATGGACATGGGCATCACCAAGGGCGTGGAGCTGCATGTGCGCAAGGTTGCCCCCCTGGGTGACCCCATGGAGCTGAACGTGCGCGGCTATGAGCTGAGCGTGCGCAAGGCCGATGCGGAAATGATCGAGGTTGAGTAAAAAGCAGGGACGTGCTTTGAAAAAACGTCTTTTCTTTTTGCGGAATGGTTAGCGGCAACTAATTTTTGTTACGGCTGGCTAACAAACGGCGCGGGCCGCACGGCCCGCCTGGGTGCATTGAGTACGGAGGAGTGAAACGAATGAGCATTACCATTGCTCTTGCCGGCAACCCGAACTGCGGCAAGACCACATTGTTCAATGATCTGACCGGTTCCAACCAGTACGTTGGCAACTGGCCTGGCGTTACCGTTGAAAAGAAGGAAGGCAAGCTGAAGGGCCATAAGGACGTGGTCATTCAGGACCTGCCCGGCATTTACAGCCTGAGCCCCTACACCCTGGAAGAGGTTGTGGCCCGCGGCTATCTGGTTAAGGAAAAGCCCGATGCCATCCTGAACATCGTGGACGGCACCAACATCGAGCGCAACCTGTACCTGACCACCCAGCTGCTGGAGCTGGGCCTGCCCGTTGTGATGGCCGTGAACATGATGGACCTGGTCCGCAAGAACGGCGATAAGATCGACGTGAAGAAGCTGGCCGCCGAGCTGGGCTGCCAGGTGATGGAGATCAGCGCCCTGAAGGGCGAGGGCGGCGTGGAAGCAGCCGAGAAGGCCGCCGCCGCTGCCCAGGCTCACAAGGTGGGCGAGCTGCCTCATGTGTTTACCGGCAGCGTGGAGCATGCCATTGCCCACATCGAAGAGTCCATTCAGGGCAAGGTGGATGAGCAGTACCTGCGCTGGTACGCCATCAAGCTGTTCGAGCGTGACGAGAAGGTTATTGCCGAACTGAAGCTGGACAGCGAGCTGTCGAAGCATCTGGAAGCCCACATCAAGGACTGTGAGAACGAGATGGACGACGATGCCGAGAGCATCATCACCAACCAGCGTTACGCCTACATCAACAAGGTTGTGGAGCGCTGCGTGGTGAAGAAGGCGGCCAAGCACAGCCTGACCACCTCCGATAAGATCGACCAGTTCGTTACCAACCGTGTTCTGGCCCTGCCCATCTTCGCGGTGATCATGTGGGCCGTGTACTGGATCGCCATGGGTCCCTTCGGTTCGTTCCTGACCGACTGGACCAACGACGTTCTGGGCAGCGAGTGGCTGGTGGAAGGCTCCCGCTCCATTATGGAGGGCCTGGGCTGCGCCGACTGGCTGACCGGCCTGGTGGCCGACGGTATCTTCGCCGGCGTTGGCGCGGTTCTGGGCTTTGTTCCCCAGATGCTGGTTCTGTTCTTCATGCTGTCCATCCTGGAGGATGTGGGTTACATGGCCCGCGTTGCCTTCATCATGGATCGTATCTTCCGCAAGTTCGGCCTGTCCGGCAAGAGCTTTATCCCCATGCTGATCGGCTCCGGCTGCGGCGTGCCTGGTGTTATGGCTTCCCGTACCATCGAGAACGAGCGTGATCGCCGCATGACCATCATGACCACCTGCTTCATCCCCTGCGGCGCCAAGATGCCCATCATCGGCCTGATTGCCGGTGCTGTGTTCGGCGGCAGCGGCCTGGTGGCTGTGTCTGCTTACTTCATCGGCGTGGCCGCCATCGTCATCTCCGGCATCATGCTGAAGAAGACCAAGCTGTTCTCCGGCGATCCCGCTCCCTTCGTTATGGAGCTGCCCACCTACCATGTGCCCAGCGCCAACAACGTGCTGCGCGCCACTTGGGAGCGCGGCTGGTCCTTTATCAAGCGTGCCGGCACCGTGATCGTGGCCTCCACCATCGTGCTGTGGTTCCTGCAGGGCTTCGGCTTTGTGGACGGCGCATTCCAGATGGTCGAGGACAACAACGACTCCGTTCTGGCGGCCATTGGCCAGGCCATCTGCGTGATCTTTGCCCCTCTGGGCTTCGGCAACTGGAAGGCCACCGTGGCCACCGTTACCGGCCTGATCGCCAAGGAGAACGTGGTTGCTACCTTCGGCGTGCTGTACCAGTACGCGGGTGAGCTGTCCGATAACGGCGACGAGATCTGGAACCTGGTTGCGGCCGATTACACCCCGATTTCTGCCTACGCCTTCATGATCTTCAACCTGCTGTGCGCTCCCTGCTTCGCGGCCATGGGCGCCATCAAGCGTGAGATGAACAACGGCAAGTGGACCGCGATTGCCATCGGCTATATGTGCGGCTTCGCTTACCTGATCTCCCTGATCGTTTACCAGCTGGGCGGCCTGATCCTCGGCGAAGTGGGCTTCGGTCTGGGTACCGTGGCGGCCATCATCGCCCTGGCGTTCCTGCTCTACATGATGTTCCGCAAGAATAAGTACAGCAACGACCATCTGTCCATCAGCGCGGTGGATGCAGTGGGCAACCGTTGATTGCTTGAATTGATCGCTCTGCGCTGCGGCCCTTGTGGCCGGCACAGAAAGTCAAAAAGCTTCTGAAAGGAGTACGCTATGAATCTTCCAACGATCTTGATTGGGCTGATTGTTCTTGGGGTGTTTGTGGCCATTGTGGGCACTTCCATCCGGAACCATAAGAACGGAAAGGGTGGCTGCTCCTGCGGCGACAGCTGCGGCGGCTGTGCCTGCGCAGGCATGTGCCACCCGGAAGAAAAGAAATGACATGCGGCAAACGCCGTATGGCCGAGGGCCGCTGTAAAACCAATTACAGCGGCCCTCGGGCTGTTTCAAGACGAAGGAGCGTGAACGGATGGAGGAGCTGAGCTGTGCCGGCCGGGATTATCTGGAGGCCATGCTGCTGCTGGAGAACAGCCAGGAGAAGGTTCACTCGGTGGATCTGGCCCGCGCCATGGGCGTGACCCGTGCCAGCGTCTGCCGCGCCGTCGGCAGCCTGTGTGAGAGCGGCTTTCTGGCCATGGAGGGCCGGTTGCTGCATCTGACTGAAAAAGGCAAGGCTGCCGCCATGGCGAACCACGAAAAGCAGCTGTTCTTTGAGCAGATGCTGCAGAAGGCCGGCGTTGCGCCGGAACAGGCCCGGCAGGACGCCTGCCGCATGAAACACGCGGTGAGCGATGAGAGCTATCTCTGTCTGAAGGGATGAGCGCCTGGCCACTTGCGAAAATACTGTTTTGCCGAACGGGATAAAACAGTGCTTCTTAATAAAAAATGAACACAGCGCGGTGAAGCGGCCGATTGACCGGCCGTTTCACCGCGCTGCTTGGTATACCCGGGCTTTGACGGAAGCCGGGGCGGGGCGCTATAATAAAACCAACGCGGAATCCTATCATTAAAAAGATAAAAGCGGCGGCTGCCCGGCGGGCTGCGGGTGCTTTGCGGCACCGGCGGCGCTTTGGGCGGTGCCGATGGGCCTGAAAACATGGTTAAGGAAAGGGAGAGACCCTATGCGCAGCCAGAACATTGTACTGTTTTCCTCCGGCGTTTCGGAGCGGGAGGGCATTTCCCTGGCCATCCGGGATGCACTGGAGGCCATGGGCTATTCGTGCAGCTACTGGCGGGAGCTGTTCCGCGACGCAAAGGACAGCCGGAACATCTCGCTGCTGCCCATGCTGGTGAAGAAAATTCCCACCTTTGACTTTGCCGTGCTGATCTGCGAGGGGCACGACCGAACCATGGTACAGCGGGGCGAACACGGTGAAACGGTGCCGACCATGCGGGACAACGTACTGTTTGAAATCGGCCTCTGCGTCATGGCGCTGGGGCTGCCGCGGGTGATTCTTGTAACGGACGGGCAGGTGCGCCTGCCGGAGGACCTGATGGGCCCCAACAACAGCCTTGCCGTGAAACAGGTCTGCTACTGTGCGGCCGATGCGGCCAGCGTGCAGCAGGCGGCCGCCAATACCGCCCGCTACATTGCCGGAGTGCCGGACGCCTGCGGGCAGATTCAGGCATACATTGAGCAGAACAAGGCCTGCTACAGCCCGGTGGTGGTGGGCGCGGCGGCCAACACGGCCTGCGGCTACGCCAGCAATTTTGTGGTTCGCCTGCTGAATGGGCTGGACGGAACGGTTACGCTGGAAGGCCCGGATCGCTGGAACGGCGAGCGGGTAGCCCTGCACATTGTGCTGCCCCAGTCGCTGCGGCAGCAGACGGTTCCGGCCACCGATGGGCTGCGCAAAGGGCGCATGGCCGGGGCGGCCTACCGCCCGCTGGAGTTTTTCTACCGGATGGAGGGGGAGACGCTGGCCATTTATGACTTTCCCACCTCGTTGGCAACCAGCTACAAAACGGCCCGTATGATCCTGCAGATGGAGGCGGACGACACCGGCGACCAACAGGCGGAACAGCGCTTTCTGGCCAAGGAGCTGGACCTGTTTGAGGGGACGCTTCGGGCCCTGCAGTGCGAAGCCTTTGTGCATCAAACCCTGAGCCAGCAAATGCCGGAGAAGGGCGAGGGCTGGCTGAAGCAGCGCAGCGCCGCGCTGGCCCGGCGGATGGAGCAGATGGTGACGGTGGAGCGGGCGTAAGAGGGAGAAGCCGAGCGGTTGGGACGGATTCTGCGGCGCCGGCGTTTCGCCGGTAAGATTACCCGGTTCCCGTTCCGCTTGCAATTGCCCCCATTCTATCCATATACGTCAGCAGCTTTTGTAAATCGGCTTTATGCATAACGACCGTATTATGCAATACCCCTTCAGACCAATTGTGAAAGGCGCAAATCTTGCGGCATTTTTTTGCGGAATCCGTATAAACTTCTCCATTGCCGCAGGCCGTTGCCCCTGAATACCAGGACGATCACCGGAATGACTTGAGCCAGTCTCGCCGGCGGCAAGGTGATTTTGTAAAACCGCAAAGACGGCGGATCGGCCGCAAACGCCGACGATCCCCGCTCTTCCAAAAGAGAGCGGAAACTTTTTCGCAAATGGCTTGACAGCGGCGCGGAAATATGATATTCTTTCAGCGTTGAGGTTAGCAAACGCTAACTAAAGCAAGTCAACACAGCGTTCCCCCCAAAGTTACCCCTCGGTGCCTGCGGCAGGTGCAGCCCAAAACTGCACAAACACCGGATGCACCTTCTTTTAACCCACCAGGTTAGCTAAAGCTAACTAAACTGCGCTGAACCAGACCGAACAAAGGCCATGGCCCCGCACAAGCCGCATTTCGAGCGGCCCGGCGGCCCGGCCAACGCGAGCGAAGGAGAAATCCATGGACAACACCACCCTGGAGCACTATCTGGCCCATTACTGCGCCGCCACCCTGCTGGGGGAAAAATCCGCCAGCCTGGTGTCGCTGCCCCGGGAAGAGTGCGCCCGCATTGGCCTGCAGCTGCGGGAATACAACCGGCAGCTGGGGCCGAAGGGGCTGGTGTTTACGCTGCTGTGCGCCTGCCGCCGCCGTCTGCTGCTGCTGGTTTACCGGCCGGCCATGCTGGAACGGGAGCTGGCGGCCCCACAGGCGGCTGCCATGCTGGAACAGCTGGGGTACCCCATGGAAGAAAACCTGCGGGCCAAGCTGAACCGTCTGCAGGCCCGTTTTGCCGAAGGCGGGGGCTTCCCCCATGAGATCGGTCTGTTTCTGGGGTATCCGCCCGAGGATGTGCGGGCTTTTGTGGCCACCGGCGGGGCGGGCTGCAAGCTGTGCGGCTATTGGAAGGTCTACCACAACGTGGAGGCCGCCCGGGCGTGCTTTGCCCGGTATGACGCCTGCCGTGACCGGCTGTGCCGGGCCATTGCGCAGGGAACCACGATTTCACAGCTGCTCTGCGCGGCGTGAGATACAAAAAAACACCAGATTCAGGAGGAAGAACAACAATGAGCAAGATTGCAGTGATTTATTGGTCCGGCACCGGCAACACCGAGCAGATGGCCCAGGCTGTGGCTGAGGGCGCACAGGCCGCCGGTGCCCAGGTGGAGACCTTCACCGTGGATGCCATCGACGCCGGCGCTGCTGCTGAGTACAGCAAGCTGGCTCTGGGCTGCCCCGCCATGGGCGCCGAGGTGCTGGAGGAATCCGAGTTTGAGCCTTGGTTCAGCGAGCTGGAGGGCCGCCTGTCCGGCCATCAGGTGGCGCTGTTCGGCTCTTATGGCTGGGGCGATGGCCAGTGGCTGCGCGACTGGGCGGAGCGCACCGAGGGCGACGGCGCAGCCCTGTGCGGTGAGCCTCTGGCTGTGCACGAGGCCCCCGATGACGATGCTCTGGCTCAGTGCAAGGCGCTGGGCGAGGCGCTGGCCAAGGCCTGAGTTCTCCTGCATGGATGTACCATCCCATCCTTCACGATGAAAATAGGGCCTGAACCCATTGGCCCAAAAAAGACGGCGGGATCGCTTTCCGGTGTGAACCGGAAGGGCAGTGTCCCGCCGTTTTTTCGGTTTCTGCGGCGCATCCCGGCGGGCGGGCTTGCCCATCCCGGCGGGATGTGGTATTCTGTAAAAAAGTACAACCTATTGAATTTATAGACAACGGATTGAATTTGTTGCCGGCCGGGCCAAGGCAGAAGATGCAGGTCGGCGGCGAACGGGAGGATACGATGGAATACACCATTTCCAATGGAACGCTGACTCTCACGGTTTCGACCCATGGAGCAGAGGCCGTCAGCCTGAAAAACGCAGCCGGGCAGGAGATGCTCTGGCAGGCAGACCCGGCCATCTGGCCCCGGCACGCCCCCATCCTGTTTCCATGGACGGGCAAGCTGACCGGCGGCAGCTTCTTCTGGAAGGGCCGGGAATACGCAGGCGGGCAGCATGGCTTTGCGCGGGACCTGGAGCATCGGCTCATCAGCAGGGCCAGCCATTCCATTACGCTGGAGCTGACCGACGGGCCGGAGACGGAAGCGCGGTTCCCGTTCCGTTTTGCTCTGCGCTCCACCTTCCGGCTGGAGGGAAGCACCGTGCACCACACGCTGGAGGTGGAAAACCGGGACAGCGACCCAATGCCCTTCGGCATCGGCTATCACCCCGGCTTTGCGGTGCCCTTTGACGAGCAGCACACCACCGAGGACTATGAGTTCCGGTTTGATACCCCCCAAAGCCCCCTGTGCATCGACTGCCTGCCCCACGGGCTGGTGAACGGAACGTGCTACTATCTGGCCGCCAACACCGACCGCATTCCGCTGACCGACCGGCTGTTTGACAACGACAGTTTCTGCATGGCCAATCTGACGGCCAAAACCCTGGGCATTGTGGAAAAGGACACCGGGCGGAACATCACCTGCCGCATTGAGGGCTACCCCTATGCGCTGATCTGGAGTGCCCACAGCGAGAAGATCCGCTTTGTGTGCATTGAGCCCTGGCACAGCCTGCCCGGCACCGAAACCGGAAGCCAGCAGTGGGCCGACCGCCCCGCGGCGGCGATCCTGGCCCCCGGCCAGAGCTGGAGCACCTGCCTGACCACGAATTTTGAGAGGTAACGAACCATGGATGGAATGACGGAACGCACGGCCCTGCTGCTGGGTGAAGACGGGGTTGAGCGGCTGAAAAAAGCCCATGTGCTGCTGTTTGGCCTGGGCGGCGTGGGCAGCTATGCGGCCGAGGCCCTGGCCCGGGCCGGGGTGGGCAGCCTGACCCTGGTGGACGACGACACCGTGAGCGAGAGCAACCTGAACCGCCAGCTGGTGGCCCTGCACAGCACTCTGGGCCAGAACAAGGCCCAGGTGGCCGCCGCCCGCATTCGGGACATCAACCCGGACTGCAACGTGACGGTGGCCCCGGTGTTTTATATGCCCGCCACCTCCCACGAGCTGCCCTTTGACGGCCCGGTGCACTACGATTACATTGTGGACGCCATTGACACGGTGACGGCGAAGCTGGAGATCATCCGGCAGGCGCAGGCGGCGGGGGTGCCGGTCATCAGCAGCATGGGCACCGGCAACAAGCTGCACCCGGAACTGCTTCAGCTGACGAAGCTCTCCAAAACCACCGGCTGTCATCTGGCGCGGGTGATGCGCAAGGAGTGCCGTGCCCGCGGCCTCAAGGACATTCCGGTGGTCTATTCCACGGAGGCCCCGATTCCGGCCAAGGCCAAGGTGGAGGCCCCGGCCACCGCCAGCCCCGGCCGCACCGGGAGCCCCAAAAAATCGGTGCCCGGCAGCGTGAGTTTTGTGCCCGGTACGGCCGGGCTGATTCTGGCCGGGGCGGTCATCCGTGCCCTGGCCGGGGTGGAGGAATAATCCTCGGATTTCAACACGATGTGAAAAAAGGAGCCTGAATTTTCGGCGAGAACGCCGATGATTCAGGCTCGTTTTTGTGAACTGTGCCAAACTCAATTGTGAAAAACCCAAGGTCACGGAAAACTTCAGGCAGCCCCACGGCACAAAAGAAGGGTGTATGCTGCGTAGGCTGTCAGGCAGGCCGCCCCCTGCCAGCGGGCAAACCGGCCGGTGAACAGCATGGGCAGAAGGGCCAGCAGGTTGATGCCGAGGCAGAAGGGAAAATCCAGCGTGAGGGTCTGGGCCCCCATGGGCAGCGGGCCGCCGTTCACCAGGCGGCAGACGGGCAGAATAAGGGCAATGTCAATGAGATTGGCCCCCAGAATGTTCCCCGCCGAAAGGCTGGCCTGCCGCTTGAAAATGGCGGTGAGGGTGGTCACCAGCTCCGGAAGAGAGGTGCCGATGGCCACGATGGTCACGGCGATGAGGCTTTCGGGCAGGCCAAGCCCGCGAGCCAGCGCCCGGGCGGAATTCACCAGCAGCCTGGCCCCGGCCAGAATTCCGGCCAGGCCGAGGGCGAACCCGAACAAATGGCCGGCGGCGTCCCGGCGGGTGGGGCGGGGCAGCTCCGTTTGTGCAGCAGCGCCCCGGCTGGTGCGCCCGGCGTGAAGGCTCTCGGCCACAGCCAGCGCCAGAAGCGCGGCCAGTGGCAGGCAGCCGGGGCCGGTGAGCCGGCCGTCCCGGCAGGCAAGCCACAGGCAGAGAATGGCGGTGATGAGCAGAAACGCCTTGGCGGTGCAGTCCCGCCGGCGCACCCGGCCGGGCAGAAACACCATGGCCAGGGCCAGAATCAGCCCGGTGTTGGCGGTGACGCTGCCCACTGCGTTGCCGATGGCCAGCTCCGACTGCCCCTGCGCTGCCGCCATGGTGGACACCAGCAGCTCCGGCAGGGTGGTGGCCAGGCTGACCACTGTGGCCCCAATGAGAAACTGTGGCATTCCGCTGGCGGCCGCCATCCAGCAGGCGGCGTCCACAAACAAATCGCCGCCCTTTACGGTGAGCACCAGACCAAGTAAAAACATAACGCTCGCCAGCCAAAGCCCTGCCATTGCAATCACCTCAAAAAAGCGTATGCAGGGACAGGGCTTCGGAGAACCGCATAAAAAATTCCGGCCCGCCAAAGCCGCCCCGCAAGGGGAAGCTCCGGCAGGCCGGACATTGTTTATTGGGTTAAAACCGCGTCAAAAAGCGATCAATAGGCCTTGCCCCAGACCACCATCTTCTTGGCGGGCTTGCCGCAGCAGGGGCAGACATCGCTCAGCTGCTCCTGCTCAAAGGGCATGCAGCGGCTGGAGAGGTCGGCCTCGGCCTTCATCTTCTCCTCGCAGGCCAGGTCACCGCACCACATGGCTTTGATGAAGCCGGTGGTACCGGCGGCCAGCTCCTTCACTTCCTCCCAGTTGTGGGCGGCGAAGGTGCGGGCTTCCCGGTTTTCCAGGGCGCGCTGGTAGATGTTCTTGGCCAGGGCCTCCAGCTGGGCGGGAATGGCAGTCTCCAGCTCGTCCAGGCTCACGAACACCTTTTCGCGGGTGTCGCGGCGCACCAGCACGCACTGGTTCTTCTCCATATCCTTGGGGCCGATTTCCAGGCGCAGGGGCACGCCCTTCATCTCCCACTGGCTGAACTTCCAGCCGGGGCTGTTGTCGCTGTTGTCCAGCTTCACGCGGGCAAACTTGGAAATGCGGGCGGCCAGCTCCTCCGCCTTCTCGCTCACGCCGGGCTTGTGGGCCGCGATGGGAACGATCACCACCTGGAAGGGAGCGATGGCGGGGGGCAGAATCAGGCCCTCGTCGTCGCCGTGGGTCATGATGATGGCGCCGATCAGACGGGTGGAAGAACCCCAGCTGGTCTGATAGGGGTGCTGCAGCTTGTTGTCGCGGCCGGCAAAGGTCACGTCGTAGGCCTTGCTGAACTTATCGCCGAAGTAATGGCTGGTGCCGCTCTGCAGGGCCTTGCCGTCCTTCATCATGGCCTCGATGGTGTAGGTGGCCTCGGCACCGGCAAACTTTTCCTTGTCGGTCTTGCGGCCCTTCAGCACGGGAATGCACAGGTCGTTCTGGCAGAAGTCGGCGTAGCAGTTCAGCTGCTGCTCCGTCTCAGCCTCGGCCTCGGCAGCGGTCTCATGGATGGTGTGGCCCTCCTGCCACCAGAACTCACGGGTGCGCAGGAAGGGACGGGTGGTCTTTTCCCAGCGCACCACGCTGCACCACTGGTTGTACTTCATGGGCAGGTCACGCCAAGAGTGCAGCACATGGGCGAAATGGTCGCTGAACAGGGTCTCGCTGGTGGGGCGCACGCACAGCCGCTCCTCCAGAGGGTTCGCGCCGCCGCTGGTCACCCAGGCCACCTCGGGGGCGAAGCCTTCCACCAGCTCGCCCTCCTTCTTCAGCAGGCTCTCGGTGATCAGCATGGGCATGGCCACGTTTTCATGGCCGGTGGCCTTGAACCGGGCATCCAGATCCTTCTGGATGTTTTCCCAGATGGCGTAGCCGTAGGGGCGCATCACCATAAAGCCCTTCACGCTGGAATAATCTACCAGCTCTGCCTTCAGGCAGATGTCGGTGTACCACTGGGTAAAGTCCACTTCCTGGGCGGTAATGGCCTCAACCAGCTTTTTTTTGCCTTCACTCATGTTTAAACTCCTTCATCCTGGGCCGAAACCGCGGCCCTTCACGAAAAAAGCCCCCTGCACGGGTTGGGCAGGGGGGCGGACCGGACGTTTCCCGTCCGAAAAACCAAATCAGGTATTGGCGTCGATGAAGCGGACCACGTCGCCCACAGTGTGCAGCTTCTCCACCTCTTCGTCGGGCACTTCGATGCCGAACTCATCCTCCAGGCTCATGACCATATCGACCACGTCCAGGCTGTCGGCGTCAAAATCCTCCATGATGTTGCTGTCCATGGTGATACGGTCTTCATCAATTTCCAGCTGTTCCGCCAGCATGGTGCGGACCCGCTCAAAAATTTCGTCCATATCCGAAAACTCTCCTTTGTCTCGCAGGGCAATCAATGCCGTTAAAATTCCCCTTGCACAACGGGAAATGTGAAAGGGCAGCAGCCGCCAGAAAAAAGAGAAGTTCCCATCAGGGGCCGCCGAATCTATATTGTTTATAGCCTATCTTCCCCCCCTTGTCAAGGCCTTTTTGACAAATGGCCGCGGATGTGGACAGACGGACCAAACGGGGCGAAAATTCGCACCCTGCGGTTTGGCCGGGTCGGATTGGCTGCAAGGCCCTGCAGATGGGCCTTTCTGCGGAAGGTTTAAGATTGGTTTGATTTTCCGGCCTTCTTTTATGCTATGATAAAAAAGAGAAACTGGGGAGGGGATTCTATGACCATTCCGGAGCGGCTCAGACGATTATGTTGGTGATCGCCGGAATTTTGCTGCTGATCGGGCTGGGGGCGCTTGTTGCTTTGCTGGAAACGATCTATCTGCCCCGGCTGGGCCTAACCCTGCAGGAGTTGCACGATCTGGAGGGCAAGCTGATGCCTTATGCCGAAAAGAACAACGGCCTGTTTGAAGTGAAGGAGTGCTTCAACGAAAAGACCCAGTGGAGCGGTACGCAAACGCTCATCACACCCAAAGGCCGTGAGACCTTCCGCCTGCTCTACTTGAAAGCCCGATCGAAACAACAGAAAAGGCCCTCCCACACGGGAGGGCCTTTTGCTGCATTCTGGCTTAGTTGTCGCCCACCAGCTGCTTGAACGCCTGGTGCAGGCCGGTGGAGGCCAGGCCGCTGACCATGCCGGCCAGGATGGTGCCGGCGTCGATGGCGGGCCAGCTGGCCCAGCAGGCCAGGGCAACGCCCAGGGCGGCGCACAGGGTGGGAATGAACTTGTTGTCCACGTCCTTCACCCACTTTTTGGTCACATAGCCCACGCACAGGCACAGGCCCACGATGACCGGAATCATGTAATCCGACAGATACGAAATGTCCATGGTTAGTCCTTTCCTGCGGTTTCAAGGTCCGCAATTCGGTGGTTGATCACCTTGATCTGCTCCTCCATCACCGGTACGCGGCGGGCGAAGTTGTTATGTTCCCGCACCTCGCGGGTCAGCTCCTCCAGCTTGGTGTCGGTGACGGCCTGCGTTTTGCCGTTGGCGATGAGCACCCCGATGAGGGTCACGCCGCCGCCGATCAGCGCCACAATGATGCTCTCCATGTCAGCCCTCCAGCA
>Ga0129315_1000650_pt1 | contig 23562 bp, 19 predicted proteins | sample Cm827metagenome_FD_94432 | JGI IMG/M metagenome (GOLD analysis project Ga0129315, IMG submission 94432) | Eastern black-and-white colobus group fecal microbial communities from Wisconsin, USA - Cm827 metagenome | ecosystem: Host-associated > Mammals > Digestive system > Large intestine > Fecal...
TCGAATGCTACGTCTGTTCCCAGTCCGTATCTCTGGTGCAGCACCTTTGTGATAGCTGCTGTCAGAGTTGTCTTGCCGTGGTCAACGTGGCCGATAGTTCCGATGTTGATATGCGGCTTGGTTCTCTCGTACTTCTGCTTTGCCATACCTGCCTCCTATGAAAAATTTTATTTACTTAATTAAATCTGGAGCTGTTGAGCAGACTTGAACTGCCGAACCTCTTCCTTACCAAGGAAGCGCTCTACCAACTGAGCTACAACAGCGCATGCAACATGATGATATTACAGCAAATCACAATTGCTGTCAAGCCTTGAAAAGGGGACAGCCACCGGTCATCCGGGGCTGTCCGGACTCTTATATCATGTTGCGGGAAAATCATCGGTCTTCGAATATCAGGCTTCCGACTTGAAGTAGTCGACTGCGGACTCAAAGAGCTTAAGATCGTACTCTCCAGGGACGTTTTTGTACAGGCCCTGGCCGATACGCTCTGAGTGGCCCATCTTTCCAAGGACGTGGCCGTCAGGCGAGAGGATGCCCTCCACCGCCATCACGGATCCGTTCGGATTGTACTGTATGTCCATGGACGGGTTGTTGTCCAGATCCACGTACTGCGTCAGCACCTGACCGTTGTCGATCAGGTAGTCCATGTCGTCCTCAGTGGCCACGAACTTTCCTTCGCCATGGGAGATCGGCACCGTCAGGATCTGGCCCACAGCCGCCTTTCTCAGCCACGGGGATTTTGTGGAGCACACCCTGGTGCGAACCAACTTGGACTGGTGCCTTCCGATGTCGTTGAACGTCAGGGTCGGGCTGTTCTCCGTCTGAGGAGCGATCTCTCCATAAGGAAGGAGCCCGAGTTTTATGAGCGCCTGGAAGCCGTTACATATGCCGGCGACAAGCCCTCCCTTTTTCTGGAGGAGCTCCATCACGGCCTGGCTCACCGCCTCGTTCCTGAAGAATGAGGTGATGAATTTTCCTGAGCCGTCCGGCTCATCGGCACCGGAGAAACCTCCCGGTATGAATATAGCCTGAGATCTTCTTATAGCCGCAGCGAATTCGTCCACGGATCTCTTCAGGTGGTCTGCGTCGAGGTTGTTCACCACGAAGATCTCGGCTTCTCCGCCGGCGCCCTCTGCGGCTCTGGCGGTGTCGTATTCGCAGTTTGTGCCCGGGAACACAGGTATCAGGAAGCGAGGCTTTCCCTCAACAGCCTTGTGCTCTCCGCCCTGGTATCTCGTCCTGTAGATCACCTCTCTGATAGGCTCAGGATATTTTCCGGTCTCCATGTTATATACCGGCTCCAGTTTGCCCTCGTAGAGCATGTCCAGCTCCTCCAGCTTGATGACCTCGTGGAGGCTGGCGATCGCCGCCTTTCCAGTGGTGCGGCCCAGGCTGGTGAAGTGGTCGCTGAGCTCTGTCTCGTGCTCGAGCTCTATGATGAAGCTGCCGTAGCTGTATCCGAATATGTCTTCCAGCGGTATGACCGGATCGAACTCAAATCCGATGCCGTTGCCTATGGCCATCTTGTAGACGGCCTCTGCAGCACCGCCGTATCCAGGAGTCCTGCAGGCGGCCACGAGTCCCTGGTCGAAGAGTTCTTTGAGTTCCCCGAAGTTCTCCATGAGAGACTGCGCCTCAGGGAGGCCGTCCTCGCCGTATTCAGGCTTCAGGATCACCACCTTGTGGCCCCTGGCCTTGAACTCGGACGAAACGATCCTGTCCAGCTTGCTGGTGGTCACCGCAAAGGATATCAGCGTAGGCGGAACGTGGATGTCCTCGAAGGTCCCGCTCATGGAGTCCTTTCCGCCGATGGCTCCCACGCCCAGCTCCATCTGGGCCCTGTAGGCGCCAAGAACGGAAGACAGGGCCTTGCCCCAGCTCTTGTCGCTGTCTCCCAGCTTTTCGAAGTACTCCTGGAAAGTCAGGTAAACGTCTTTGTATTCCGCACCCTGGGCGAGGAGCTTGCATATGCTCTCTACCACCGCGAGGTACGCACCGTGATAAGGGCTCTTTTCCGAGATATAAGGATTGAATCCGTAGGACATCATGGAAACGGTGTCCGTGGCGCCGCCCAGCACAGGGATCTTGTGGACCATTGCCTGGATCGGCGTCCTCTGGTAGATACCTCCGAAAGGCATGAGCACGGTGCCGCCGCCGATGGTCGAATCGAAGCGCTCGGAAAGGCCTCTTTTGGAGCACACGTTCAGGTCTGCCACCAGCTCCCTCATTCCGCGGCCGAAGTCGGCAGGAAGTGGCTTTTTGTAATCTTCAGCGGCCTCCACGACGGCGTCCTCCTGTTTTTCAGCGCCGTTGGTATCGAGGAATTCCCTTGAGATGTCCACGATCTTCTGACCCCTGAAGGTCATCGTCAGATAAGGCTTCTCGGTGACAGTGGCCACGACAGTGGACTCGAGGTTTTCCCCCTCGGCCAGCTTTTCGAAAGCCTCAGCGTCCTTTGCGGCCACTACCACGGCCATCCTCTCCTGCGACTCGCTGATGGCGAGCTCGGTCCCGTCCAGTCCATCGTATTTTTTCGGCACCTTATCCAGCTGGATGTCCAGGCCGTCCGCCAGCTCTCCGATCGCAACGGAAACTCCTCCGGCTCCGAAGTCGTTGCACCTCTTGATGAGCCTGGTAGCCTCCGGATCTCTGAACAGTCTCTGGATCTTCCTCTCTTCAGGCGCATTTCCCTTCTGGACCTCTGCGCCGCAATGCTCCAGGGACTCCTTGCTGTGAGACTTGGATGAACCCGTGGCTCCGCCGATGCCGTCTCTTCCCGTGCGGCCGCCGAGGAGGATGACCACATCGCCCGGCTCAGGTCTCTCTCTCCTTATGTTGTCAGCAGGCGCGGCGCCGAGTACGGCCCCCACCTCCATCCTCTTGGCCACGTAGCCCGGATGGTATATCTCGTCTACGATGCCGGTGGTGAGGCCGATCTGGTTTCCGTAGGAGCTGTATCCTGCCGCAGCCGTCGTCACGATCTTGCGCTGAGGCAGCTTGCCCTTTCTGGTCTCAGAGGCCGGTGTGAGAGGGTCTCCCGCTCCGGTGACTCTCATGGCCGCGTAGACGTAGCTCCTCCCGGAAAGAGGGTCTCTTATGGCACCGCCTATGCATGTGGCGGCTCCGCCGAAAGGCTCTATCTCGGTAGGATGGTTGTGTGTCTCGTTCTTGAAAAGGAGCACCCAGTCCTGCTCTTCCCCGTCGACATCCGCCTTGAAGTCGACTGTGCAGGCGTTGATCTCCTCCGACTCCACCATGTGGTCGAGCAGCCCCTTTTCCTTGAGGGCCTTCACCGCGATGGTGGCCACGTTCATGAGGCTTACAGGTTTCCTGACGCCGAGCTGCTTCCTCGTCTCCAGGTAATCCTGGAACGTCTTGTTCACCACCGGATCCTTGAAGGTGACTCCCCTGATGGTGGTGTTGAATGTGGTATGGCGGCAGTGGTCGGACCAGTAGGTGTCGATCACCTTGATCTCTGCAATGGTAGGGTCTCTGTGGAGACCTGCGAAGTAGTCGCGGCACATGGCCAGATCAGGGTGGTCCATGGCAAGGCCGTTATCGATCCTGAACTTCTCCAGAGCATCGTTATCATAGCCGATGAACCCCTCGAGAACGGCGACCTTTTCAGGCTCCGGGTAAGACGCCCTGAGCGTCTCCGGCACCTCAAGAGAAGCCTCCCTTGCCTCCACCGGGTTGATCAGGTGTGTGCGGATCCTCTCCAGATCCTGGTCGGAGATGTCCCCCTCCAGGATGTATACCGTAGCCGACTTCACGGCAGGGTCTTCATCGGGAGCGATGAACTTCACGCACTCCTCCGCAGAGCTCGCCCTCTGGTCGAACTGCCCTGGCAGGTACTCCACGGCGATGACCTTCCCTTCTCCGGGATCCAGTTCATCGTATGTGATGTCCACCGGCGGCTCGGAGAATATGGTCTCCTTCGCCTCCTGAAAAGCCTGGTCTGACAGGTCTTCCACAAAATATCTGTTCAGGATCCTGACTCTCTCCACGCCCGGGATGAGCAGGACCTCACGGATCTCCCTGCGGAGCTCCTCGGCCTTGATGGCAAATTCAGGTTTTTTCTCTACATATATTACTCTGACCATGTTCACCTCTCTCCTGGCTATCTATTTCTCCAGAGCCTCAAGTGCCCTGGCTCCGATGTCCTTCCTGTAGTACATATCCTGGAAGCTGACTTTTTCCATGGTTCTGTACGCCTTATCTACTGCCTCTCTGAGGGTCGGGGCCGTTTCTGTCACGCCCAGCACTCTTCCTCCGCTGGTGACCTGAACGCCGTTCTGCAGCTTCGTTCCGGCGATGTAGATCCGGCTGGTGTCATCCGGGAGTGTGACCGGATATCCCTTCTTATAGGAGACCGGGTATCCCCCGGATGCGGCGACCACGCAGCAGGCGCTGTCGCTGCTGAATCTGAAGTCGACATCCGACAGGGTGCCGTTGGTGCATGCCATCATGATATCCAGGAGATCTCCCTGGAGGAGCGGAAGCACCACCTGAGTCTCCGGATCACCGAACCTGCTGTTGTACTCGATGACCTTCGGGCCTTTTTCCGTGATCATGAGACCGAAGTACAGGCATCCCCTGAAGGTCCTTCCCTCCTGGTTCATGGCCTTGATGGTCGGCAGGAAGATCTTCTCCATGCACTCGTCCGCCACGGCCTGTGTGTAGTAAGGATTCGGAGCGATGGTGCCCATGCCTCCGGTATTCAGTCCCTTGTCACCGTCCAGGGCCCGCTTGTGGTCCATGGAGGAGATCATAGGTCTCACCACATTTCCGTCGGTGAAGGCCAGGACGCTGACCTCAGGTCCACGGAGAAATTCCTCTATGACTACGACGTTGCCGCTGTCGCCGAATTTCTTGTCCTCCATTATGGACTTGATCCCCTCGCGGGCGTCCTCTCTGCTCTCAGCGATGATCACGCCTTTTCCGAGCGCGAGGCCGTCGGCCTTGATGACCACCGGGAGCTCTGCCTTTTCCACGTATTCCATGGCCTCTCCGGGATCGTCGAAGGTCCTGTACCCCGCCGTAGGTATGCCATATCTTCTCATCATGTCCTTGGACCAGGCCTTGCTGGACTCTATGATCGCAGCCGAGGCCTTAGGTCCGAAGGCCGGTATGCCCTTTGCCTCCAGCAGGTCCACGAGACCCATGGCCAGGGGATCGTCCGGGGCGACCACCACGTAATCTATGGCGTTGTCCACCGCAAAGTCCACGATCCTGCTCAGCTCTTTCGCTCCAATGTCCACGCACTCCGCGTCGGCCGCGATGCCGCCGTTCCCCGGAAGGGCGTATATCTTATCTACCTTGGGGCTCTTCTTCAGCGCCTTGATGATGGCGTGCTCTCTGCCGCCCCCTCCTACTACTGCTATCTTCATGCTTTTCCTCCCGTTATCCCGGCCGCGGTCATCTCCACGGCTTCTGGCAAAAGGATCCATTCGGCCTGCTCCATGATACGGCGCTGCAGGGTCTCCGGCGTGTCGCCGTCTTTCACCTCCACAGCCTTCTGAGCGATGATCTTCCCTCCGTCGGTCACCTCATTCACGTAATGGACGGTGGCTCCGGACACCTTGACCCCTCTGGCAAGAGCGGCCTCGTGGACCTTGAGCCCATAATATCCGTCACCGCAGAAGGAAGGGATGAGGGAAGGGTGGACGTTCAGGATCCTCTCCGGATATCTGCTCACGAACCCGCTGCTCAGAACCTTGAGGAAGCCCGCCAGTACGATGATCTGGATACCGTTTTCCTCCAGGAGCTCGAGGAGCCTCTCCTCGAAGTTCTCCTTTCCGATGAAGCAGTGTGGGATCCCCGCCTTCTCCGCCCTCTGCAGGCCGTAGGCGTCTCTCCTGGAAGATACCACCAGGGATATCTCACAATGCGGCATCTTCCCCGCCTGCCAGCGGTCTATTATCGCCTGGAGATTCGTTCCCCCGCCGGATATGAGGACCGCCACCTTCGCTTTTTCTGTTTTGTCTGTGTTCTTATCTATGCTGGAATTTTCCATCGTGACCGTCTCCGCTAGTCGTCGAGTCCCGTGATGATGACGCCGTCGCCGCCCTTGACCACCTCGCCGATGACCTTAGCGCGCTCGCCGGCCCCGTTGATTATGGACAGGGCTTTTTCCGCGTCCTCCCTGGCGACTACAACCGTCATGCCAGTTCCCATGTTGTAGGTGTTGAACATGTCCCTCTCAGGGATGTTGCCCTTCTCCATGAGGAGCCTGAATATCGGCAGCACCTCCAGGTCGTCCTTGTTGATCCTGGCGCTGTACCCCTCAGGCAGGCCTCTCGGAATGTTCTCGTAGAAGCCGCCTCCGGTGATGTGCATCACGCCATGTGGCTGGATCTCCTTGAAAAGAGCCAGCATCGGCTTTACGTAGATCTTCGTCGGGGTGAGCAGCGTCTCTCCCAGGGTCTTTCCACCCAGGATCTCAGGCTTCTGGCCCAGGTCGCAGTTCTCCACGTCGAATACCTTCCTCACCAGGGAATATCCGTTTGAGTGGATGCCCGAGCTGGCGATGCCGATGATCACGTCGCCCTCCTTCACCGACTCCTTGTCGATGACCTTTTTCTTGTCAACGATGCCGACCGCAAAGCCCGCCAGGTCGTACTCGTCCTCAGGATAGAAGCCCGGCATCTCCGCCGTCTCTCCTCCTATGAGGCTGCACTCCGACTGGACGCAGCCGTCGGCAACGCCCTTGACGATGTCCGCGATCTTTTCCGGAACGTTCTTGCCGCAGGCGATGTAGTCCAGGAAAAACAGTGGCTTCGCTCCCACACAGATGATGTCGTTAACGCACATCGCCACGCAGTCGATGCCCACAGTGTCGTGGCGATCCTGGAGGAATGCCAGCTTCAGCTTGGTCCCCACGCCGTCGGTGCCGCTTACCAGCACAGGCTCCTCCATGCCGGTGAGGTCCGGCTGGAAAAGTCCTCCGAATCCTCCCACAGGGGCGGTGTTGCCGAAGACCATGGTCTTTGCCACGTGCTCCTTCATCAGCTCAACGGCCCTGTATCCGCTGGTGATATCTACTCCTGCTTCCTTGTAGCTCTCGCTCTGGCTCTTCATCGTGAGTCTATCCTCCTTGCCTTCCGTCGTTATTTGTGCCGTCAACTACCGGTCAACCGCCCGTCAACTGCCCGTCAGTTCATTATTTGTTCTTCTCGCTGATCTTGGTCTCGAACATGTATTTTCCGTCGCTCTGAGGCCTGCCCGCCGGATAACCGTCTCCGAAGCATGCGCTGCAGTATCCCTGATCGTCGGTCTCGCCGATCATCTCTCTCAGCCTCTCCTTCTTGAGGAATCCCAGGCTGTCACAGCCGATGATCTCCTTCATCTCCTCCAGGGTGTGGTTTGCAGCCAGGAGGTTCTTGCTGTCCGGGATATCCGTGCCGTAGTAGCAGGCGTTGGTGAACTCAGGGGCGGTCAGCCTCAGATGGACCTCCTTCGCTCCTGCGTCCCTCAGTTTCTGGACTATGTTCTTCGAGGTGGTGCCCCTCACCACGGAATCGTCGATGAGGACCACTCTTTTTCCACGGACCTCATCCTTGATGACATTGAGCTTGATGTCCACCATCCGCTCTCTCTCGCTCTGTCCGGGAGCGATGAAGGTCCTTCCTATGTACTTGTTCTTGATGAACCCCATGGTGTACGGGATACCGGACTGGTACGCGTATCCGAGGGCCGCGTCGAGGCCGGAATCAGGAACGCCCACCACGACATCCGCATCCACCGGCCAGTCCATGGCCAGGGCTTTTCCCGCATTGACCCTCGCGGAGTGCACGCTGACCCCGTCGATGACGGAATCTGGCCTCGCGAAGTAGATGTACTCGAAGATGCAGATGCGCTTGTTCACACTTCCGCAGTGATCTCTTATGCTCTCGATGCCGTCCTCGGAAAACACCAGGATCTCCCCCGGCTCCACGTCTCTCACGAACTTCGCGGACACGGCGTCAAGGGCGCAGCTCTCGGATGCGACAATGTACGTGCCGTCTTCTCTTACGCCGTAGCACAGCGGTCTGATCCCGTAAGGATCCCTCACGGCGATGAGCTTTGACGGGGACATGATCACCAGGGAATAGGCTCCCCTGATCTTGTTCATCGCCGAGTTGATGGCCTCCTGTATGGACTCAGACGTCAGCCTCTCCTTGGTGATGAGATAGGCTATCACCTCGGTGTCGCTGGTGGTCTGGAAAATGGAACCCTGAAGCTCAAGGGCCCGCCTGAGCTCGAAGGAGTTCACGATGTTGCCGTTGTGGGCCAGGGCCATTCCGCCCTTGATGTGATTGACCACTATAGGCTGGGCGTTGTTCCTGTCGGTGGCACCGGTGGTCCCGTACCTGTCGTGGCCGATGGCTATGCTTCCCGGCCCGAGGGCATCCAGCCTCTCATTGGTGAAAACGTCGTTCACTATTCCCAGATCCTTGTATCCGGTGAATACCCCGTCATCGTTCACCACGATGCCGCAGCTCTCCTGACCTCTGTGCTGAAGCGAGAAAAGCCCGTAGTACACGGTCCTTCCCACCTGGGATCTGTGGGGCGACCAGACCCCGAAAACTCCACATTCTTCTCTAAGCCCGTTCATTGTCTCCTCTTGTTCTCCTGTCATAACGCCTGAGCACTGCTGCTCGTCTTACTGGAACTGCTGACTTACCTTCTTGTCCTTTTCTATCACCGCGTCGTGGGCCTTCTTCCTCTCGTCCCAGAGCTTCTTCTTGAGATCCGGATCGCTCAGAGCCAGGATCTCCACTGCAAGGATACCGGCATTCTTCGCTCCGTCGATGGCAACGCTCGCTACAGGGATCCCAGGAGGCATCTGGACCGTGGAAAGAAGTGCGTCCATTCCCTCGAGGGCCGAAGCCTTGATCGGCACTCCGATCACCGGCAGGATCGTGTTGGCAGCCAGAACACCGCCCAGATGAGCAGCTTTTCCTGCTGCCGAGATGATAACTCCGAATCCGTTGTCCTCTGCGGCCTTGGCGAACCCGATGGCCTCGTCAGGAGTCCTGTGTGCGGAGAAAACGTGGACCTCCGTCGGAACTCCGTATTTCTTCAGCTCGGTCACCGCCTTCTCAACTACAGGCAGATCGCTGTCGCTTCCCATGATAACTGCAACTTTTTTCATAGCCCGGTACCTCCAGTCCTGAATAACCTCACAGGCGCAAAAAGGAACGGCTCCTGTCTTCCGTTCCTGTCTTTTATCAACAATAATATTCGCGTAATAAATCTATCACCTGAAGTCAGTGAGTTCAATCTGTCCCGCGGCCATCCCCGGGCTCGTGGCCTCCCCAGCCGCCAAAATAAGAACATCAAGGGCTTTTTCGTGAACAATTATAACATAAAAAGCAGCCTTCGTTCGGCTGCTGATGTTTATCTATGTATTCATTTGCCGGCATGATCGTCAGCGTTCCATCAGAACGTCCCCAATGTTTTGAAGAGGAACAGCCACAGGAAAATGGTCAGACACGAGAGCGGCGTTGCGAACACCACCGCGTTCCCCGCAAGCTCACCATCGCTGTCCATGGACTGAGCCATGGTGAAGGAGGAGACAGCAGGCGGTGCAGCCAGCATGGCCAGCAGCGCGATGAACTCCTGTCCCCGGAACCCAAGCAGCGCCGCGATGGTGAGCCCCACCGCCGGGAACACGAAAAGCCTCCCGACCAGCGATATTATCAGGTTCTTCTTTCCCGCGGCAACACCCTGAGGGCTGAAGGACGCTCCGAGTATTATCATTGCCATCACGGTGCACGTATCCGACATCGACGAAATGACGCTGTTTACCTGCTTCGGCACCTGTATCCCCAGGGCCATGCATGCGATCGCCGCAAGGGCCCCCAGGATGATAGGGTTCTTCAGGATCCTTATGATCATGTCTCCCGCGGATGTCCTGCCTCCCCTGTGGTATTCCAGGGTTATCACGGCCAGGACGTTATACAGAGGTACGATCACCATGATCAGCGCCGCCGTGGCCGCCGCGTTCCCCTTCCCGAAAATGTTTATGGTTATCGGCAGCCCCATGATCACGAAGTTGCTCCGGTAGATCGCCTGTATCATTGCGCCCCTGGTCTTGTCGCTCTTCACTATCCTGTGGACGAATGCCCAGGTCAGGCCGAACATCACCATGAGAAATGTCACCCCGTACAGCTCCAGTCTCATGTCGATGGACTCACTGATGTTGGAAGAATAGAGGTTCTCGAACATCAGGGCGGGAAAGAACACGATGAAGATCATGTGGTTCACCCGCTTCACCTCGTCACCGTCCAGGATGTTGAACTTCCGTATCAGGAACCCGATGAGCAGGTATATCATCAGCGGCAGTACGGCGTTAAAGCAAATTATCAGATTTCCCAGCATCCGAAAAAGTCTTCCTTTCTGAAAAAAGTCTGTTGTGTCTGCGAAGTCTTGCGGCGGCCTGAGTCCGTGCCGCCCGGCGGATCATGTTCGAGGCCGTGGCTATGTGGCCCTGGCGGACCGGGGCCACATAGCCCAATCAAAAAGGCTGCCACATGACAGCCTCTCGTAATATCACTTTTGCTATATTATAACTTTTCCATGACTTTGTCAGCAAACTCCGTGCACTTTCCTCCGCCCGGCAGGCCGGTCATGGTGCTCCCGAGTTCCCGGTCCGCGGCGTCGAGCGCCGACTCCAGGCGGCGGGCCTTTTCCGTGTAACCCACGTGGGAGAGCATCATCGCCGACGCCTTCATGAGGCTCGCCGGATTCGCGTACTCCTCGATGCCCTGCTCCACCATCCTCGGCGCGCTCCCGTGGATGGCCTCAAAGATACCGTAGCGGCTCCCGATGTTGGCGCTCCCCGCGGTGCCCACGCCGCCCTGGATCTGGGCGGCCTCGTCGGTGATGATATCACCGTAGAGATTCGGCAGCAGGAACACCTGGAAGTCGCTCCTGATGTCCTTGTTTACGAGATTCGCGGCCATGATGTCCACGAACCAGCTGTCCACCTCGATCTCAGGATAGTCCTTCCCGATCTCCCGGGCGAGCTGCAGGAACCCGCCGTCGGTCTTCTTGAGGATGTTGGCCTTTGTCACGATGGACAGCCTCTTCTTGCCGTTGGCTCTGGCAAAATCGAAGGCTGCCTTCGCGATCCTCCTCGTCCCCTCGACGGTGGTCACCTTGAAATCCACCGACAGGCTGTCTCCCACGGTCACGCCGCGGCTGCCCAGGGCGTACTCGCCCTCAGTGTTCTCCCTGAAAAACGTCCAGTCTATCCCCTCCTCAGGTATCGACACCGGGCGCACGTTCGCGTAGAGGTCGAAGGCTCTTCTGAGGAAAACGTTGGCGCTCTCCAGGTTCTTCGTGTTCATCGCGGCGTTCGGGGTGGTGGTCGGGCCCTTGAGGAGGACATCGCACTTCTTCATCTCCGCCAGCACATCCGGAGGCACGGTCTCACCGCAGGCGAGCCTGTTCTCCAAGGTGAACCCCTCGATGCTGCGGAGCTCCACCTTTCCGCCGGAGATCTCGTCCTTGAGGAGTTCCGCCAGGACGCGCCTGGCCTCCTTCATGATCACCGGCCCGATACCGTCGCCTGCGGTGGTGCCTATCACGATCTTTTTACCGTTCCCCGCACCCTCCGAGGCGGAAGTATCCGGTGATCCGCCGGCTGTCGAGGCCTCCAGCCGCTCCTTTTCCATCCTGTCGTTCCTGGCGACCTGCTCCCTGAGCATGGCCTCAAAAGCCGACACCGCGTTTCTTATATCCTGTTCTCTCGATTCTCTGATCTCTGCCATCTATGCTCTCCAGTCTTTCTATCCGTTCTGCTTCGTGTAGTCCAGGAGGCCGCCCGCCATGAGCATGTCCTTCTGCCTCTGGGAGAGATCCAGCTCCAGTGGGATCTCCCTGTCTCCGGCGCGGAGCACCAGCTCGTCATCCTTCAGTCCCTGGTGGATGTGGTCGAGGCTCAGCTCCTGGCCCTGCTCCAGCAGATCGTAATCCTCAGGATTTTTAAATGTGAGCGGCAGGATGCCTGCGTTCACAAGGTTCGCCTTGTGGATCCTGGCGAAGCTCTTCACGATCACCGCCTTGATCCCGAGGTACAGCGGCACCAGGGCGGCGTGCTCTCTCGAGGAGCCCTGGCCGTAGTTGACGCCTCCCACGATGATGCCTTTTCCTGCTTTCCTGGCCCTCTCCGGGAAGGTCTCGTCCACGACCTCGAAGCAGAACTCGGACATCTTAGGTATGTTGGACCTGTAAGGCAGGACCCTCGATCCCGCAGGCATGATGTGGTCGGTGGTGATGTTGTCCCCGACCTTCAGCACCAGCTCCGCGGTGATGGAGTCAGCCAGCGGCGCAGTCTCCGGGAAGGACTTGATGTTCGGCCCCTTGAGGACCACCGCGTCCTTCGCCTCTTCAGGCGGGAGCGGGCGGATTATCCCGCTGTCGTTGATCCTGAACGTCTCAGGCATGGTCACGTCGAAAAAGTCGTTTTCGCTCCCCGCCAGCTCCGTCGGGTCGGTGAAGACTCCGGCTATAGCAGAGGCTGCGGCCGTCTCCGGGCTCACCAGGTACACCTGGGCGTCCTTGGTCCCGGACCTCCCGAGGAAGTTCCTGTTGAAGGTCCTGAGGCTGATGCCGCCGGAATTAGGAGAGAATCCCATCCCTATGCATGGGCCGCAGGCGCACTCCAGGACCCTGGCCCCGGCGTCTATGAGTACCGTGAGGGCTCCTCTCTCGGCCAGCATGGAGTATACCTGCCTGGATCCCGGAGAGATGGAGAGGCTCACGTTGTCTGCGATCTTCTTACCTTTGAGTATGTTTGCGACCTTCAGCATGTCCGCCAGGGACGAGTTGGTGCAGGAGCCTATGCACACCTGGTCCACTTTCATGCCCTTGAGCTCCGACACCGGCTTCACGTTGTCCGGGCTGTGAGGACATGCGGCGAGCGGCTCGAGCTCGTCCAGGTCGATAGTGTATCTCTCTGCATATTCTGCATCGGGGTCGCTGTACAGAGGCCTGTAGTCCTGCTCTCTGCCCTGGGCCTTCAGGAATTCCCTGGTCACCTCGTCCGACGGGAAGATGGACGTGGTGGCGCCCAGCTCCGCGCCCATGTTTGTGATGGTGCACCGCTCAGGAACGGACAGGGACTTCACTCCCTCGCCCCCGTACTCTACGATGGCACCGACTCCTCCTTTTACAGAAAGCATGGACAGCACCTTCAGGATGATGTCCTTTCCCGCAACGTATGGCTTAAGGCTGCCCTTCAGCTCGACGAAGATCATCCTCGGCATTGGGATGTGGTAGGCGCCTCCGCCCATGGCCACTGCCACGTCCATCCCGCCGGCTCCCATGGCCAGCATGCCGAGGCCGCCGCCTGTAGGCGTGTGAGAATCGGATCCTATCAGGGTCTTCCCCGGTATACCGAATCTCTCGTAGTGGACCTGGTGGCAGATGCCGTTGCCGGGTCTGGAAAAGAGGATGCCATGCTTAGCCGCCACGGACTGTATGTACCGGTGGTCGTCGGCGTTCATGAACCCGGACTGGAGCGTGTTGTGGTCGATGTATGCCACGGAGAGCTCCGTCTTCACCTGATCGATGCCCATGGCCTCGAACTCTATGTACGCCATGGTGCCTGTTGCATCCTGGGTCAGCGTCTGGTCGATGCGAAGCCCGATGTCCTCACCGGTCTTCATCTCCCCTGAGACCAGATGCTGCTCTATGATCTTCTCTGCTATGGTCTTTCCCATTTTTTCTTTACTTCCCCTCTGTTAAAAGCTCTGGCTCGTTATCCCGTCCTCGGTGATGAACTTGTGGATCAGCTTGTGCAGCTCATCCCCGCCGATACCTGAGACACGCCCCTGTGCGTACTGTTCGTCCACCCACTTCTTCACGTAGGCCACTACAGGGCTGTGCTTGTCCACCTTGTGCTCGTCCTCGAGGCCGTAGTCCTCGTTGATCCACAGGGCGATGCCCGCGGCACCGGAGCTCTGGTTGATAGACACGCGAGGCGGTCTCTTGAGGAACTTCGCCGTGTCGAAAATGTTGTATATCTCCTCGTCCTTCATCAGGCCGTCCGCGTGGATGCCGGCCTTGGTGACGTTGAAGTTCTTTCCCACGAAAGGAGTCTGCTCCGGGATGTGGTATCCTATCTTGTTCTCGAAATACCTGGCCAGGTCCGTGATGACGGTCGTGTCCATTCCGTCCAGGGTGCCCCTCAGCTGAGCATACTCAAAGACCATGGCCTCCAGAGGCACATTGCCCGTCCTCTCGCCTATCCCGAAAAGAGTACAGTTCACGGCCGAGGCCCCGTAGAGCCAGGCTGTGGCGGCGTTCGTGACAGCCTTGTAAAAGTCGTTGTGTCCGTGCCACTCCAGCATCTCGCTAGGCACTCCGGCGTAGTGCTGCAGTCCGTAAACTATCCCGGACACCGACCTCGGCATGGAAACGCCGTTGTAAGGTATTCCGTATCCCAATGTGTCGCAGGCCCTGATCCTGACCGGCATCTTCGCCTGCTTGGACATGTCCATGATGGCCTTTACGAAAGGCACCACGAAGCCGTAGAAGTCCGCCCTGGTGATGTCCTCCAGATGACATCTCGGCACGACTCCGGCCTCGAATGCGTCGCTGATGACGCTGAGGTAGTGCTCCATGGCCTGGCGCCTGTTCATTCCAAGTTTCTTGAATATGTGGTAGTCGGAACAGCTGACCAGAATGCCGGTCTCCTTGACCCCGATGTCGTGGACGAGCTTGAAGTCTTCCTTCTTGGCCCTGATCCACGTTGTCACCTCAGGGAACTCGAGGCCCAGATCCATGCACCTCTGCACGGCCTCCTTGTCCTTGTCGCTGTATACGAAAAACTCCGTCTGCCGGAGAATGCCGTTCGGCCCCGACAGCCTGGACATCATCTTGTAGATGTCCACGATCTGGTCCACTGTAAAAGGAGCCCTGCTCTGCTGGCCGTCCCTGAAGGTGGTATCGGTGATCCAGATGTGCTCAGGCATCCCGAGAGGATTCCGCCTGAAGTTGAATGACACCTTAGGCACCTCTGTATACTCAAAAAAGTCCCTCATCAGATTCGGTTCTTCCACATCCTGGAGCTGATAATTGTAAGGATCTTGCTCAAGCAGATTGGTTCTCTTGTTAAGACTGATGTCGCTCAAAGCACACCTCCTGTTTTCCTCAGAAATTGTATATCGGTATTCTAAAACGCAATCCGTCAGGTGTCAATCATCCCGCAGGATTACATACAATAAAAATAAGGTGAACCCACTGCGAGTCCACCTTTTAAGCGGCTTTTCGCCTTCCTGCGCCGCTGCTCTTTTCGGAACGGGGCGGCACGAGGCGAAAACTTTTTTCAAAAGAATACTGTGTTTCAGGCACTGTATTCTGCTCTTTTTGTACTTATTTTCATTATTGTATGCAATTTTCCCAAGCTAGTCGTCCAGCATGGTAAAGATCTCTCCTCTGAGTTCCTTGTCCGTCTGGAAGATACCTCTCAGCGTGTGTGTGACGGTCCTGGCTCCTCTCGCTCTGATGCCCCTGGCGGTCATGCACGAGTGCTCCGCCTTCACAAACACCGCTACGTCCTCGGTCCCGAGGATCATGGTGAGTATGTCGGCGATGTCGTTGCCGATCCTCTCCTGGAGCTGCAGCCTCTTGCACACCATGTCGGCGATCCTTGCCACCTTGGACAGACCGATGACCTTCCCGTCGGGGATATAGGCCACGGAAACGGTCATGTTGTACATCAGGGCGAGGTGATGTTCGCAGTGGCTGAAGCATTCTATATCCTTGATGAGCACGAGGTCGTTGGTGTCCTCGGTGAAGCACTTGTCGAACATGCGGGCGATCTCCTCGTTGGAGTAGCACATGCCCTGGAAGACCTCATTGTACATGTTGGCCACTCTGGCCGGGGTCTCCACCAGGCCCTCGCGCTCCGGGTCATCCCCGAGAGCGAGGATGATCTCCCTCACGGCTTTTTCAATTCTCTCTCCGTCTATTTCCTTCATCTGACCTCTCCTGTCTTATCAGACCCCTCTGGCCTCCGGGTCCCAGATGTACTTGTGGAGCTGCAGCTGGAGCCTGCACCTCTCCATGTGATGCTCCTTCATGAAGTCCACGATAGACGCCGGCTCGATCCTTCCAAAGACCGGACTCAGGTATGCCATGGCCTTCGGCCGGTATTTTTCCAGTATCTCCTGCGCCCTCTCCAGGTCTTGCGCGGTACCCACCACGAATTTCAGGGCGTCCTGCTGCCTGAGAAAGCCCAGGTTCTCCAGAAGCATGCTCTCCTCGCAGCCGCTCGATGGACATTTGTAGTCCATGGTTATTATGGTCTCCGGGAAAAGAAACTGCCCTATCGGCGATGCGCCATTGGTCTCGATGTTCACCTGGAAACCGTTCTGCGTAAGTGTCTCCACCAGTTCCAGCGCGCCCTCGTGTATCAGGGGCTCGCCGCCGGTGAGTGTGACATTTCTGCATCCGTATCCTTTGACCTCTTCCACGATCTCCCGGATGTCCATCTCTGTTCCGGCGTTACCGTCCAGGGCGTATCCGGTGTCGCAGTAGCTGCACCTCAGGTCGCAGCCGGCCAGCCTTATGAACACCGCCAGTTCTCCCGCCCTCAGGCCTTCACCATCGATGCTGTAAAAGATCTCATTCACTATCATTCTATCGTCCGCCTGTGTCCCTTCAGTCCTTTATGTAACTGGCCACGTTATTCTCGCTCTCCTGCACGTCCACACGGTAGCAGCAGTCGAACTGACTGCATACCCAGCAGGCGATGTTCTCCGCGGTGGGATTGAATGGCAGCACCTGGTTCAGGTTCTTGTGGTCCAGCTGATCCTTGACGCGCTCCTTTATCTTCGTAAAGTCCATCACCATGCCGTTCTGATCCAGGGTCTCCGACTCCAGGTAGATGTCGATGATCCAGTTGTGCCCGTGGAGCTGTGTGCACTTGCTCTCATAATCCAGGGTGAGGCTGTGGGCGGCGCTCACCTCGATCCTCTTCTTAACTCGGTACATTTCTATGTCTCCCCGCCGTCTCCGGCGCTTCCTTACACTTCTTTTACTGGTACTCTATCGGATCCTCCACGCCGTTGGCCCGGAAGGCCGCAAGCCTGTCGATGCAGGTTGCGCAGGTGCCGCAGGCTTTTTCTCCTCCCTCGTAGCAGCTCCAGGTGAGCTCGTAAGGGACCTTGAGCCTGAGCCCTTCCTTTACCACTCCGGCCTTGTTCCAGTTCACGAGAGGCGCCTCCACAAGGACCTGCCCGCCGGTGCCAAGCGTTATGGCCTTCCCCATGGTCTCGGAAAACTCCCGGCTGCAGTCGGGATAGGCGTTCCCCGCCGCGTCGTCGGCGTGGGCTCCCAGGTATATGTGGGTGGTGTCGTCCGGGTAGATGGACATGGCAAGCGCCGCCGCTGAGGACATCATGAGTCCGTTCCTGAAGGGAACGTAGGTCTCAACGATGCCGCTGCCGCCCTTTTTCTCCAGCTGCTCTCCGTAGCTCTCGTGGATTATGTCCTTCGTGCTGTGCTCCAGGAGGGAGCAGTCGCTGTATTCCATTACGGGTGAAAGGTCCAGCTCGTAGTGATTCAGGTGGTAGTATTCAGCCACCGCCCTGGCGCACTGGAGCTCCTTCGAGTGCTTCTGGCCGTAAAAGACCGACACCGTGGACACGTTCTTTTCCCCGAAGCGTTCAACGGCCATGGCGACGCATGTCGTGCTGTCCACGCCGCCGCTGCTGAGGACCAGTGCCTTTTCCATTACCAGTTCTCCCTTCTGTCCAGCTGAGCAAAGATCCTGTTCTGTGCTATCTCCTCATACCTGGTGCCCGGTCTGCCCCAGGCGGCAAAAGGAAAAATGCTGATCCCTCCCCGCGGGTTGAAATCACCGCGCACCTCAATGTACTTCGGATCCATGAGCTCCTTGAGATCGTTCATGATGATGTTAACGCAGTCCTCGTGGAAATCCCCGTGGTTCCTGAAGCTGAAGAGATACAGCTTCAGCGACTTGCTCTCCACCATCTTCACGTCCGGCACGTAGTTTATGTATATGGTGCCGAAGTCCGGCTGGCCCGTCATCGGGCACAGGCTTGTGAACTCGGGGCACTTGAAGGTGACCATGTAGTCCCTGTCCTGATGCTTGTTCACGAAGGCCTCCAGCAGCCCGGGATCGTAGTCCGCGTCATACTTCGTCCCCTTGTTGCCCAGGAGGGTAAGGCCCTCCAGCTCTTCCTTGTTTCTCGACATTTGATATTTCTCCTTGAAATTAAAAAAGTCCCTCTCCTGATGATAGCGGGGAGGGACACTTGTTTCAACTGATCAGATGAACCATTCCGGATCCTGCCTTTTGTTGTACAGCCGCTCGAGGGCCACCCTGGAAGCCGCATACAGCGGTCCTGCGTAGCTCATGGCTCCCTCGGGGCAAGCCGCGATGCAGGCGGAGCAGGAGATGCACTTTTTTCCATCTACCTTCCTTGGGTCGTCCATGTTGATGGCCCCGACCGGGCAGATATCCCTGCACCTGCCGCAATTCGTGCAGGCGGAACCGGCGACGGGATGTATCGGGAACCTGGAAGGCTTTCTCGAAGGCAGATCGCCCTTGACGTTCAGGGGCGCCAGCCTGGCCTTCATCCCCTGTATCTCCGTCCCGCAGAACCTCCGTATCTTGTTGGCGGAGACCCTGGAAAATTCTATTATCTGCTGCAGGTCGTAGGCGTCCGGCCTGTCCTCGGCGATGGTCCCGAACATCGGATTCCTTGCGATAAAGGCTCCGGCGCTCACCACTCCGAAATTCTGGTCACACACCGTACAGTACAGCTCCTTGAGTGCGTCTCCGTAGGTGTTGTTTCCATATGACACCAGGACTATGGCCAGGGTGTCGTTCCCGTGGAGCTTCTTCAGCATCTCGGTGCAAACCTCCGGGATCCTGCCGGACAGGACCGGCATGCCCATGACCACGATGGTCTCGCTGTCCAGCGTGCGGTCTTCCTTAATGGGATCCTTCAGCAGATCCACGAAGCTGCGCCCGATAGGGTCGATACAGAGCTCGTCCAGTCTCTCAGATAATTCAGTTGTGATCTTCCTGGTGATCTTAGCCGTCTCTCCAGAGGGGCTGAAGAACATCCCAACCACATTCCTGATCATTTTTCTTCCATCTCTCCTCAAATACTTCTCTTTCTCCCGGATGGCGCACCGCGCCTCCACGTGACTTCAAATGGAATTTTACCACCTGACGCCATTTCTATAAGAAAGATCGGTGAAGAAAGAATGAAAAGAATGCCCCGAAAATCTTCTATTTCCTGCCGTACTTTTCGTCCCACGCTTCGAAGTAGTCTATCTTCATGCAGTGCTTGCAGTACTGGAGGACCTTCTGCACCTCGGCTCTCGCCTCTGCGGTACCCTCCTCAAGGACCTGTACCACCAGCTCAGGACGTGCCTCGTAGTAGGCCCTCTTCTCTCTGATCGGCGTCAGGAACTGGTTCATCACCTGGAAGAGGAACTTCTTGATCTTCACATCTCCCAGGCCGCCTCTCCTGTAGTGGTCCTTCAGCTCATCGAGGTTCTTGTACTCAGGCATGAACTTCTGAAAGTCCTCGTCCTTGCAGAACACGTCGAGATACGTGAACACCGTGTTGCCCTCCACATGGCCCGGATCGCTGACCTTCAGGTGCTGAGGGTCTGTATACATGCTCATGACCTTCTTCTGGAGGACGTCCTCAGGATCTGAAAGGTAGATGGTGTTCCCGAGGGACTTGGACATCTTGGCCTGTCCGTCAGTTCCCGGCAGCCTGAGGGCCGACTTGTTCTTCGGCAGGTAAATCTCCGGCTCGTTCAGCTCCGCGCCGTATGTGGCGTTGAACTTTCTCACTATCTCGCGGCACTGCTCCAGCATAGGCTCCTGATCTTCCCCGACAGGCACCGTTGTGGCGTTGAAGCCGGTGATGTCGGAAGCCTGGCTGATAGGATACGTGAAGAAGCCCACAGGCACGTTGGCCTCGAAGCCTCTCAGTTTTATTTCGTTCTTGACGGTAGGGTTCCTCTGGACTCTGGCTACCGTCACCATGTTCATGAAAAACATGGTCAGCTCGTGGAGCTCAGGGATCTCAGACTGGATGAGGATGGTCGTCTTCTTTGGGTCGATGCCTACCGACAGGTAGTCCAGCGCGCACTGGAAAACGCTGTCTCTCACCTTCTCAGGGTCGTCGAAGTTGTCCGTCAGGGCCTGGATGTCCGCCAGCATGACGAACACCTTGTCGAATTCGGGGTCGTCCTGTAGCTCCAGCCTCTGCTTGAGCGATCCAACGTAGTGTCCGATGTGAAGTCTTCCGGTAGGTCTGTCGCCTGTGAGCATTATTTTTCCACTCATGATTTTTCTCCTTAGTCAAATCTTCAGATGCGTTTCAGTTCCACTTGTCGTTTTCTGCGGAAAGCCGTGCGGCTCTCCGGGGCACGGGTCGCTGTCTGCCTCCAGCTCTCTAGGGCCGCCATCGCCTGTGCTCCCCAAAGGAGTCTTTGTCGTAGATCTTTTCCTCTGAAATGACCATGTCCATCCTCACGTCGTGTTCCTCCGTGACCACCTCGTCCAGGAGCATCTCCTCCAGGCACAGGGCGATCTTCGGACCTTTGAACTCCTGGAAAAACCTGTCGTAATATCCAGCGCCATGTCCCAGCCGCCGGAGCTCCCGGTCGCAGGTGACGCACGGCACAACGGCAAGGTCGATCTCCTCAGGAGAGATCACCGGCTCGTCTGCCGAAGGTTCCATGATCCCAAAGGCACCAGGCACCAGCTGCGTTTCACTGGTATACAGCCGGGCGTCCATGATCCCGGCTCCCCTGCACAGCGGGATGCAGACCCTCTTGCCACTGCTCAGGGCATCGGCGATGATCATGTCAGTGACCACCTCTTTGCCGAAGTTCATGTAACAAAAGATCGTGCCGGCATCTCGATATTCCGGGGTGTCGATCAGTGCCCTGGCTATGGACTTGCTGGCGGAGTCCACATACTCCGTGGAAAGCCCCTTGAGCCGGTCTGCCGCCTCCCTTCGCTGGACCTTCTTTTCTTTTTTGAGATCCTTTTCCATAAATACTCCCATGTATTCGGGTCTCCCCGCTCTCTCTTCGAAGCATTCAGGCCGCTACGCACTGGCTCCTGCGGTCTGCTGCTCCGCGTCCGGTATCCTATCTATTATATCCCTTCTTATCTTCCTGGTGTAGAGTGCAGACAGCCCGGTACCCATTATCTCCGCTATCGGGAAGGCGAACCACACCGCGTTTACTCCGGCGATCCTGCCCAGGATCCAAGCCGCCGGCAGCAGTATTCCAAGCTGGCGGATCAGGGAGATGTTCATGCTGTAGACGCTCTTGCCCAGGGCCTGGAAAACGCTTCCTCTCATAATAGCATATCCGGCAAAGGGAAAGCACAGTGATATCGTCCTGAGCGCCCTCATACCCAGGGCCATCATCACCGGAGACGGATCGAAGAGGGACATGAGAACTCCGGGGATCAGCCAGAATATCAGCGTACCCGCTCCCATGAAGGCTACCGCGTAGTTCACGCTTATCTTCATGCACTGGCGGATGCGCCCCGGCTTCTGCGCCCCGTAGTTGTAGGCGATGATTGGGACCACGCCGTTGTTCATCCCGAATATCGGCATGAACACGAAGCTCTGGAGCTTGAAGTACGCCCCGAAGGTGGCCACCGCCGTGGTGGAGAAGCTCACCAGGATCAGGTTCATCCCGAAGACCATGATCGATCCCACGGCCTGCATGATTATGGACGGTACGCCGATAGAGTATATCTCCTTTATCATGAGGGGATCCGGGTGGAAGCCCTTCATGTTCAGATCAACTTCTTTGTTCTTTGTCACGTTGAAAAAGAGCCCAAGGCAGGTGCCCACGGTCTGGCCGAACACGGTGGCGATCGCTGCCCCGGCAACTCCCAGCTTCGGTGCCCCCAGTAGGCCGAAGATCAGGATCGGATCCATGATAACGTTTACGACGGCTCCGGACACCTGAATGAAAAAGATGTATTTTGTTTTCCCCGTGCCCTGGAGGATCCTCTCCATGGTCACCTGCATGGTCACCATGATCGACAGGCGGCACACTATGGAAAGGTACTGGGTGCCGTACTCAACTATCCTGGCATCGGATGTCTGGCTGGCTATGAAGTCCCCGGCGAAAAAGCTGAACACCAGGAATATGGAGTATCCGACGAAGGCCAGGAATATGCCGTTGTGGGCTACCCTGTCCACCTTTTCCATCTCCTTGGCCCCAAGGTATCTTGACAGCAGGGCACTCATGCCCACCGCCGTTCCTATGGACACAGCCATGATAAGGTTCTGTATAGGGAATGAAAGGGACACCGCCGTCAGCGCGTCCTCGTTCAGGTGCGCAACGAAAATGCTGTCCACGATGTTGTACAGCGACTGCACCAGCATGGATACCATGAGGGGCGCCGACATCTTGAGCAGCAGTCCCTGCACGGGCTCGTAGCCCATGGGGTTTTCTGTTTTTCTGTTTTCTGTGATGTTTTCACTCATGTATTCTGATCTCCCGTTGATGATGTGTGAAGTGGAATTTCTGAATATACAAAAGCTGTCCCCGTATGGGGACAGGTGTGGTCACGCTTCTGTTGCTCGCCTAATGGTAACACATTTTTGTATTATCACCAAACCGCGGCCCGGTGTTCGAGAAAAAGGACAATACGTGACGCGGCCGCGGAAAAAGGCTGCCTCACCTGGTGAAGCAGCCTTTTTCAAAAGAAGTAGTAAGAAGTATAGTAAGTGTATCTCTAGCGTTTCTAGGCCTCCGGCTCCACCGACGCCTTTTCGATCTTCTTGAACCTGGAGCCCTCGTCGATCTCGCCAGCGTTGAGTCTCTTGAAGTAGCTCCTGGTCTCGGCGACCACAACTCCGTTGAGGGCTACCAATCCGATGAGGTTCGGCAGTGCCATGAGTCCGTTGAAGATGTCGGCGAATGTCCATACGAAGTCCAGCGTCAGGAAAGGTCCGATGAGAACGGCCAGTATGTATACCCACCTGTAGACCTTTACGGCCTTCTGGTTCCTGTTGCTGAAGTACTCCAGGCAGCGCTCGCCGTAGTAGTCCCATCCGAGGATGGTCGTGTAGGCGAATATGGCAAGGCATACCATGAGGACTACTCCTCCGATGGCATCAGGCCAAGGCAGCCCCTTGCCGAATGCTCTCATGGTCACGGCAACGCCTTCCAGTCCTGCCTTGTCGGATCCGGTGAGGACGATGCTCAGTCCGGTGATGTTGCAGATCACGATGGTGTCCAGGAATGTTCCGGTCATGGATACCAGGCCCTGTCTTACAGGCTCCTTGGTCTGTGCTGCGGCCGCTGCGATAGGAGCGGATCCGAGTCCGGACTCGTTGGAGAAGATGCCTCTTGCAACGCCCTTCTGCATTGCCACCATCATGGCGCCGAGCGCGCCGCCGGCCACGGCTTTTGCCCCGAAGGCCTCTTCTACGATGATCGCGATGGCGTGAGGAACGTCAGTGATGTTCCAGAGGATGATCGCAACCCCGATGACAACATATGTGATCATCATCGCAGGTACCACGAAGGAGGCCA
>Ga0129315_1000651_pt1 | contig 23476 bp, 27 predicted proteins | sample Cm827metagenome_FD_94432 | JGI IMG/M metagenome (GOLD analysis project Ga0129315, IMG submission 94432) | Eastern black-and-white colobus group fecal microbial communities from Wisconsin, USA - Cm827 metagenome | ecosystem: Host-associated > Mammals > Digestive system > Large intestine > Fecal...
AACACGGTATGCGACATCCCAAAAGGTCAATACGGGAAATATCTGCTTTGACTGCCGCAGACCAAGCGTTCTTTGCCCGTGGCTGCTGGAAGAAGCGCCTGTTCCAGGCTGGACAGCCATTCCTACAAAAATCAACAACTTTCATGCAGCAGTGAATTCCCAAGAGGACCCGAAGAAAGGAGACCAAATGAACTTTCGACCGATCTACGACGCACCGGTGCCTCCGGGACTCATCCCCGGTGCAGACGAGCTGACCATCGAACTGGATGAAAAGCACCTGGCGCTGCGGGCCAGCACCTTCCGAGACGGCCATTTTCGGCGGGAAGTGTACCTGGACATCAAGACCCTAGTGGAATGGGAGGGCAGCAAATGAACCACGGAAAGGGCAAGCACCACAAGCCCTGCCAGCTAGGCGGGCAAAATGCGGCCGGCTGGTGCTACCTGCACCGGATCACCGTGACGCCCAAGCAAATGCGCAAGCGGGGATGCCTTCAAAAGCGCTGCCGACACTTGGTTCCACGGAAGCAGCACCCCATATGGGAACAGCGGGAACGGACCCGACAGCTCCGCCAAGAGCGGAAAGAACGAGAAAAGGAAGTGACAGGATAATGTTCTTCAGAAAAAGCAGACGAATCAAAGAACTAGAAGAAGAGGTCTACCGGTGGAGGGCCTCAGTAAAGAAAAACATACAAGAGGTCGAGAAATTGACCAAATATCTGGACAACGCGCCGAAGGATTGCGTCCGAGGCGAGTATTGCGCCAGTTGCACCCACGCGACCAGAGTCCAAATCCAGCTGGACCCCGGTCCTATCTACAACCCCTACGTAAAGACAGGCCGGAGCACCGTCGTTTGCGGACGCGGACTGTGCAAAAATTTCAAACAGAGAGGAGAAAACGATCTTGAAGACGGAAATTCTGAAGGTTAAGGGTGACTGGGAGGAAGTCGTGGACGACTGCAGGGCCACCGTGGGTAAGGATGAACTGGGCAAGGAACCATCCCGGAAGTTCAAGCGGGCCATCCTGCTTGCCGAGCATGAGCCAATCCGGCGAATTGAGGTCAAGTTCCGCTGGAAAAACATTGCCTACTGGGTAGCCATGCACTGGAAGACCCACATCTGGCCCAGCCGTGTGGATTCTCAGCGAAACGACCGTCAGGACCGCTATGACCGCAACTGCGCACCACAGGACGCACCCGTCACCCTGACCGGAGACCCCAACGTCCAGCACCTGATTGACACCTGGCGGAAACGCCTGTGCAGAAAGGCCAGCCCGGAGACCCGGATGTACGCCGAGGACTTCAAACGCACCACCCGCGAGGTAGAAGAACTGAAAGAGATCTCGGAGGTGCTGGTGCCCAACTGCGTGTACCGCTGCGGGTGCCCGGAGATGCAGACCTGCGGGTATTGGCAACAGCTGGTGAAGGAGACCGAGGGCCGCGTGGATCTGACGGACATCCAGGCCCGCTACGACGCCTACAACGAGCTGTTCTACGACTGAGGAGGAGTCCATGAACGTGAAATTTAACGCCACTGCACGGCACACCCTGTGCCCCGACCTGGCAGCGGCCACGCAGGCAGGGGTCCCGATGCACGCGCCGGAGAAGCCGAAGAAGACCCCAACCTACAACATGAGCCTTGCGCAAATCGAGGCCATCAAGCAGCAGGCCACACGCGAAGCGGTGGAACAGGCGTGGCTGCTGATGCTCGGACTGCCGGTGATGGTGCTCCACGACAAGGACGGGTACGGCGAGCTGCGGCTGAACCGCTTCCTGGACCATGTGCTGGACCTTTACGACAGCTACGAGAAGGGCTACCTGACCTTGGACGACATCCGGGAGGCTCTGAAGGCCGAGACCGGCAGCGTCGTCCGCAAAATTGAAACACGGAGGAAGTACAAATGAAGACAGAAGAATTTGAAAAACTGCTAAAGGAGCTGGACGGAAACAGCCTGGAGACCCTGACTCGCAAGAACGCCAAGTACGGCAACGAGGACCGGCTGCACAACTTCAACGCGGGAGGCGAGATCATGGGTGGTACGGCAGCAGACGCAGCCTGGGGCTACCTGACCAAGCACCTGGTGGCCCTGCGGGACATGATTCAGCGGGACAACTTCACGGACCGGGACGACTTTCTGGAGAAGTGCCAGGACTCCATCAACTACATCCGCTTCATCTGGTGCATCGGCAATGAGCGGAACAAGCTCCGGTCCCAAGTAGAGTGCGACGCCAAACCGAACACCTGATTTTTTCTTTACCCACTTGTCCACAATCGAGACAAGTGATAGAATGAGATTCACAAACGAAACGGGAGGAACCAATGAACAACACCACGACCGCGCCCACACGGGCGTATGAGGAAATCCCGGGATACGAGGGGCGGACAAGACTGTCCGCCCGCTACAACTATCTGCATGACCTTCTGGACAAGTGCAAGGGCCTCCTTCCGGGGGAGGCTGAGATATTTACGCCCTGCCGGGTGATGCAGCTGCCCGGGGGGTGCAAAGCCTGTTCCCTGAACAAGTGTTTGGGCGGAGACGAGAGTGTCTGCTGCAACTGGCGGGCAGAGGCGGACCCGGACCGGTCTATTCTGGAAATGGAAGCCTTGCTGGAACGGAGAAAACGGGTTCTGTGGGCTCGGCTTGGCGATCCGGGTCTCGTAAACCGTCACCCCTATGAACACTGGGCCCGGGACCCCATTTACTGGCTCATCCAGTGTGGTTGGGCCAGGAGCCAGGACGACACGGACTTCAGAGCAGACGCCGTTAAGGTCATCGCGAACCACTACGGACTCCACGCACAGATGGACCAGGCGCAGGAGGAGTTGGCAGAGTTGATTCAGGCCATCTCCAAGTACCGCCGGGCGGATGGCCAGGATGAAGATGCCATGGATGCAGCCTACCACGGTGTTGTAGAGGAGATGGCCGACGTGAGCATCATGGTGGACCAGCTGCGCTACCTGCTGAACTGTGACGCACAAATAGGTACGGTCCGGGAAGAAAAGCTGGAGCGGCAGCTCAGACGGATGCAGGAGGAATCGTGATGCCCATGACAGAGAAACGAGAGGACCCGGCAAAGGACTTCCTGTGCTCCTACCGGGGGGCACGGCTGGAGGTGGTGCGCTGCGAGAGCCGCCTGGAGCAGATGCGGGCCCGGTGTGAGAAGCTGACCCAACAGATGAGTTCCGGCGGACACGGCGGCAACCACGACCTGCACGGCGACGCCTCCATGACAGCCCTGGCAGACCTGAGCTCCCATCTTGACCAGCTGCGCAGGGAGGCGGCAGAGCGCGAAGTGGATGTGGAAAAGTTCATCGAACTTCTCCCCTCCCCGGACCACAGGGCGGTGCTGTCCATGCGCTACGCCGGTCTGATGACATGGCCCGCCATCCGGGTGAAGATGGAGCAGCACGGGCTTTTTTATTCAGAGCGGCAGATGTTCCGGCTCCACGGTGACGCCTTACAGGCCGCGCGTGAGACCTGGGCAGACACGCACCCCGGCGAGGGTATCGAGGGAGGCACGGAAGTATGAAAATCGCAACAGCGAGGCAGAAAACATCGAAACGATGGAAGACCGCAGACATCTCCTGGGAGCAATTTCTGGAGAGGCTACGGACTCCCTTGCGCACGGGGGAAACCGCACGGGAGTACCGGGCCATGTGCAAAGCGGAACGGGACCAAGCCAAGGAGGCCGCCGGTGGCTTCGTCGGCGGAGCCCTGGACGGCGGACAGCGGAAGACAGAGGCGGTGCGGGAGCGGTATCTCCTGACACTGGACGCGGACCACGCCAAAGTCGGTGCCTGGAAGACGGGCACCATGATGCTGGACTGCCGGATGGCCTGTTACTCCACCCACTCCCACACGCCCGAGAACCCCCGTATCCGCTGGGTCATCCCCACGGACAGACCCATGACCCCGGACGAGTACCCGGCGGTGGCCCGTCGGGTGGCCCAGTGGCTGGACATCGAGACCATGGACCCCACCACCTATGAGGTGGCCCGCCTGATGTACTGGCCCACCTGCTCCAAGGACGCCGAGTATGAGTTCCACGAACAGGACGGCCCGCTGCTGAAGGTAGACGACGTGCTCCATCTCTACGGAGATGGCGACGCCTGGAAGGACACGACCCAGTGGCCCATCGCAAAGGCGGAGCAGGAGATCCGGCTCTCCTCCCTGCGCAAGGCCGGGGACCCCCGCGAAAAGCGCGGCATCGTCGGCCTGTTCTGCCGGACGTTTGCTGTGGAGGACGCCATTGACGCCTTCCTCCCGGACGTATACCTCCCCACGGATAAGCCGGGGCGCTACACCTTCGCGGGCGGCTCCACGGCAGCGGGTGCCATCCTATATAACGGAGGACAGTTCCTGTACTCCAACCACGCCACGGACCCCTGCGGCGGGCAGTGCGTGAACGCCTTCGACCTGGTGCGCATCCACAAATTCCGCGAGCTGGATGACGACGCCGGGACCGGCACGGACGTCACGAAGCTGCCCAGCTACCATGCCTGCTGCAAATGGGCTGCGGAGCTGCCAGAGGTCAAGCGGCAGCTGGCGGAGGAGAACATGGCCTCCTTCGAGGAGGAGATGGGAGATCTGGCCGGGATGCAGCCGGAGGAACAGCCGGACAAGGAGTGGTACAAGGGACTGAGCGCGAACTCCAAAACCGGGGAAGTTGACCCGCTCATTGACAACGCCCTGCTCATTCTGAGAAACGACCCAAGGCTGGCCGGAGCCATCGGGAACAACGTGTTCTCCGCAAGAAGGACTATCCGAAAGCCGCTTCCGTGGCATCCGGTCGTCGCGGATGCGCGGAACGGGGACAACTGGCAGGACAGCGACGACTCCTCCCTCCGTTGGTACATGGAGAAGGTGTGGAAGCTGAAGGGCCGCGCCACCGTGGAGGACGCACTGAACATCATCCTGGAGGAGAACCGATACGACCCGGTGAAGGACTACCTGGACGGCCTGAAGTGGGACGGTCAGGAACGATTGGACACTGTTCTGGTCCGCCTGTTTGGGGCAGAGGACTGCCCCTATGTGCGGGCAGTCACCCGGAAATGGTGCGTGGCGGGTGTCCGGCGTATCTACGAGCCGGGGTGCAAGTTCGACACGATGCTTGTGCTTATCAGCGCTGAGCAGGGCACCGGAAAGAGCTCTTTTGGGCGCATCATGGGCCGGGGCTGGTACACGGGGAGCCACAACACGGTCTCCGGCAAGGATGCCTTCGACCAGCTGCGCGGGAAATGGGTGGTGGAGGTCGCAGAGATGACCGCCACACGGAAAGCAGAGAATGAGGCCATCAAGCAGTATTACGCCCAGCAGGTGGACAGCTACCGACCTGCCTACGGCAGAAACCTGGTAGACTTCCCCCGGCGCTGCGTGTTCATTGGCACCAGCAACGACAAGGAGTTCATCAAGGATGAGACTGGCGGACGGCGCTACTGGCCGGTGGAGATCGAGGCCGGACGTGTAGATGTGGTGGAGCGACTGGACCGGCTGGAGGCTGAGGTGGACCAGCTGTGGGCCGAGGCCGTCGTCAGATACCGCGCTGGTGAGAAGACCTACGAGGACACGGACGAGCTGCTGACCCTGGCCCTCGCCGCCCAGGCAAACGCCTCTCAGGAGGACGAGTGGAAAGCCATGATTGACCAGTACCTGGATACCCCGCTGCCGGATAACTGGGACGAGATGAGCGCAGAGGCCCGCCGGGACTACATCCAAGGCGACGACCTGACCACGCCTGAAGCACGGGCCTCTTTCACAAGACGACGGAACCGGGTGTCCGTGGCAGAAATTCGCTACGAGCTTTTCAACGATGACCCGAGGCGCGGAGGCGGCGGGAACGTGGAGTCATCCCGTCATGTGGCGCGTCTCATGAACGTGATGCCCGGATGGCGCAGGGCCAAAAACCCGCTTGCAACGGCTTTCGGGCGGCAGAGATGCTTTGTCAGAGAGGGGTGTGGAGTCCTATGAAAGTCCATCTGGAGCTGAAGGCCGCCGTTATGGCGGCCTCCTCCGCTTCCACCTGGTCCGAAGCGGTGAAGGAGTGGTGCATCACCAGTCTGTGGGAAGCCGAAGGTGCCGGGGAGGTGTGCGTCTGCGGGAAGCGCGGTCTCCGCCTCTGCTACCAGATTGAAAACCGCGTAACTGAGAAGGCCCTGTGGCCCATCGGCTCCTCCTGCATCCGTTCTTTCGACCGGAAGGACCTCACCGACGAGGCAAAGACCCGGCTGCGCCTGCTGCTCCTCCACCAAGCCCTGGAACGCGGTGACGACCTGGCGGACGTCCTCCCGCTCCTGCGTCCCGGCGTCACGGGGCAGCTGTGGGAGGTCGGTGCCGTCAACGACCTGGCGGTGGACCTGCTTCGCCTCGCATACCGAAAGCGCGAGACCATTCCAACGGAAATCGCCGCCGGAAATCGGATGACCGAGGTGTGGTGCAGCCGGGTCTCACGGGTACTCTCCCGGTACGTCTCACCGTACCTCGCGGAGATGTTCGACGCGGTGTCCACAGCATGCGGACAAAACATCCTGGCCCCCGTCGCCGCGCACGAGTCAGGGGTCCAGGGATGCTGACAATTCCGGCAACTTTCAAATTGTGAATAGTTGTCGGTTGTGTTGTCGGAAAAAATCTAGTAATACCAATGCTTTGACATCTATTGACAACACAAACAACAGAAAAATAGGGGTATAGGAGATATAAGCAAAATAGCCTATATACATAGGTTATATACAATTCTTAAATACGCCAAATAAAGTTTATAGAAAATCGTGTTGCGTTGTTGTCGGAAGCAGGTGGTCAAAATCGTTAATACATTGCAGCGCAACGGTTTCAGCCGATTTTTGGCTGACAACGGATTGACAACAACAACGGAGGTGTGTTGCATGGCAGGAAAAAAGCCCATTTCTGAGAGCGAAGTGGAGAGTTTCCTCCGCAGAGAGACAGAGAAACGTGGTGGGCTCTGCGTGAAGTTCCTCCCGGACTTCGCACGGGGATTCCCGGACCGCGTGGTGATGCTCCCCGGTGGTGTGTTGGTGTGGGCGGAGACCAAAAAGCCAGTCGGGGGCAGGGTCTCACAGGTGCAGAGGTATGTACACGCGACACTGCGGAGACTGGGCCAGCGGGTGGAGGTCGTCTGGTCAAAGGACCAGGCAGCAGCCCTCCTGGTGGAGCTGGATAAAAAGAAAACCCCTGGAGAGTAATTCTCCAGGGGTTTTATCATATCTCGATTCCGGTCGTTGCGGCAAAATGGTGTAAGACAGTACACCATCGTCTCTACACGTCCCTGCGCAAATTTGAGCGGGGACCCGCTCACACCTCCCTGCATGGGGACACATATGCGGGGACGCTGTTGCCCGCGAGAGTGGGCGGGGGCGTCAGGGCATCCAGGTCCAGCCTGGTTTCGTAGGAGACCAGAGACGCCTGGGCCAGGAGTTCCCGGAGAAACTTCTCCGGTCTCCGGTAGGAGACGCGGGGGCTCATTTTCGGCCCCCGTTCTCCAGGTAGTCCAGCAGGTCCATGAAATGGGAGGCCAGGGAGATGGCGGATGCGATGGCAAAAAACGTCGTCATGTGGTGTGACTCCCTTCTGAGTGGGCCGGTTCTCCCTTAACGGGAGAGCCGGTCGTATTCCTCTGCGGTCTCGAAGCGGTCGTGGACGGGCAACGGGTAGTCTGCGGGGAAGCGGGAGTCGCAGCTCCAGACGAAGTTCCCTCCCATCATCGGCCCGACGTGCTCGCCGTCTGTGTAGCGGCGGTCGTTGACGGGGACGACGTGATAGTGGTCTTTCCTGGCGAAGCTGATTTTGCCCAGGCGGAGTAGCAGGGGGTCGTCCTCCCGGACTTCTGCCCATCCATCCTCACAGATGAGATTGAGCCGGTTGTAAATTCCGGAGATTCCCCCGTTTGTGCAGTTTCCCAGTTCCGTTGTGCGGTATACGTACACCGGAAGGGTTTTTACCATTTTGCATTCATCCATTTTTCAGTTCTCCTTTCAGGTACAAGCTCTGCTTGTAGCGGCGGGTTTCCCGGATGGCGGCGGTGAGCTTTTCCCGGTCGTGGTAGTCCCGCCAGTGTTCCTTCATGCGGGCGGACACCTTTGCAGCCCGGTCCGGGGACACGATGATGGCGACAAGAGACTTGCTGACGCCGAACTTGTCGGCCAGGGCTTGTTGGCTTCCCTTCCCGTCAGCATAAAGCTGACGGATTTCCTCTTTGTCCGCTTCGGTGAGCTTCCGTCTCCGGTCCTGGAGACCGGAAAGCCGGAGCTTTTCGCACTTGTAGGGCATGGGTCCTCCTTTCAGCGCTGGAGCTTACCGTCCACGTAGTGGCGGTAGCCAGCTTCCTTCATGCTGCGCAGGGTCTCCCGGGAGTAGCCGCAGTTGGGGTCGCGCCAGCTCATGCAGCACTTCCCGTCCTTGCGGATTTCGTGCAGGGGCCGGGTGTCGGTCGTGGTCTTTGCCATAGGCAAGGGCCTCCTTTCGTCCGTGATGTGGTGTGATGTGGTCTCCCACGACGGGAGTGTTACTCCCGTTTCGGCCCGTGACCGGCGGGCCATCGTCAGGTGGGGCAGCACCAGCAGTCGCAGCAGTCGCGATACCAGGCGTCGCAGGGTTCCATGGTGTAGGGACAGATACACATTGGCTAGACCTCCTTTCCGTCGTCGTGGTACAGTTCGATGGTGATGGGCATTTTCGCCTTGGCGAACTCGCCGACGATGGTAGGGACGCTGCGGTAGCGGGTGTTCAGGCGAAGGGCTTTGATTCCCCAGTGCTGCATGACATTCGTCTGCCCATTCTTCAGGCCCAGCATGTTGCGCAGGTGGTCCCGGTCAGCGGCGAACCAGCTCATGGAGTAGCGCTTTTCATCATCCAGGTTAATCACAATCATCAGGGCGTTGCCCTGGTAGATGGTCTGGCGGAAACCGTTATCGTAGATAACCTCGCCCATCTTGTCACCCCATTGCCAATTCAAGCTCATAGGTAATACCTCCGGTATTAGATTTGTGGGGCTTCCCACGACGGCCCCGAAGGGCCGTTTCGGCTGGGCGCCATCCAGCTCTCGTCAGGTGGGTCCATCACATGGTGATGGTGGCTTCCGTGCAGACGGGGACGTTGTCGATGTCCGGGCTTTCGGGGTCGTAGTGACGCGGGGTCAGGTTCTCCGTGCGGGCTTCTGCCCCAGGGACACGGACGGCGCAGTCGGCGTCCAGGTCGTACATCCAGACCTGGTTGTTGTCGTTCAGCAGGTAGTCGATGCCTTCTTCCATGCTGCCGTCAGGCAGCAGGACGATGTCCCCATCCTGGAGCCACATGAGCGGGGCCACGTCGTCCGGTTCGCACCAGAGGGCGTCGTCCGCTCCCTGCTTGCAGGGGTCGTCGGTCCAGCCGTCCCAGGCGTCCCAGCCGTAATAGTCGAACTTCCCTCCCCGATAGGGGAGCCGGATCTGCTTGTAGCTGGAGTTGGAGTACAGGATGCCTTCATCTTTGGTGAAGTCGCCGACGGTGTAGATTTTCCCGTCCTTCGTAAGGAAGCACATTTTGCTGGTGATTGCATTGGCAATCAGCTGCATGGCGTGTTTGTTCTCGTAGAAGCGGGGCAGCGCCCTGTGCAGGGGAGCCAGCTGGGAAGCGATGTACTCCATGGTATCGGAGATACCCTTCCGGGGATGGATGTCGATGATGCCGTTGTGGGCCACGCCGATGGCAGTGTTACACACTGGCTTTCCCAATGCGGTGATGTTGTCCGTGATAGGGAACGGGTGGCAGTTGCTGGGCTTCGTGCCGCCGTGTGTGGTGATGCGGAAGTGCATGACCACGGGGGTGGCCGTCAGGTCCAGGTCCTTCTCCAGGCGGTCCAGGACTTTTGCAAAGTCCTTGTACTTCATGAAGCCCTTCTCGATGCGGACCTTGCCGTCCTTCACGTACATGAGTCCGGCCCCGTCCCGGTTTCCGTCCCACATGGTGCGGATGGTGTCACGGGAAGGCATGGGGACTCCGGCGGGTTTAGCAGCGATGATACACATAGTGTATGTCCTCCTTTTCGTTGTTCAGTTTTCAAGGTCTGGAGCGGAGCTCCAGGTGGTTTCCCACGACACCCCCGAAGGGGTGTTTCGGCTCGTGACCGGCGAGCCATCGTCAGGTGGGGGTGGAAGCGGGCCTCAGCAGAGGCCGCGCTTCATGCTGTACTCGTGGAGTTCTTTGAACTCTTTGACTGCCAGCACATCGGCGAACTTGGTGTTCACGCACTCCGTAGGAGTGTGGGCCATGGCGTAGTGGACCAGGTTGTCCACCAGCTGGATGGAAGCGATGATGGTGTCACGCTTCAGAGTTCCTCTGAAGAAGCGGAACTCCACGGTGGAGTCGTTGTACAGGTTCACGGCCTGGTAGCGTCCGTTGTAGGACCGCAGGGCCAGGGAGCGCAGGTCGTCGTCGGTGTAGCAGGTGCTGCCCAGGTCATCGTACTCGGGGAAGCGGGCCCACTGGCTCACCTGTTCGTCTGTCCGGCGGGAGAAGTTCAGCAGCGCGTCCTTCAGAGCGTAGCTCAGAAGCACCAGATTCGCCGCCACCTGGTCCCGGCGGGCGTAGGTTTCACCCATGGCCTTCCGGCCAACGTGGATATGGAGTCCGCAGGTTCCGGCGTCGTGGCTGGTGTAGTCGTGGGCCTTGCAGGTTCTGGCGATTTCCGCCCAGCGGAGCTGGTAGGTGTGGTAGGCCAGGGTGCAGGGGTGTGTCACGATTTCCACGCCTTCACTGCCCAGGGAGCCGTCGTGCTTCATGTAGATGGGCTCGTCCAGGTCCGCAAGGTCGTTTGCCAGGTCGTCGTGGTCGTCGCCGTCGTCCACTTCCAGCTCCAGACCGAAGGTCAGGAGAGCGTCCAGGTCCTCGCCGCGTCTGGCGTGGAACTCAGGCTCCGGCTTGTAACCGTAGTCGTGGAAGGCAGCAGAGGAACTGTGTTCCTCCCAGCAGTAGTCGCAGTAGTAGTAGCCGCTGGCCTCGTCGTAGTGGGCGTAGTCGTAGCGGATGATGTGTTCGCAGTCCTCGCAGACGACGTAGTCGCCGGAGCAGCGGTCGCAGATGGCCCGGTCGTCGTCCTCGGCCCAGATGTACTCTCTGGAGAAGTATTCTCCACAGTCGTCGCACTGGGTGTAGTTGCGGTCCAGGCAGTCCTCGCAGACCCAGGATTCCTCGCGGGTCTCGGGGTTGACGCGGGTCAGGTCGTCCCTTCGGACGATTTCCCCGCAGTCCTCGCAGGTTCCGTAGCCTTCCTCGTAGCACTCCTCGCAGATGGTGTCACCATCTGCGGTGGTGTACGTCTCGTCCTCGGGAACCCACCGGCCGCAGTCGTCGCACTGGTCGAAGCCCAGCTCCCTGGCGCAGTCGGCGCAGACCATCATGGTCTCGCCGTTGACCTCGAGTTCGAAGAGCTCTTCGTCGCAGCAGCCGCAATTCATGCAAGTGTTCTCGTTCATGGTGTGTCCTTTCTTGGCCCTTTGGGCCATGCCTGGCTTGTGCCCCAGGCCGGCATAGTTGACGTTCGTCGATGTGCGGTTGTCAAGGTGCAAGCGGTCCACGGTCCGCCGCTGTCGTGGGGTGCTACGTCCGTCGTCGGGACTGGTCCATCGGGGGAGCTGGGCCGTGTCGCCGTCGGCAACTCCATTTGTCGCGATGCCACGCGTGAAAAAGTCAAGCCCCTTTTTGAAATTATTTTCAAAGAAAATAATTTGCTCGCGCGTGTTTTCGCAGGCAGCATCGGGGGTGTGCGCTCACGGGCGGTTTTGGATGAGTCGGGTGCGAGGGATAGCCGGAAAGATGTCATTGAATGGCAGTATCACAGTGTGATACTGTGTAAGCTGAGAACAAGGAGAGGAGGCGGTTGCATTGCCTAAAGGCAATCCTGCCAACCTCGTGCAGAACGCCCCAGAAGGGGCGTATAGCCCGGAGCAGCTCCGAGAGTGGGCCAAGCGGGGAGGCGTGGCGCGGGGCGAGCAGCTGAAGCGTCAGAAGACGCTTCGAGAGCTCTACCGCAGTGCCATGGCACTGGATGTCCAGGACCCCGAGACGGCGAGGCAGCTAGAATCCCTTGGGCTGAAGCCCACCTACGCCAATGCCATCGTCCTCTCGTCCCTGCTGAAAGCAGGGCGAGGCGACATCGAGGCAGCCCGGTTCGTGCGCGACACGATAGGCGAGAAACCCACGGAGACCATGAACCTCGGAGTGTCTAACACTCCGGTCAAGGCCCTGGACATGACCAAGCTGAGCGACGCAGAGCTGGAAGCTCTGGCCGACAGGTCTGACGAGGACGACTAAAAGGACACCAGATACTCCGGTATCTGGTGTCCTTTGTTGCGGTTTGGTTGCGATTCGGGAAAGTACAGAGGCTGGAGCTGTTGCTACGCAACGACTCCATGGTAGTCGGGTCCCCAGCTGTTATAGCTGGTGTCCCTTGCTCCGCAGGAGCAAAGACCTCCGCCGCGCTGCGCAGCGCACCCCCTTGCCCTGCTCCGCGGGGCCTGTGGCCCGGCGCCGCAGCGTGTGAGCACCCCCACCCCCTCGCGGTACGTGCGTGTGCCTACCCACCCCTCCCCCCCCCATGCGTCCGCGCGGACCCCCGCCCCTTGGAATCACAATGGGGGCTCGGAAAATTTTGAAACTCAGAAAAGGTTATTCATATTATGGATAATAGGACAAAACGGGCCAAAAGCGCCGCCGAAAACCAGGCCATCGTGACCTCTGAATACGATGCTCCGTTTATCGCGGCCTTCCCGCAAGGTCCTAATACGGGAGCATCCAATTCTAATACCGCTGACACTTCCAATTCTGATTACACAGATACCTCTGATACATCGAATACCCTGACAGACCGGGAGTACCTGAAGCGGGAGCTCGCTCGACGTGAGATGGCCCGCCGGAGCTACCGGCGCTACCTTTACTATGTTCACTCGCCCACCTGGAAGCGGACGAGGATGAGCGACTTCCTGGCGGAGACGGTTCAGCAGTTTGTGGAGGCAGACACGGGGAACGCCTACGACATTCTTCTGATTGAGACCCCGCCCCAGCACGGAAAGAGCCTCACTATAACGGAGAGCTTCCCCAGCTGGTATCTCGGTAAATATTCTAAAAACCGTATCATCGAGGCGAGCTACAACGATGACACGGCCAAGCGGTTTGGGCGAAAGAACCTGGAGAAGGTGGAGACGTTCGGCACGTCGCTGTTTGGCCTGTGCAAGGGGTCCATATGGACCAACACCGAGTTCGAACTGAGCAACGGGTGGGGCCGGATGATCTCGCGCGGCGTGATGTCAGGCATCACCGGCAACCCCGCCAACCTGCTCATCATTGACGACCCCATCAAGAACCGCGAGGAGGCGGACAGCGCCGCCTACCGGGACAAGCTGTGGGCCGAGTGGCAGAACACCCTGAAGTCGCGTCTTGCTGCCGGAGCGAAGGTCATCGTCATTATGACCCCCTGGCACGAGGATGACTTCGCGGCACGGTTGCTGCTGAAGGAGCCCACCACGCAGTTGATACGACTGCCGGTGGAAGCCGAGGAGCAGGACCAACTTGGCCGGAAGGTCGGCGAAGCCCTGGCCCCGGAGCTGGGCAAGGACAACGCCTGGCTGAAACAGTTTAAGGCCGGTTATGTCAGCGACCCCAAGAAGGGCGGTCTGCGGGCGTGGCAGGCGTTGTACCAGTGCAGCCCCCGTGTGGAGGGCGGCAACCTGGTATTGCGGGAGTGGTGGAAATACTACGACCCGCGGGCGGTCACGGATTTCGGGACGACCGTTATCAGTGTGGACGCCACGTTCAAGGACAAGGAGACCAACGACTTCGTTGCCATCGAGGTCTGGAGTAAGCGCGGCATCGACTACTACCTGCGGTACTGCCTGAACAAGCACCTGGACTTCCCGGGGACGTTGACGGCGATTCGCACGATGAAGCGGCTGTTCCCCGACGCCCGGTACATCCTGGTGGAGGACAAGGCCAACGGCAGTGCTATTATCCAGACGCTCCAGCACGAGTTCATCGGGGTCATCGGTATCACGCCGAAGGGCGGCAAGGTGGCCCGTGTGAACGCCGTGTCTCCGGCCATTGAGAGCGGCCATGTGTTCCTTCCGCAGGATGAGTTGTGGACCGAGGAGTTTATCGACCAGTTCACGGCCTTCCCCGCCGGTGCGCATGACGATATGGTGGACAGCTGCTCCCAGTGCCTGGGCTTCCTGCTGTACTCCAACGGTGGGTTGAACGCGGCAGAGGACCCACGAGCGGAGCAGGAACGAAGGGCCCTGGAGGCCGAGCAGGAGCTATTTTTGGACGGCGGGCTATACGATGCCTACGACCAGATGAGTGATATTTATTGAGGAGGAATCGACAATGCGGGAGTACATTGGGACCAAGATGGTGAAGGCGGAGCCCGCCGTGCGCATGGAGCTGAGCGACGGCGGTGTGGAAGTTGTGACCAAGGGAGACGAGTTGACAGAGCAGCAAAGTCGCCTTTGGCCCGTGGTCAACCAGGAGGAAGGCTATCGGGTTGTCTACCCCGACGGGTATAAGAGCTGGAGCCCCAAGGCAGTGTTTGAGGAGGCGTATCTGCCCCTGTCCGTCAACCCCAACCTGAAGACCGATGCGCCCAGCATCAGTCAGGAGATGGTGGATGGCTTCATCGCAGAGGCCGACGTTCAAACCATGGGCGACAAGACCACGGTGGTGCGGGCTGTCCTGCGGAACGGTTTTGAGATCGTGGAGAGCTCCGCGTGTGTGAGTGCGGAGAATTACGACGAAAAGCTGGGCGCGAAAATCTGCATGGGCAAAATCAAGGATAAGGTTTGGTCTTACCTTGGTTTCCTCCTTCAGACCGCTGTCCATGGCGTGAAGTACACACAGGACGTGTATTTTCATGGGGTCTGTCCTGAACCGAGCACGGACCTTGGCGAGATGACCTTTAATTTCGGTGTCGCGATTGCTCTGCTGAAGAAGGGTAAGCGGGTCCGGCGTAAGGGCTGGAACGGCAAGGGCATCTTCTTGGAGCTCCAGGTTCCTGGCGCCCACAGTAAGATGACCAGTCCCTACATCTATATCGACACCACCGGCCTTCTGACCGACAATCCCGACGCGCCCAAGAGCCGGGTACCCTGGCTTGCAAGCCAGACGGATATGCTGGCCGAGGACTGGGTTGTCGTCGATTAAGCACACGGGCGGTGGGCCTCGTACCTCCGGGGTCTGCCGCATATACGGAGCGTTGCCCGAGTTGGTAAGGGGCCGGTTTGCTAAACCGAGACCGGCGGCAACGTCGCAGAGGTTCGAGCCCTCTACGCTCCGCCACATAGCAGGGTGACTGGAGATGGTTCCAGCCCGGCCTCATAAGCCGGAAGACGCGGGTTCGAGTCCCGCCCCTGCCCCCAGAGGCTGGGTAGCGCCCAGATGATGTGAGAGTAAGCAGAACGCCTCACAGAGAACGACAACGCCCGCTGAAAACTGCCTTGCGTACCATCTGGAACTCTAGGTGAGTTTCAGGCGCAGGATGTGATAATCTAAGCGGGAACTGCCCAAATTTGGAAGTGTAGCTCAGAAGGTAGAGCACCTGGCTGTTAGCCAGGGCGTCGCAGGTTCGAGACCTGCCGTTTCCGCCACCGACCGACGCCATCTTCGGTCGGCATTGTCACCTCCTATGTGGCCTGGAAGCGCGGGGATGTCCCTCTCCGCGCTTCCGCCAAACCCTTATTCTTTCCTGAAGGAGGACACATGGAATTTTTATACGGACTAGCCGGTTCACTGGTGGCCATCGGGCTGCTGGTAGCCGGTTTTTTCATGGGCTGGAAAGCCCAAGAGCATTTGGCGAAGCCCCGGGAACAGATCGGGACAGCGCCTGAACTCTCCGCAGAGGAGAAGCAGAGACTGCGTGAGCAGCAGGAGGCTTTCCAGCAGCTTCTGGACTACAACGCTGAGAAAGCCTATCAGAGCGATGCCGACAAGGAGGAGCGGAGCAAGTGAAACATAATGAAATGACGCTTGCCTGGAAGCTCTACCAGGACGGCGTGAACTACAACAACCGATTGACACCGAATCAGTACACGTTGGTGAACACTAATACGGAGTTTTTCGCCGGTAATCAGTGGCTGCACCTGCCGGACACCAGGGCGATGCGCGGACTTCCTAAGCCCACCTTCAACATTTTGAAGCGCGTGGCGTCTCTGTTCATCGCGTCTTTGACCAGCTCCGGCGTGGCGCTGCGGTTTGAACCGCTGGCCTACTACGACGGCAGCAACACCGTTGACCCGGACCACGATGCCGCCCACTTCGCCAACGCGGAAGTGGCGAACCTGCTGGAGAAGTTCAAGATGGAGTATCGTCTCCGGGACGCCCTGTTCGACGGGGCCCAGACCGGCGACTACTGCGCCCACTTCTACTACGACCCGGATGCGCTTCCCTTCGGCGGAGCGTTCGGCGCGTATCGCGGTGAGATCCAAATGGAGCTGGTGGACGGCATCAACGTTCACTTCGGCAACCCCAACGACCGGCGGGTGGAAACGCAGCCCTACGTCCTCATCGTGGGTCGCGACACCGTGGACCATCTGCGATGGGAGGCGGAGCGGTTCCAGAAGAACCAGGGCCTATACAAGTCCGGCACCGCCAACGACAACAAAAACGACCTCCTGGAGGCATCCATCCAGCCCGATGCCGAGTACCAGTGGTTCACCGGCGTCGGAGGTCAGACGGAAATCACCAGCGACGACGGTAACGGTAAGGCCCTGTATGTCCTGCTTTACACGAAGGACAGCCACGAGGAGGACCAGCTGGACCCCAAGACCGGCGAGGTGCTGTTCGAGGATGAGCTGGACGGCGACGGCAACCCAGTGTGGGAGAAGGACTCCCAGGGCCACGATGTTCTGGACGCTAACGGCGCACCGGTGCCCAAGCGTCGCGCCGTCAAACGCGTGGTGACGACCGTGAAGGTGACGAAGGCCACCCGGACGGCCATCATCTATGAGGACGTTGACACTGGCCTTTCCCGCTACCCCATCGCCTGGGGTAACTGGGAGAAGCAGAAGAACCAGTACCATGGTCGTGCTCTGGTGACGGGTCTCATCCCCAACCAAATCTTTATCAACACCATGTTCGCCACAGCGATGCGGCATTTGCAGCTGATGGCGTTTCCCAAAACCGTCTACAACGCGGACCTGCTGGCCTCGTGGAACAACGAGGTGGGCCAGGCCATCGGCGTGAAGGGCCTTGCTCCCGGGCAGGCTCTGAACCAGGCGGCATATAATCTCCAGCCCGCTGAGATGAGCAACCAGATTTTCACGCTTATCGACAAGGCGATGGCATACACCAAGGAGTGCCTGGGTGCCACAGATGCTCAGATGGGCAATGTGAAGCCCGACAACACTTCCGCTCTGATGGTCCTTCAGACCAACGCAGAGGTCCCTCTGGAAAACATCCGGTCCGGCCTTTACGAGTGGGTGGAGGACATCGGCGGCATCCTGCTGGACTTCATGGGCACCTACTACGGGGAGCGCCCCGTGGTGGTGGACCGGGAGTTCGAGGAGCCTGTGATGGGACCCGGCGGCGTCCCGGCCATCGACCCCATGACCGGCACCATCCAGGTGCAGAAGTTTGTTCGGAAGGTCCAGGAGAAGTTCGACTTCTCTCAGTTCAAGCACCTGTGGCTGAATATGCGCGTGGACGTGGGTGCGACGACCTACTTCAGCGAGATCGCCATGACGCAGACGCTGGACAACCTGCGGGCCGACGGCACGTTGGACGTCATTCAGTATCTGGAGCGCATCCCGGACAAGCTCATCCCCAAGAAGCAGGAGCTCATCGACGAGCTGAAGGGCCGTATTGCCGAGGGCAAGCAGGCCAACGCAGCCGCCGGTGCCGCCATCCCGCAGCCCGGTTCCCCGCTTCAGGGAGCCGCTCCATCCCAGGGTGGAGGTCCAGTACAGGGCGGAGCCATTTCACGTGACAAGGCCATCCAGGGTCTCCCCGGACAGGCTGAGGCGCAGTTCGGCGAGCTGCCGAACATCGCAAAGAAAACAGCCGCAATGCAAGGTGCAATGCGACTGGAGTAACTGAACAGACGCCGACCCTGGGTCCTGATGGATGTGGGGTCGGCTTTGTTATAAATGTTTCTCTCACCATGAGAAAGGAGAACCCCCTATGAACGAAGAAATGCTGGAGACCACCGGTATCGACGAGGACGACGCCCCCATTCTTCCTAGCGGCTGGAAGGACGGAGACGACATTTTCGATGGAGATAACTGGACCGGTGAGGAAGACCCGTCCGGCCAGGCGGAGAACCCCACTGAGACCCAGGACCCCACTGAGACCGGCACCGACGACGTGGACGCCCTCACCACGGGCGATGATACCACTGCCGCCGAGGACGATAGCGCCGCCGCAGAGACGGACCATGCTCAACCTGGCCAGGTTGAGGAACCCGCCAAAGCGACGAGAATTTTGAAGCTGAAGGTCAATCACGGCAAGAACGACCAGGAAGTGGATGTGAACGCCATGTCCGATGACGAGCTTGTAGCAGAGCTCCAGAAGGCTAGGGCGTTTGACGCCATGAAGGAGACGCAGAACAAGGAGAAGTATCGCCAGGTCTATCACGACCAAATCGACTCCGGCATGACCGAGGCAGCTGCCCGGCTCATCGCGCAGAACGAGTGCGGCGGTAAGACTTACCCCCTTGATGACGCGCCCAAGGAGGAGCCCCCCGCCGAGACCACTGTGACCCCCGCCGAGCCTGCTCCCCGTGAGCGGGACTTCCAGTCTGAGGTCCGTCAGCTTCGTGCTCTGTACCCCGATTTTAAGGAAATGCCCGACGAGGTGGCCGTAGCGGTCGCCGGAGGGGCCAGCCTTTTGACCGCATATGTGGCTTATCGGGAGAGACAGACATCCCAAGCCGCCGCTTCCTTGAAGAAGGAAAACGAAGTGCTGAAACAGAATGCAGCTTCGGCGGCGAAAGCCCCCGTAAGGGGCGTGACTGGGGGCGGTGTCACTGACACCAAGCCCAAGAGTGATTTTCTGGCCGGACTGATGTCCGACGATTGGTAATTGCTCCACGCGAACCCTTTCCCCCGCTGCTGCTGTGTGTGATACTGAAAGGAGTATACAACCATGGCAGGTAAGAATCTCGCCAGCAAGTATGCCAGCGAAGTCGATGAGCGTTTTTACAAGGCTTCCCAGGCTGTCCTTGCCCTGAACAACAACTACAAGTTCACCGGTGCTGAGACCGTGAACGTGTACAGCATCCCCGTCGTTCCCATGAACGATTACACCCGCAGCGGTTCCAACCGCTACGGCACCCCCAACGACCTGACCCGCAACGTCCAGAGCCTGACCGTTAAGCGCGACCGCGGCTACACCTTCATCATCGACCGTGGTGACAAGACCCAGTCCATGATGGTGATGGACGCCGGTAAGGCGCTGGCCCGTCAGATCCGCGAGGTGTGGGTGCCCGAGTACGACACCTACGTCTTTAAGACTCTGGCTGCAAAGGCCACCGAGCGGGGCAATTTCTCCAGCACCGCCGTCACCAAGAGCAACGCCTATGAGATGTTCCTCAACGGCATGGAAGCTCTGGGCAACAAGAACGTCCCTGACGAGGGCCGTGTCTGCTTCTGCTCTTACAAGTTCGCCAACCTCCTGAAGCAGGACAGCGCGTTCATGAAGTACGGCGACAAGAGCCAGGCCATGCTCATCAAGGGCGTCATCGGTGAGGTTGACGGTTGCAAGATTGTCAAGGTCGCCGCCAGCCGACTGCCCAACGGTGCGGCCTTCATCCTGACCCACCCCATCGCCGCTACTGCTCCCAAGCAGCTGGACGAGTACAAGATTCATGACAACCCTCCCGGCATCAGCGGCTGGCTGGTGGAGGGCCGCGTCCTGTACGATTGCTTCGTGCTGAACGAGAAGGCCGACGCCGTTTACTACCACGGCTCTCAGCCCGTGCTGAAGACCCTGAACGTGACTACCGCCGCTACCAACACCGGTAAGAGCACCATTCTGGTTGAACCCGGTGCTCCCGAGAGCGGCAACACTTGGTACTATCAGGTGGCAAATGACATGGCCAGCCTGACTGCTGTGACCCATGGCACGGCCATCACCACCTCCGCCTGGACTGCCCTGGCTGCTTCCGGCACTGAGGTGACTCCCGGCAGCGGCAAGACTGCCGTCGCCGTCGTCGAGGTCGGCAGCGACAGCAAGCCTCTGGCTTACGGTGTCGCTGTGCTGAACATCGGCTGAGGAAACCAGAACAGAGCCCCCGGCATCACCTGATTCCGGGGGCTCTCCCTCTATATCCCGGCGGACCGGCTGAGGCTGGAAAGGCTTTCTTTCTACTTTGGACGACCGGTTTTCGGCTTGTCGCCGACCGTCGGGACTACAACCTTCCCGAGGAGGTTTTTGCTTTGAGATATGTGGACATTCGACGGGAGGTACTGGGGCACATCAACCAGTATTCCATCGCGGGAACGCAGGTGGCCTCGTCTTACAACAACCAGGCCGACTATCTGAGCCGCATCCCGCAGCTCATCAACGAGGGCCTGGTGAACATTATGACGCTGGTGAAAAAGGAGCCCGTGGTCTATCCGCTGACGGACGGCGAGCGCGTGGGCGATTTCGTGCGCTACACTCTTCCGGAGGACTTCTTCTCTCTGCGGACCGGCGGCTTCTGCCGGGTTGACGGTGGGCACTTCGAGCGCTGCAACGACTACAAGCTCCAGGGCAAGCGGTTCTTGCTGGTGCCCGCGTCTCTGACCGGGTCGTTCACGGCGGAGTATTACCGCTGGCCCCACCAGCTTCCCCTCTCGCCCGCAGATGACTTCGAGCTGGAGGAGGACCTGGATGTCATCCAGACAGCGACCTACTATGCCGCTGCGCAGCTGGTAATGTTTGAGAACGAGTTTGCCTACGCCAGTCTCTACAACGACTATGAGTCCCGGCTGAGCCGTCTGGGTCCGGGTGTGACGATGGAAGCATCATCGACGGATGATGTGTATGGCTTTTCTGCGGGGTGGGGTGTATGAAAATTTCCCTTTCCTCTATGCCGGGTCAACACAACACGAACATCGTGGACTTTCCCCGCCTGGATGGCGGACTGAACCTGTGGGAGCTGGACTACAGGTTAGATAAAAACCAGAGCCCTGAGATGAAGAATCTTTGGTGGCAGGACGGCGTTCTCCAGTGCCGGGACGGTCAGGTGGCCGTGTACACGCCGCCCGAGACGCTTGGCGTTGGGTATACCTGCTTTTCAGAGCTGTTTTGGGACTACGCATTTTTCCACATTGGAACAAAGCTCTACTCCATGTATCTGGCCCCGGCTGGTCAATCTGTCAGTACACCTTCGCTGGTGGAGCTCTGTTCAGGTGTTCCGGAGAACAGAGGAACCTTCTTTCGATACAACGACTTTCTGTTTTACAAAAACAGAGGCGGGTTCGTGAAAATCACCTATCACGAGGGTGAGTCCACGTTGTTCACGGCAGCACCGCTGACCGATGACGCCTATACACCTATCATTATAATGAATGCGGCCCCGGGAAGCGGCAGCGGAGATACGTACCAGCCGGAGAACCGGCTTTCCGCGAAGAAGACCGTACAGTACAACGCCGCTGAGACGAGCCAGGTGGTGGTCAAGACCGGAGACGGCAGCACCAAGGTGTTTACCCTGGGGCTTACCAGCGCGGCGGACCAGCTGACGCGGGTGACGGCAGTGTATTTTGGAAGTCTTTTACAGTCGGAAGAACTGTATTCACTGGACGCAGCCACAGGGAAAGTTACCTTCACTTCAGCGCCGCCCAACAGCGTTGAGATTTCGTTCGTTTGTAAACTGGGCGTTGTGACGTATCAGCTTCCGGTCAAACCTGTGGACAGTATTGTGTCGGTAAAGGTGGATGGAACTGAGAAAACGGTGGGAACAGACTACGCCGTGGATCTTGCCAAAGGCCAGGTAGTCTTCGTCACAGCTCCGCCTGTGACAAACCCGGCTACCAACAACACCGTGGAGATCACGTATTCCAAGGCGAACCCAGAGGCGCTTGCCAGCGTCATGGACTGTCCCTATGCCTGCGTATATGGAGGCGGAGACAGTAATGTGTGCATCATGCTCGGTGGATGTGATGCGCAGCCGAACGCCTTCTTCTGGAATGGAAACGACAGCGTCAGCATGAACCCGGCATATTGGCCTATGAGCTTTTATAATTTGGCGGGCGACACGGAAGACGGCATCACCGGCTTTGGCAAGCAGTACGGGATGCTGATTGTCTTTAAGGAGCGGAGCATCGGAAAGGCAACCTATGGAACGGAATATGTGGACGACAGAAACTCCATCTCCATGGTTTACGCCAACGTAAACAGTGCCATCGGGTGCGATTTGCCCTGGACCATCCAGCTGATTGATAACAACCTGGTCTTCTGCAATTCCAGACAGGGCGTTCACTTTATCCGTGACAGCACGGCGGCTCTGGAGAACAACGTCGAGTGCATCAGCCGAAACGTGAATGGGACTGAGACCCGCCCGGGGCTTTTGCGAGATGTGCGAAACGGCGATTCTGTGTGCGCCTTTGACGACGACAACAGATACTGGCTGTGCGCGGACGGTCACGTTTATGCGTGGGACTACCTGCTGAGTGGATGGAAGGCGCCGAGCTGGTTTTACTTCACAGATGTATCCGGCGTGGCATACCTGAGAGCTGATAACAAAACCTACCACCTGGATGCCACGGGACGTCTTACGCGGTTTGAACGGACCTTTATGGATTATGGAAACGCCATAGATAAGGTGTATCAATTCCCACCGCAGTTCTTTGACACCTATGACCGGTTGAAGGATGTGCTGTATTGCATTTTTACGGTCCGCTCCGATACAGACAGCGTGGTACGCATCCAGTATCAGAGCGACTATGAAACCAGATTCGACCTGACAGACATTCGCTCCATGAGCTGGCGTCTGGCTCCTCGTAATCTGGCGTACCGGTGTCTCGGTGTGCAGAGATTCGCTCACGTAGCCCGCAGGAAACCAGGGTGCCGCCATATTCGACATTTTTCCATGCGGCTTAGAAACAATGAAGTGGCCCAGGATTTGGCAATTCTGTCGGCCCAAATCTTTTTCCGATACCTGGGGAGGGATCGCTAAATGGCATTGGATAAACTGACCTATTCAAAAGACTGGACGAATCCAGAAGACTTTCCGACCCTGGAGACTGATGAAGCCGCGGTCCGGTCGGACATGCAGTTACTGTACAACGAAATTCAGACGTTTTTGAACAACACCCTGATTCCGGCGTTGGAGCAGTACGGCGTGGAAACCACGGTGCAGTTGCCAGACAACGATGCCGGATTCAAGTATATGCGCCTCAACGCTGACAAGGTGCTGGAGGTATCCGCCGACGGCACGGCTTGGCAGGCAACCGGGTCCAGCGGGCACCTGATTATAGACGCCATGGGAACGGCGCTGCCCCAGCGGAGCCGGATGCAGTTTATGAAC
>Ga0129315_1000652_pt1 | contig 23474 bp, 25 predicted proteins | sample Cm827metagenome_FD_94432 | JGI IMG/M metagenome (GOLD analysis project Ga0129315, IMG submission 94432) | Eastern black-and-white colobus group fecal microbial communities from Wisconsin, USA - Cm827 metagenome | ecosystem: Host-associated > Mammals > Digestive system > Large intestine > Fecal...
CAGTCGGTCTGTCAGTCCAGTCAGTCTGTCAGCCAGACCAGTCAGACCAACAAACCATGCCAGTCGGTCTGTCAGTCCAGTCAGTCTGTCAGCCAGACCAGTCAGACCAACAAACCATGCCAGCCCGAGACTGCCAGGGCAGCCTCGGGCTGTAGGGCTGGCGCCCTATACGCTGCAAAAAAAGCGCCTCCGGTGGAATGCGAGCATTCCCCGGTGGGCGCTTTTTACAGCTTGCATGGCTTGTAGCTTATTCATACTCTGCGATGTCGTAGATGAGGCGTTCGGAGTCTTCCCAGCCGAGGCAGGGATCTGTGATGGATTTGCCGTAAACGCCGCCTCCAACCTTCTGGTTTCCTTCAACGATATAGCTTTCGATCATCACACCTTTTACCAGCTTGTGGATGTCCGGACTTAATTTCCTGCTGTGCATAACTTCCTTTACGATTCGGATCTGCTGTGCAAACTGTTTGTTGGAGTTGCTGTGGTTTGCATCAATGATGGCCGCGGGATTTTTAAGATCTCTCTCATTATAAAGGTTTAAGAGAAGATTCAGGTCTTCGTAATGGTAATTTGGAAGATTTCTGCCGTGTTTGTTGGTAGCTCCCCTTAAAACCGTATGGGCAAGTTCATTTCCTCCGGTATTCACTTCCCAGCCGCGATAGATAAAGGAATGAGGATGCTGGGCAGCATGAACGGAGTTCAGCATAACGGTCAGGTCACCGCTGGTAGGATTTTTCATACCTGCGGGAACATCAAAGCCGCTGACCACAATGCGGTGTTGCTGATCTTCAACGGATCTGGCGCCGATGGCCACATAGGAGAGAATGTCAGATACATAGCCCCAGTTTTCGGGATAAAGCATTTCATCCGCGGCGGTGAGGTTGGATTCCTCAATGGCATGGATCAGCATTTTCCTCATGGCGATCAGACCTGCAAGAAAATCTGTTCCCTTTTCCGGATCGGGCTGGTGAACGATCCCCTTGTAACCGTCGCCGGTGGTTCTCGGTTTGTTGGTGTAAATCCTGGGGATCAGGATCAGCTTGTCCTTTACTTTTTCATTGACCTTGGCAAGGCGGGAAACATAGTCGCAGACAGCTGATTCATTGTCGGCGGAGCAAGGCCCTATGATAACCAGAAATTTATTGCTCTTTCCGGTAATGACATCTTTGATCTCTGCGTCACGCTCCTTTTTCAGTTCAACAAATTCCTTGGGAAGAGGAAAGCCGTTTCTGATCTCGTCAGGCGTGGGCAGTTTTTTTATAAATTCAAAAGACATAAAAAATAACCGTTCCTTTCTGTTACTTGTATCTTGCGTAATCAAAACCCTGTCCATTATAATATAGAAAAAATCGTTATGCAAGAAAAACCAGATATACAGGGAACACAGGAACTGTAATTCGTCTTGCATTATAAACGGAAAAAGTGTAAAATTGCAACGAAGTATAAAAGCAAAGAGAGATGACAAAGGCCGCCTTGCGGCAGATGGAGAGAAACTATGGCACTGAATAAAAAGCCGGTCACCGGCATGAAAGATATTCTTCCAAAGGAGATGCAGATCCGCGATTATGTGATCGGCGTGATCAAAGAGACCTATGCAAAGTTCGGGTTTTGCTCCATGGAAACTCCCTGCGTGGAAAGCATTGAAAACTTAAGCAGTAAGCAGGGTGGGGAAAATGAAAAGCTGATCTTCAAGATCCTGAAAAGGGGAGAGAAGCTGAATTTGGAAACGGCACAGACGGAAGCAGACCTTGTGGACGGGGGACTCCGTTACGACCTGACGGTGCCTCTTGTGCGCTATTATTCCAATCATGCAAGTGAACTTCCTTCTCCCTTTAAAGCGCTTCAGATGGGAAATGTATGGCGCGCCGACAGACCGCAGAGAGGCCGTTACCGTCAGTTTATGCAGTGCGACATTGATATTCTGGGCGAGCCCTCCAATCTGGCAGAGATCGAGCTGATCCTTGCCACCACAACCACGCTGGGGAAATTAGGATTTAAGGGCTTTCAGATCAGGATCAATGAAAGGCGCATTCTGAAAGCAATGGCGGCATACAGCGGTTTTCCGGAGGAAAGCTATGACAGTGTGTTCATTACATTAGATAAGATGGATAAGATCGGTCTTGCAGGCGTAGAAGAGGAACTGCTTGCAAACGGCTTTTCCAGGGAGCAGGTAGAAAAATACCTTTCTCTGTTTAAAGGACTTGAAGAGCAGAAGGACGGCCTTTCCTATCTGGCAGAGGAGCTTGGGGCATTTCTGGAGCCGGAGGTAAGAACAAGCCTTCAGGAGATCATAGAAAGCGTCAGCGCAACAAAGGACGCTGATTTTGAAATGGTCTTTGACCCCACTCTTGTAAGAGGAATGTCTTACTATACGGGTACGATTTTTGAAATTGCAATGCCTCAGTTCGGCGGAAGCTGTGGAGGCGGAGGAAGATATGATAAGATGATCGGCCGCTTTACCGGAAATGATGTTCCGGCCTGCGGATTTTCCATTGGCTTTGAGCGGATTATCCTTCTGCTTCTGGAAAACGACTTCCAGGTGCCGACACAGCCTCAGAAAACAGCTTATCTGCTGGAAAAGGGACTGCCAAGCGACATGCTCTGCAAAGTGATCGAGGAGGCCCAGGAGGAGCGGAAGGCAGGAAAGCAGATACTGGTTGTCCGTATGAACAAAAATAAAAAGTTCCAGAAGGAACAGCTATCCAAGGAAGGGTATACAGAATTCAAAGAGTTTTATAAAAACCCTTTAAAGTAAGCTATGATCAAAATTTACCGGAAGAAAATCGTATGGTCTGAAAAAGAAACGCAGCTTTTTTCAGACAAAATAGAGCAAAGAAGGCAAAATAACTTGCTGCGCACCGAAAACAAAAAGGTTTGGGTGCGCAGTTTTACTACAGGACGGTTGCTGCATCATGCATTATGCCATTATCTGGAGATGGAGGAGCAGGAAACACCTGCATTTCAGATAGGCTACGGGGAAAATGGAAAGCCTTTTTTGCTGGATTATAAAGAGGTGCATTATAATCTGTCCCATTCAGGCGACTGGATCCTATGCGCTGTTTCTGATCAGCCCGTAGGGATTGATATTCAGCAGAAAAGCAGTATGAGAAGGGGGCTTTGCGACAGAGTGTTTTCCGAGGAGGAAAAAAAGCTCTGGCAGGGCAAAGAAACAGATGCGATCTTCTTTCCCATATGGTGCGTGAAGGAAGGCTACATAAAGCTTACAGGGGAAGGATTAAAAAAAGATTTGAGGCAGCTTACCGTTTCCTTTGGGGAGCAGCTTGTTATAGATCAGGGAAAGGCGGCAGCTTATTTTGTGCAGGGGAATTTCGGGAAGGACTATTGTTTTGGGGTTTGTATGTTCCAGAGAGAGCAGCAGGTAGAATGGATAGGAGAAGACATAGATGGAACAGGAAGAGAATAAGAAGAAAATCCTACTGGTTGATGACGAGCCGATCAATCATAAGATCGTACAGTTTCTGATGAAGGCAGAAGCAGAATATGAGATCCTGGGAGCCGATGGAGGAAGACAGGCCCTTGAGATTTTAAGGGAACAGAAAGTGGATCTGGTGCTTTTAGATATTGAAATGCCGGATATGAATGGAAAGGAAGTCCTTTCCAAGATAAGAGAATGCTATGAAATACCAGTGGCCTTTGTTACCGCAGGGGAAAAGGCGGATGAGGAAGAGGAGGAGCTTTTAAAGGCGGATGGTTATCTGACCAAGCCCTTTTTACCGGAAGAGCTGAAGGGCCTGATCGGCAGGCTGCTAGGAAAGGCGTTTGTATGAAACTGGAAAAAATCAAAAAGCGTTTTTTTGATGTAGACAAGTCTATTCACCTTGTTTTGTTTAATATTATCACACTGGCAGGGATCGGCGGCGGGATTTTAGGACTGATCGTTTCCGTGGCATGCAAACTGCCTCTTGTGCAGCTTGCTTCCATTGCAGCGGCGCTTCTCGTTCTGATCGCCTGCTTTTATATTGCAAACTGGAAGGGAAAGCTAAAGCAGGCCTCTACAGGAATTGTGGTGATCATTACCATGCTCCTGTTTCCCGCCATGTTTTTTACAGACGGTGGCGCTTATGGAGGAATGGGCTACTGGTTTACGCTGGGGATCGTTTTTAATTTCCTGATGGTGGAGGGCGCTGCATTTTCGGTGATCCTGGTGCTGCAGATCATTGTGATTCTCTGCTGTTACTGGGTGGCTTATCTTTATCCGCAGCTTGTGGTTCCCATTGGTTCTGAGGCAAATATTTTTATCGACATTCTGCAAAGCCTGATCATTCTGGGACTTGTAGTGGGGGTTATTTACCGTTTCCAGACAAAGGTATACCGTAAGGCACTGCACCAGATCGAAAAGCAGAATGAAGAACTGAAGCGTTCAGAGGAAAAGGCAGACAAGGCCAATCAGCCCAAAAGCGATTTTCTTTCCAATATGTCCCATGAGATCAGAACGCCCATCAATGCTGTTATCGGCATGAATGAAATGATCCTGCGGGAGGCAAAGGAGGAACAGCTTTTAGAATATGCCACGGCAGTACAGAATTCCGCTTTGGCGCTGCTTTCCATCATCAATGATGTGCTGGACATTTCCAAGATTGAAGCGGGGAAAATTGAGATTTCTGAGGCTAGGTACGAGCTGTCCTCCCTTTTGACGGACAGCTATACAATGATCATTGACAGGGCAGAGAGCCGCGGCCTTGAGTTCGAGGTCTACTGTGAGGAAAGCATTCCGGCCTTTCTTTTAGGGGACATGGTCAGGATCAGGCAGATCCTGGCAAATCTTCTGACCAATGCAGTAAAATATACAGATCACGGAAAGATCAGACTATGCGTCACAGGGGAATATGAGGACGGGATCTTTTATCTGACAGCCCGGGTGGAGGATACCGGTATCGGGATCAGCGAGGAAAACAGAGAAAGGCTTTTTGGCAAGTTTGAGCGGTTTGACCTGGTGAGAAATCAAAGTATCGAGGGAACGGGGCTTGGGCTTAGTATAACCAAGGAACTGGTAGAACTGATGCACGGAACGATCGAGGCGGAAAGCGAGTATGGGGTAGGCTCTGTGTTTACCGTACGCATTCCCCAGAAGGTTCTCTCTGACCAGCCCATCGGTTCATTTGACATCAAAAAGAGAATTCACAGCAGAGAAGGACAGCATTATGAGAGCCGGTTTACGGCGCCGGCAGCGAGGATTCTGGTTGTGGATGATGTGGCAATGAATTTGAAGGTATTTGTAAACCTGCTGAAGGAAACGCAAATTGAAATTGACACTGCGCAGAGCGGTGCAGAATGTATTGCGCTTGCCACAAAGAGACAGTATGACATTATTTTTATGGATCATATGATGCCGCAGCTTAACGGGATCGATACCCTGAAGGCCCTGTGGGAGCGGCCGGATAACCTGAATATGCAGACACCGGTGGTCATGCTTACCGCAAACGCCCTTTCCGGTGTGGAGGAGATGTATTTGAAGGAGGGCTTTTCCGCTTATCTTTCCAAGCCGGTGCGAGGGAAAAATCTGGAGGAAATGGTACTGCGTTTTCTGCCCGGGGAAAAAGTGATAAAGGCCGGTGCCAGGGAGAAGGAGGAAAAAAGGGATCCCCTTTTGTCCCTTCAGGAAAAGGTTCCGGAGCTTGATACACAGCAGGGGCTGCTGTACTGTGCAGGAGATCAGGATTTTTATTTGGAAATTTTAAAGGACTATTGCAAAAACGATAAAACAGAAAAGCTGCGGGCGTTGTGGAAAGCCGGAGAGCTTGAAAATTACCGGGTGGAGATCCATGGACTGAAAAGCACCTCCAAAACCATAGGGCTCACCGCATTCAGCCAGCAGGCAAAGGAAATAGAGGACGCACTGAAGGAAGGGCGGACAACGCAGCTGTCGGAAAAGTGTGAAGAACTGCTTTTGACTTATGCAGTTTTGAAAAAAAACATAGAAAATGTATTAGATTTCATGTAAGAATTGTGTAATTTTATTATTCGTGGTATATTGGTAATAGTGTAACTGAAGGGGGATAATTACATGGAAAGTAATGCACAAAAATTCCAAAAAAGTGCAAATCAAAAAGCATTAGTAATCTGGATGCTGCTGAATATTATTTTGTCGGTATCCTATGCTATTGAGATCGTAAAGGGACTTAGAACAGCAGGCTATTATATCATCTTTATGCTGGTCTGCTGGATCCCGTTTGCCGTGGGGCTGATCCTTTTAAAGATCAAGGGCAGGGCGGCACAGTACTATAAGGATGTTGTAGTGATAGGATATGGTATCCTGTATGTTTTTGTTCTCTTTACCACACATTCTACCTTGGCATTCGTCTACATATTACCGCTTACCAGTATGCTGATCTTATTTAAAAACCGAAATTTCATGCTCCGCTGCGGCGTGGCAACCATGATCGGCATTGTTGCGTCTATTATCAAAAATTTCCTTTCGGGTATGAGCGGAGCGGCAGATATTACTGCATATGAGATCCAGGTTGCAAGTGTTTTCATGTGTTATGTAGGGTATGTGCTTTCTATTAATCATTTAAATTTTACAGACGGGGCCATGCTCCATCAGGTTGAGGATAACCTCAAGAAGGTGGTGGAGACCATTGCAACGGTAAAGACTGCAAGCACTTCTGTGGTAGACGGAGTGACAGTGGTCAGAGAACTTGCAGATGAAAATAAGGCAAGTGCGGATGCCGTGGTGGGCAGCATGGAAACGCTGGCTCAGAATAATACAGTCTTAAGGGATAAGGCTGATTCCTCCATGGAAATGACCCGCAAGATCAGCAAGCAGGGCGCCAATGTGGCGGAACTGGTTGAAAAGATGGTACAGCTTACCAACGAGTCCATGGTACATGCAAAAAGCAGCTCCGAGGAGCTGACAGATGTAGTGGCTTCCACCAATTCCATGGCAGAACTGGCAAACGAGCTGGAAGGGATTTTGAAGGATTTCAAGGAACAGTTCGATATGGTGAAAAGCGAGGTTGGCACCATTGAAGGGATCAACAGACAGACCAATCTGCTTGCCCTGAACGCCTCCATAGAGGCGGCGAGAGCCGGAGAAGCAGGAAAGGGATTTGCGGTTGTAGCAAATGAGATCAGAGATCTGAGCATGGGAACCCAGAATTCCTCCAGCCGTATTTTGACAGCCCTGGGACATCTGGAAAACACTTCTGACAATATGACGGATTCCATTACCCAGACCTTGAAGCTGATCCATGTAACCCTGGATAAGATCAAACAGGTAAGCGCAAGCGTATCCAGCATATCCGGTGACTCCACCCAGATCGGCAACAGTGTTCTGGTGATCCGGGATTCCATGGATGAGGTAGAAAACTCCAATAAGAGCATGGTAGACAACATGAAGCAGATCTGCGACGTCATGGAAGTGATGACAGAAAACGTAGAGGGCGCTGACCAGAATACCAGAGTCATGAGAAGCAAGTATGATGAGACCATGCGCAGTGTAGGCAAGATCGAGGAAGTGGTCGGAAAGCTGGTGGAGGAGCTTGGTGCAGGCGGCTTTATGAGTATTCATGACACTAAGCCGGGCATGTGGGTTTCTGTCACACCTTCAAAGACGCCTAATAAAGAATATAAAGCAGAGATCATCAGCTCTTTTGAGGACGGCGTATTTACCAGAAAGCTTTTGTTGGGAAAAAGAGAGCTGGTGCTGGAAAAGGATGAAACCTATCAGCTTTTGATCGTAGTGGACAACATGCTTTACAAGTGGGAAAATGTTAAGATCGCTTTGCAGAAGGATACCACTTATAAGATCAATGTCATGGCCAATCCTGCGGTTTACAACCGTAGAAAATATCCCCGTCTTCCTATGGACAACCCCTGTGAGATCAAGCTGCAGTCTGAAAAGGGAAGCTATAACGGCAGAATGGTAAATCTTTCTGCAAACGGATTTGCGATAGCAACCAGGGCAGAACAGATCGGAGCTGCAAAGGGAAGGGAAATAGAAATCAAGATCGAAGGCTTTGACCTCCTGAAGGAGCAGACGCTGACCGGTCATGTAATCCGTGTGAGCAACAATGACGGAGAATTTATTTTAGGCTGCCGTATGCCGGAGGATTATCTGGATATCAGAGATTATGTAAACCAGAAAATGCAGGGCGGCAAATAAGAGATTGGATACGGAAGTTATGCTTTTGCCGCGAGTCTGAAAAAAAACGTGCACGAGAAAACTACTCGTGCACGTTTTTTTTCAGATCCATTTTGACAGAAGAGGTTTGCAGACTGCGGCAAAATAAGATAAAATGGCAATATGTGCCTAAAGAACGAAAGGAAAGAAGAGAAGGGTAAAAAGGGATGGAGAGAGAAAGACTGGGGAGTAGACTTGGATTTATTTTGCTGAGCGCGGGATGCGCAATCGGCTGTGGAAATGTGTGGAAGTTTCCGTGGGTTGCAGGAGAAAGCGGAGGCGGGGCGTTTGTGCTGCTTTATATCCTGTGCCTGCTTATTTTAGGACTTCCTGCAATGACAATGGAATTTGCTTTGGGCAGGGCGTCACAGGCAAGTCCTGTAAGGATGTATCAGAAGCTGGAAAAGAAGGGGCAGAAGTGGCATTTTCATGGGTATGTGGCGCTTTTTGGAAATGTGTGCCTGATGGCGTTTTATACGGTGGTGACGGGATGGCTGATCTATTATTTTGTAAGCTTCGTCACAGGAAAAGCACAGGAGCTTGGCTTTGAAAGGATGATCTCAAATCCTGCGATCAATGTGACTTATCTGGCCATTGCCGTAGTGCTGGGCTTTGTGATACTGACCTTCCAGCTGCAGGGAGGACTTGAGAGGATCACGAAGTATATGATGTGCCTGCTTATCATTTTGATGCTGGCTCTTGCTGTAAAGAGCGGCACCTATGAAGGAGCAGCGCAGGGGTATGGGTTTTACCTGATCCCTGATTTTTCCAAAATTAATTTAAAGGTGGTGGCGGCTGCCATGAACCAGGCGTTCTTTACTCTTTCGGTAGGAATGGGCGGTATGGCGATCTTTGGCAGCTACCTTGGGGATGACAGAAGCCTTTTGGGAGAAAGTATACATGTAATCGCCCTGGATACCCTGGTGGCCATCGTAGCAGGACTGATCATTTTTCCTTCCTGCTATGCTTTTGATCTGAAGGTGACGGCGGGACCGGCTCTTTTGTTTGATACCATGGCGACTGTATTTACCAACATAGCAGGGGGAAGAGTCTGGGGAAGCCTGTTTTTCCTGTTTATGGTATTTGCCGCCTTTTCCACGGAGCTGACGGTGTGCGAGAATATTTTGGCGTGTGTCAGGGAAATGACTGGCTTCAGCCGGAAAAAGGGCTGTCTTTTATGCGGAACGATAGTCTTTCTGCTTTCCCTTACAACGGCGCTGGGCTTTAGCGTCCTTTCCTTCCATCCGTTTACGCCGTCTTCCACATGGCTTGATTTCTGGGATTTCCTTGTGAGCACAAATATCCTGCCTCTCGGCGCAATGATCATTGCCCTGTTCTGCACCAGCAGGCGGTTTGGCTGGGGCTGGGAAAAGTTTATGGCAGAGGCGAATAAAGGCGAGGGCCTGAAGGTCAAAAACTGGATGAGACCGATTTTTGCCTATGTGGTTCCCGGGTGCATTCTGGTGATTTACATTGTGGGAATGGTGACGTTTGAGTGGAGGTAGGATAAGAAGATAATTTAATAGTATTAGGAAAGACCGCTTTTTTGCTGATGAAAAACTCTTTATCGTGTATTTGGTAAGGGATACATTATGCTGAAAATCCGGTCTTTTTTATTTAAAAATAAAAGACAAAGGGATGCCTTATGACAAAGAAAAGCACTGAAAAGATTGACGGTATAAAATGCATAAAAGGTGATATGGAGAAAATAGAAGTGATATGATAAGATAATGATATGCTTTATATTTGAAAATGAGAGTACGGATTATGGGACAAGTACTTATGATATGATAGAGAAGGTAACAGGAGGGATGAAGATGTCAAAATACGGAGAAGGCAAAATCGCAGTTGAAGCAGTTAAGGTAGTGGAAGAATACGGCGAGGTTTCCATGGGAGAATTGATAGGCATTTTGACGGAGCGAATGAAGCCTTCCGAGCATGATACAGAGATTATAGCAAAGAGAAATGATACTTATTTTTCACAAAAGGTAAGAAATTTACGTTCACATTCAAATAAAATATTTTTTGAAAATGTATATTATGATGAGGCTATCGAAAAATATGTATCGCTTGAATGGAAGAAAAGAAAGGAGGAGCTCGATGTAACGGTTTATCCTGAAGAATTGAAGCGGAAGAAAAGGAAAGCCATAACCTTTTATGCAAGAAAAATAGATTTTGACAGGATCAATGAGGAAAGAAAAAGGATAGGTATGGACGGAGAGGAACTGGTTTATAAAGATCAGATTCGTTTTGTAAGTAATCATGCCAGCGAGTATTTGAAGTATGTCCGTCATGTTTCCAGATTGGACGGTGACGGGGCAGGATATGATATCTGTTCCTTTGATGAGAATAAAAAGCTTGTATATATTGAGGTAAAGTCAACAACCGGGAAAAAGGAAACGCCCTTTTATATGTCGGCATCGGAATATGCTTTTTTTGAATTACATAAGGAAAATTATATAATAGCAAGGGTATATGATTTTGATCTTACTTCTAAGACGGGAAAAATAGATTATATATCAGGGACAAGCTTTGATGGTGAATTTGAAAAGGAAGTTTCTGCGTATAAAATATATTGTAGAAGTGGAAGGGAAATCCAATGAAAAATGTGTTAGAGAAAAGGCTGTCGCCATTAATAAAATATCCTGGCGGCAAGGAGAAGGAGCTAAGTCATATTCTGCCGGCACTTCCTTCTGCCATCGATTGCTATTATGAACCTTTTGTGGGCGGAGGAGCAGTATACTTTACGATAGAGGCTCGAAAATATTATATTAATGATAAGTCGGATGAACTGATTTCTCTTTATGAAATGGTAAGGGAACAAAATGAAATTTTTTTCGGCAATTTGAAGGCGATTGAGCATAGCTGGGAGATGATCAGTAAGATTGTTGATCGCCATGAGAAAACAATAATGAACATTTACACAAAATATAAGAAGGGTAAGCTCAATAAGAAGCAACTGGAGAGTCAGATTTCAAAATTTGTAAGTGCAAATGCGGAAGAAATCAATCAGCTGATAACAGATGATTTTAATTACCTGGCAGAGAAATTTGGTTCCGAGTTGTGTAAAAGTATAAAAAGCAAAATGGTGCGAATGCACAAGATAGAAAACGAAAAGGGAGACTTGGTATATGAGGATGTTACAGCAAACATAGAAGCCTCTTTTAAAGCAGCCTTTTATACTTATATGAGAACATTGATAAATAGAAAGGAAGAGCTGGAAATTGGAAAAGAACTTGTGACAGCAATCTATTTTTTTATCAGGCAGGTTTGTTATTCCTCCATGTTCCGATACAATAAAGACGGTAAGTTTAATGTGCCATATGGCGGGATTTCTTACAACAGGAAATCATTTACAAATAAAATAATGTATTATCAAAGTACAGAAGTGGTAAAACACCTTGAGGCTACAGTAATTGGAAATATGGATTTTTATGATTTTATGAAGCTGCATGTGCCTAAAGAGAATGATTTTGTTTTTTTGGATCCACCATATGATTCTGAGTTTAGTACCTATGCGCAAAACGAATTCGGGAAAAGTGATCAGGCAAGATTGGCGGCCTACTTGATTAAAGAGTGTAAAGCAAATTTTATGATTGTAATCAAAAATACAGAGTATATTTCTTCATTGTATCGTGAGGGAACCGTGACCGCTAATGGAGAGCAATTATATGTATCCTGCTTTGATAAAAAGTATTTTGTAAGCTTTCAGGATAGAAATAATAAAAATGCGCAGCATTTATTAATCACAAATTATCAGATAGAGAGAAAAGATAATGGATAAGGAAAAAAGAGCGGCAATACAGAGCATTGTTGATTTTGAAATAAAAAAGTTTGCCGATGGCTATGAAACGAGATTTACTAATGAAGTTAATGATCCTGAAGGAGTTATTAACAGCAAAAAGAATAACTGTTTTGTCGCTGAACTTGGTAAGGAGTTTATGTTTTATAGTGCATTTGTCAGAAGCTTTGACAGCTCTTTTGGCAAAATACTGGAAAAGATAGGAAATGAAGTTGCAAAGCTATCATATGACGTAAGGGGGAATATAAAATCTTTCTTGCTGCCACAGCAATCTCAGCATATGGATTATATCATTATGGAATACGAAAGGCATAGAAAGCCTGAAGTTTCGGATTATAGCGACTTTATATGCATAATCCCTGCCGATACAAGGAGCTTTGAAAAATCACATGTTACAGATCATTATTTTTATAATAAAGAAACGAAGGAACATTATTTGATTGAACTTAAAGCAGGTGGAGATCTGGATAACAAAAAGGCAAAGACAGAAAAGCTTGCAATGCTGCAGGAATATTTTATATTAAAAAATTCACTAAGAGACAGACCTGATGAGAAAATAAAAATATACTTTGGAACCGCCTATAACAAGTATGGCGAGAATTCAGAGTGGCATCAGGAAAGGGTAAAGCAGTTTTTCGCAGAGGAAGAGTTGCTGATTGGAAAGGATTACTGGAATTTTGTCTGCAACGATCAAGATGGTTTTAGTACCGTGTTTGCACAGTACCAAGAAAGCTCAGCATATGTTAAGAATGTGCTGGAAAGAATTAAAGCCTTATATTTTAAGGAGGAGTAAGAAATAAAATATGTACCGTAAATATTTCGATTATTATTTAGAGCTGGAAAGGGACTTTTTTGTAACAGAGCCATATGTGTTAATTGATAAAGATAATTATGGTGCTTTTTCGGTACAATATAATAGAATATTTCAGTCAATATGTAGTGAAATTGATTGCTTATTGAAGGTGTTATGCATGTGCTTAGAGCCGGAGAGCAAGGTCAGGACTTTAGGAACTTATTATTCTATTATAAAGACACATTTTAAGCATTTTAATACAGAAAGTGTTTATTTTAACAAATCAAAAATAGAATTGTTCCCATGGAGGGAGTGGAGAGAAAATAAGGCACCAAATTGGTGGACAATGTATAACAAAGTAAAGCATCACAGGATGGAAATAGATCCGGAAGCAAATAAGCCATATTATAAATATGCAAATTTGGAAAATGTGCTTAATGCATTAGCGGCGCTATACATTGTGGAGCAGTATTATAACTATGCTTATTTGAAAAATGGCAGGGAAGATGAGAGAGAAAACGCTATGCTGGAAAATCAATCAGGAAAATGTTGTATGAAAAGGTGGAGAGATGCAGGGTGTTATTCGGAATTCATGGGTCAGTTCTTTTTTGATTTGCAGAAATTAGAGAAAATTATAGGAGAAGAGAGGGAGCTTTGAAAAATTAAAAGCAACTTATCTTGGAATAGTTCCAGTTCATTTAAAACTGTTTCTTACATTTGAGCTGTATTTACAAGCTTCAAATCAATGTTAAAGGCACATCATATTCATGGAATCTCATGAACCGTTTATCAGATGATAATTTACAGTATTCGCAGTATGATTGCTCCGGTATTTGAGCGGAGTATACCCGGTGATTTCCCGAAATGTCTGGGTATAGTGGCTTGCACTTGAAAAACCGACAGCATATGCAATATCAGTAATACTGGCTTCAGAAGAAGTCAATAGTTCAATACTCTTTTGGATACGATAGCGGATGAGGTATTCACCGGGAGTTCTGGACGTATATTCTTTAAACAGTCTTGCACAAAGCGTCTTTCCAACATTTCCAGCATTGGCAATTTCTTCAAGAGAGATTTTTTCGGAATAATGTTCCTGAATGTAAAGGAGCATTGATTTAAAAGTATTGGTCTGGGATGGAGAAGCGGGGGATGGTAGTGTGGTCTTTTCTAAATGAGAATAAAGGATATTTAATATTCTAATGAGGGCTTCTAAACATTCCAGCTCAATATTATCAAAACCAGGTGTTTCAAATATCCGGACAAGCTCTTTAATAATCTGACTTGTCCAATCATCATGAGATAAGAGAAGATAATCAAAGGAACTGGGGGAAATCACCGGCTGTACATAGGTTTGTTCAATATACTTTGTGGAACATAACAGGCATGGATGAACTATGGCGCAATAATAGACACAGCTTTTTCCAGGCAGAGACTGATTGGAATGGATGCGCTTGGAATTTACCAGAATCCCTTCTTTTGCGTGAAGAATAATGGTCTGTCCATTTACATGGAACTTCAGTTCTCCTTCGATAACATAGAAATACTCCAGATCTTCGTGCCAGTGATCCGGGACAAAATAACGCTGATTGGGTGAAAAATAGGAACTGACTGAATAACATTCAAATTGTGGATTGTTATATTCCAAAATTTGAGACTGGTCATTCCGTTTTGTAAAGAAATCGTTCACTTTTATCATTATATCTCACCTATACGTTATATTTTGATATAAATTAACAGGATTTATATAGAAATAGAGGATGATGCACGATATTATTATATTGCATTATTCGATGAACAACAAGAGAAATGTTTACAAATGCAATAATAGTATCGATATGGCGAGAGGTGAGATGTGATGAAAACAATGATAAAGGAACGATTTGGCAGCTGGGGGTTTTACAAGGAAGCTTTGGCGATTGGAATACCGGTTATGATTCAGGCTTTAATCCAAAGCCTGGTGTCGCTCATTGACAGTTTTATGGTGGCTGGCCTTGGAGATGTAAAGATGTCAGGAGTCAATATATCCGGTCAGATCTGCTTTATCTTTATGGTGATGCAAAACATGATTTGCGCATCCGGCGGTATTTTCCTGACACAGTACTATGGAGCAAAGCAAAAGGAAGGGATGCGGCAGAGTGTTGCGTTTAAAGTGATTTTATCCTTTTCCATGTGTGTCTTTTACTTTCTGGCAACCATGGTATTTACAAGGCAGGTGCTGAGCCTTATGGTAATCGGTAATTTACAGGCAGATGCAATCCTTGATGAGGGACAAAAGTACATGTATCTGATGGGGTTCTTAGGAATTCAAATGATGATTTCATCTATTTTGTCTTCTTCTTACCGTGAAATTGGAAGAGTGAAAGTGATACTTGTTATTACACTTATGGCGGCTGGAATTAATGCATTTCTGAATTGGGTATTGATTTACGGGAATCTTGGAATGCCCAGGCTGGAAGTGGAGGGAGCTGCCTATGCGACAATCATTGCAAAGACCATGGAAATGCTGTTTCTGATAGGCTATACGATCAAGGATAAACCGGAATTCATCAGTTGTTCTGTTTATAAGAGGATTGATTGGGCTTTATTTGGAAGAATTCTGAAGAAGGGTTCATTATTGATTATTTCCCAAATGATGTGGGTTTTGTCCGAAAGTTTTACTGCGGCAATTTATAACGGAAGAGGAAATGCAGCCGTGGTATCCGGTATGGCAGCAAGTTTTTCTATTGCAAATTTGTTCTTTATTTCTTTTGATGGAATTACGACTGCCACAGGAGTTCTCATTGGAAAATCACTTGGAAATAATAAACTGGATTATGCCAAAAAGGAAAAGACATGGATGCTTTCGGCAGCAGTCATGTTTGGATGTGCAATGTGTCTTATAGGGGTGATAACGGTTCTCCTGGTGCCGGTGGTTTTCGGCAACCTGAGTATGGATGCACAGAATATTTGCAGGGCGATGCTGCTCATGATGGCATTTTTCATGCCTTTATGGACATATGTGAATACGCAGCTTGCCGTGTGTCGTGCCGGTGGAGATACCAGAGTTGGCTTTCTGGTGGACGGCGGTGCTACCGCTGCAATGGTCCCGCTGCTTTTGATTATGGCATTCTTCACAAGTGCCAGTCCGATCACAATGTATTTTGCGGTAAAAGTGTTGGATGTAGGAAAGATTATGGTTGCCAATCATGAACTGAAGAAGGAAAGATGGGTTGTGAATTTGTCTAATTGAGAATAGGGGAAATCCTGCGTTAATGATAAAGTCTGCCGCAAAGGACGGCGATGGAAAAGTAGATACAAAAAAGCGTATTTCCGATAAAAAGTCAGCTGGCTCAGTCCTCAGGTGGAAAAGTAAGTGTGTATAAAATTATGCACTCCTTCCCATACTAAAATATGTTAATATGTATAGGAAAGGAAGTAGAATTATGATTTTAAAGGAAAAAGAACGAGCAGCACTTGAGGATTTACGGACACAGGAAAAGAGTTGTGTGGAGAAGTATGAAAGGTATGCAGATCAGGCGAAGGATCCGGAGCTGAAGTCTCTTTTCAAGACACTCCAGAAGGAGGAACAGAAGCACTACGATTCTCTGGGACAGGTGCTTGCAGGAACGGTTCCGGAATGTAACTGTAACGACAGCGCAGGACATAACTACAAGCCGAAGGCTGCCTATAATGACATGACGAATACGGAAGATAAGCAGAATGATGCGTACCTTGCAACAGACTGTATCGGTACGGAAAAGCTGGTTTCGGGAGAATACAATACGGATGTCTTTGTGTTTGGGGAAAGTAGTGTCCGCAAGCTTCTTGCCGATATTCAGATTGAAGAACAGAACCATGCGGAGATGCTTTATAAATACAAGATGGCAAACGGAATGCAGTAAAGGAGAGATACAATCGACAATCCGAGTGCATTGAGATAAGGATTGACCGGAAGAAAGGATTTGCGGGAAATGGTGGACCGTGGATCCTTTTTTGCTATATTGGAAATAGAATTTGACAATTATGAAACTGTTTTTTTATATACTTTCCTGCGTTGGATGTATAAATTGAAATAAAATGGAAGAGATTATGTGTGATTGAAAAGAAGGAGGAAAAAACCAATGTTATCATCAGCTTTATCAAACAGAATGAGCTTTGGCTTTTCAGCGGAGAATCCGATGGGAAAAAGAAATGGAGGAAGCAGGGGCAAAGACTGCGAAAAGTTAAGACCTTGTATCCAGATTCAGCCGCAGGAAGAAGTGGTGTTGTGTGACACGGACGGCCCTGGAATGCTGACGCATTTATGGTTTACTGGTTATGTAGGTCACTCCTTTATTCTCAGAATCTATTGGGACGATATGGATTATCCGTCTGTTGAGGCTCCGGTTTCCGCATTTTTCGGATGTGCATATGATGAGAACTTTGCAGACCGGGATGGAGATTATCCGGTGCTAAATTCAAGCCGGATTCTGGTGGCGCCTGGCAGAGGATACAATTGTTACTGGGAAATGCCATTCCGTAGGCATTGTAGGGTGACAATGGAAAATCGTGGCAGTAAGGAAGAAACACTCTATTACATGATTGAAGGATGGCATGGTGAGATTGCAGATACGGATGCATACTTTCATGCAGCATACAGACAGGAGCATCCGGTGCAGAAAGGACATGCTTATACGGTCATTGATGGAATTGAAGGAAAGGGTATATTTGCAGGGCTCAGCTTTGCAGCAGGTATGAACGGCAATAATACCTGCTGGGTAGAGGGTGAACCTAAGATGTATCTGGATGGAGATCAGTATCCAACAATTAACTACACGGGAACGGAAGATTATTTCTGTGGTTCCTATGCATTCGGAAATGACATTTTATTACATAAGTATCAGACATTCAGCGGACTATACGCAGGAATGTATGCAATTTTGGGCAATGACAGCCAGGAAATGTATAATGGGCAGCAGCGCTTTTTACTTTACCGTTTTCATGTAAAGGATCCGGTTTATTTTCAGACATCATTTCGCATGACTATGGACAATCTTGGCTGGACAGGAGCAAGATACGATGATTATACATCCGTTGCGTACTGGTATATGGAAAAGCCATCCAGACTGTCGGCCGGACTGCCGTCAGATGAAGAGATGATTATGAAGTAGGCAAAGCAGAATCAACGAAACGATAGCGGAATATGAGGAGAAAACCGTGCAGAAGAATACTACCGATTATAAAATAAAAATCAAGCATTCCTTTTTACTGATTCCGGTAAAAACTAAGAAGGAAGCAGAACGCTTATCCTTTTATCTGGAAGAACAGAAGGTTTTAGAGTATCGTATTTTTCCTGTGGAAGAGGGGGAAACGGCAGATTATTATGCTCCGATTCCGGTCACATCATGGATAGGAAAATCCATCCGTCTGGAGGGAGATTATCCGGAGGCATTTTATGCAAAGATAAAGCAGGCTGACTATCTCCCGGAATCCGGTCAGCTGCATCCTCTTATGCATTTTACACCGGTCAACGGCTGGATGAATGATCCCAATGGACTTGTCTGCCAGGATGGAATTTATCATCTGTTTTATCAGCACAATGCCTTTGGCACAGCATGGGATAATATGAGCTGGGGGCATGCAGTCAGTAAGGATTTACTGCATTGGGAACACCGGCCGATGGCAATTCTTCCAGATGAGGATGGAACGATCTTTTCAGGAAGTGGTATCTGTAATGAACAGGGATTTCTTGAACTACCGGAGAAAGCGCTTGTCTTTTTTTACACTTCAGCAGGAGGCAGTGCGGATAGTCCGTGGAGTGAAGGAGGACAGTTTACCCAGAGAATTGCCTACAGTATCGATAACGGTGCGACTCTTCATAAGAAAAATCAGGTGATTGTGCCGAATCTGACTGAAGGAAACCGGGATCCAAAGGTATACTGGCATGAAGAAAGTAAAGGGTATATCATGTCTCTTTACTTAAGACATCATGTATATGCCATTCTGCGTTCCGAGGATCTTGAGCATTGGGAACTGACACAGAAGCTTCCCTTTGTTACAGCAAGAGAATGCCCTGATCTGCGTCCGATTCCCACGGAAGAGGGAAAAGAAAAGTGGATATTGTTTACGGCATCGGGCGAATATTTTACAGGAGACTTCGATGGCTTCCGGTTCACAAATCTGTCCGGGGGACATATGGCTTACCAGAATGAACTGCCGTATGCCGGACAGACGTATTCCTCTCTGCCAGAGCGTGTCGTTCTGATGCACTGGATGCGTACAGAAAATCCGGAGAAATATTATACAGGAATGATGGGGATTCCACGGGAACTGACACTTATAAAAGGAGAGGAAGGATTCATCCTTCGTCAGTCGGTGATCCGGGAATGGAAGGAACAGCGGGTTTCCGTTCGTGAAGAGAAGAAGCGAAAACAGTGGGAGGAAGAGTCTGTCCGGGATGCTGCACTGGAATTGCAGCTGAACATACAGGATGCTTCTGTCCTTTCCGTAACCATTTATGGACAGAAGATTTCCTATCAGCGTGAAGAAGGAATACTCTGCGTAAATGGTGATGTCTGTAAAGTGAAGGAGGAGCTCCGTGATCTTTCGATTCTTGTAGACCGGGAAATTCTGGAAGTGGCAGCAAACGAGGATACCCTTCTGTATTTCTTTGAGACAGATTTACAGGACCTTGCAGGCAAAATAAATGTAGAGACAGATCAGAACGCGGATAGCTACCTGTGGAAGGTACAGTAATAAAATTTTATATATGCGCTTTTAGAAGGATGTGCTGATCCTGTTTTGCTTGCTGATAATTCCTTATAAATTCCCGTGTTGCCTGGTAGAATTATTTTATAAGAATTTGTAACAGAAGGAAGTGATGGACATTCATGGGGCGGCAGCCGCCATGAAAAAATGTTTTTTACGGAAGGGGCTTGGCAGCATGAAACTCACTTCCATAATCAGACAGGATGTTACTTTGCCGGACTTCATTTTCTATGGAGTCCGGCTTTCTGTATGCAGAAGCAATATCTCCCATGACGGCAAAAAAACGTAATGATTTTGATTGGGATATGCTGATATTTTTGCCGATAATATGGTATACTATGTAATAGATTAATGTGGTTTTTGATGTAATTTATGGCGGAGGATAATAGATGCGATATCTTTCAGTTACTGAAATAGCGAAAAAGTGGAATATGTCAGAACGCAGTGTTAGGAATTACTGTGCCAGAGGGCGTGTGAACGGTGCGTTTCTTACCGGTAAGACATGGAGCATTTTGGAAAACGCAGAGAAACCGGAGCGTACCAACAAAAGAAAAGAAGAACAGATTACTTTGTTGAATGTTCTAAAAGAGCAGAAGGCAAGTAAATATTCCGGTGGGATTTACCATAAGACGCAGATTGATTTGACCTATAAATCCAACAATATTGAAGGAAACCGCCTGACTCACGATCAAGCCAGATGTATCTTTGAAACCAACACCATCGGCGTAGAAAAAGAAGTCTCATGATCATGTGCGAAAATGAAAGTAAAACTTATTAGACGATATAATATATAAATACAAAATTTGAAAGAATATTTGAGGCTTATAGGCATTTGTTTTAATAAATCTATCTAACTAGGAAACAGTTGTTATATCGGCTAAAAAAATAGAGCAATGGGTAAAACGGATGGCGTTTTTGCCGATGATGTGATATACTAATTAGTAGATTAGTACGTTTTTGATTTGATTTGTGATGGAGGATTGTAGATGAAATACCTTTTAGTTGCTGATATAGCAAAAAAATGGAATATGTCAGAACGCAGTGTTAGAAATTACTGTGCCAAGGGGCGTGTGAACGGTGCGTTTCTTACCGGTAAGACATGGAACATTCCAGAAAACGCAGAGAAACCGGAGCGCACCAACAAAAGAAAAGAAGAACCGATTACTCTGTTGGATATTCTGAAAGAGCAGAAGGCAAGTAAATACTCCGGTGGGATTTATCATAAGACACAGATTGATTTGACCTATAACTCTAACCATATGGAGGGAAGCCGCTTGACACATGATCAAACTAGATATATCTTTGAAACCAATACTATTGGCGTAGAAAAAGAAGTGCTGAATGTGGATGATGTGATTGAAACGGCAAATCACTTCCGATGCATTGACATGATTATTGATCATGCAAAAGCAGCTTTGACGGAGAAGTTCATCAAAGAACTTCACTTGGTTTTGAAGAATGGCACCAGCGATTCTAGAAAAGATTGGTTTGCTGTTGGTGATTATAAGAAATTTCCAAATGAAGTCGGCGGCAGGGATACAGCCCTTCCAGAAGAAGTTGCCGACAAAATGAAGGTCTTGCTGACGGAATACAACGCCAAAGAAGAAAAGAGCTTTGCAGATATTCTTGATTTCCATGTGAAGTTTGAGCGAATCCATCCGTTCCAGGATGGTAATGGGCGTGTGGGCAGGTTGATTATGTTTAAGGAGTGTCTGAAATACAATATTGTTCCGTTCATTATCGAGGATAGTCTGAAAATGTTCTATTATCGAGGATTGAAGGAATGGGGGAATGAAAAAGGTTATCTGACAGATACCTGTCTGATAGCACAGGACAAGTATAAAGCGTATTTGGATTATTTTAGGATTATGTATTGAAATTGAACAAAACAATATGATGTGTGGGGTGAATAAATGCTTATTTATGCAAGTACAAAAAGTGATTTTATGATTGATACAGAGAATGATCGTTTGGAAACAAAATTATATGAAAATATAAAATTAAAGATGAACCGAACGACAGGATTAAGTGAGCTAAATGCCTGGAGGAATTCATTAAAAGAAATGTATATTACATTGAATGATTCTGATATTCCAAAGGATGCAGGTGTGGCGATTGAATATAATATTCCCCAGACTTCAAAACGGGTAGATTTTCTTATTTCTGGTTATGGATTGAATGGAAAAGGAAATGTTGTTATTGTTGAATTGAAACAATGGGAGAAATTAACAGCTATTAGTGACGAACAGAAATCCATGTTTGGAGGGAAACAGAACGGACAGGAAGCCCTTGGAAAATGCCCGAAATGTGGCGGGGATGTAGTAAAAGGAAAATATGGAGCTTACTGCAAAAATAAATGTGGTATGAATGTTGGGAAGGCTATGGGAACAGTCCTTTCCGATACGCAGATCAAGAGTATGCTGGAGGGGAAAAAGACTTTCGTCAAAGGATTAAAGGGAAAGAAAGGAAGTTATGATGCCTACCTTATCCCGGAGGGAATAGAGGATTATTCCTATACCAAAGATGGCAGGGAAATCAAAGGTTCACAATATAAGGTCAAGTTGGAGTTCTCAAAAGAGAAATAAAAATGTATTGCTATTGTGCGTACGAATTGGTATAATATAGATAGAAAAGGAAACACTAAGATTTTTGAAAGGAGTGTTACATTATGGCAACAAAATCAGCTAATTTGTACGCAAGAATAGAGCCGGATGTGAAAGAGCAGGCAGAAAGCATTTTGTCAGCACTTGGTATTCCGACATCCAATGCTATTAATATGTTCTATAAACAGATTATTTTAAACAGGGGACTTCCTTTTGAAGTGAAGATACCTACGGCAAAACCTGTTAATGTGGCAGAACTGACCAAAGCAGAATTAAATGCGGAACTAGAGAAAGGATATGCGGATATGGTTGCAGGCAGAACAAAACCTGCAAGACAGGCATTTGCTGATATTCGCAAAGATTACGGTATATGATTTATGAGGTAATTATCACCGATCAAGCCAGTGCCGATTTAAGGGGAATATATGAGTATATTACTTTTGAATTGCTTTCACCAGATAATGCAGCAGGACAGCTTGACAGGTTAGAGGAACACATTTTAGGACTTGAGGAATTTCCGGAAAAATACCGGCTTTATGGAAATGAGCCGTGGCACAGCCGAGGGTTAAGAGTGATGCCAGTTGATAATTATCTGGTATTCTATATCCCGGATAAGGACACGGGTATTGTAACAGTTATTCGTGTTATGTTTGAAGGTAGGAATGTCGAAAACCAGCTTAATAATCACACGGTAATATAAAACAGAATAATTATAACAGCGTAAAGGCGTATGAGATGTAACCATTCCATGCGCCTTTTTTGCGTGTAAAACGAAAAGGAGGATATCAACATGAGTAAAGTAAACAAAAATGCTACTGAACATGAATTCGTGACACCAGATGAGGAGCCTGCAGCAAAGAATAATGAAACCAAGGCGGAGAAATTCATCCGTCTTAGAGAATACCGTATGGACAAGGCGATTGATGCGATTGGAAGATTGGAACATCTTGCCAACAAGTCCGCTTATGAATACACGGCGGAGCAGGTAGAAGTCATGTTTGGAGCGTTGGAAAGCAGAGTGGCAGATGTAAAAGCAAAATTTAATACAAAGAAACAGGATAATACATCTTTTTCTTTTGGAACACACGCAGAGTAGGGAGGAAAACAGGAATGAAACAGTTGGAAAAAGAAATTACGGAAACAAACAAGCAGGGTATGATGAAACGCTATCAGATGTATGGAATGAAGGTTTCAAAACTTACAGATAAAGCACAGAAGGATATCGGGAAGGGAGAAAGAAGATAATGGAATATAAGGATTTTGTGGAGCAAGTAAAAGCGCAGATACAGGACTTTTTACCAGAGAAATTTGCAGATGCAGAGGTTACTGTTCATCAGGTTGTAAAGAATAATGACTGTGTTCTGGACGGTCTGACAATTCGGACAGAGGAAAGTAATATTGCCCCTA
>Ga0129315_1000655_pt1 | contig 23365 bp, 16 predicted proteins | sample Cm827metagenome_FD_94432 | JGI IMG/M metagenome (GOLD analysis project Ga0129315, IMG submission 94432) | Eastern black-and-white colobus group fecal microbial communities from Wisconsin, USA - Cm827 metagenome | ecosystem: Host-associated > Mammals > Digestive system > Large intestine > Fecal...
CCGAGAACTGGACCACCAGAGGCTGCACCACGATGGACGACGTTAAGGAGCTGCTGGCTACAGAAGGAAAGCGCTGGACATACTACAGGCTCGTTTTCCGCGAGATGGGCTTCAGCAGAACGCCGGCTCCGGGAGACATCGAGATCATGGACTCCTGGCTGGACGACATGGGATACACACAGGATCAGGTGCTGCAGACCTGCAGAGATCACGCTGGAATGCAGAACCCGAGCCTGAAATACATAAACGCCGTTCTGAGAAACAGGATGCTGGAGAACGGCGGCATCAGAAAGAGCTATGCAAGTTACGTGAAAAAGGGCGCACAGCGATCAGCAGACAGTACTTCCGGCAGTCATGCCGAAGGCGTGCAGACCACAGGGGAAAACAGGAGAGAAGAGCCTGTGTCGCCTGACTGGAAGGGCACACGCAAGAAGAACGAAGAGATCACCGTGAGCCGCCGCGTCCTGAGGGAGTACTATGAATATCTGAGAGATCAGGACCGCCAGAAGCAGGAGGAGCGCATCAGAGAGGTGTGCGAGAAGGAGCCTCTCATGAAGGAGGTACTTGAACTGGAAAAAGGTGTGAACTTCAGCAGTCTCACCGCCGGCGGCCAGGAGGCCAGGAAGGTGAGGGCGGCGGCGAAGAAGCACCGTGCCGAAATAGAGGCGGAAAAGAGAGATCTGCTCAGGTCCAGGGGATATCCCGAGGACTATCTTGAGATGAAATACGTGTGCAGAAAATGTAAGGACACGGGAACCGATAATGAGGGGAGGAGCTGTACCTGCGTGAAGCAGCGTGCGGAAGAGGCATATAGATGGAACATAAAAAGGAACCAAACCAGATAAAGGAGACGGACCCGAAGCTGGATGAGCTCCGAAGGAGATCAGACGAAAGCGCCAGGTGGGCCGAGGCCGCCGCCAAGGCGGAGGCAAGGCTCAGGGCTCTTGAGGCCGAAAGGGAGAGGACTCGGAAGGAACAGATCTCCGATATTCCAGAGAAGGTAGAAGACAGGCCTGTTGCAATAAAGGCGGGCGACAGACAGAACACCGCGAACGCCGAGCCGCCAGTGGCTGCAGAGCCTCTGACCGAGAAGACCGAGAAGTCCGGGAAGAAGGGCAGAAAGGCAGAAAAGAAGGCCGGCAAGAGGGCGGCAAAAGAAGCAGAAAAGGCGAAGAAGAAAGAAGCTAAGACCCGCAAGGAGCTGGAGAAGGAAAAGAAGGCTCAGAAGAAGCGTGAGAAGCGCAAGGAAAAAAGGGCTGAAAAGGGTGACGGAATATTCCGCCGGGCCGGATGCAAGATAGTCAATGGAGCCGCCGCCACCGTGGAATTCCACGACAGAGTACAGGGAGCCTGCGACCGTTTTTTTGCAGCCATAGGCATAAGCCTCGTGAAAGAGTACGACTCTGCTGTGCGCCGCTACAGACGGAGCCGCCGGCAGATATATGCAAGCTTTTTCCTGATGGTCATCATAACCTGCGCGATGCTCCTGGTTTTCGAGCACTTCACCGCATATCAGTACGCCTACAACGGCAGGGTCCTGGGATACGTAAAGGATCAGAACGACGTGGTGAACGTGCTGGACGTGGCGGGAAACAAGCTTTCTTCTTCAAATAAAGCGAACATCAAGTTCACCGCCAACGACAACGTCACCATGAACAAGGTGGCCGTGTTCAACAAGGACATGGACACTCCGGATCAGGTGGTGAACAAGCTCACATACATGACCGACATCGAGGTCTCCGCAGTTGCCATCTGCCAGGACGGCAAGGTCGAGACCATCGTGGAGGACCAGGCGGCCGCAGATGCTGTGCTCAAGCGCATCAAGGCCAGCTACAGCGTTCCTGACGAGGGAATGAAGATCACGAAGTCCGAGTTCAAGCAGCCTGTAGAGACGAAGAACATCAGCGTGATGCTCACCAGCGTGCAGAGCAAGGGAGACGCTCTCAAGGAGCTCACCGACGGAGGCGAGATCGAGATCACACACCTCGTAGGAGAAGGCGAGACCATCAGGAGCATCGCTAAGAAATTCGATGTTTCCACCACCGATATATATCTGAAGAATACTAGAAATCCGGCGTCCAAGATCGAATCCGGTGACAGGGTGGTCATCAAGAAGAAGGTAGACCCGCTGACGGTAGTCACCGTTGAGAGCGGTACCACGACTGAGGTCATCCCGTATGAGACCGAGGAGCAGGAGTCCGCCGATCTGTACATCGGTGATACATACGTACAGCAGCAGGGCGAGGATGGAAGACAGTCCATCACAGGAAAGATAACCAAGGAGAACGGCAAGGAAGTAAGCAGGGACATCAAGAAGAAGGAAGTCCTTAAGGAGTCGGTAAAGCAGATCGTTCTGAAGGGAACTAAGGAGAAGCCTAAGACAGCTCCTACCGGGACATTTGCAATGCCGATAAGAGGTGCTACCATCACATCCGAGTTCGGACAGAGATGGGGCAGGATGCACGAGGGTATCGACTTCGGAGCGCCTGTAGGAACGCCGATCTATGCCTCTGACGGAGGAACAGTATCCAGAACGGGAGTGTACGGAGGATACGGTATCAGTGTGGACATAAATCACGGTTCAGGCTACATGACCAGATATGGACACATGAGCAAACTTGTGGTCTCCGAGGGCGACCAGGTATACCAGGGACAGCTCATCGGATATTCCGGAAACACCGGTCGAAGCACTGGACCGCACCTCCACTTCGAGATCCGCATCAACGGAACCGCGATGAACCCGCGGAACTATCTGTAAAAAAAGAATGAGCGTGATCTGCTCCGGGTGGCGATATCCGGGGCGGTTCCGCGCATCAGGAGAAACAAAGTGTCGGAACAGCAGAAGACGAAAAAAAGAAAACGGAAAAAAAGGCGGCTCAAGCCACTGACTCTGGTGATCATCATCGTCATCGTCCTGCTGTCCGGCGCCTATGTGAGAAACATAGTCAAGCTGGAGATCGAGCATCATCAGCTGGTAGAGCAGAATCAGAAGCTCAAGGATGAGCGGCGTCAGCTTCGCATAGAGCTGAAGAACGTGAACAGTCGGGAGTACATAGAGGACCAGGCCAGGAAACAACTGCGGCTGGTGAATCCAGACGAGATCCTTTTCGTGTTCCCGGATCAGAACGGAAGCACGACAGGAGACAGCAGCTCTGACAGCAACAGCAGTGACAGCTCCGGAAACTCAAGCTCGAGCAGCTCCGGAAACTCCTGATATTACAGGAATAAGGAGACGACAGGAAGGATCTGTAGCAGATTTTGAGAGACGATAGAGACAAGAGAGAAAACATCGGAACTGAAAGCAATGAGCCATTTGAACGGCTTAAGGTATCTCAGGCCATCATAGTTGAAGGCCGGGATGACGTAGATGTGGTGAACCGTGCCTGCGATGCTCTTGTGATACCGACCCACGGCTTTGGAATCACCAAGGAGACCTGGGAGCTTCTGGAAAAGGCGTACCAGGAAAAGGGACTGGTGATCCTGACCGATCCGGACTTTTCCGGGGAGGAGATAAGGAGGAGGCTCACAGCCAGGTTCCCGGACTCCATCCAGGCTTATCTTCCTCTGAATGAGGCGGTGAGGAAGTCGGACGGGGACATCGGCATTGAGAACGCCCGGCCGCAGGACGTGGCCGAAGCCATCAAAAAAGCTCATGGCGTAAAAGCCTCTGACGGCGGAAAAGAACTTTTTTCCATAAACGCAGAGACTCTCAGGGAGCTGGGGCTAGCGGGAGGACCGGACGCATCCGCCAGGCGGGCTGCGGCAGGCGCAAGGCTGGGGATAGGCTACGGAAATACGAAGACTTTTCTCAGGAAGCTCAGGCAGTTCGGCATCACCGAGGCAGAGCTCCGGGAGGCCGCGAGAACAGACGATCCGGAACGGCAGGAGCGCGACAGGAACATATGAGCAGAGATCACAGAAGCAAGAAGGGGTTCAGGCACTCCAAGAGCCTGGGCCAGAACTTTCTCCAGGACATGTCTATAGTTCAGGAGATCGTGGAGGGCAGCCAGGTGGACCGGGACACGCTGGTCATTGAGATAGGACCCGGGCAGGGAGTACTGACCGCCGAGCTGGCGGAGGCCGCCGGCCGTGTCATGGCGGTCGAGCTGGACGACCGTCTGATCCCGGAGCTGCGGGCGCGCTTTATCGCATATAACAACGTGGAGATAATACACCAGGACATTCTGGAGTGCGACGTTGCGGCGCTGGTGGCGAGAGGCCGGGAGGAGTACGGGCTCACGAAAGCAAGGGTGATAGGGAATCTTCCTTATTACATCACAACACCTATAATCACAAAGCTGATCACCGGCCGTCTGCCCATCGAGAGCGTGACGGCGATGATGCAGAAGGAGGTCGCCGAGAGGCTGATGGCTGGACCGGGCACCTCCAAATGCGGGGCTATAACATATCAGGTCCAGTACTATACAGAAGTGTCCAAGATCTGCGACGCGGGGAGAGAGGCTTTTTATCCCGTGCCGAAGGTGGACTCTGCGGTGCTGCGCATGGACATCCGCAGAGAGCCGCCGGTGCAGGTGCGAGACGAGAAGGCCTTTTTCAGGTGCGTGAAAGCGGGCTTCGCCCTGAGGCGCAAGACCCTGCTCAACTCGCTTTCCGCCGCTGAGGGCATGGAAAAGGAGGAGATCCGCAGAGTCCTGGAAAAAGCGGGTATCAGTCCGGAGAGGAGAGCCGAGAGCCTTTCGATGGAAGAGTTCGCGAGGCTGGCCGATTCGATGGAGGAGGTTAGAGTTTAGATGAAAAAAGTTAAAGCCGCGGTGGCCAAGGTCGCAGGAGTGATAAAAAAAGCGATCATGAAGGTCCACGACAAGTACAGGGAGAAGTTCCCTAAGAAGCCGCCGAAGTATTTCGATGATTCGGTGCATTACAGGAAGTACGTTTTCAAGCTCATGCTGTGCGCCTTCTTCATGTATCTCTTCATCGAAGAGTTCGCGAGGATAACCATAAGTCCGATAGGAGGAATACTTTTCCTGGTGCAGCATCCGATCATATTCTTCTATAACTGGCTGATAATATTCACCACGCTGACGCTGTGTCTCCTTTTCAGGAAAAGGGGCATCGTTCTCCTGCTGGTGATGGTGTTCTGGGGCATCCTCGGAATAACCAACGGTATCATCCTGCTGAAGAGAATGACGCCTTTTACCCTGTACGACCTGCAGAATGCCGCAGACGGCATATCGCTGGCGTCCACATACTATTCGAAGATCCAGATAACTCTTGTGCTGGCAGGTCTTGTTATTTGCGTGATCCTGCTTGCCATTTACGCCATCACCTGCCCGAAGTGGGATAAGGTGAACTACAAGAAGGCGGGGATCACCGTGGGAGGAAGTCTCCTGCTCTGCATCATGCTTACCTTCGGGCTGATCAAGACAAACGTACTGGGGACTTTTTTCGGAAACCTGAACTACGCCTATAACGACTACGGATTCGTTTACGGATTCGGCACCACGTCGGTGCTCCACGGCATAAGCAAGCCGTCGGACTATTCGGAGGCAACGGTCCAGAACATCCTGAAGCAGGATACCACAAACGGCCTGGACACCCAGCTGAAGCAGACGAACGACGACATGGATCATCCTAACGTCATCATCCTGCAGATGGAGTCCTTCACGAGGGCTCAGGATTACCACAACATTACCGTGGACAACGACCCGACTCCGGTGTTCAACAACCTCATGGAAAATTATTCCACCGGCTGGTTCGAGGTGCCGGCCTGCGGTGCGGGAACAGCCAACACCGAGTTCGAGGTGCTCACGGGAATAAGCGCGAGGTTCTTCGCTCCTGGAGAGTATCCATATAAGGGCAAGCTGAGGACACAGACCCTTGAGAGCATGGCCTACGTGTTGAAGAGCCACGGCTACACCACGGCCGCCATGCACGACCACAGAGGACTTTTCTATAACAGAAACGAGGTATACCCGAACCTGGGCTTTGACAGCTTTACCTCTCTGGAGTACATGAACAACATCACCAAAACTCCAACCGGATGGTGCAAGGACGAGGTGCTCACGGACGAGATCATGGACGAGATGGCCAGCACCAAGGGCCGCGACTTCCTGCACGTGGTGTCCGTCGAGGGACACGGCGCATATCCGACGGAGCAGGTGTTCAAGAATCCTTATACCACCGTTACGGCAAAGGACGGAGATGAGGAGACCAAGTGGAAGTATGAGTACTATGTAAACGAGTGCCACGAGATGGACACCTTCATCGGAAACCTGCTTTCTGAGATAAAGGCCAGCGGCGAACCAACAGTGGTGCTGATCTACGGAGATCACATCCCGGCCCTGGATATCAAGGAAAAGGACTATGGTACCGGAGACCTGTACCAGACAAGGTATGTGCTGTGGGACAACATCGGACTGCAGAAGCAGGACGAGAACCTGAACGCATATGAGGTGGCATCCAGGATCCTTGAGAGGATAGGCATGGCTCACGAGGGCGTCACCTTCGATTACGAGCAGACTGCCAATGATAACTCCAAAGACTACGAGCAGAACCTGAAGACGCTGGCATACGACATGATCTACGGGGACAATTACACATTCGGCGGAAAGAATCCGTTCCAGCGCATGAACACTCGCCTGGGCTTCAGGAAGATCAAGATCAACGACATCGTCAAGATCGGAAGCAAGTATTACATCACAGGTGAGAACTTCACCGAGTACAGTTCGGTAAGTCTTGACGGCAAGGTACTGAAAACCACTTATCTGAGTCCGACGCTCCTCGGCCTCAACGAAAAGGTGGATCCTGAGGATGTATCGAAGCTTGAAGTGAGCCAGGTCGATCCGAAGGACGATACAGTGCTGTCCAGCATCAACTCGCTGGAGGAGCTGTAAAAAGAAGAGCTTAATACATTGCGAAATAGTGATTATAGGAAGGGAATTGCCGGCGGCAATTCCCTTCGTTATTTCTACTGTATTTCTACTGCTCTCCGAACCCCAGCCTGGCGAATTTTTCAAGCTCATCTGCGGGATACGGTTCCATGTGGCAGTTGCCAATTGAATCAGGAACGATCAGGCCGATGCTGTTGTTACGGATCCTCTTGTCGTGAACAAGATATGGCAGGATGTCCTGGACCGTGCAAGGTGGATCGATCGCGAAGCCGAAGTCGTTGACGAGCTCACGGATCTCGTCGGCAGTATCGGAAGAGGTCAGGCCGAGAGCGGCGCAGCCCCTTGCCTCCAGAACCATGCCCATGGCGACGGACTGGCCGTGGGACAGGGAGAAGCAGCTCCAGGCTTCTATCGCGTGTCCGAGGAGGTGGCCGAGATTGAGAAAACCTCTTTTTCCTTTATCGGTAACGTCACCGTGAACATAGAATTCTTTTGTGGTGACCGCTCTCGCGATGACCTGGCACAGGAGGTCGGTCGCGTTATCGGCAGAGTCGCTGGTTTTCGCGGAACGCTCGGCGATTTTCTCCAAGGCCTGACGAAGGAGAGCGATGATCTCGGGATCCTTGAGAATGCCGTATTTTATGGTCTCGGCGCAGCCGTCCATGAATACAGTGGCCGGCAGGGAGAGGAGGAGATCCGGGTCGCACAGCACCAGGGAAGGCTCCCAGAAGGCACCGATGAGGTTTTTGCCCTGAGGGATGTCGATGGCCGTCTTGCCGCCGACGGATGAGTCCACCGCAGCCAGGAAAGTTGTGGGGATCTGGACGCATTTTATCCCGCGCATGTATGTGGCGGCAGCGAAGCCGCCGAGGTCGCCGATCATGCCGCCTCCGAGGGCCACCAGTATGTCAGTGGGCTGAAGGCCGCGATCGGCCATCATGGAGACGACATCGAGGTAGGCGGTGGGATTTTTTGAGGACTCGCCGGCAGGAAGCTGGCAGGTGGAGACCTGATATCCCGCCTCAGTCAGCGATCTGTATATGGTGGCGAGAGGCATGGAAGGCAGGGCCGCCACCGTGGAGTCGGTGAGCACGAAGGCGCGGCTGCCTCCGAGATCATGAGAGATATATTTTCCGGCCTCCGGGAGGAGTCCGGGTTCGATCAGCATTTTGTAAGGGCGGTCGCCCCTGATGTCCAGTTCCTTCATGAGCACCTCATTTCCTTGTAATTTTCACGGGTTTTACTTTAATATTCGACTAATATTTGTATAATAAATGATAGTAGCACAAAGGGTTTTGTCTGGCAAAGACAAGGCCCGTCCGAAACGCTGATCTTATGTGGGCCCGGAGCGAGGCGAGCAGCCGGTCCGGGACCGCCAGCCATGAACGATCTGCCGAAGGCGCAGATCCCACCGGAGGCCTGCCGGTGGTTTCCACGGATCCGGATGTCACCCGGATCGATCCCAGAAGAATTTCCCCGGAGATCTCATGATTTGGAAAAGAAGAAACTGATACCTGCAAAAAATCTGTTTTTTGCGAATTTCAACGGGTCAGTCGGGCGTTATCATCATATCAGGACTACAGAATAGAAGATTTATGCTATAACAGAAAGAACGAAACGGAGTAGATAATGGCACCAGCTAGAAAGAAGAATGACACGGAGACCGCATCTGCCGAGGCCGAGCTGAAGGAAGCTCAGGAGCAAAAGGTAGAGGCGGAAGAGAAGCGCGAGGACAAGGAGAAGGAAAAAAAGCCGGCGAAGCGCCGGGGCCGTCCGCGCAAGAAGCCGGTGGAGCCGAAAGCGACCGAAACGGCCGGGGCAGATGAGACAGCCAATGAGACCGAGGCGAACGGCGCTGCCGGGGCTGAGGATCATACGGATATATCTGATGCTTCCGCCGGAGAGGAGGTGGCCATTGCATCCGAGTCCGGAGATGCCAGTACGGTAAACGGTGAGACCGGCGACGAGGAGGAAAATACAAGCGACAAGGAAAACAGCAGGGAAACAGATAAGGAAAACGAAAAAGAAAAAGAAAACGAAGAAGATCGCCCGGTGGTGGAAGGTATCCTGGAGATCGCCGAGGGAGGCTTCGGATTCCTGAGGTTCAACAACTTCCTGACCTCAGATAAGGACATCTACGTTTCACCTGCCCAGATCCGCCGCTTCCGCCTCAAGACGGGAGACAAAATCAACGGCATCTCGAGAAAGCCGCACAGAGACGAGCGCTTCGGCGCCCTCCTTTACGTGAACACCGTAAACGGCGACGACCCGGGAGTGTGCAGGAACCGCCCTCACTTCGACGATCTGACACCGATTTTTCCAAACGAGCGCATCAAGCTGGAGACCACCAGCATCGAGCTGTCCACCAGGCTCGTGGACCTCATCGCCCCGGTCGGAAAAGGCCAGAGGGGCCTGATCGTCGCCCAGCCTAAGGCAGGAAAGACGGTGCTCCTCAAGAAGATCGCCAATGCAGTGGAGACTAACTACCCTGACATCGAGCTGATAGTGCTCCTCATCGACGAGAGACCTGAGGAAGTCACGGACATGAAGAGGTCACTCACCAGGGGAGAGGTGATATATTCCACATTCGACGAGCTGCCGGCCCACCACGTGAAGGTGGCCGAGATGGTGAACAGCCGCGCCAAGAGACTGGCCGAGCAGGGCAAGGACGTGATGATCCTCCTGGACAGCATCACCAGGCTGGCGAGGGCGTATAATATGGAGGTGCCGAGCTCCGGACGGACACTCTCCGGAGGACTCGACCCGGGAGCGCTGCACCCGCCGAAAAAGTTTTTCGGGACTGCCAGAAACCTCGAGGAGGGCGGAAGCGTGACGATCCTGGCTACGGCCCTGGTGGACACGGGCAGCAGGATGGACGACGTGATCTTCGAGGAGTTCAAGGGCACAGGAAACATGGAGCTGGTACTGGACAGGAAGCTGTCCGAGCGGCGCATCTTCCCGGCCATCGACCTGAGCAGATCAAGCACCCGACGTGAGGACCTCCTCCTGAGTCCTCAGGAGTGGACCGTGATGAACCTCCTGCGCAGGGCCATGGCGGACGGCAACGCCGCAGAGGTCACAGAGGATATAATAGACAACATCTCCCACACCAGGAGCAACCAGGATTTTCTCGATATAATGGAGACGGAGCTGCGCCAGGGGAGATAGCGAGAGTATATGGATTTTAAAAAGATTTTTATCCCAGGAGTCAAGCCTACGTCCATCGGTGGTCAGGCCGTGATGGACGGTGTCATGATGCGGGGACCGGACAGGATGGCCCTGGCGATGCGGCTTCCCGGGGGAGACGTATATCTGCGAACGGAAAAGCAGAAGCCGCCGGGGCGCTGGCGGAAGATCCCACTCGTGAGAGGGGTGGTGTCATTCGTACAGTCTCTTGCGACCGGCATGGGGACACTTATGGATTCCGCGGACATTCTGGAGAGATACCTGCCTGAGGAGGAGACGGAGGAGCCGACGAGATTCGAAAACTGGCTCAACGACAGATTCGGGCCAAGGGCGGCGTGGAATGTCATGCTCACCATATCGGTGATTCTGGCCATCGCCATCACGGTGCTGGGATTCGTGATCTTCCCGACCTGGGCGGTCAACTGGCTTGGGGCCTTCATCCACAGCGACATCGCGCTGAATCTGATAGAAGGCATCTTCAGAATACTGCTTTTCCTGCTGTATATCGTTGCGATACGAAGAATGGACGACGTGGACACCATGTTCCGGTACCACGGGGCAGAGCATAAGTCCATCCACACATTTGAGAGCGGTCTGGAGCTGGTCCCGGAAAACGCCAGGCAGTTCCCGACGCTCCACCCGAGGTGCGGAACAAGTTTTCTCATGTTCGTGATGATCGTGAGCCTGCTTCTGTTCTCGTTCCTTGGATGGCCAAGTCTGGGCATGCGCATCGCCTCGAGGATCCTGCTGATACCGGTGATCGCGGGCATCAGCTACGAGCTGCTGCGCTGGGCGGGCCGAAGCGACAACGTGATAGTTCGCTGGCTGTCGGTGCCAGGCCTTCTTTTCCAGAAGATCACCACGGCAGAGCCGGATGACAGCCAGGTGGAGATAGCTATGACAGCCCTGAAGGCAGTGCTGGTGGACCCGGATGCGCCGGATGTCGACGGCGTGGTCGGGGAAGATGATTCGGATGTTGACGGCGTTCCGCCGGAGTACGAGGAGGGTCAAGATGAATGACGTCACAAAAGGATATGATATCGATGAATGGCTCACCCAGGAGCTGGACAGGAATGCGGGAGAGGAAGAGCCCGAGGACGGCAGCGCTCAGGCAGGCCAAGGCGCGACGACTCAGGAAAAAGATTTTTCCGGCAGCAGCCACGCGGCCGGGGAGAGCTCTGACTATGATGACCACCTGGGCGTGATGCGGACGTTCGACGACGAGCTGATGGACAGTTTTTCAAGCGGCTCGGATAAGGACCGGACCAGAGTGGCCGGAAACTCGGTGCTCTCTGGAATATCAGAGACCGCAGGCGCCGCGGGATCTGCAGGCAGGGAAGACCTCGCCTACAACACACAGCTTTACAAATCTCAGAGGAAGAAGAGGCCTGGAACGCCGGGGAGACCAGGGAAACCTGGAAAAGCCTTTGACCTCATCGGCTCGAAGGCCGCAGAGGCGGCCGCCCGGACCTCCATGACCCGCATGGGAACACTGACCACCACGGCCCTTCAGGCTGGCGATCACAAATCAGTGACCAGGGCCGGCGGCATGGATGAAGAGATGGAAGAGATCCGCCGCCGCCGGGAGCAGGCCGACAAGATGGTGACCCAGATGCTGGAGCGCCAGCGCAGTGCGCCGATCCTGGACGAGGAGCCGGAGTCGAGAACGGAGAAGATGATCGGCCACGCGGTTGACGCCGTGGAGGAGGTCTCCCAGAAGACGCTGGAGAAGTCAAAGGGGAAGCTGTCAGAGTTCTTCGAGCGGCTTAAGAAGAAGTTCACAGAGCACGAGCCTGAGGAAGAGGAGGCAGAGGAGATAGCTCAGCTTCCGGTATCAGAGAAGTCCGACGGACAGGTCGACGAGAAGTCCGATTTGAAGGCTGCAGAGACGGTGCCAGCCGCAGCTGCGCAAGCAACAGAGGAGGCCTCCAGTGCTACGGATGCGGAACCGGCACCAGGACCTCGCCATGGCGCACACGAAGCGTCTGGAACGGCAGTTTCACCTGACTCGCCAGCCGCGGCTGGCGCAGAGCCAGAAGACTTTTACATAGGAAAACACAGCAGTGGAGCGACCGCACCGGCGGTGACCACAAAGCCTGCCGATGAGGACTCTCCGCTCAGTAAGATGGATCCGAAGAAGCGCAGGGAGACTCTGTACGAGCTCCAGGGAGAGGCCGAGGCTCTTGCCCGGTCCATAGCCGAGGCTGAGGCAAGGCTGAAGAAGAAGGAAGAGGAGACGGCAAGGGCGCAGGCCACAGCTGACCCTGCCCGCAGACCTGCACAGATACCGACGAGAACCGATGAAAAGCATGGCACTGAGAAGCAGACGCCTGAACAAGCACCGAAGCCTGCTCGCAGCGACGTGACCATGCAGCTGGACGCCGTATTCGGGAATGAGTCCAAAGGCGCCAGGAAGATGGCCGAGAAGATGCGCCAGGCCGTGAGCGATGCCGCCACTGAATCTGAGGAAGCTATAAAGAAAGCGAAAAAAGAAAGCAAATTGCCTGAGGCTTCCGCCAGCGCCATGGAGTTCGCTGCAGCGGCAGAGCGGGAGATCGCCGACAAGAACCGCCGGGAGAGCTACATGAAAGTGAAGGCGACCCGGTACGGGCAGGATCACCGCACCGTGCGGAACGCCCTGAAGTACGGACGCCAGGAGCTTATGTTCGTGGAAAACGGCCGCCACGACGCCACGGAGATCTTCAGATATGTCTTCGGCTTTTCCGACAAGGACATAATCCTCCGCAGGGACGAGGTCCTGGACGACCTGGCCATCAAGGAATACGAGAAGATGATCGAGCGCCGCCTCCACGGCGAACCGCTCCAGTACATAATAGGAGTGCAGGAGTTCATGGGGCTGCCTTTCCGGGTGAACGAACACGTGCTCATACCTCGCCAGGACACCGAGGTGCTGGTGGAGCAGGTCCTCGGAGTGATCAAGGGCAGAGAGCTGGAAAAACCGGAGATCCTCGACATGTGCACCGGCAGCGGCGCCATCGGGGTATCGCTGGCATACGAAAGGCCGGACGCCCAGGTCACCATGGCAGACATCAGCACCGAGGCCATCAGCGTGGCTATGGACAACGCTCAGCTGAACGGTGTTTTCCAGAGGTGCACCTTCGTGACGGGAGACCTTTTTGACGCCCTTCCGGGCTGGAAAAAGTTCGACGTCATCGTTTGCAATCCGCCTTATATCAAATCGGATGTCATCGAGACCCTGCAGCCTGAGGTCAGGGACCACGAGCCGCGCAGGGCTCTGGACGGAGGAAAAGACGGCCTGACGGTCTATCGCAGGATCGCGAAGGAGGCCGGGGCTCACCTGGTGTCCCACGGTGTCCTCGCCCTTGAGATCGGCTACGACCAGGCGGTGGACGTGGTGACCATACTTGGCCAGGGAGGCGACTTCGACGGCGCCAGGATCATCAAGGATCTGGACAACAAGGACAGAGTAATCATCGCTTTGAAAAATAAATAATATGGAAAAAGGGGCTTTTGCCGGCAGGCGTGTTGCGGCTCGTGCGGTCAGAAGATCGCATGTCACGGCATCACTCGATATCCGGCACGCTGGCCCGCGGAACAGGAGTATTGAAAAAATGGAAATCGCAGTTATTTTCGGAGGAAAATCACCGGAGCACGAGGTATCGAGGCACTCGGCTGTAAACGTGCTGAAGGCTCTGGACAAGGACAAGTACAACGTGTGCAGAGTCGGCATAACAAAGGAAGGCAGATGGTACATGACGGAGGCAGGATATGAGGCCATCGCCGACGGCAGCTGGGAAAAAGACCCGGAAAACCGTCAGGTGGTCTTCCCTCACGATCCTGTGGTGCACGGTCTTCTTGTTTTTGACAGCGAAGACAGGGCGGAGACGAAGCACATCGACTGCGTGATCCCTGTGCTCCACGGCGCACACGGAGAGGATGGAGACATCCAGGGGCTCATGGAGCTGGCGGAGATCCCGTACGTGGGATCCGGAGTGGCAGCCATGGCGAATTCCATGGACAAGACCATAACCAAGGTGCTTGCGGCGACCACCGGGGTGAGGCAGGCGAAGCACTGCGTGCTCCAGTACCACAGCTACAAGGAGGACCCTGAGGGAGAGGTGATGAACGCGCTCACCGCCCACAACGGGAAGTTCCCTCTTTTCGTGAAGCCTTCCTCCGTGGGATCCTCGGTCGGTGCCTCCAAGGCGAAGGACGCTGAGTCCCTGAGAAAAGCCGTTGCCGAGGCCTTCAAGTACGACACCAAGGTACTCGTGGAGGAGGCGATCGTCGGCAGGGAGATCGAGTGTGCCGTCCTCGGCAACTACGATCCGAAGGCCAGCCGCGTCGGCGAGATCCTGGCGGGCGAGGAGTTCTACACCTACGATGCAAAGTACAACAACCCGAAGTCCACGACCAGAGTAGTGGACGACCTGCCAGAGGAGACTATCAACAGGATCCGGGAGTACGCCGTGGCCATATACAAGGCCATGGACTGCAGGGGACTGGCCCGCGTGGACTTCTTCTACAGCAACGAGGGTGAGATCGTCTTCAACGAGATCAATACCCTTCCGGGATTCACCAACATCAGCATGTACCCGATGCTGTGGGAGGACATGGGGCTGCCGCAGCCGCAGCTTCTGGACAGCCTGATAGAGCTGGCGATGGAAGAACACAGTACCTGGAAATAGCACGACACAGTGACGCGGGGACGTTTCGCATCGACGTGATCTGAGTCGTTACGAAACGCCCTTTTTTCAAAAGCATGATCAAAACATTCGAAACGGGAGGTGATCTGATGACTATGAGGATCGAAAATCAGGCGGTGATGTTCGCTCTTCTCTGCAAGTACACCGTTCTTGAAAAGGGAGAGCTCGGGCGTCACGTCATCCAGCAGGGGATGATCCAGTACGGCAAGGAGCGCGGCCGGCGGATGGCGGCCAACGCCAGGGCCAACGGGGACCCGATCGCCCTTTGGACGAATCAGGCCTATGGAGAATGGAAGCCGGACTACGACGGCCAGATGGAGTTCGGCACCCTGGAGAACGAACCGGAGTACAAGACTTATATCTCTAAGTGCGCATGGTGCGACGCCTGGAGAAAGTACGGTCTTCTGGAGTACGGCCGCGACTACTGCGTGAACGTGGATAAGGCGGTGTACGAGGGCTTCGACCCGGACTTCAAATGTCTTCCGGAGTACCCGACCATGAGCTGGGGCGGAGAGAAGTGCGTTTTCAACTGGACACAGCCGCTCAGCAAGAATGACCAGGAGAAAGTCAGGTCAAAAAAAGCCCAGCTCGGAACGTCCTGCATGAAGGATTTCGAGTATCACACCGCACACATCTACAACACGATCACCGGAGCTATAAGAGACGCTTTTCCGGAAGAGGCGGAGGACATCATCAGAAAAGCCTCCGATGAATACATCGGTATCTTCGGCCGTGAGGAGTTCGACCCGCTGCTGAAATACGGCCCGGAGGACTTTTTGCCGGAAAAATAGCCGCATAAATCATTGGGATATAAAATGCAGAGCATCTGCAGAAGGAGGCTGAAATGGGGATCAAATTCGGAGTCATCGGATTCGGAAACATGGGAGGAGCCATCACCAGAGGCGCTGTGAACGCCGGCTATCTCTCTAAGGAAGACGTTTACGTTGCGGACATCAAGGAGGAGGCGCGGCAGGCTGCCAGGGATTTTGGCCTCACCGTTGTAAAAGACGATGAGGAGCTGGCGGCAAAGAGCGACATCGTGCTCATGGCGGTGAAGCCTCAGCAGTACGAGGAGGCGGCGGCCATGACCGGGAAAGCTCTGGACGGAAAGGCCATGCTCTCCATCGTGGCCGGTGTCACCACCGACCGGCTCCAGGCGGCGATAGACGGAACACCGAGGATCCTCAGGCTCCTGCCGAACACACCGGCGCTCGTTTATGAGGGAGCATTCGCGCTGAACAAGGGCAACGACTTTTCACCGGAAGAGGAGGCTTTCTCGGAAAAGCTTTTTGCATCTATCGGAACGGTCCTCTGGGTAAAAGAGAGCGACCTTGACGCGGTCTGCGGCCTCAGCGGCGGCGGCCCTGCTTACGTGGCCATGTTCATCGAGGCGCTCGCCGACGGCGGCGTGAAGGAAGGGCTCACCAGAGATGTGGCCTACAAGCTTGCGGCACAGACCGTCCTGGGATCCGCGAAGATGATCCTGGAGACAGGCATGCACCCGGGCCAGCTGAAGGACATGGTCACGTCCCCGGCAGGCACCACTATCGAGGGCTGCGACGCACTGGAGGAAGGCGGATTCAGACATGCGGTGATAGACTGCGTGGTCAGAGCCAGCGAGAGGTCCAGGAGCCTTTAAGAGGCGAGCGAGGTACCGTGACCTGAAAACCGGTCGATGACCGAACTTGAGGACAGGGCTTGGAGACCGGCTGTGTGCCGGGATCTGGAGAACTGGATCTGAAGATCGAAAGCGGCGGCGGGGGCTGCCGCTTTTTTGTGTGCCAGTGAGAAGCGTTTTCGGTGACAAATGGCGGCACAAATAACGGTAAGTGCGCTTTTTCCTGTCCAATTATTGACACAAAAGTCCTCCGGTGGTAATACAAATGTGCACTAAAAGGATATAGTAAATATGCATCTTGGAAACAAATAATATAAAACATTCATCAGCAAGTGAGATCAGATCAAAAGGGGTGTTTTGCATGATCAGAAGAATTATGACGTCCAAGACAGAAGACAGGAACACAGGCCTGACGCCGGGGCGCAGCAGAAGTTTGTATGCCAGGTTCAACGCGTTTCTTTCCGCGGTCCTGGTGATGATGATGGTGGCTATAAGTCCGGGAGCGGTGGCCTTTGCGGCCGACTCCACTTCCGGAAACGACAGCAGCACAGCAGCTGCCGCCGCAAATGCTGCAACAGTACAGATTACATACAACGCCAACAGGGGGACTTTTAAGTCCGGTTTCACCAACAAGGTCTCGGCCGCCCCGGGGGCTCACATCACACTCCCGGGTGCTGACGTGGCGACGCTAACGGGGAATCAGGCCAGCCACCTGGCAGGGTGGTCCACCAGCAATGGGACATCCACTCCTGAATACAAGCCTGGGGACGACTATGTGGTCCCATCGAGCGGAGTCACGCTGTATGCAGTGTGGCAGAAGAGCCTGACACTGGCCCCGAAGCTGGAAAACATGACAGCGTACTACATGGTGGTGGACACCAAAGGGAATGTCCTTTCGGAGGGTCCGGTGAACGGGGCTACCCCGGTGACGGCACCTGGACCGCAGAGCTCGGAAGCCTTCGTGGAGGTGTTTGTGAAGCCTGATGCTAATTACCTGATCACCAGGATCGAATCCGCCGACGTAAACAACTTCATATACCCGCTCAATGGCAGTTACCTCGGCCGCCCGGGCAAGTACCTGAAAGCTTCGGACGTAAAGCGAATGCAGGATCAGGGGTATGTGGCCACCTTCGGATGGGGCACTGCATACCAGAAGGAAGGTAATATTCTCACCGTAGATGCCAAGGCCTTCCAGCCGGTCCCGGAGGCTAAGATCGAGCCGGACAGAACGAGTGGCCTCAAGGAAGGCGATGTGATAACGCTGACTGTTACTCTCCGTGCCGGAGACATGCAGAATCAGTACTCAGCCGCGCTGAACGGCACACCGGTGGTACACGTCGGAAAAACCAGCACCACAGATATCCCTCTTTCCAATGTGACTAAGTCTGGCAACGACACTTACACCGGCACGGTCCAGTACGCCGTGACCGCGGATGACATCAAAAGCAACAGCCTCAACGCCAGCGTGGAGGCAAACTTCATCTACAGCTACGAGTTCCCTTTCAAGGGCGCAAACAACCAGCAATACAGCGTCACGACCAACGCGACCATCGATTCCAGCAGCGATGCCATCGTGATCGACGGCTACGCAAAAGCCCACAAGGTCAGCTATAGTTACTCTTTCCTCGGCGGCGTGACTGCGCCGACCGGATTCCCGGTCCTGCCGACGGACAGCAACGCGTACACCAAGGGCAACACCGTGAGCATCTCCGCAACGCCTGCTACGGGCAGCACCGTGAGGGATGACGCAAACAGCGGCTCCTGGAACTTCACGGGCTGGTACCTCTACGACAGGCTGATCAGCGGCACCACGACCATGGGGGACGACGACCTGAACTTCGAGGGAAGATGGCTTTTCCAGGCCGATCAGGACGCCCTGACCTATGACGCTAATGCCGGCAGCGATGCGTTTGAGGGGACGACTGCGCCGTCACAGGGCTACGCCGGCAGCGGTGTTTCCGTGGAAAAGAACGGTTTCACCCGCCAGGGCTACCGATTCACCGGCTGGAACACGAAGGCCGACGGGACGGGGACGCCGTATGCGCCTGGCAGCACATATGTCCTCAACGGCAAGGCCGACGACGTGCTGTACGCCCAGTGGGAAAAGACCTACAGGGTGAATTACCAGCTGAGGTATGAAGGTGCCGATGGCATTGATACCTCCAGCTTCCCGGCAGAGGTCATCTCTGTCCCGAAGGACGGCAATGAGTATGCAAAAAACGATGCCGTCTCTGTTTCCACTGACCCGGTTCAGCGCAAGGTGAAGGATCCGATCAACGGCGGTACATGGACCTTCGGAGGCTGGACCCTCAACGGCCAGCCTGTCGAGGAAAAAGTCACCGTGGGCACCGAGGACATCACCCTCACGGGAACCTGGACATTCACCTCGGACAAAAAGACGGATCTGGGCAATGCGAATTCGAATTCAAATACGAATTCCGGCTCGACCACAAACACAAAGATCACCCGGACCGGCGATGCACAGGGCACGCCGCGTACAGGAGACGATACAGACTTTGAGCTGTACGCATCCATACTGGGCATCAGCGGGGCCGCACTGGCCGCATTTGCGATAGCAAGGCGGAGGAGAAAAGTTCAGGAAAAGTAAAAAATTAGGTTCTTCATGTTTTTTTGGGGGATGGCAGTTTGCCATCTCTCTTTTTTCGCTCTTGTCTGCTCCGAGAACGATGCCGCTGGAGACCGGCTTGCTTGTGGCCGCCTCCAGCGGCACGGCATTGTTGTTGGATAGAAGACCATTTTGGCTCAGTAGAAAGAAAACGAGGGCAATCGAATCATAGATCTTTCAAAATGTAAATATACAGTTGCTGAAATTTTTTGCCAAAACGATGAGAACAGCGGTTAAAACCCTGCATTAATATTTATTCAAATTTGTGATTCCACTCCACATGCCCGAAAATTGGCGTTTCCCCTGGAAAAATTCTGATCCAGAACTCCAAAGTGGATATCCATAGAGGAGAAACCAGATCGGTTTACGGGATGAGTCATAGCTCAGAGTCTCATTGGCATAGCATGATGCTTCATGTGACCGACATATGTGACCAAGGTCTTTGGATAGGTAATGTTATGCCATACGCGTGGCGCAACATCCCGATTGTACGTCGATTGTATTTTTTCCGAGAGTAAAAGCAATGAATTTTTCCAGTAAAACATGGCTTTTTCGGCGTTTCCCCTGGAAAGCCCTCGTCTACCATCACCATGAGCAGCAGAAACGTGGGAATATCTACTTTGCACTGCTCCTCTGAACACAATGAACGATTTCAAAGTGGATCACGATCGGTATTTTTTCAGGAAGTTCAATTTCTGCTCCCCGCGATCCGCCCGCAGTAGCATCCCGTCGCCCGCCCGCATCCGTCCGCCCGTGGGCCAGCCTCCGACAAGGACGCGGCAGAGCTGCGGGAGGCACGGGCAGCCGCCACCTCACGCCCCGATTGTCTATTTTTTGGTCAAATGCACTATTTGTTTCAAGGGGGGTGGGTCACTGTGTTGCTTGTGTTTTCACAGTCGGACTGTATAATTGTACTGTTAGCGATTCAAGACTAAGGAGGACCTTATGCATAAAGTGGTATATAAGCGCCAGCTCAGCCATGACATGTTCTGGATGGAGCTGGAAGCCCCTTATGTGGCCGCGAAAGCCCGGCCGGGGCAGTTCATCATTTTCCGGGTGGACGAATACGGAGAGAGAGTACCTCTCACAATGGCGGGAAGTGATAAGGAAAAGGGCACGATCACCATTATTTTCCAGGCGGTGGGCAGGAGCACCAGCCTGCTGTCACAGGTGGAGGAAGGCGAGTCCATCGCCGACATCACGGGACCTCTGGGACGTCCTACTGAGATGGAGGGATTGAAAAGAGTCTGCGTGGTAGGCGGAGGCACCGGCAATGCCCTGGCGTATCCTGTTGCCAAGGGACTTCACGACGCCGGCGTCGTCGTGGACATGGTCAGCGGATTCAAGACCGAGGAGCTCATCGTACTTGAGGACGAGTTCGAGGCAGCGGTGGACAATTTTTACCTCATGACCGACGACGGAACGAAGGGCGAGAAGGGCTTTACCACCGACAAGCTCAAGGCCCTCATCGACAGCGGTGTTCAGTACGACGAGGTCATCACCGTAGGACCTCCTGTGATGATGAAGTTCGTGTGCAAGGTCACAGAGCCATACGGCATCAAGACCGTGGCGTCTCTCACTGCCCTCATGATCGACGGCACGGGAATGTGCGGCGGATGCAGAGTTTCCGTGGGCGGCGAGACCAAGTACGCCTGCGTCGACGGACCGGAGTTCGACGGCCAGCTGGTGGACTGGGATACCCTGATCGCCAGGAACGCATACTACATGCCTGAGGAAAAAGAAGAGAGAGAGCACGTGTGCAGACTGACAGGAGGTGTGAGACATTATGAATAACAGCATGGTGAAAACACCGATGCCATCCCAGGATCCCAACGTCAGGAACGGCAACTTCCAGGAAGTAGCCCTGGGATACACAGAGGAGATGGCCGTCAGCGAGGCTCAGAGGTGCCTGAACTGCAAAAACAAGCCTTGTGTCAGCGGATGTCCCGTGAACGTGCGCATCCCTGAGTTCGTGGCAAAGGTGGCCGAGGGAGATTTCGAGGCAGCCTACGAGATAATCACCTCAACGAACTCCCTGCCTGCCATCTGCGGCCGCGTGTGCCCGCAGGAGACCCAGTGCGAGGGCAAGTGCGTGAGGGGCATCAAGGGTGAGCCTGTTGGAGTTGGCCGTCTGGAGCGTTTCGTGGCCGACTGGCACAGAGAGCACCAGGAAAAGGAAAAGGCTTCCGCCGCCGCGGCGAACGATAGCAACAAGGACAAGAGAGTGGCAGTCGTGGGTTCCGGCCCTGCGGGACTGGCCTGCGCCGGCGACCTGATAAACATGGGATACGACGTGACCGTGTTCGAGAGCCTCCACAAGGAAGGCGGAGTTCTGGTCTACGGCATCCCTGAGTTCAGGCTCCCTAAGGACATCGTGGCATACGAGATAGACAATCTTAAGGCCAAGGGCGTGAAGTTCATCAAGGACGTGGTGATCGGAAAGTCCCTGAACGTGGATGACCTTTTTGACGAGGGATATCAGGCCGTTTTCGTCGGTACCGGAGCAGGCCTGCCTAGATTCATGAACATCGAAGGAGAGAACCTCGTGGGCGTGTACTCCGCAAACGAGTACCTCACCAGGATCAACCTGATGAAGGCCTACAGAGACGACTACGACACACCTATCAAGAAGCACAAGAAGGTGGCAGTTGTCGGCGGCGGAAACGTTGCCATGGACGCGGCCCGCTGCGCAAAGAGGATGGGCGCCGACGTCCACGTCATCTACAGGAGAGGCAGGGACGAGATGCCTGCAAGGGCAGAGGAGATCGAGCACGCCGAGGAAGAGGGGATCATCTTCCACCTGCTCAACAACCCTGTTCGCATCCTGGGCGACGACAAGAACGAGGTGGAAAAAGTCGAGTGCATCAAGATGGAGCTCGGTGAGCCGGACGCCAGCGGCAGGAGAAGACCTGTGCCGGTGGAGGGTTCGGAGTTCACCATCGACGTCGACGCCGTAATCATGGCGCTGGGCACGAGGCTGAACAGCCTGATCTGCGATACCACAGAGGGCCTGGATCAGAACGACAGGGGCGGTATCAAGATCGACGAGGAGAACAACGCCTGCACGAGGCCGGGAGTTTTTGCAGGCGGAGACGCAGTAACAGGGGCGGCCACGGTCATCAAGGCCATGGGCGCAGGCAAGAAAGCCGCGGCAGGAATAGACGCTTACCTGAACAAGTAAGATCATGCGACTGCTAGGACATGAGCCTGAAACTTCGCGAATGCAGTAATAAGGTAACGATGAGAGGAAGGCGGGTCGCGCCTTCCTCTTTTTTCTGGCGGCGCTTAGAAAACAAAAGGCGTACGGGCCTTTGCAAAAAACAAATTGACGTATTCCATCGCCGGTGATAGAATAATACAGCTGTCAGGCCGGATCACGGGGATCTGCCGGCAGACTTTAACAGAAAGAGGCGAACAACATGAAGGAAGGAATCCATCCTGAGTATAAGGAATGTAAAGTTACTTGCGCATGTGGAAATACGTTCACTACTCTGTCAACTAAGGACGAGATGAGAGTTGACGTTTGCTCTGAGTGCCATCCGTTCTTCACAGGTCAGCAGAAGTTTGCTAGCCGTGGCGGACGTGTAGAGAAGTTCAAGAACAAATACAACCTTTAGGGAAGCAAAATCAGGAGGGGCTGACGCAGAGAGCGGCAGCCTCTCTTTTGGTGTACCCGATTGTTTCACCTGCCTGACACACGGAGAAAGGATTTTCGGAGGACGGAGACGGTGCAGCGGGGCATGGCCATAGCGTGCGAACACGCCGGGACACCGAGACAGAGGAACAAATCTTTTTCAAGAAAACACATTTTTCCCCATATATAAAACACAGGAGAACAGAAGATGTTTGACAAATTGGATTTTACCCTGGAGAAATACCAGGAGCTGGCCCGCAAGGTGGCGGATCCGGCCATTATCTCCGACCAGCCGACCTGGCGGAACTACATGAAGGAAATGGGCGAGCTGGAGCCTATCGTGAACGAGTACAAGGAATACAAGAAGACGAAGGAAGAGATCGACGAGGCCAAGGAGATCCTTGAGGCCGAGGACGATGAAGAGCTGAGGGAGATGGCCCGTGAGGAGCTCAAGGAGAACGAGGATAAGTTGGAGCAGCTCCAGGAGAGCCTGAAAGTGCTCCTTATACCGAAAGACCCTAACGATCAGAAGAACGTCATTCTGGAGATACGTGCGGGCACGGGCGGAGACGAGGCGGCGCTTTTCGGAAACGACCTGCTGAGGATGTACCTGCGCTACACCGAGCGTCACCGCTGGAAGGCCGAGATCATCGAGATGAACGACACGGAGATCGGCGGCGTCAAGGAGGCGGTGGTCCTCATCAAGGGAAAAGGAGCCTATTCCCGCCTGAAGTACGAGAGCGGCACCCACAGGGTGCAGCG
>Ga0129315_1000656_pt1 | contig 23350 bp, 23 predicted proteins | sample Cm827metagenome_FD_94432 | JGI IMG/M metagenome (GOLD analysis project Ga0129315, IMG submission 94432) | Eastern black-and-white colobus group fecal microbial communities from Wisconsin, USA - Cm827 metagenome | ecosystem: Host-associated > Mammals > Digestive system > Large intestine > Fecal...
AAGAACCTTGCGGCCGTTCTTGGTGGACATACGGGAACGGAAGCCATGCACCTTCGCGCGCTGGCGCTTCTTGGGCTGATAAGTTCTGACAGACGATGCCATTGTTACACACTCCTATCATCAAGTGAATTTGAACAAATGTAGAATCGCGCCGCGGCAGGCGGCACGTTGTTCCATGCGAAAGCGATTATAGTATACTTCACCCGCCGCGTTGAAGTCAAGAAGAATTTCCTGTAAAAAGCGGATAAAACCATATTTTCCACGAAATCCGGCTTCATCGGGCGTCAGACGCGGAAAAAGGCGGAACATCCCGCCTTTTTCCAAGTTTCCGCCCGAACCGTCAGGCTTTTCGTTTTTGACCAAGCAGCGCAAACACCGCCGTGCAGAGCGCGCAGAGCGCCAGCAGGCGCAGCGGCCTTGCGTCGTCCCCTGTCTTGGGCAGGTTCGACGTATCCGGCTTCGGGCTGACCTGAATTTCCGCCGTCAGCACCCGGCCGTCGTATGCGCCGCCCTGAAGCGCGACGGAAACCGTATGATTTCCTTTGCTGAGCCGATTGAGATAATCCCTGTGAATCGTCAGCAGGATGGAGCCGTTCTCCACGTCGTAATCCGCGCTGTCAAGCGGACTGCCGTCCACGGATACAGATTTGAAGTTCCCCGCGTCGAACCCGGAAATGCCTTCGCCGATATGCAGAATCAGGTTCTCCTGCGCCATATTTTCCATGTAGGCCGCGCTTCCGCGCATCCGAATTTTCGGATCGGGCGCCGGGGTCGGCGCAGGCGTGGCTGTCGGCGCAGCCGTCGGAGTTGCCGTCAGTGTTGCCGTCGGCGCAGCTGTCGGAGTCGCTGTCGGGGTTGCTGTCGGCGTAGCCGTCGGAGTCGCTGTCGGCGTAGCCGTCGGGGTTGCTGTCGGCGTCGGTGTGGGAGCCACGATCGTGAAGCTGGTATTGTCATTCTCGTTTATTTTTAAAGATTTAAAACCTTCGCCGCCTCCGCGCACTGGATAACGCACGCTTCCCGTCACACCCGTCACCCGGTAACGCCCCGGCTTCAACGTATAGGGAATCAGAATGCCCAGCTGATGCTCTATCATATTTCCCTGCTCATCAAACCGCGCATACGAAATTGCAGGGTCCTGATCGATCGTTGGATTGGTCACCACCGTCGGTTCGTTTGTATCCTCGTTCGTGATTGTGAACGAAACGTTGCTCAGCGATACATCGCCTATGGTCATATCCGGTGACGGCGGATTTCCTATGTTCATCGCAAACAAAATCCGCAGCTGCCCGCTCTCGGGGCCCGGCTGCCCCGGCTCCACGCCGACGATGCTCAAATCCCCCTGCACACAGCCCGACAGCAGAAGCAAGGCCCCCAGCAGGAGGAGCGCAAGCGCCGCCCGTTTTCCTCTATTTTTCATAGCCTGACGTCCCTTCTTCGTTATAACAATATTTATCATATTCATTATAGCGGCCCATGACGCCGATGTCAATTCAATTTCTGTTCATTTTTCTTTACGGCCCGTTTTCGGTTTTCCCCTGTCTTGACTTTATCCCGCCAAACAGCGTATAATAAGGCCAAATTGGGGTTTTGCCATCGGGTTTCGCTGGCATGCCTTGCCGATTTCCGCGCGTGCGCGCGTTTTTCCATCCACTTTATAAGGAGGCGTATTCTTTTATGCGTCGTATTGGTGTTTTGACTTCCGGCGGAGATTCTCCGGGCATGAACGCCGCCGTCATGGCGGTTGCGAAATCCGCGCGCTACTATGGCATGTCCCTCATCGGCATCAAGCGCGGCTACAACGGCACGCTCTGCAAGAGCCACCACATCGAGGATGACATGGTCGAACTGGATCTGGATACCATTCTGGATATCGCCGACCAGCCGGGCACGTATCTGCGCACCGCGCGGTGTCTCGACTTCCTGCGCCCCGAAATGCGCGTACACGCGGCCAACAACATCCGCGAAATGGGCATCGAGGGCATCGTCGTCATCGGCGGCGACGGCTCGTATCACGGCGCGATGGGTCTGTGCGAGCTGGGCATCCCCTGCGTGGGCATCCCTGGCACCATCGACAACGACCTGGCCTATACCGAGATGACGCTGGGCTATGACACCGCCGTCAACTCCTGCATCGACGATATCCGCTCCATCCGCGCGACCAGCCGCTCCCACGACCGTCCGGGCGTGGTGGAGGTCATGGGCCGCCACTGCGGCGATATCGCGCTGAAAGCCGCCGCCGGTTCCGGCGCGGAAATCTGCCTCGTGCCGGAGGTGTCGTGGTCGATTCAGGAAGCCGCCGACCGCCTCTCCCGTCTCATCGACATGGGCAACCCGCGCGCAACCGTCGTCGTCGCCGAGGGCGCGTGGGATTCCATGCAGCCCGCCGACTGGCGGCGCTACCTGATCGAGTCCGGCGTAAAGGGCATTCACGAAGACGACCCGATCAACACCGAAAAGCTCGCGCTGCTGCTCAAGCATAAATGCAAGTGCGAAGCGCGCCCAACCGTGCTCGGCTATACCCAGCGCGGCCGCACGCCGTCCGCTTACGACAGCTGGTTTGCCTTTGAAGCGGGCAACCTCGCCGTCAATCTGCTCCGCAACGGCATCGGTAATCAGGTCATCGGCATTAAGGATGGCCGCGTCTATTACCTGCCCATCGCCGAAGCCCTCAAGCAGAAGCGTGAGTTTAACCTTTCCCTGTATAATATGATCAATTCGCTGTAATCCGGGTATCGATGGGGCTGTTCATGTGCAACAGCCCCATTCTTATCCAAAGCGGCCTGAGGCCGCCCGCGCTTCCGCCAAAGTCTGCAAAATCCGACGTTCCGCTCGCGCGGGTCTTTTTTACGCCACTTCCCATGATTCAAAAAGGAGCATCCCATGTTTGCCAGAAACCAATGCTTTGAAATGACCTGCGAATCCTTCGGTCAGGATGCTCAGGGCGTCTGCCGCCATGAGGGCATCGCCGTATTCGTTCCCGGCCTTCTTCCCGGCGAACGCGCGCTGGTGCGCATCGTCAAGCCGGAAAAGCGCTACGCTTTTGGCCGCATGGAAAAACTGCTGGAAAAAAGCCCTGACCGCACCGAGCCGTTCTGCCCGATCTATAAACGCTGCGGCGGCTGCGTCTGCCAGCACATGACCTACGAAGCCTCTCTCGCTTTCAAGCGCCAACAGGTGCAGGATCTTTTGGCGCGCGTCGGCGGGCTTTCCATCGAAGTGCCGCCCGTTCTGGGCATGGAGCATCCCTTCGGCTACCGCAATAAGGGCGCGTATCCCGTCGCACAGATCGGCGGCGCGCCCGCCTGCGGCTTCTTCGCCCCGCGCAGCCACGATCTCGTCCCCCTGCCCGAAAACGGATGCGCCATTCAGGGCGAGGATTCCGCCAAGGCCACGCAGGCCGTGCTGACGTGGATGCGCCAGCACAACGTGCCCGCCTATGACGAGCTGACCGGGCGCGGCCTCGTCCGCCACATCATGACCCGCTCGACCACCTCCGGTGAGCTGATGGTCGTCGTGGTCGTCACCCGCGCGGACATCCCAAAGGCTGACCGCCTGGTTGAGCTTTTGCGCGCCGTCGTTCCCGGTCTGTGCAGCGTCTGCCTGAGCGTCAACAGCCGACGCACCAACGTCATCCTCGGCACGGATATCCGCGTGCTCTGGGGCAAAGCCGCGATGGAAGACACGCTCTGCGGCCTGCATTTTGCCGTGTCGCCGCTCTCCTTCTTCCAAGTCAACCCGAAGCAGACCGAAAAACTATACGGCCTTGCGCTGGATTACGCCGGTCTGACCGGAAACGAAACCGTTGTGGACGCTTACTGCGGCGCGGGAACGATCTCCCTGCTGCTGGCTCAGAAAGCGAAAAAAGTCATCGGCATTGAAATCGTGCCGGAGGCCATCCAAAATGCCAACGAAAACGCCGCGCGCAACAACATCGCCAACGCCGAGTTCCGCGTCGGCGCGACAGAAGAGCTGCTGCCCCAACTGGTCGCCGACGGCCTTCGCCCCGACGTCATCGTGCTCGATCCCCCGCGTAAGGGCTGCGACCCCGCCGTTTTACAAGCCATCATCGCCGCCGCGCCCCAACGCGTGGTCTATGTCTCCTGCGGCGCACCGACTCTTGCCCGCGACGCCAAGCTGCTTGCCGAGGGCGGCTATGCCGCCGAAAAGGTTCAGTGCGTCGATATGTTCTGCTGGACGGGCGCGGTGGAAACTGTTATGTCATTGGTCCAACAAAAGCCGGATGATATCGTCAAGGTCGGCATCGACGCGGACGAGTTGGCCGTCACCAAGGCCGAGAGCAAGGCGACCTACGGCGAGATTCAGGCGCGCGTCAAGGAGCAGACCGGCCTGAACGTCACGCCGCTGTACATCGCGCAGGTGAAAAGAAAGCATGGGATTATCGAGCGCGAATGCTACAACAAAGCGAAGTCCGAGAGCGCAAAGATGCTGATCTGCCCGCCGGATAAGGAAAAGGCGATTGAAGAAGCACTGAGGTTCTTTGGGATGATCGCGTAAAGATTTCAAACCGGATCGGTCGGGGAATACTACCCGCTCGATCCGGTTTAATAAATTGAACCGATGTAAATCTGAGCCAGAAACGAATCCGATGGATTGATAGGACGTCGTTCTATGTCATTTTTTCATCGTGACAAAATTTCTTGTTGACGGAATGGAGATTTCATGTTATACTGCCATCAGCGAAAAGGATTTTAAAGGTCCATACCCGTTATTTATCGCTCATGACAAATCGAGGTGAACCCATGAAGTTAGGCGAACTGGCAACCGTCCGAAGCGGGCTGGTTTTATCCAGAAAACAGGCGCGCAAAGGCGCCCCCGTCAAGATGCGGTATCCCCTACTGAGCTTTCGCGCCATCCACCCAAACGGATACATCGACATGGAACAGCTGGATGGTTTTGACGCTGCGGAGCAGTTATCACCGGAGTACCTGACACAGATCGGCGACGTCATCATCCGCCTGACCTCGCCGTACACCGCTGTTCTCATCGACGAAGCATCCGCCGGCATGGTCGTTTCATCAAACTTCGTCATCATCCGTGTTGATCGAAGCAGGCTCCTGCCCGGATATCTGGTCTGGCTGATCAACACGCCGAAGATCCGGAAGACGATTTACGAGAATACCAGCAGCAACATGCTGGGCGCCATCAACGCCAGATTCTTTTCCGAATTTGAAATTCCCCCGCTGTCCATCCTCCAGCAGCAGAAAATCGCCGAACTGCATCTGCTGGCCAAAAAGGAGACGGCGCTGCTTCGCCAGTTGTCGGCAGAGAAGGAGCGCTACTACGATCTGCTGATCCGCAATGTACATTCGACCATGAAATGAGGTATGCACCATGACGACCCGCAACGATATCGAACGCGTTCTCTGGAAGGCCTGCGACAGCTTCCGGGGCAAGATTGACAGTTCCCGCTACAAGGACTACATCCTTTCCATGCTGTTTGTGAAGTACCTGAGCGACGTCACCCTCGAAAGGCGCGCCTTTTACATGGAGCAGTACGACGGCGATGAGCGGCGCGTCGAGCGCGCCATGAGCCGGGAGCGGTTCTCCCTCGACAGGGAATCCACCTTCGATTATCTGTACGAAAACCGCACGGATACAGAGATCGGCCAGAAGATCAACGTCGCCCTTTCCCATATCGAGGATCATAACAGTGGAAAACTGCGCAATGTGTTCCGCGCCATCGACTTCAACTCACAGGTTGACTTCGGCGACGTCAAGGAAAAAAACGCAACGCTCCGCAACCTGCTGGAAGACTTCCAAGACCTCGATCTTCGTCCCGGTCAGCTCGGCTCCGCAGACATCATCGGCGACGCTTATGAGTACATGATCGCCAACTTTGCCTCCGACGCAGGCAAAAAGGGCGGCGAGTTCTTCACGCCAAGCCAGGTATCCGAGCTGGTGGCCTCGCTCGTCAAGCCGCAGGAAAACGACCGCATCTACGACCCCACCTGCGGAAGCGGCGGCCTGCTGCTCAAAGCTTACAAAAAGGTGCCCAGCGGCAAGGTTGCCGTCTATGGTCAGGAGCTGAACGCCCAGACTTGGGCGCTCTGCACGATGAACATGTTCCTTCACGGCGTGGATGACGCCCGCATTTGGCAGGGCGACACGCTCTCCAATCCGCAGAACCTTGAGGACGACAAGCTCATGAAGTTCCAGGTGGTGGTCGCCAATCCGCCGTTCAGCCTGGACAAATGGGACAGCGGCTTCCTCGCCAAAGCCGGCCCGGATGAAAAGGGAAAGAAGCAGGAGAAAATGACCGCTTCTCTGGACGAGCACCATCGGTTTGACTGGGGCGTTCCGCCCTCCTCCAAGGGCGACTATGCCTTTGTGCTCCACATGCTGCACAGTCTGGATGCGGAAAACGGGCGCATGGCCGTTGTCCTGCCCCACGGCGTGCTCTTCCGCGGCGCCAGCGAAGGCAAGATTCGCAGGCAACTGGTTGAAATGAACCTGCTGGACGCGGTTATCGGCCTGCCCGCGAACCTGTTCTACGGCACGGGTATCCCCGCCTGCATTCTGGTGTTCAAAAAGGGTCGCACCCGCGACGACGTCTTGTTCATCGACGCCTCCGGCGAGGGCAATTACGAAAAGGGCAAGAACCAGAATCTCCTGCGGGACAGCGATATTGCCCGCATCGTCAGTACCTACGAGGCGCGCGAGGCCAAGGTGGACAAGTACAGCTACCGTGCCTCCCGCGCTGAAATCCGCGAGAACGACTACAACCTGAACATCCCCCGGTATGTGGATACCTTTGAGGAGGAGGAGCTGGTGGACATTGACGAGGTGAAGCGAAATATCGCCAGCATCGAGGCAGAGCTTTCGCAGGTGCAGGCGCAGATGGAGAAGTATTTGGAGGAGCTGGGGCTATGAACAACGAGATTGCGCGTTACAGCGAAGAAACCTTTGAAAGCATCAAGCACGTCAATGAGTATGGCAATGAATTCTGGTATGCAAGGGAGCTACAATCCATACTTGAATATACGGAATGGCGGAATTTCCAGAAACTCATTGAAAAAGCTCAAACAGCCTGCGAAAACAGCGACATGGCTGTGGATGAATGTTTTGTTGAGGTCAACAAAACATCGCCCATGCCGAACGGTGGTGTTAAGCTGATTGATGACTACATTCTCTCCCGCTATGCCTGCTACCTGATCGTTATGAACGGCGATCCGCGCAAAGAAGTCATCGCAGTTGGACAAACCTACTTCGCCGTGAAAACGCGCCAGCAGGAATTGATCGACCACTACGATGAGCTGTCCGAGGATCAGAAGCGGCTTGCCATCCGCAAAGAAATGAAAGCGCACAACAAGTCCCTGGCCGAAGCAGCGCAAAAGGCTGGCGTTATCAAGTCCTATGATTTCGCCATTTTCCAGAATTACGGCTATCAAGGACTGTACGGAGGCCTCGGCGCAAAAGAAATCCACGCTCGTAAAGGTCTCAAGGAAAACGAACAGATTCTTGATCACATGGGCAGCACCGAGCTGGCTGCTAACCTGTTCCGCGCTACGCAGACAGACGAAAAGCTGCGCCGCGAAAATATTCGAGGCAAGGAAAAGGCCAATCAAACCCACTATGAGGTTGGCAGGAAGGTCAGACAGACCATCGCCGAGCTGGGCGGCACCATGCCGGAAGACCTGCCGACGCCGGAAAAGAGCATTAAGCAGATTGAGAGCGAACAGAAGAAGCGCATCAACGGCAAATGAGCCTGAATGAGGTGAACGCATGACACCCGAAGTTAAAAAACGAATCGAACAAATCCGTCAAGGGATTGTGCCGGAGGGGTATAAGAAAACAAAGTCTGACAGCTTGCCTGAAAGCTGGTCAGTCCGCACGATATCCGAATGCCTTGAGCGCGTGGAACACCCTGTCGAAGTACAAGCCAATGAAATATATACGCAAGTCGGAATACGCTCTCATGGAAAAGGGCTTTTCTACAAAGAACCCGTCACAGGTGAGTCGCTTGGGAACAAGGCTGTTTATTGGGTTGAACCTGACTGCTTTATTTTGAACATTGTGTTCGCTTGGGAGCAAGCCATTGGCAAAACAACACAGGCAGAAGTAGGCATGATAGGATCTCACAGATTCCCCATGTACAAGCCGGTGAATCATCTTATCGATATTGATTATCTCGTATACTACCTGCTCACCAAGCGCGGAACGGACATTCTGAAAGCCGCTTCTCCCGGCGGAGCAGGTCGAAACAGAACCCTCGGACAAGACCGCTTTATGAAAAGCAAAATCGTCCTACCGCCGCTTGACGAGCAAAAGAAGATTGCCGAAATCCTCTCCACGCAGGACAAGGTGATCGAGCTGAAAGAAAAGCTCCTTGCGGAAAAACGGCAGCAGAAAAAGTATCTGATACAGCAGCTCTTGACGGGCAAGAAGCGGTTGCACGGCTTTCATGGGGAGTGGAAACGAGAAAAACTCGGAAAACTCTTTGCCGAACGAAATGAGACCCAATGTGCCCACTTAGAGTTGCTCGCTATCACGGGTACTCAGGGAGTTATCCCACGTTCCAAACTGGATTTGAAAGATAACTCCAGCGAGGACAAATCCAAATATCTTCATATATGTGTGGGCGATATCGGATATAATACTATGCGCATGTGGCAGGGAGTGTCTGCATATTCCAATTATGAAGGTATTGTAAGTCCCGCATATACGATACTTAAGCCAAAAGGAAAAGTCAACGCAAAGTATTTTTCCTACTTGTTCAAGCTGCCGGAAGTTGTCTTCACTTTTTTCCGTTTCTCTCAGGGATTGGTTGACGATACTCGCAATCTAAAATACGAAAACTTCAAAACGATTTGCGTAACCTATCCAGAAGACATTCAAGAACAAAACGTCATTGCTTCCATCTTGGAAAAAGCAGATCAAGAAATTGACCTGCTCTGTCAAGCCATCGAACAGGAAAAGAAAAAGAAAAAAGCCCTGATGCAGCTTCTGCTGACGGGGATTGTGAGGGTTAAGCCATGAAAAGAGATATGGAATTATGCAGAAAAATACTCTTTACAATCGAAGAGCGATATGTAAGTACAGCAATTCACGGTTTAAAAATCGACGGGTACACCACCGAAGAGGTCGCGTACCATTGCAGACTTCTGCATGAAGCAGGGCTCATCAAAGACTGTAAAATTATTTATGCCAGTAATCGTATTGTTTCATTTGGAGTCAGCAGCTTGACATGGGAAGGCCATGATTTCCTTGACAAGATTCGTGAGGATACCATATGGAACAAGACAAAAGGTCTGATCAAAGATAAGGCACTTCCCATGACCCTGGATGTAATCAAGGAGATCGCTACCGCTGTCATCTCTGAAACGCTTAAGGGCGCAATGATTGGAACGTTGTGAAAGGAGGTGAAAGCTATGGCAACAAATCCCCCCAAGGGCGATGGACATCGTAACGGAATGGTGCGGGAACGCTCTCAAACCTACAATCCCAAGACAGAGCAGTGGGTCAAGAGAGACACCAATACCGGCCGCTTCATGGATGTCAAGCAGGACGGTACGCCGTTCAAGGGTGTACGAAAAGAAAAGTAACCATTCGGGAAAGCGAGGCAGCCCCCTGCCCCGCTATTCCTGCATATAACCCCTTTGCGAAAGGAGGTCTCTCCATGGACAAAGACGCCTATCTGGAAATCAACGCAAGCCAGCGCCCCGCCCTTGCGCTGTTTGAGGCCATGGGCTACACCTACATTTCCCCGGCGGATTGCGACAAGCAGCGCGGCAGCCGGTATCATGTGCTGCTCCGGGACATCCTGCGCGGTCAGCTCCGCAGGCTCAACCGCTATGTCTATGCGGGCGCGGAAAACGAGTTCTCCGCCGCCAACATCGAGCGCGCCATGGAGGACCTCGACGAACCGCTGACGGACGGCCTCGTGCGCACCAGCGAGAAGATTTATGACGCGCTGCTGCTGGGCAAGAGCTACCCGGAGACCGTCGGCGACGGAAAAATGCTCAGCTTCAACCTCCACTATATCGACTGGGACAATCCGCAGAACAACGTGTTCCACGTCACGGAGGAGTTCGCCGTGGACAGCCGGGACAGGCAGCACAACGCCCGCCCGGACATCGTGCTGTTCATCAATGGCATTCCCTTTGCCGTCATCGAGTGCAAGGCCCCACATATCCCCGTGGAAGAGGCCGTCGGGCAGATGATCCGCAACCAGCAGGCGGCGTATATCCCGCATCTCTTCAAATTTGCGCAGCTCGTCGTGGCGACCAACAAGAACGCCGTCAAATACGCGACAGCCGGCACGCCCAAAAAGTTCTGGAGCGTATGGAAGGAGCAGGATGTTGACTGGCTGCAAACCCGGCTGAAAGCGCTCGTCCCGGATCGCATGCCCACCGAACAGGACAGAAACACCGTCTCGCTGTTCAGCCGCGAGCGCGTGTTCGAGCTGATTCGCTATTTCATTCTCTTCGACGCCAACGTGAAGAAGGTCTGCCGCTATCAGCAGTTCTTCGCCGTCCGGGAAATCATGAAGACCATCGCCGAAAGCGACGAGCACGGCAACCGCCAGAGCGGCGTCATTTGGCATACGCAGGGCAGCGGTAAGAGCCTGACTATGGTCATGCTGGCGAAGTATATCCTGATGGAGCTGAAGGACTGCCATCCCCGCGTGGTCATCGTCACGGACCGCAAGGAGCTGGACGCGCAGATTGCCGCCACCTTCGCCCATACCCGGCTGACCCCTGCCCGAGCGACGAGCGGACGCCATCTGGTGGAGCTGGTAAACAGCGCCCGGGCGGACGTCATCACCAGTATCATCAACAAGTTCAACACCGTCGAGCGGCAGGAGGTCAAAAACCCCTCCCGCGACATCTTCGTGCTCGTGGACGAAAGCCACCGCTCCAACTACGGCCTCATGGCGACCCGTATGCGCAGCGTATTCCCCAACGCCTGCTACATCGGCTTCACCGGCACGCCGCTGATGAAAAGCGAAAAGAACACCATGGCCCGGTTCGGCAGGCTGATTCACAAGTACACCATCCGGGACGGCGTGGAGGATGGCGCGATTGTCCCCCTGATCTATGAGGGGCGCTTTGTCGAGCAAAAGGTGGACGAAGAAAATATCGACCTCTGGTTTAAGCAGACCACCCACCGCCTGACGGAGGCGCAGCGGGAGGATCTGCGCAGGAAGTGGAGCAGCATTCGTCGCCTAACCTCCACCGACGCGCGCATCAAGCGCATCGCTCTGGACATCAGCGAGCACTTCATCGAGGGCTATAAAGATACCGGTTTCAAGGCCATGCTCGCGACCAACTACAAGCGCGATGCGATCCGCTATCTGGAGTGCTTTGAGCAGTTCGGCGACCTGAACTGCGCCGTCGTCATCTCACCGCCCGACATGCGCGAAGGCGTCGATGACGTCGACGAGGGTGCGGACGATCTAGTCGTCTCCTTCTGGAGCAAGATGATGCAGCAGTACGGGGATGCCGACCGCTACGAGGAAGCCATCAAGAACAGGTTCTGCGATGGTGAAATCGACATTCTGATCGTGTGCAGCAAGCTGCTCACCGGCTTCGACGCGCCGCTGTGTCAGGTGCTCTACATCGACAAGGAGCTCAAGGAGCACGGCCTTTTGCAGGCCATCGCAAGGACAAACCGCCTGCACGAGGGCAAGGACTATGGCCTGATTGTCGATTACCGCGGCCTGATTGAAAAGCTCGACACCGCCATGGACATGTACAGTGGCGCTGGTCTAGAGAACTTCGACGGCGGCGATCTGAAGGGCGTCGTGGTCGATGTGATGTCTGCCATCGGGAATCTCCGCAGCGCCTATACGCAGCTGGTAGAGCTCTTTGCCCCGGTGGGCAGGATCAGCGATGCGGAAGCCGTCGAGGTGTTCCTCGCCGATGACAAGATGCGTCAGGATTTCTATACTCTGCTCTGTGCCTTCGGCCGGGCGCTGCATTTGGTGCTGAATGCGGAGCAGGCGTACAACGCGCTGGGCAAGGATGAACGGCAGAAATATCAGGACACGTTCATCTTCTTTTCAAAGGTTCGCCGCAGCGTCAAGCTCCAGTACTGCGACGCCATCGACAACGCAGAGTATGAACCGCTGATGCAGAATCTGCTCGACACGCACCTGTCTGTCGCCGGGCTGAAGAAGATCACAAGCCCCATCGACATTCTGAACAAAGACGACTTTGAAAAAGAGCTTGAGGAGCTGGGCTCTTTGCGTTCCAAAGCCGATGCAATTGCCAGCCGGATGACCAAAAGCATCAGTGAAAAGCGCGACGAGAATCCAGCATACTACGACAGCTTCTCCAAGCGGATCAGGGATGCCCTTGCGCTCTACAGGGAGAAAGTCATTTCCGAAGCCGAGTATCTTGCCAAGATGCGCACCATCATGGAGGATTACTACGCCGGCAAGAGCACCGTCAGCTATCCGGAGCGCATCAAGACCAACGTTCATGCACAGGCCTTTTACGGCGTGCTGACCGCACTCTTCGACGAGGTGGAGGACGAACAGATTACGCCCGATTTCGTTGCAGAGGTTTCCGAAGAAATCACAAAAATCGTCGCTTCCCACAGTCAGGTGGACTGGACGAACAACAAGACCATCCACGACCGCATTTCACAGGACATCGACGATCTGTTCTATAAATACGAAAAGGAGCATGGTCTGAAGCTCTCGTTCGATCTCATCGACAAGATCATCGACAATGTCAAGACTGTTGCCCTGCGGAGGTTCTGAGCGATGGACATCACCTGCCAACGAACCATAACCGCCGATGGGCGCGAAATCCTATACAGTCTTGAAAGAAAGCAGGTCAAAAACCTCAATCTGCGGGTGCGGAAGGATGGCAGCGTGTGGGTTTCAGCAGATCCGGGCGTCCCCTGCGGGGAAATCGACGCCTTTGTTGTCAGCAAGGCCTCGTATATTCAAAAGGCCCTTGACCACTTCCATGAGATGGCGCAATACAGGCCTCAGCCGAAGCAGTACGTCAGTGGCGAGGCATTCAACATTCTGGGTCGAGGTCTGCGCCTGCAGGTCACACAGGCCGCAAAGGATTCCATTTCAGCGGACGGCGTCTACATCCATCTAGGTGTTCGGGATCTCCACGATATCGAAAGGAAGCGGCGCGTCGTCAACAGATTTCTGGGCCAGCAGTGCAGAACGGTATTTGGCGACGTGATGGATGCGCTGTATCCGTCGTTTCAAAAATACGGCGTGCAGAAGCCTTCTCTGAGAATCCGGGACATGGAAACGCGCTGGGGCTCCTGTCTGGCGAAGAAGGGAATCATCACACTGAACAAGCGTCTCCTCGAAGCACCAAGGCACTGCATTGAATATGTCGTCATGCACGAGCTTTGCCATCTGGTTCACCCCAACCACTCCAGGCAGTTTTATGCCTTTCTCACGATGCTGATGCCGGACTGGAAGGAACAGAAGCTGTATCTGGACAAGACCGCAGCCTATTGGCTCTGATCACGCCAATAGGCAGCTAAAAAGAGCTTTATGAACACATTGTAAAGGCAACCACACATTCTTTGCACTAATTGTTGGAAAACAGCGGCCATGCAGTTAGTCCAATTCCAGCCGGAAATCAAGTAAACCGCGCAGAAAACACAACGCCATCTTCCGAATTCTTGATTTCACAGGAGGCGTTGTGCAGTTCGAGAATCAGCCTAACCAGATACAGCCCCAGTCCGCTCCCGCCGGATTGACGGCTGCGGGACTGCTCCACGCGGTAAAACGGCGTGAAGAGCTGGGGCAGAGCTTCTTCCGTGATGGAAACACCCGTGTTTTCAATCGTCATCGTATGCGCATCCAGCAAAATGCGGATGCTCGCGCCCTGCGGGGAATAGAGGATGGCGTTCATCAGAACATTGTCCAGCGCGTTGGTCAGGAGATCCTGGTTTCCCCGGATTGTCACGTCCGAAGCCATGTGCTTTTCAATGTGCAGCCCCTTTTGCGCAAGCAGCTCTTCATCCAGCTCCAGCTGCCGTTCCATCATCTCGCTCAGATTGACCGTATCCGTTTTGAGGACAAAGCTGCCGGCCTCGATTCGGCTGATGATCAGAATCTCCTTGATGAGGCTTTCCATCCTGCCGGTAACCTGAAGTGCCCGTGCCAGGTACTTGTCCCGATCCCGATATACGCCGATTTGCGCCAGCATACCGCTCAGCTGCCCCTTGAGGATCGTCACCGGTGTTTTCAGCTCGTGCGAAGCCGCTGAAAAGAACGCGGAGCGCTGACGCTCCATGTCCCGTTCGCGCTCCATATCCTGCTGCAGGCGTTCATTGGCGGTTTTCAGCTCCGTCAGCGCGTCGGAAAGGTTGTCGGAAAGCGTGTTCAGGCTGTCGCCCAGAGCTCCGATTTCATCCGTGCGATGCTGTGCCCAGCGGGAGCTGAAATTAAGCGCGGCGATGCTTGCGGCGATATGGCTGATGTCCACAATGGGCCGGGTAATCCATCTGGCGTAGAAAAACGAGGTCAGCAGCGAGACGCCAAGAATCAGCAGCGCGAGAAACGGCAGCGTCTTCTTCATGGCCTCCGACGCCTGATTGACGGCCTTTTTCCCGCCGATGACCAGCAAATGCCCCATCGTTCCATCCCGGAAGAAAAAAGTTTGTGCTTCATCGGCGGATATGTACGCATCGGTGACGGTGATCTGATGGATGACGCTCTCCGCTGTGCCGGTCGCGTCTCCGGCCTCTGTGGCCTGCATAACCGCATCCTGTTCAAGCGTTTCACTTTCTTCCGTGGTGATCGCCGCACGCTCTGCGGTGCCTTCCACAAGATAAGCCTCAGACGAAATCGTATCGTACAGAATTCGCCCATATTCGTCTGACAGACGGAGCGCTGCGCCCGTCTCCCTGCAAAAGGCGGAAAGCAGCTCGTCGCACGCAGACGGCTCCCGCCCGGACAGCGCGGTCAGGAGCGCTTCGGTCTTTTGGTCGAGGTCCTCCTGCAAAATGCTCGTATAGGTGAGCGGCGTCAGATACGCAATCGCGCCATATGTGGCAGCGCAGACGGCGATCATCAGGCCGCAGGTCATCAGAAAGATGCGAAGCGTCAGGCTGTGCTTAATCCTTGTCCACACGATAGCCCACCCCTCTGACCGTCCGGATGTAATCCGCACCCAGCTTGCGGCGCAGATTCTTGATATGGCTGTAAATCACGCGATCGTCGCCCAGATAGTCATAATTCCAGATGCGGCTGACAAGCATCTGGTAGGTCATCACGCGCCCCTGATTTTGCAGCAGCTCCCGCAGGCATTCGAACTCGCGGTTGGTCAACTCCAGCATCTGGTCGCCGCGCATGACGGTATAGGCGTCCAGATCGAGCGTCAGGTCGCGGTAGCGCAGCAAATTCGCGCCCGGGCGATCCTCGCCCCGGCATCGCCGGAGAATCGCACCGATTTTGCGCAGCAGCACGGGCATGGAGAACGGCTTGGTGACGTAATCGTCAATCCGCAGATCGTAGCCGCGAAGCTGCTCCTCCTCTCCGTCCAGCGCGGTCAGCATCACGATCGGGACATTCGATCTTTTGCGAATCCATTCGCATACGCCAAAGCCGTCGAGCCTCGGCAGCATCAGGTCGAGCAGCACCAAGTCAAATTGCCCGCTTTCAAAAACCTCCAGCGCTTTCAGTCCATCCTCCGCCTCAGCGGTCTGATACCCGGCTTCGGTCAGCCAAGATTGAAGCAGCTCCGAAATATCAAAATCATCTTCAACGATGAGAATACGGTACATGTCCTGCGCCTCCTTATACAGGACAGTATAGCATACCTTTTTGGATTTCTTCTGAATTTCCCGAAATATTCACAAACCTGCGAAAGAGCCATTGCCCCTTCGCAGATTTCGCATTTATCGCACTCTTTCTGCCATCATGCCGATCAAAGCGCCATCGCCGTTTGCGTCCGGTTTGGTATAATCACGAATGACCTCAACATCGACCTCTCCCTGATCGTCATCGCAGCAGACTATGCTCGTCATGCTGCCATGGAAGCGTCCGCTGTCAAGCGGTTCGCCGTTGCTCTGGCGAATGTCCAGAAACCGGCGTACACGCTGTCCCTGAAAGGCCATCTCATCGCTCGCCGCATCGTAGCGCAGGCCAAATGCAGCGTAGGGCGCGAAGAAGGCCTGCTTTTCGGCAGCAGTCATTTCACTCTCTGAGGTGGCAGTCATTTGGGGCATCCGCTCGCCTTTGCTACGCTCAGCAGACTCCTCCTTGGCCAGCACGCGGATTCCGGTGAGCAGGCCCTCTGGGCTGAACGAGCCATCCGCATGGCGAATCAGCCGGGTCTGGTCGCGCTCAGTCTGAAGGTCGATGGTCCCTTGCTCGTCCGTGTATTCGATGATCTTGCACATCCCTTCGCGCACCGAATAGGCATCTGTGAAGGAACGCACCCGCTGCCCTTGATACATGAGCGTCCTGCTTTCCGGGTCGCAGCGCAGGCCGTATTCCGCATACGGCGCAAAGCGTCTGGCCCAGGCTTCATCATTCTCTGGATACGAATAGGAGTATTGCTCATACACCGCAATGGCCTCCGCAGCTTCGTATGCCGCCGTACCTTCGCGGATGATGATGGAATCGTCCGTTTCCTGCCCGGCAGCAGCAGGATGCCCATCCCGCATGATCTCTGTACCTTCCGTTTGGTGAAGCTCCAGCACGCGATCCGGCAGCCCCGGCTCCTGAACGACGACGGACTCCACGCCGATGATGAACGTCTTTCCATCGGCCTGATAGGTTCCCTCTCCGCCCGTGAACGTGTACACCTTGCCGTCCATGGCGATGCCGGTCGTCTGCGCCAGCGCAGATGCACAAACCAGGCACACCAGCATCAAAGCGATCAGAGACACACAAAACACTTTTTTCATCGTACAACCTCCTTTTTCCCCTTTCATTGGGGATGCACCAAGTATATCCCAGCACTTTGGAGTTGGGTTGTACGGTGTTTGGATATTGTCTGAAGAATCAATTTAGAGACTAGGGGTTTGGTTTTGTTAAGGAATATCAGGAGACTATGATAGCGAGATTCCTACTGTTTATCCCTGATATGCAAGGTTGCAGGCTCTATCTGTTCATTGAGGATGTACGCTGTCTCAAAGCTCGGCTTTCTTTGCACAGAGCGTTTTGATAATAGCCTCAATATCGGAATCAGCGCGGCAACCTCATGATCGGAGAGCCTTCATGAATCTCATCCCCAGCTCCCTTTCATCTCCGTTTATTAGCGTGTCCACCTTTCCCTCGCATGCTCATCTGCTTTTTGAACAGCCTGGACTTCTGCAACATGCTTCTGAACGCCCGGACCTCTTCCTCTGTGATCTTCTCCTCCGGGATCTGCATCTGAGCACAAAGCTGTTTCAAAAGCACCGTCGTTTCATCCTTTTGATCAAGTATCGAGTGCATCAGCACCTTGATTCCATCCTGTGTAGGCGTTGTTTCATCTGCCGTAGTGGTGTCCTTGCGATGATTCTCCCGGATGGTTTCAGTGATCTCATCCATATCCTCATGAATGATATACGAAAAGTAATCCGTCTCATTGATTTGCCACCTCGAGCGTGCGCATATAAACATCCATCTCATCAGGCGCATATTCCTTCATGACCTTCTGGCGCGCCACTTCCAGTACCGTGTTCATATCCTGAATTCGCATATCCGCGATGCGATCTACGACGATCTCGATGTCTGCCATCAGCTGGCAGAATCTGGGGTGCGTCATCATTTCACAGAGCAGGCGATTATTGATCTTCCCACTGCGCAGCAATTCCAATACTTCATCACTCAGATGGAGGGATGCCACATCCACATCTGAGTGATTTTTCTGTTCTGTCAAGCCCAGGAGATAATCGGTGGATACGCCATAAAACTTTGCCAGCTTCTGGATGGCGTAGTGATTGATGTCGCCGCAATCCTCGCTCTCATATTTACCAAGTGCAGACTTCGATAAGCCGGTTTGCTCCGCCAGCTGTTCCAGCGTAAGCTTCTTATCGATCACACGAAGGTCCTTCAGACGCTCGGCCATTGTCAGTTGAACGTACATTTTTTCCAGCCTCCACAACCAGTTTCAACCCTATCATACCACATTTCCATAAGCGTGGAAAGACAGGGGTTTTTGCGGGTTTTCCATCGTTTCGGACATAGGCCAAAGCATGGGGTTTGTCAGGTATGCTGTCTGCGTTCCACAGAACACAGAACCTTGACAACCCATCCTGAAGCCCTTTGCCCGATATACCGCCATGACCTTCCGGTTACTCCCGCGTCCCCCTGGCAAGCACCTTCCCCGGAAGCAAGCGCCTCCTCAGGACTGACTGTGAGCCAAACAAGGTTTCTAGCCGGGAACAGGTAAGGGACACCCATACAATAGAATTCCAAATAAGAAGCATAACCTTTACTCTAAAAAACCGAAAGAGAGGTACATTATGAAACAGCTTAAGAACATGCAAATCATCGGAATTGACAATGGCTACGGCAACCTGAAAACCGCCAGCGGCATCTTCCCCGCCAGCGTGCTGACCTTCGACCACGAGCCTGCCTACGCGCAGGATCTACTGGTTTACGATGGCAAATACCACGTCATCGGCAGCGGACACCGGGAGTTCATCCCGGACAAGGTCAGCAACCCGGATCACTATGTCCTGACCCTCGCCGGTATCGGGCAGTCCAGCCAGCGCGCAGGCCGCTGCGTCAGCTTCATGCGGAGCGCGGCTTGTCCTACAGCGCGCTGATCGTTCCGGCGGTCAATGCCTATTACGGCAAATCACCTACGGACGAAGGCCTGCGGGAAACGATTCGTTCCATCGTCCGGGAGGAGCTGGCAGTTGCGCCTGTTCAGCTTGGAGATTTGCTGCAAGCCCTGAAAACCGCCGCTCCTGCATCTCCCTTTGCTCACGATGATGAACCGGACGAAAATGATCTCGATGATGCGCTGGACAGCTTCGGCTGCTGATGCTCTTTGGTGCTCATGCGCACTGCATTCTTGAATCAATCCTCCTGTCGCCCTACTTCCACGACACCAGAACGCACCATCGCGCACCACCCCCGCAAAGCAGGAAGCCATGCCGTCAAAAGCATGGCTTCCTGCTTTGAGCCGGGTGTGCAGAGGGCAGCGCCCCTTGCCCGGTGTCCAGAGGCGGAGCGCTCTGGCCCACGGCACTTTGCTGGATTCCGCAGGAAGACAGAAAGTGTCATAGTGGGTAGTTACACTTTCGCAGAAAGTGCCGCGCCCCCGTCACCCCGTGCCCCAAACGAACCATCATCACACCCACGAAAGAAAGGAGGTGCTTCCATGGCAAGAAACGATGGCGTGGATCGCACCACCGTCCGCAACCAGCCCCGAACCGAAAACAATATCGCCGACGCTGAAGCCCACAACGAACGCCAGAAAACCTGCTACCGGAACGAGGATATTGTCCCCGAACGCAGCCATATGAACATCCATTTCAAGACGCCCTCCGGCAGCTATCAGGAGATGTTCCGGCAGATGGAGCAGGACGGCACCATCTCTACCCGGGTTCTCAAGCAGGACGCCGTCCACTACGGCGAGCTGGTCTTTGACGTCAACTCCGCATATTTTCATAATCACGGCGGCTACGAATACGCCAAGGCGTTCTACGCCGAGGCATACCGGACCACCGTCGATATTGTCGGCGGCGAGCAGTACATTCTCTCCGCCGTCATGCACGCCGACGAACGCAATCAGGGCATGAGCAAGGCCCTCGGCTACGACGTATGGCACTACCATCTTCATGTGGTCTATGTGCCCGTCGTCGAAAAGCAGATTCTGTGGTCGAAGCGCTGCAAGGACCCGGCGCTGGTCGGCACCGTCAAGGAGACCGTCATGCAGATCAGCCACAGCAAAAAGTGGCAGTCCCGGCCTGTACTGGATGAATTCGGAGAGCCCTTGCGCACGAAAACAGGCAAGATCATTCTGAAGAAATCCTACAGCGTTTTGCAGAATCAGTACCACGACGCCATGTTCGCGGCAGGCTACACCGACGTGGAGCGCGGCGAACGCGGCAGCACGGAAGAGCACCTGACCACCGTGCAGTTCAAGGTCATGAAGGAACAGGAAGCCCTCGATGCGATTATGGCGCAGCAGCAAAGCGCGGAGCAAGCCGTGCATCTGGCGCAAGCGAATCGGGATGAGGCTGAGCATGAAGTCGAAGCCGCAAAAAGGAAGATGGATGCATTTGCGAAGAGCGACAAAGAGGTTAAAGCATTCGTACAAAACCTGGGTTCCGCAGACGAGCTTCTGCCCGACACCGGGATGCTGGAAACCGCCAGGAGCTACCGCGCAGGAAAGGCTCTCCCAGTCATCAAAAAGCTCGTCCGCAAGCTGAGAGAAGTCTATGCTTTGCTGGTCAACGAGCACCAGAAGAACAACGATATGCTCAGAGAAACCGCCTAAGGCTCCCGCTACGAACCGCGGACGGCTGGCAGCGCGATTGCTCGGATGATAACCCGTTTATTTGAAATTCCCTATAAGTGAGAATTTCCGCGATTCTCTGTGTACATACGTACACACATACAACGGGATTGTACACATGTACGTATGTACGCAGAAAATTCGCATATCTGCAGGAACAAGAAAGGAACACTGAACCTCTATGCACCCACCACCGATCAACCCTTTATTGGAGGAATCATGGCTTTGCTCAAAAGAACGCCTGAACAGAACGCCGCCTTTGAGCGGTGCGTCGGCTTTCTTGCCGAAATGATCGAAAAGTACAGCGGGAAGGTGGAGTTTCCCGTTCTTCCCGCTGACAGCAAAATGAGTTGGGACAGTTTATCCAATCCATCATCTCAAACAAATTCAGAAGAACCATTGACAAATGATATGGCTGCGTAATAAAATGCAGTTGGGACAAAATACACGAACAGTTACTGCACGATTGACAGGAGGTGCACCATGCTTCAGAATCATCCTGCTCCTGAGAGCCGCGCGCTGCCCCAACATATCACCGACGAGCACAACGGCCTGAGCTACACCCTTCACGGTGATTATTACTTTCCGGATCTGGAGCTTCCGGAGCAGCAGCCTATCGGCAAATGGGGCCGGCTGCACCTCCGGCACCTGGAATCGAACCATCCGGGGCATTTCCAAAGGCTTCTGCTCACGGGAGCACTGAATGCCTATCTGCACACTGTCGATGAACAGGCCAGCGAGCGTTTCGATGTTCTCATGAAGGGATATGCCCAAAGCTGGGGCATCACCGAAGCCCTGAAGGCTGAAGATCCCATAAAGTGGGTCGGGCTCATGAATCTGGCGCGCGCCGAAGCGGAGCACAACGTGATGACCGAAATCATCTGCGCCTGAACCACCTTCCTTCACCAGCTCGTATCCAATCGGGCCGGGGAAGGCTTCCATAAACCGCACGAGGAGGAATTCCCATGTCCAGAGAAAAGCAGACGCCCGCGCCCATCCGTTCCAGCGCGGCGGAGGTGTTGACCTATGTCGCCTCCACGGGCGACCCGCAGGGCAGCATCGAAATACGCTACGAGTACGAAAACATCTGGCTGACGCAAAAGACGATGGCGCAGCTGTATGATGTGAGTGTCAAAACGATCAATTATCACATCAAGAAAATCTTCGATGATTCCGAGCTGTCAGAGGATTCAGTTATCCGAAAATTTCGGATAACTGCCACAGACGGCAAAAGCTATTCCGCCAACCATTACGCGCTTCAAATGATCATCGCGGTCGGCTTCAAGGTCAATTCCGAGCGCGCCGTTCAGTTCCGCAAATGGGTCAATCAGATCGCAACGCAGTACACCATTCGCGGCTGGGTCATGGATGACGAGCGGCTCAAACAGGGAACTTATCTGACAGACAAATATTTCGATGAACAACTTGAGCGCATTCGCGAAATTCGTGTAAGCGAACGCAAATTCTATCAAAAAGTTACCGATTTATATGCTACTGCCGTCGATTATGACCGTTCATCTGCCGCAACGAAGCGTTTTTATGCTACCGTTCAAAATAAAATGCACTTTGCCGTTCACGGCCACACTGCCGCAGAATTGATTGTTGAGCGCGCCGATCACGCTAAAGCACACATGGGGCTTACAACATGGCAAGATGCTCCTGATGGAAAAATTAAAAAGTCCGACGTAAGCATTGCAAAAAACTATTTGACAGATTCCGAACTGACTCAGCTCAACCTCATGGTTACTTCCTATTTGGATTTTGCAGAAAACATGGCAAAGCGGCACATTCCGCTGACCATGCAGGATTGGGAATCCCGTCTAAATCGTTTCATTGAAATGTTCGAATATGGTTTGCTGAAAGACGCCGGAAAAGTATCTGCCGAGATTGCTAAACTTCATGCCGAAACCGAATTTGAAAAATATCGTGTTATTCAGGACAGACTCTTCCTTTCTGATTATGACCGCTATTTGCTGGAGTTAGAATCGCAAGCCGCTTCCGATCTGAAAGAAAAATCGGAGAATCAGCCATGACAAAATGCTACATCTACACGCGCGTCTCAACCGCCATTCAAGTTGACGGCTATAGTTTGGATGCACAAAAAGACAGGCTCCGCAAATATGCTGATTTTCAGAATATGACCATTGCCGGGGAATACAGCGACGAGGGCAAATCCGGCAAGAACATCGAGGGCCGCCCGGAGTTCCTGCGCATGCTGCGGGACATCGAATCCGGCAAGGACGGCGTCTCCTTCGTACTGGTGTTCAAGCTCTCCCGCTTCGGCCGCAACGCTGCCGACGTGCTGACCTCCCTGCAGCGGATGCAGGATTTCGGCGTCAATCTCATCTGCGTGGAGGACGGCATTGATTCCTCCAAGGACAGCGGCAAGCTGATGATTTCCGTTCTCTCCGCCGTCGCCGAGATTGAGCGCGAGAATATCCTTGTCCAGACGATGGAGGGCCGCAGGCAGAAGGCCCGCGAGGGCAAATGGAACGGCGGCTTTGCGCCCTACGGCTACAAGCTCGTGGACGGGCACCTGCAGATTGCCGAGGAAGAGGCCGAGGTCATCCGCATCATCTATGACAAGTACATCCACACCACCATGGGCACCGCCAGAATCGCAAACTGGCTCAACGAGCACGGATACAGCAAGGTCTGCCGTCACAACAACAAGCGGGAAGCCTTCACGGGTTCCTTCCTCATCGGCGTGCTCGACAATCCCGTGTACTGCGGCAAGCTGGCGTACGGACGCAGACATAACGAGAAGATCCCCGGCACCCGCAACCAGTATCACATCGTCAAGCAGAAGGACTATACGCTCTACGACGGCATCCACGAGCCCATCATCTCCGAGGAGGACTGGCAGCTTGCGCAGAAGCAGCGCCAGCAGACCAACAAGCGCCAGCTCAAGACACACAGCCTTGACCACGAGCACGTCC